>Ga0308414_1003128_pt1 | contig 10650 bp, 10 predicted proteins | sample HotsprSampleOS50_FD_205667 | JGI IMG/M metagenome (GOLD analysis project Ga0308414, IMG submission 205667) | Hot spring phototrophic mat microbial communities from Octopus Spring, Yellowstone National Park, Wyoming, United States - 20090730_OS50 ...
GCGTCGTCGTGGCGTTCGGCCGTGATGAGCCCCGTAGGTCGCGCACCGCGCGACGCCGGCGTCCCGCGCGTCCTTCCCCGAATCGCAACTCGCAACTCACACCTCGAAAATCTCACAGCCTTCGCGGCCAGGCGAGGACCCCCGCCAGCGCCAATTCGGCCGCGTCGTCGTGGCGTTCGGCCGTGATGAGCCCCGTAGGTCGCGCACCGCGCGACGCCGGCTTCCCGCGCGTCCTCCCCCGAATCGCAACTCGCAACTCACACCTCGAAAATCTCACAGCCTTCGCGGTCAGGCGAGCACGCCCGCCAGCGCCAATTCGGCCGCGTCGTCGTGGCGTTCGACCGTGATGAGCCTCCGGAGCCACCGGGCCTTGAGGTTCTCGATGGCCGCGAAGCGCGTCGGGCCGCCGAGCATGGCGCGGATGTCGGCGACGGCCTGGTCGACCTGGCCGGAGTCTTTGGAGGAGAGGTACGATGCCTAGTAGGCAACCACCTTTGACTGCTTAGTCAGTTAGATGTAGCTTTCTGTTCGTGAATGATAATCTTGATCGTGTTTGACTGGACCTCAACAGATCCACCCGGCGGGTAGACTCGGCGATAGGCGGTGACCGTATATTCGCCGGCAATCGTCATGTCATAAAGGCGGTTGAACATGGCTAAGTCCAAGACGTCCGACTCTCCAGGCTGAACCGCCGCGCTTGGCTGAGATCCCGCCCTGTCCATTTGTCGCTGACCGTAGCGAGTTAGTGGCACCGGCTTGCCGTCAGAACCTGAAATATCAAAACGGTACGCAACAAATGCAAACTGGCTCGGAAACGAAACGTGCAGATTCGGCGTCGACAGATTTTCGGTCACCAATCGGACGCGCACCGGCTCATCGAATCGGAACGACGGCTGCGTCGTGCTCATTGACAGCCGACAGCCCGCGGTCACTGGTCCGTAACGTGCGCCCTCGCCAACTTCAGTCCCGGCCCCATACACTGCCATAACGCTGACTATTGACGCTCCAAACCAAATACAGAAAACCGATGCTTTCACAAGTACCTCGCCTTCATCGTAGGTGGTTGGAATTGGATCATGCACTCAGTTCTTTTAGTCGTCCGCCTGCCATCCAATCGCAGTTATGCGCTGACTCCAGTATGGCAGCAGATGGGTATTCTGGCCAGGCGGAGGAGCCAGTGGATCCGGATAGTCCGCATTATTCACGCCCCATACGTTGTTGACCTTCGTGGCATCGGCTTCCCAGTACCATTCAACGATTCCGAGCGTCACCCAGATACAATCATCCTCGTCCGTGCCGGGCCTGTACATCAAGTAAGCTATGAAACTGTCCGATGCGCTCGACGCCTTCCGCGCGGGATTCCCCGCCACCTCAGCAGCCGGCCCGAGCGGGTTGTACGGACTATCCGCCAAATAGGGAAATGCTCGGTTCTCAAATCCAACTCCAACCGCAATCGGTGCAAAGTAGAATGGCGCCGTCGCCGAGTCGTCCAGTACCCAATCTTCGTCGGTTGTCCACTTCCGATTGTCATTGTTATCAAGAGTTTCGCGGCGATCCGCCATAACAAGCTGAATGAAGCCAACTTTACCGGCACCCGCAGCCGGTGCGGTCACCACGGCCTCGATCTTGATCCCGTCCGTCTGAATGCCCGGCTCACCGAATTCTAGTCTAGTATTGCCACCTCGAATATCAATGGCTGGATTGAGGTTTGTACTCGTGCTACCCAGTGTGAAGGTCGGTCGTGCCACAGTGAAATCGACGTCGACCGATCTCTCGTGCGCACCCACTGTTACGGTATATTTGACTTCACACGAGCCTCCGTCAATCCAATAGAACTGGACCTACGCCGGTGTTCACCCCCGGCACATAATTCTTGATCCGCTCGCCCTCGATCTCCCACTCCCTTACCGTCGGCGTCACGGTTGCCGGCGTGGTCCTGCCCTTGAGGTGGACCTTCTTTCCGACAATCGTGTTCTGCGCCTCAGTCAGCGGGGTGTCGGCCCCGTCCGTGATCTCTACCTTCCACGCCGTTATTTCGAATGGCTGGGTGCTGCTCGTGCCAAGCGACGCGGTCAGCGTGTAAGTGCCGGGGACAACGGGTGTGATCGGCGCCGTGCCGCCCGCGGGCGGGTTCGCCAACTGAGAGCCCTGCGGCTGCGTCAACGTCCAGGTGGGAGGACTCCCCGGCGGCCAGGAGGCTCGCGGCGGGAGCGGCTTGGCCCGCACCGTGATCTGCAAGTTCACGGGCCACGTCACGGGTCCGCCGTTGTCGGGATCCGATCCGTCCAGAATGACCTTCTCCACTCCCACGGCGGTCAGGACCTGGGTCGTCGCCGGGGGCGTGACCGCGAACAGATTCGGGTTCTGCGCGTTCTGGACCCTCGCCACGAGCGTGACGCGCCAGTAATTGGGGCTGGGCGGTGTCGCCTGCAAGGTCGCATTCGGCGCCTGATTGTTGGGATGCACTACCTGAAATGCATCGGCTTCCGCCCCCGATGCCTCCACGAAGTCACCGAGCGATGCGTCCCATTTCTCAACGGTCTTGAACCACAGCCACACCGGCTGGTACTGCATTTCGGCGTACACCTCGTCCGAATCGCAGTACACGTTCAGGGGCGCAGAGCTCGTCGACCCGATTGCGATCGGACTGGCGGGACACCAAGCGTCCAGGATAACCGAGCCCAGAAGGCCCTCAACCTCATCAGCGCGAGGGGCATACGAGGATGGCCCACACACCGACGACCAGACCCAGCAAACGGACCACCGCGCCCACTCGCTTCGCGGGCCCCGTACGGGGTTTCTCAGTGTCTTTCATGTTTCTCCCTCAGTTGGGGGTTCAAGTCCGCCAGTCGTTCCCAGGCGCGCGTGACCGTGTCCAGAAACAGCTCGCGGTCCTCACGCGTCCACAAACACAGTCTCCAACGCCAGTTTGCCAGTAGCGCGTCCTCGGTGCTGGCCGCCGTCGCCGTTCGGTACGCGAGCAATCCCATGGCACCTGCGACCTGCGAGCCTGCGAGCGCTGCCGCATTACTCAGGTCCTCCCACAGCTTGCTGGCCTCCTCGAGTTCCGGCACCGGCCGGGCCAACTCGGGCGTTCGCGGCGGCGCGTAGACAACACCGCCCATCATCGCCCGCGGAAACGTGTCGGTCGCGCGCAACGGACCCGCGAGCCTGTCGATGAACACCCCGCTGCAAATCGTGTTGTAGCTGCCGTTTCGCTGGATCTGCGCCCAATGGATGCCGGGCCCGCGTACGACAAACCGCTTGTACACGCCGCCCCGAAAGTCCATCACTCGCGCGCTCGCCAGCGCCGGGACGAAGTGCGCCGCGCTCAGATCCTTCTCGTAGGTCTTGAGCCGCACGATGTAGTCCCGCCACCGGCTTGTCCCGGCCTCGCCGTCCTTGTTGAGGAAGTAGAAACTCAGGGCATAGGTCCCTTCCGGAAGCGAGAAGTTCACCCAAATGTCCGGGCCCTCATGCGTGATGGGGTACGACTCGCCATGGTCATCCCACTCGGCCTGTCGTCGATATCCCGTCATTGGGTTCCACAGGGACCTGGGATTGTCGCTGCGATACCCGTGCAGCCACCGGCGAAGCCCATCGCCCTCGGCCATGTGCGGACCGATCATCCCGCGCACGATGTACGGCTCACCCCAGCCGATCGTGTGGTCCACCGGAGAATTGGCCGCACAGAGTACAGCCATGAACCATCCGTACCGGCCGGTCCAGTCCCCGCCGGTCGCCCAGTCCTCCCCAAGGTAGACGGCGGCGCCATCCCACGCCGCTGACGCCTCCAGGCGCCGCCGCAGCGCGCTCAGCTCCTCCACCGTCGGCGGCTTGGCCGACGATGGCAACGGCGGCACGTCGCGCGGCGCCTCGTCGGAAGCCACCGCAAGCCCGCGCCCTTCCTCGGGCGCGATGAGCCCGCCGGTATACAGACCGACATAGGTCTTCCCTCCGTTCACCAGCATCGCGCTGGCCATCTCATCGCCCTTGGCACTGGTGATAACCGGGCGCTCTCCCGTCCTCGGGTCAATCGCCTCCCAGCCCTTGGTTCGATACCCGACCCACAGCAGCCCATCGGCACCCTCGGCCAGGCAGGTTACATAGTCTTCAAGGTATATCGCACCCGGGGTCTCCGTCCAGCCGGGCGGCGGGCCGCCGTAGAGGCCGCGGACCTTGGCGCCCCAGTCGGCGCCGCGGGAGTAGGTGAACGTCCGGCCGCCGTCGCGGCTCTCGGCCACGCCCAGGGTGGTGGCGACGAAGAGTGTTCCATCGCGCGTGACCAGGACGTCGTTGATGAGGTTCGTCGGCAGACCCTTGCCCCTCGGCACCGTCGGCATCCGCCACGCCCTCCCGCCCTCTGTCCCTCCTCCCCCCCTCGCACTACTCGCCATGTGGTATAGTTGTCGGCCGCCTGGGCGATGGCCAGGCCGTCGCACTGAGTGCCGACGTAGATGTTGCCGTCGGCGTCGAAGGCAATGGCGTTGGCCTGGTCGGAGGGCAGCGCGCCTTGTAGCACGGGCATCTTGCGCATCTTGCCCGTGTCCGCGCCCACGCGCGAGAAGCGGTCCGGCACGGGCGGGACGCCCGTGCTACCAGGTGGCGATGCGCCGTTCGGCACGGGCGAGACGCCCGTGCTACTATCGAGCGGCGCGTTTTCCGTAGCAGGGGCATCTTGCCCGTGCCCCACGGGCGGCACGCCTATGCCACTACCTGGCGCGTTCGGCACGGGCGTCTCGCCCGTGCCCTCGACTTGTGCGACCGGGTGGCTCGCGTATGTGCTTCAGCGTGTGCCACGGCCATCCAACGCAGAAGCTGTCACGCGCCCCGTTCCGGCTTCGCGCCGCCCGCCTCCCGGAAAATCGAGAAAGATCGGGGACGTTGTAGGTACGCTAAGCTCTATCAATTGTGATGAGCAAGAGCAAGAGCGCAAGATCGGAAACCTGGTAGGCAAGTCACGTCATATCAACGCGTTACATAGAAATCCCAGCACCGACCTTCGCGACCCGCCCACGTCGCCGGCGCAGGTGGCCCGCCTCGGCGGCCAGTGAGCCGACGAAACGCGTCGAGCCAATGGCCGGGCCGCTCTGTTCTTTCACCCAGCGCTGCTCGTCGTTGTCCTGAAGCATGGCCACATATTCGGCTCGACGGGCGGCATCCAGGTCGCCGGGCGCGAACTGAACATCCAGGTCCGTCAGTTCATCGGCCCGCCCGAGCACATAGAAGCCGGCGCTGGAATGCGGCCAGTCCCAGGCGAATTCGGCCAGCCCGGCGCGCACGGGATTGCGTTCGATATACCGCCCGCAGCGCGTCAGACACAGGTCCTCCTCAACCGCTCGCGTTTGGTAGCGGCCCTGCCACAGCACGCCGCAGGTGCCGTGGCGACGGTGGTGATATTGGGCGTAGGACTGCTGGATGCCGGCCGCGAACGGGCGGAGCATGGGGAATGTCAGGCGGATCAGCAGGTGATAGTGGCTGGGCATCAGGACCCAGTGAGGGACGAGGCAGGCGCAGCGTTGCTTGTAGCGGCCGATGATCTGGCGGAAGCGGGCGAAGTCCCGCTCATCCTCGAAGAGGCGGCCGCGGTTGATGCAGCGGTTGTACAGGTGATAGCAGATGGCCTGCTGCTGGATGCGGGGGCGGCGGGGCATGAATGCAATATGGCGGAGGGACGTGCGGGGGTCAAGGGTGGGTGCTGGAATTGCAATGTAACTCTCTCGATTACAAAAGCTTAACTACAACGTCCCCGAATGCCATCCTCTTGTTGGCCCGGTCGGTGCTCCCGTCCTCGGCCTTCACGCAGCGCACCAGGTTCTCCGTGGCTTCGGCCAACTGGGCATCGCTCGCCTGCTCGTACACGATCTCGAAGATGCGCCGGGCCTCGCGCGGGCGATCCGACAGCAGCAGGTTCCCCCGGCAGATCAGGGCCTCGCGGTCCTCGCCGTATTGGGTCAGCGCCTCGTCGAACGGCCGGGCGGTGACGATGGCGCCGGTCGCTTGCTCCTAGCGTGCGTGATGACACCTACTCGGTCACTGTCGTGAGTCATCTACCCGGCCCGAGGGCGCCGTTGTGGGGGGCTGAGCATGCAGCCGAGCCTGAACTCGCGCGAGAACATACTCCTGCACATCGGGCATCCACCTGCCCAGATACAGCCGTAACTCACCCTCATTGAGCGGGGCCTTCGAATAGGCCTCGACCAGATACGCCATGGCTTCCCCCGGAAACAATCGCGCCAACTGCTGTGCGGCTGCCTGGTTGTCGCGCTGTGCCCGCTGGACTGGCTCGTTGACGCGCCGCCAGGCGTGAAACCACAGCGGGGCGTCGTGCGTCCGTTGCCTTGACCAGTCCTCGCCCTCGGGGACGCGGCCCTGGCGCAGGTCCTCGGCCAGCCGGCGCAGAAGGGCGACCTCCAGCGCCGGCGGAAGCTGCTCCGCCCGCTCCAGCGTCCGCAGCACCAGGTTGCGCGCCACTTGGGCCGTCTGCTGGTCCTTCAGGTCCCTGACAGCGACGAGGTTGACCAGAGCCAGCGTCAGGTGGGCGCATCGCGCGGGGTCCTTCGCGGCCCAGCGGGTCTGGACTTCGCTGCCCAACTTCTCCATGTCCTCGAGCGTGCCGGTGCGGGACGCCTCCTCGATGCGCAGGAGCATCGCGGTGTATGCCTCCCATTCACCGTCGCCCGCACCAACGCCTCCGGCGCGCAGGGAACCGGCGCAGAGGATCGACGCGAGCAGCAATGCCGCAGGAATGTTCCTCATGGTTGCCTCGACCTTGTTCATGGGGCCGCGCCCTCAAGCCTCCGTTGCCGGAGGCGCTCCTCCAAGGGCGGCTGAGGAGGCGCACGTCTGGCACCATCCGCCGGCTGGAGGTGCGCCTGCGCTTCCTTGAGAATGCGCGCTCGTGCGGCCTCGTCGGCCACATATTGGCCGAGCAATGACCTGAGTTCACCAAGAGCCGGGGGCTGCTGGGAATAGGCCCAGATTGCGGCGCGTTCGGTGTCCTGGGCAATCTGGGGCTCCAGATTCCGGAGATCGCGTTGCAGCGACCAGCGCGCGGCCTGCTGGCGGTACTGCGCGACGGCCGCGTCGTATTCCTGTCGCTGCTTCGGGTCCGTGATCCCGGCGCGCGAGCCCACGCCCGGCGGCAGCGGCACGCCTCTGGGATAGTCGCGGTCGGCATCCCATGCCTGGTCCACCGCGTCGTGTATTCGTTTCCAGACCTGGAACTTGAGGGCTATCGTCTGCCCCCGCCTTTGCGGCCACGCGTCGGCCGATGCCTTGGGATCCGCCTGAACGAACCGCACCAGATCGGCCTGGAGCGCCAGCGGCATCTGTTCGGCCCTCTCCATCGCACGCACTCCCCACTGCCACATCAGTTCATATTGACGCGGATCGTCGAACTGTCGCGAGCTGAGTTCCCCCACGACCTCGAACATAAGCTGCCCATAGGCCCCGGCGCTGCGGTCCGCCCATTCAGCCTGAATCCGCTCGGCGAGCGAGCGCAACCCCTCCAGATCACGTGCCGCCCCCATGGCGCGAATGAGCCGCGACATGCGCTCGAACTCGATCTGCCCGTCTTCGGCGCTCGGCAGGGTGGCGGGCACACCGGCGGCGCTATAACTTCCGGCGAATGCGATCAGCAGCACGAACAGAGCGAACTTCATGACCAACCTCGCTTTCGCGGCGTAAGAACTCAGTAGCCACTTTGGGGGTCGTTGATGTGCGTCTCGCCGCTGGCCTCGGATCCTTTACTGACTGTGCATTTTCCATCCTCCGCCGTCAACGTGAAATGCTGGGGCATATTTACGATCAACTGTGCTGCGCTTGCCTCGCCCGTCCGATAGAGCCACGGAATTGCCCAATGGAACGTCCCGTCAGCGTACGCGGGATTCTGCTGAGTTTCCCACAGGGCAGCTTGGTCAAAATCGTCGGTAAAGAGGACCCGGCAGCCGTTCTGAGCGTTGCCAGCCCCGATCGCGGTCCAGGTCCAGCCTTGGGCGCTCGCATCATGCGCGAAACCTTTGAACTGATTTCCTTCGAGGTCAAACCAGCCCGTAGTCACCGCCGGACAGTCCCCTTCCTTGAACGTCAACTGCCTGAATGAGACGTCTTTGGGGGCCAAGTAGAAATCGGTCATAATACCTATCGCATACTTGCCTTGCTCGTGCCAGACTCCGCCCTTGCGGACGCAGCGGCCCCCGTCCGGCTGCACGACCGACACCGGGTACGTGTGGGCGGAATCCTTCGATGGTCCGGAATCGACCGTCAGGCTGACTGTCCCGTCACCGGGCACCGTCATGGCATAGAACGTCCCCGTACCATCGGGTTCGGGAGAACCGGCGACAAACATGCCCACACCAGCAATCGACCATCGTAACCCGCCTGCCTGGGCCGCCGTGATGTTTGGCGTGGTCGTGAATCCGAGGGCGGCAACCTCCCGAAGGCCAAGCTTGCTCATGGAGCGCCCTTCGAACACCTCATTGGGGGTGAAGGTTCCGGCGAATTCGTACACGATGACGTTTAGCGTAACCGTGTTCCCGCATTCGCTTGTAACCGTCTTATAGTCAGTCAAGTTGTTCGAGCGCGCATTGAACGCTACCAACTTCGTCTCGCCTCCACCCGCGGCACCTGACGAGCCGCCCCACACCGGCTTGCCACCCGGCCAATCGGCCTCCGCGGGCCACTTTTGGGCCTTGAAGGTGACCGACGTGCCCTTCATAACGTAGAACACCTCGGTGTCGTTGATCACAACCCAATTCTCGCCATGCTGGTAGTAGAAATGGAAGAGAAGAACGGCCACAAACGGCACGTCCACGCTACCCGACCCCTTCCATGCCTGCCCCTCGCCATCGGTGTACGTGGCTGTCGCCTTGCAGGTGACAGTCCAAGACCCCGCACCCGAAAAGTTCGCCTGCGCCGTGAGGCTGGCCACTGGCGACGTGGCATTGGGGTGCGAGATGTTTGTGGTGCAGATGGGCTCGGTGCCGAACGGATTTGTGGGCACCTTCGCTGTCACCTCCCAGGTCCATGTGACGTGCCCCGCCAATTGTTCCTCAGTAACGCCGGTCACGGTTACAGTGGCGCTAAGCCCAGCCGTCGTATTGATGGTGACGGGCACGGGGTTTGGGCTGGGCCCTCCCGTGATGCGGGCTTCCACCGACACCTGCGCGATAGCGGCTTGCGCGAGGAGTAATACGGCGAGGCCTCCAGTTAACAGACTGACAAGGATACGTGAAAAGGACTTTCGCATGGCAATGCTCCGTGTCTAGCGCGTCCGCGATTCCAATCTCATCCTCACGTGTGGATTCATCTGTAGATGGCCCTGCCAGGCCAGTTCCATCGTTCTGTTGTGGATCTCGCGGTCCTCCTTCGCCCAAAGCGATGCGGCCCATCGCCAGGCCGCCAATAACTCGCGCGGGGCGCCCTCGGACGCCGCAAGCCGGTACATGAGCACGCGGTGCGCAACGTTCTGGGCAGCGACGCCCGGGTTGCCATCGAGCGCCTCTTGCCGCCGCCATACCTTCGCCGCCGCCCGAACATCCGCCGAAGCCTCTTCCAAGGGGACCCGTGCCGGCGGGTCGTAGGTGAGGTTGCCCATCATGGCTCGGGGCATATGGTCCAGCGGACTCGTCGGACCCATCAATTTGTCGATTAGGATCGCGCTGCAGGTGGTATTGAAGCTGGCGTTGCGCGCGATATGCACATAATGAGCGGTGGGTCCGCGCAACACAAAGCGCTTATACACGCCGCCCCAGAAGCCGACCACACGGCAACGAAGCAGGGCACGAGCGGCAATCGCGTCTTCGATGTCCCTGGCGTCCGCCTTAATCTCGACGTTGTAGTCGCGGAGCTTGTTGAGCGCGGTTCGACCGTCCTTGTTCACGAAATACAGACTTAGTCGATACACGCCCTCCGGCAGCGTGATCCTGATCCAAAGGTCTGGCCCCTCGTGCGTCATCGGGAATGCTTCGCCATGGTCATCCCATTCCGCCTGCCGGCGATGGCCCTCATATGGATCCCAAAGGCTGCGTTGATCGTCGGTCTCCAGCCAATGAACCCAACACCTTAACCCATCGCCGCGCGGCGCGTGGGGACCAATCCTGGCGTGGACTTCGTATGGCTCCCCGAGTCCAACGTAATGGCTCAGCGGTGAATTGGCCCCACAGAGGACTGCAAGATTCCTCCCGTAGCGCCCCATCCAGTCCCCTTGCGTCGTCCAATCCTCGCCCAGATACGCCACCTCGGCATCATCGCTCGCCAGCGCCTCAATCGCGGCCGTCATGCGCTCCAGTTCTTCAACCCTCGGCGGCTTCGCGCCACTGGGCAGGGCGGGCGAGTCCGTAACGCCGACAGCGGCGGCGCTCAGAAGCCCCTGGCCCTGATGCCTCAGCCCGCCGCCATACAGCCCCACGTACGCTCCATGCCCGGCCGGCACGATGGCGTTGACAAACTCCGTCCCCGCGCTCCACACGGCGTCCGGGCGGCGGCCGGTTTTGGGATCAATCGCTTCCCAGCCCTTGGTTCGATACCCGACCCACAGCAGCCCATCGGCACCCTCGGCCAGGCAGGTTACGTAGTCTTCCAGGTACATGGCCCCCGGAGTCTCCGTCCAGCCCGCTGGCGGGCCGCCGTAGAGGCCGCGGACCTTGG
>Ga0308414_1003129_pt1 | contig 10649 bp, 5 predicted proteins | sample HotsprSampleOS50_FD_205667 | JGI IMG/M metagenome (GOLD analysis project Ga0308414, IMG submission 205667) | Hot spring phototrophic mat microbial communities from Octopus Spring, Yellowstone National Park, Wyoming, United States - 20090730_OS50 ...
GACATCAAAGCAACTTGGAGACTGCGTCCCATGACCTCTTTAAATATTGATCCGCTTCTATATTAGAAAAACTTAATATTTTGCAATCTTTGTTAAATTCTATAGAATCCCTTTAGAAAATTCTTTTTAAATAAGTTGAGTTATTTAGATAGTAAATTATTTATTTTCATATAAATTTAAATTTTTTATAATTTTTTGATAAATCTATCAAAAAAGAAAATATTAGGTATCTAAAAACTACCAGTTTTTTTAAAGACTTGGGAAAGAAAACAGCAAAGATATATTGTTTTTTTGATGAAATTTTCATTGACTTAAACAAGAAATATGAAAGTTTTTAATTTTTAAGAATGATTTTACACATAAACACAGCAGAGACTTGGAGAGGTGGAGAACAACAGCTACTCTATCTAACAAATGGGCTAGAAAAAAGAAAAATTCCCCAAGTAATAGTTGGTCAGCCAAATTCGGAATTAGAAGCTAGAACTAAACATTTAAAATTTATACCTATCCCCATTCGTGGAGAGTGGGATATTTTTTGTATTCCCAAGATTTTAAAAATTATAGACTTATATCAAATCCAACTCATTCATGCACACACAGCTAGAGCACATACTATTGCACTTTTTTTAAAAATTTTTCGTCCTAATCTAGTATTGATAGTCTCTAGAAGAGTAGATTTTTCCACAAAAAAAAGCTGGGGAAGTAAATGGAAATATCGCTCTAAAAAAAATAATCTTTTTATCTGCGTATCTAACAAAATCAGAGAAGTTTTAATACAAGAAAAAGTAAATCCAGAGAAAGTTATTACTATCCATAGTGGTATAGATATTAGTAGATTTACAAAGAAAGTAAACAACTCTTACTTACGTAAAGAATTTTCTATTCCTCCTAAGACCACTATACTTGGAAATATTGCTGCTTTAGTAGATCACAAAGACCACAAAACTCTTTTGAAAGCTATTTCTCTAATTCCTTCACAAAAAAAACTAAAACTTTTTATTATTGGAGAAGGGGAGCTAGAACAAGAATTAAAAGAACTAGCTCAAAGTTTAAATTTAAAGGAGAGAGTTATTTTTACTGGCTTTCGTACGGATATTGTAGAGTTTTTACAGTTCTTTCACATTTTTGTACTGACATCTAAAGAAGAAGGACTTGGCACTACTATTTTAGATGCTATGGCTTGTGGGCTTCCTATTATAGCAACTAATGCAGGTGGAATTTCTGAAATGGTCGAACACGAAAAAGGTGGTTACTTAGCAACTCCTAAAGATTCAGTAGAAATAGCAGAGTATATAGATAAGCTCATTTCTAATCCAAGTCTTCAAAAAAAATTTGGTGCATACAACAAAATTGCAGTCCAGTCTTTTTCTATAGAAAATACTATAGAAAAAACCATACAAGCTTATTCCCTGTTTCTTGGAGAAAATTTTTCATGAAGCTAATGATTTTTGACGGTCACGCCTTAGTCTTTAGAGCTTACTATGCTTTTCAAACTGCCAATCTAACTAATTCTATTACAAAAGCACCTAGTGGGGCAGTCTTTGGCTTCTTTCGTATGTTTTTTAAACTTTTAGAGGATTTTACTCCTACTCATGTAGCACTTACTTTTGATCCCGGAACTCCATTAGAAAGAGCTAAAATTTATGAAGCTTATAAAGCTAATCGTCAGCCCATGCCAGAAGATTTACGTCCCCAAGTAGTTGAAATTTTAGAAATTTTAAATTACATAGGCTTTACTATTTTACAAGTAGAGGGTATTGAGGCTGATGATATAATAGCTACTATATGTAAAAAATACTCTCAAAAACAAAATGAAATTTTTATTTTTTCTGGAGATAAAGATTTATTTCAACTCTTAAACGCAAACATCAAACTTTTACGAGGTAAAAAAGGAGCATCCGAGTTTCTAGTCATAGATGAAGCTTGGGTAAAAAAAGAATTAGGTATTAGTCCTACTCAAATACCAGATTACATGGGAATAGTAGGAGATAGTTCGGACAACATACCCGGTGTAAAGGGAATAGGAGAAAAAGGTGCTGCGAAATTAATTTCTGAATATTCTAGTTTAGAAAATATTTATAAAAACTTAGATTCTATAAAAAATCCATCTATGAAAGAAAAACTCTTGCAATCTAAAGAACATGCTTTTCTTTCTAGACAACTTGCAACTTTAAATACAAATGTAAATATAGATATAGAAGTAAACATCTTAAAACTTCCCGAGTATCTAGAACCTAGTAAGATTCAAATCTTCAAACAAAAAGGTTACAATGCTCTCTATAGAGACTTAGTAAAAGAATCTATAAAAGCAGGTTACAAAATAGAAAACACAGAAAATAAAACTCAAGAAATTTCTAAACCTGAACCTACTAGAAAAGAAAAAGGAAATTATACAAGGATTAAAAATTTAGAACAATTCAAAAATTTATTTAACATTTTAAAAAATCAAAAAATTATTTCAATAGATACAGAAACTACTTCTCAAATGCCTATGTGGGCAGAATTACTTGGGGTTTCTTTTGCGTATCAAGCTAAAGAAGGCTTTTATATTCCAATTAAGTATTCTAAATCTTTATTTCAAAATGAATGTTTAGATTTAGATTTAATCTTTTCTGACTTAAAAGAGATATTAGAAAATCATAATATACTTAAAATAGGTCAAAATATAAAATACGATTCAATTGTCTTAAAAAAATATGGAATAGATATTTATCCAATAAGCTTTGATACTATGCTAGCTAGCTATATTTTAAATCCCGATAGTAGACGACACAATATGGATGATCTAGCAGAAGACTTGTTGGGATATAAGACAATTACTTACGATGAACTAACAAAAGTAGGAAAAAAAAGACTCTCACTCTATGAGATAGATTTAGATAAAGTTTCAGAGTATGCAGCAGAAGATGCAGATATTACTCTTAGACTATATCAACAATTAGAGCCAGAACTCAAAAGACAAAATTTGTATTCTATTTTAGAATCTATTGAATTACCTCTTATTCCAGTTTTAAAAGATATGGAAATGACTGGGGTAACCATAGATATTGGTTACTTTGAAAACTTATCAAAAAATTTTTCACAAAAACTAGAATTATTAAAAGAATCTATTTACAAAATTATAGGACATGATTTTAATATCAACTCTACAAAAGAACTCCAAACAATCTTATATGATAAATTAAAACTTCCTCAAATTAAAAAAACTTCTACTGGAATTTCAACAGATCATGGAGTACTGGAAGCCCTAGAAGATAAACATCCTGTCATTAAACTTTTGTTGGAATATAGAAAGATTTCTAAACTACTCTCTACTTATGTAGATTCATTACCTAAAATGATTCATCCTACTACTGGTAAAATTCATACAAGCTATAATCAAACTATAGCTGCTACTGGAAGACTTTCTTCTACAGATCCCAACTTACAAAACATACCTATCAAAGACGAAGAAGGTAGAATGTTACGTAAAGGTTTTATAGCTTCTAGTGAGGAATATGAGATTTTAAGCTTAGATTACTCGCAAATTGAACTAAGAATTATGGCTCACTTTTGTAAAGATAAAAATATGATAGATGCCTACAACAAAAATTTAGACATTCACACTAAAACAGCCTCAGCCTTATTTGGAGTAGAAGAATCAAAAGTTACTTACGAACAAAGAAATAAAGCAAAAATAGTAAACTTTTCTGTAATTTATGGGACAACAGCCTTTGGACTAGCTGAACAAATGAAAATTTCTAAAACAGAAGCCGGAGTTTTTATCGATAGATATTTCTTACAATATCCAGGTGTAAAAGAGTATATGGAAAAAATTTCTGCACAGTGCTTTGAGCAAGGTTATGTAGAAACTCTCACAGGTAGAAGGCGTTATATTCCAGAAATCAAATCTTCTCGTCGTCAAGAAGTAGAAGCTGCAAAACGTATTGCTATTAACAGTCCTATTCAAGGAACTTCTGCAGATATGATTAAACTTGCTATGATTCGCATTCATGAGAGTCTAACAAAAAAGCAAAAAAAATCTAAAATGATTTTACAGGTACACGATGAACTAGTTTTTGAAGTACATAAAACCGAAAAAGAAGAAGTCTTTCAACTTGCTAAGTGCGAAATGGAAAATGTTGTTCGCCTAGAAGTCCCTATTGTAGTAGAAGGGAATTTTGGTAAAAATTGGGACGAAGCACACTGAGGAGATGTATATGAGTAAGAGAGATTTTTGAATTTTAGAAAAAGTTAAAAAAGATATAAGTTTTTTAATGGATTGTTTTGAAGAAGTTCTTCGTGATTTAGGGGAAGAAAACTTAGTTTCTTTTTTACCATTTAAGGGAATTTTGGTAAAAATTGGGACGAAGCACACTGAGGAGATGTATATGAGTAAGAGAGATTTTTCAATTTTAGAAAAAGTTAAAAAAGATATAAGTTTTTTAATGGATTGTTTTGAAGAAGTTCTTCGTGATTTAGGGGAAGAAAACTTAGTTTCTTTTTTACCATTTAGAGGAAATTCTCTTCAGGAAATAAATGATTTACCGGAGAAAAAAATTGAGCTTTTCTCCATTGCATACCAGCTTCTAAACATGGTAGAAGAAAATGCCTATGTGCAGTTTCGTAGATTTTATGAAACTGAGTATGGGTTAGAAAATGTTCCAGGTAGATGGGGAAAAGCTCTCAAAGAGTTACTAAATCAAGGTTATAGTGAAACTCAAATTGCATCTAATTTGCATTCTATCCATGTAGAACCAGTACTTACAGCCCATCCAACTGAAGCAAAAAGAGCAACTATTTTAGAACAACATAGAGCCTTATATCTTTTACTTGTAAAGCTAGAAAATCCCATTTGGACTTCTGCCGAAAAAAAAGAAATCAAAGAAGATATCAAGCTTGCTATTGAAAGACTTTGGAGAACGGGAGAAATTTTTTTAGAAAAGCCGGACATAGCCTCAGAAAGAAGAAATGTCGTACACTATGTAAAAAATGTTTTTCCAAATACCTTACCTAAGTTAGATAGAAATTTATTTTATGCTTGGGAATATGTTGGATTTAAAAAAGATACATTAGAAAATCCTAATATACTTCCACGCTTAACTTTTGGAAATTGGGTAGGTGGAGATAGAGACGGACACCCCTTTGTCACTGCTGAAGTCACTGAAGAAACTCTATTAGAATTTAGAAATATTGCTTTAGAACTTAATTCTAATTATTTAACGCAACTTGCTATAAAACTTAGTTTAGCAGAGCGAATCCAAAATCCACCGATTTTCTTCTTAAATCGAATTAAACAAATGCTAGAAGAAGTAGGAGAAGCAGGAAAAGAACTCATTCTGAGAAATCCTGAAGAACCATGGCGCCAGTATGTAAATTTAGTAAAATATAAACTTCCAAACACTACTACCTCCTTATCTCAAAAAGAAAACATACCAAACTATAAGTATAAAAATCACTATGAACTTTTAGAAGACTTAAAAATTTTACGAGAATCCCTTTTACAAGTTGGAGCTAAACAAATAGCTTTACATGATGTTTACTCTTTAGAAAGAATTATCCAAGCTTATGGATTTCACTCTGTAGCTTTAGATGTACGCCAAAATAGTAAATTTCATGATCTTGCTATGTCTCAAATTCTCAAAGCAGCAGGACTTTTAGATTATGATTTTTTAAGTTGGGACGAATCCAAAAGGTTAAACTTTTTAAATGAAGAGTTAAAGTCTCCACGTCCTTTTACTTTAGCTGGAATGAGTTGTGGACCTGAAGCTGACGCGGTAATTTCTTGCTATAGGGTTTTAGCTAAATATGTAAAAAAATATGGCTTAGAGGGACTTGGGGCATTAATAGTTAGTATGACTAGAAGTTTGTCCGATTTACTTGTTATTTACATATTTGCTCGTGAAACAGGTCTTGTTGTTCACACTGAAGAAGGAATGGTTTGTCTTTTACCAGTTGTACCTTTGTTTGAAACTATAGGTGATTTAAAAGGGGCACCTGAAATTTTAGAAAGTTTTATTACCCATCCTATGACAGTTAGAAGTTTAAAGTATAGAGCTAAATTTAAACATATGGAAATTCCTGTTCAGCAAGTCATGTTAGGTTACAGTGATAGCAATAAAGATGGAGGTATACTAGCTAGTCAGTGGAACCTTTATGAAGCTCAAAAAAAGCTAACTACAATTGCAGACAAACACCAAATAAGAATTCGTTTTTTTCATGGAAGAGGAGGTACAATTAGCCGAGGTGGTGGAAAGACACATCGTTTCTTAGAAGCCTTACCTAGTCCAGCTCTCACTGGAAGTATACGCATGACAATTCAAGGAGAAACTATTGCCCAACAATATGCTAATTTTGCTAGTGCTGTTTACAACTTAGAATTGTTTCTTGCGGGAACAACATTTATTACTTTATCTCATAAAAAAAGAGGGTTTGAAAACCATCCTCAAGAAGCCTTAGTCAAAAAATTATCTCAAATAAGTCAAAAAAAATACGAAAGTCTTTTACATACTGAAAATTTTATAGATTTTTACTCTCAAGCTACACCGCTTGACGTAATCGAAAATAGCAAAATAGGATCTAGACCAGTACGGAGAACTGGAAAAAGAACTATTCACGACTTGAGAGCTATTCCTTGGGTGTTTAGCTGGAATCAATCCCGCTTTTTTTTACCGGGTTGGTTTGGGGCTGGAACAGCTCTTAGTGAGTTAAAAAATACTTCTCCAGGTGAATTTGAAGAATTAAGAAACTTAGTTCATAAGTGGGATTTTTTACGTTATGTGATAAAGAATATTGAAACTAGTATTTATAGTGCTGATCCAGAAATTATGTTGGAGTATGCTTCACTTGTAGAAAATGAAACGACTCGTCAAAAAGTTGTTTCTCAAATTCAAGAGGAATATCAAAAAACTATAAGCATTTTAGATGAAATTTATGGAAATCAAATCCAACAAAGAAGACCCAAAATGTATGAAACTTTACATTTACGTAAAGATGGACTGACGGTTTTACACAAGTATCAAATTAAACTACTTCGAGAATGGAGAATTTTACAAAAACTAGAAAAAACAAATTTAGCTGAAAAACTTTTACTAAGACTACTTCAAACTGTAAATGCAATTGCAGGAGCTTTGAGGACAACAGGTTAAAAATTTTATGACTAAGTGAAAAAATAAATTTATATACCAAGTAAACCCTTTTGAAAAAAAGGTTTACAAGTAGAGATAATTTATAAGGGGAAGATTTTGAAAAAAAAATTTATTTACTTTTTGATTTCTTTTGTTTTTGTTAAAAATTTATTTCCTAACTCTAGTTTTCAAGAAGTTACTCAAAAACTTAAGTCTTCTATTAAGAAAGTCCAGCTAGAAAACGGACTTAGGCTTATTATGATGAAAAGAAACACTTCACCTACACTAGCTCTATACACTAAGTTTTTGGTAGGCTCTAGTGATGAAACTCCAGAGATAGCAGGAACAGCTCATCTCTTAGAACATATGTTATTTAAAGGAACTTCTAATGTAGGAACTACTGATTGGGAAAATGAAAAAAAATTTTATGCACTTTTAAAAGCTACTGGAAGTGAGTTAGACTCCTTGCGGTTAGAAGAGAGATATTATTTAGATAGAGAACTTCCTATACCCAAAGAACTTACAGAAAGAAAAGCTATACTAGAGAGAAGACTCAAAGCAGTAGAAGAACAGCAAAAAAAATACATTCTCAAATCAGAAGATACATATATTTATGAGCAGCATGGACAAGTTGGATTTAACGCTTATACAACTCACGATGTAACCAACTATCAAATTAAACTTCCTGCAAACCGCTTAGAAATTTGGGCAAAGTTAGAATCAGATAGATTAAAAAATCCCGTCCTTAGAGAATATTACACAGAAAGAGCAGTAATCATGGAAGAAAGAAGAATGCGTGTAGAAAATCGAGGCTTTGGGATGCTTAGGGAAAAATTTTTAAGTATAGCTTTTGAACAAAGTCCTTATGGAAGACCTGTAATTGGATATGAATCTAATATCCCTTATCTAGATATTTATGAGACAGAAGAGTTTTTTAGAACACACTATACACCTGATAACATGGTCATAGCTATTGTGGGAGATTTAGATTTTGAGAATACTGAAACTATTATCAAAAAATATTTTTCAGACTTAAAACCTTCTAAAACTAAGCGTAAACTACAAAAAGTTAAAGAGAGATTTGGGATTGGAGAACGTAAAATTCAATTTCAATATACGGGTGGTTCTATTTTTATGCTTGGATTTCATAAACCATCTTTTCCAACTCAAGAAGATATTATTTTTTCTTTAATTGATAGTATTTTAACACAAGGTGCAGAAAGTCGACTTTATAAAACTCTTATATTAAAAGAGCAAGTTTGTTCACAGGTTAGTGCTTGGAGTTCTGACCCTGGAGAGAGATATTCAAATTTATTTACTATTTTTGCTTATTTAAATTCTGATGCTAGTCCAGAGAAATTAGAAGAACTTATCTGGGAAGAGTTAGAGAAATTAAAAAAAGCAGAAGTATCACTAGAAGAAATGAGTAGTGCAAAAAATAAAATTACTGCTGATTTTCTACGTAGTGTAAACAACAATGCTTCTTTAGCAGATGGACTTAGTTATTACGAACTTTTAACAGGAAATTGGGAAGATATGTTTTTAAGTTATGATAGACTTAATCAAATAACCAAAGAAGATATTCAAAAAGTAGCAAAAAAATATTTCCAAAAGTCAAATTCTGTTATTGGATTTTTAGATTCTAGAGGAATAAAATGAAATTTATAAAGTGGATTTTTCTTTTTAGCTTTTGCTTTTCTGTAAGTTCTCAAGAAATCAAAATAGAAATGGGACGGTTTGTAAAAGATATTATTGTTCCTGAACTAAAATTTGAAATTCCTAAAATCCAACCTGAAACTTTGTCCCAAAATCTAGTGCTTTATTCCTCTTTAAATGAGGAGTTTCCTATTGTATATTTAGATATACATTTTTATGCAGGGGAATCCTCTGTAGATAAGTATCCTATAGAGCTAGTTAATGTCTTAGCTGATGCTTGGAAGTTTGGTGGCTCCCAAAAACATCCCGACTCTACTCTTATTGAAAATATAGAGGCTTTAGGAGCAAAGTTAAATATTAGCTCAAGTTATAATAAAACTTCCATTTCTCTTTCTTATCTTTCTAAAGATGAAAAACAAATTCTTGAATACTTAGAAGAATTAATTTTAATTCCTGCTTTTAGTGAAAAGTCTATACAAAATGCTAAGAAAAAAATTATTGAATCAATTGCACGTAGAAATGAAAGGACAGAAAGCATAGGTTTTAGAAAAGCTAGGGAGTGGGCTTTTCGAGGATTTAAAAGAGGAATTGTCCCCCAAAAAGAATCTGTAGAAAAAATTTCTAGAGAAATGATCTTAGATTTTTTTCAAGATATGATAAAAACTAAAAGAAAAGCTATTGTACTTTCTGGAAACTTTCAACCTACTCAAGTAAAAAATAAATTAAAGGAAATTTTAGAGAACAGAGAAAATTTACCATCTAAGTTTGTAGAAGAAAAAATTGATTTAAGTAAAATAAAAACAAAAATAAACTCTGATAAAAGGAAAGAAATTTTAATTTCCAAACCAGTAAATCAATCTATGATTTTATATTTTGGGACAATACCTCAACACAATCATCCCGACTTCTTTGCAATTCAACTTTTAAATTATATAATTGGTGGAGGTGGATTTAATAGTTATCTCATGCAACAAATTCGAGAAGAAAGAGGGCTAGCTTACTCTGCTGCTAGTTATCCTGTCTTTGAAGCAGACTATGGGCTTATTTATTTTTATACACTTACAAAAAATGAAAGTATGCAAGAAGCAGATAATCTTATGAAAAAAATTCTTTCTGTAGAAACTTTTTTAAAAATAAAAGATGAAGAACTAGAAAATGCTAAAAATGCAATTATCAATCAATTTGTATTTTTATTTGACAACAAACATGCTATTCTTTCTGCTCAATTGGGATTTGACGAGGACAAAATGCCCAAAAATTATTTAGAAATTTATAGAGATAAAATGCGAGAAGTTACACTAGAAGATCTAAAAAGAGTAGGTCTTGAATACTTTGATGAAAAAAAACTAAAGAGAGTTTATGTAAGTTCCAAAGAAAATCTTGAAAAAAACTTTCCAAATTCTAAATATCTAGACCCTGAAGACTTAGTAGGTGACTAAAACTTGGAAAAGGGTCTTGTAGAATTTCACTACAGAGGTTATAGCTTTGAAGGTATTTCAGAGGGAGGAATTCGTACTTCAATTATATGTGCTAATTTAGATTTGATGTTTGATGTTGGAAACCAACCTGTCCATTATACTCATATTGGAAATTTATTATTGACTCACGCTCATTTAGATCATTCAGCAGGTTTACCTTATTATATTTCTCAAAGATCTTTACGTAACTTAAAACCTCCTAAAATTTATGTGCCAGAAGAAATTTACTTTGAATTAGATTCCATTATAAAGCTATACCAAAAAATAGAAGATTTTAATTATAACTACAATCTTATTTCAGCTAAAAAAGGCGAGCTATATGAGCTAAGTCGAAATTTCTTCCTACGTCCATTAAAAACTTTACATAGAATTCCTTCTCAAGGTTATACAATTTATGAAAAGTCCAGAA
>Ga0308414_1003134_pt1 | contig 10644 bp, 8 predicted proteins | sample HotsprSampleOS50_FD_205667 | JGI IMG/M metagenome (GOLD analysis project Ga0308414, IMG submission 205667) | Hot spring phototrophic mat microbial communities from Octopus Spring, Yellowstone National Park, Wyoming, United States - 20090730_OS50 ...
TGGCCTCGACGAGGTCGGAGTTCCACACAAGCGTCCGGTCGGCGGGCTCGAGCAGCCCGCAGGCCTCGGCGACGCCAGCGACCTTCGCCAGGCCCTCCTCGAGGGAGGCGGCGTCGCGGAAGACCGCGGCATGGCGCTGCATCGCGGCCTGGAGTGCCGCGCGCGCCTTTGCGGGGGAGACGCCGCCGCGGCGATGGCGCAGGGCGCCGAAGGCGTCGAGGGCGGCCTCGTGCGCGTCCTCGGCCGGAGGAGCGGGGAGGGCGCCGCCGTCGCGCGCGGCGGCCGCCGAGCGGGCGGCGACGCGCCCGAAGACGACGAGGTCGAGCAGGGAGCTGGTGCCCAGGCGGTTGGCGCCATGCACCGAGGCGCAGGCCGCCTCGCCGATGGCCCAGAGCCCGGCCACGACCGCGTCCGGCGCGCCGGGGCGGGGATCACGGACGGCGGCATCGGCGGTGGTGGGAATCCCGCCCATGTTGTAATGCGCCGTCGGCACGACGGGGATGGGCGCGCGCGCGGCGTCGACGCCGGCGAAGATGCGCGCCGTCTCAAGGATCCCGGGCAGCCGGGCCTCGAGGAGATCCCGCCCGAGGTGGGACGGATCCAGATGGACGTGGTCGCCGTCGGGCCCGCAGCCGCGGCCCTCGCGGATCTCGATCTCCATCGCCAGCGAGACGACATCGCGCGAAGCGAGATCCTTGGCGGTCGGCGCGTCGCGCTCCATGAAGCGCCCGCCTCGGGCGTTGAGGAGGAAGCCGCCCTCGCCGCGCGCGCCTTCGGTGATGAGGCAGCCGGCGCGCCAGATGCCCGTGGGGTGGAACTGGACGAACTCCATGTCCTGCAGCGGCAGGCCCAGGCGCCAGACGAGGCCGCCGCCGTCCCCGGCGCAGGTGTGCGCCGAGGTGCAGGAGGCCCAGGCGCGCCCGTAGCCGCCGGTGGCGAGGATCGTCGCCCCGGCCTCGATGCGCACCATCCCGCCGGTCTCGAGATCCCACGCCAGCGCGCCTCCCACGCCGCCGTCGCGGCCGGGCAGGAGGTCGAGCACAAGGTGCTCGACGAGGAACTCGACGCCCGCGCGCAGACACTGCTGGTAGAGCATGTGCAGGATCGCATGCCCCGTCCGGTCGGCGGCCGCGCAGGCGCGCATCGCCGGCGGCCCCTTCCCGTTCTCGGTCAGGTGGCCGCCGAAGGGACGCTGGTAGATCCGCCCCTCCTCCGTCCGGCTGAAGGGCGCGCCGAAGGGCTCGAGTTCGATGACGGCCTCCGGAGCCTCCCGGCACATTCTGGCCGCCGCGTCCTGGTCGGCCAGCCAGTCCGAGCCCTTGATGGTGTCGTAGAGGCGCCGGCACCAATCATCGGGGCCCATGTTGGCCAGCGCCGCGCCGATGCCGGCCAGCCCGAGGACGGCGCGCAGGCCCGCGCCCCCGGCGCCGATCACGAGCGCGTCGCGTCGGATGGTCCGGACCCGGTAGGCGCCGCCCTCGCGGCGCAGGGCGGGCGAAGCTGGGGGCATCGGCGCCTCCTGTCGTCCGCAGAGGTGGGGCTCCGGCGCGTCGCGTTCCCCCATTGACGTCCGGGCCGCGCGCGCAACTTCTGATAGCCGGTGCTCGAGGAAACCAGCCTGCGTGCATCCCATCTCGCCGCCTGTCATCCGCTTCATGGCCGTGGCCCAGGCGGCCGCCTCCTGGCGGCCGCCTGGGGCCCGGACAATCGGCCGCGGGCGCGCAACCGGGCGTTCCTCGCGCTCTCCGTCGGGCTCTACCGGCTGCTGGCCGGCGCGGCAGCGGCCCTGACCCTCCTGACGCTCGCGCGCCGGATCTGGGCCTTCGGCCGGTCGATGGCCCGTCTGCCCTCCTGGGCCGGGAGGATCGCGCTTGCGGGACCGGTCGGGACCATGGCGGTCTTCAAGCTGCTCGACACAGTCCCGCCCCTTCCTTTTGGCTGGCTGCCCGCGCCGGTGGGGCTCCTGGCCCCCGTCGGACTTTTCTTCGGGTCTATCACCCAAACAAAGGGAACCATGGCCTGAGATCGGCCTCTGGGCTGGGGATCCCGGTGGTACCGCCAGAATGGCAGAGATGTCGAACGCGTCGCCGGGAGATCGGCCTGCGAGGCCGCTCTCCGCCTGCTCAACCTTTGCTTGGGTTATAATCCCGAAGGGAGAAGGCCTGCGACGAAACTCCGCTCGACGAGGCGGGAATATGGAAGAGCCACAAGAACTCGTGTCTTGCGGATCGACTCCATAATGCCGTTGGGGGTTGGGGAAGGAGGGCACGCCCCCTTCGGCGGGAGGAGGGGCTGCGCCGTCCGATCAGGCGTCCGCCGAGGCGTGGATCCGCGCCAGCGGGCTGCCCTGGTGGCGGGCCTTGGGCTTGAAGGTGCGGATCACGGTGTGGGCTTCCTTGCGGACCAGGCTTTCGCTGGCGGGAATCTGGTGCGCCTTGAGCAGCAGGTCGCCGAGGTCGGCGGCGGCGGCGTCGCGCAGGCGGATCCGGATCTTGGCCAGCAGCCGGTCGCGCGCCTTCTGGCGCTCCGAGATCTCCTTGCCGAGCGCCACGTATTCCGTGGCGGTGGCGCGCATCTCGTCGTCCTGGCGCCAGTCGAGGACCTTGTTCGGGTCGACGTGCGCGTAGAGGCGCTTCAGCACGTCGAGGTCGCGCGCCTCGTTGGGCTGCGGCTCGCGGCCGGCGGCGACGTCCTTCCAGAAGCCGGCGACGGCCTCCTCGATGGCCGCGATCAGATCGGCGTCGCGCGGGATCCGGATCACGCGCTCCTCAGAGCCGCCGAACAGCACCGCGACCCAGGCGTGGCCGAGGCCCGTCACCGCGAGCTGGTGCTGAACCTGCAGGTGCAGATGCATGGGCGGGAAGTATTCGTTGATGGCGTTGCGCCACTTGTGGATCTCGCTCGAGGCCACCGTCTTGACCTCGAGGGGGCGCCAGACGCCGTCGCCCTCGTCGATCTCGAGATCGAGCGACGCGCCCATGCCCTCGACGGTCGGGTGGAGGTAGTAGCCGGGCGGCTTGCGGATCTTCCAGCCGCGCGCGCGGGCGACCTCGTCGGCCACCGTCTGCTCGAGGAGGTGTCCCCAGCGGATCCGGTTGTTCGATGTCTCCCTGCGTTTGATGCGGCCCGTCTTCAGCGCCCAGAGCGAGAAGGGCGAGCTGTAGGGGGAGACCGGCTGGCCTTCTTCCTCGTAGGACTCGCCATCCTCGATGGGACTCTCCTGGGCGACGGCCTCGAAGAGGGCCGCGACCTCGGAGCCACCGATGGTGCGCGCGCGCAGGCCCTGCCACGCTTCGCGGTCTTCGAAGGGGACGATGATGGGCGTGTGGAGGGGATAGGTGGTCATCGGGCTCTGTCCTCACGGAAGGTCGGTGGGGCCGCGGGCGTCCCCACCGATCCTTCGGAACTCTCGGCGGGTTGTGCAGGAGATGGGGGCGGCGTTAGCCGTTCGCGAGCGGGCGGGCGAGCCTGCGGGCGGCGGCGTGGGGGTGTTGCGTCAGCGCCTCCTGGGCCTTCGCGGCGGCAGCGAGGCGCTCGTGCGCGCTGGTCCGGCGGTCGGGGGCCGGCGGGACGTCGGCGTCGCGCAGCACCTGGTCCTGTCCCGTCTCGGGCGCTCCCTTGGCGAGCGCCCGCAGCGCGGATCGGAAGGCGGGGGCATCGGGGCAGGCGGCGGCGATCCGCCGCGCCAGGGAGAGGCGCAGGCGCGCCTCGGGCACAAGTCTCGCCCGGAGCGCCCGGTCGGCCATCGCGTGCGGGCCGTCGGCCCGGATCTCGGCCTTCCGCGCCTTGGTCATCACGAGCGTCGGGACCGCCTCGGAGCTGCCCCTGTCCTCGGGCGTCAGGAGTCCGTCCTGGATCGTGGGTCTCAGCGGGGCGCTCCAGCCCATCAGGCGGGTGTTGTCCCATTCGAGGAAGACGGGGAGCTCGACGCCGTCCTGGGCGAGGATTGCGGGCTCATGCGCGTCCCGGCGCTGCAGGCGGTGTCGCCGAGGAGGGGGCGGCGCAGCGTCTCCGCGAGATCGACTGGGATCCCGTCTTGGCCCATGCGGCGCCAGGAGATCCTGGCCGCACCGCCGCAGGCCCGCGCCTGTCGTGGCCCTGCGCGCCCCCTCTGCGGGCGCGGTTCTACGCTCTTTCTTCAGATGCCGAGACGGCGCATCAGGCCCGCGCCCTCGGACAGGCGGCGCAAGGCCGTCCGCGTCTCCTCGAGCAGGGCGAGGCGGGCATGGGCGGAGACGGGAAGGCCTGCGGGCTCATGGACGGTGGCGTCGGTGAGCACGCGTACGTTGCGCTTGTCTTCCGTATCGAGGACGCCGCGCAGCGGGCGCTGCGACGAGGCCCGCAGGGAGGCGCCCGTCAGGAGGGGCTACAGGCGCCGCACGAGGCCGAGGCGTCGGCGAGCGTCTCTCGGAGAAGCCCTCGACCAGGGCCTGCCGCAGGGCCGCAAGGGAGCCAGCCTCCGGCGAGGCGGGTCCGCCGCGGCTGTGTGAGGCTGATGCGCAGCATCGTCTCCGCGGCCTCGGCGAGGTGCAGGCGCAGCCCGTCGGGGAGGAGTTCGGGGCGATGCATGTGATGCCAGGCGGTCAGGCGGCGGTCGTTCCAGGCGAGGCGCGCCGGGATCTCGTGGCTGTCCTGGACGAACAGGATCCAGATCTCCTGGGGTCCGCCGAGGGTGGGGGCGCCGAGCCGGGCCCGCCAGCGGTCGTCGATGGGCCGGGCCTCAGCCGGGCCTCAGGGATGGGGAGGATCGGGTACGTGGTCATGGGATGTCCGTCTCCTTCCGGCGGGCCGCCGGCTTCCTTGGTCCGTCTGCCGCTCAGGCCCAGTCGGGGACGAGGAGATCGCGCAGGCGGCGCGGCAGCAGCCGCCGCGCCTCCATGCGAAGGGCGAGGCGGGCGTGAGCGGAGGGAGGCGGGTCTTCGGCCGCCGTCTCGATCGCCGCCGCCGCCAGGCGCCACGGCGTGACCAGGGGGGCGGCGGCAGGTCCGAGCCAGGCGGCGAGGCCGCGGGGCAGGGGGTGGGTGTCGAGTAGGACCCGTCCCGCGATCGAGAAGGTGCGGGCGTCGTGGAGGTGCAGGCGGGTCCCCGACGGCAGGCCGTCTTGCATCGGCAGCAGCCCCAGGAGATGGGCAAGGAGGGCGCCTTTGGAGGCTGCGGTGCAGGCCTCGGCCAAGCCGGCGGCGAGGCCGCCGTCGGGCAGATCGGCCCGCAATGGGGTGCGGAGCAGGATCTCGGGGGATCCGGGGCCGCCGTCGCGGCGGACGCGCAGGCGCTCTCCTTCGAGGACGAGGCGATGCCCTTGGATCGTGGTCCATCGGCAGCTGCGCGGTCCTGCGCTGAGAAGACGGGCGGGGACGCCGTCGATCCGGACCCTGGGCAGCCCCGCGGCGTCCCGCCCGTCGGGGAGGACGGGGGGCGAGATCCAGGAGAGGAGCATCAGCTGAGAAGGGCGAAGCGGGCGACCCCGGGGGACGCCTCGCCGTCAAAGTTGTCGCGGGGGCACAGCCAGTGCGTCCCGTTGGCGTCGCGATAGAGGACGTGGGGGCCGCGGCGCTCGAGGATGCGGCAGTCCCGGTGGAGGACCACGCAGATGCCGCCCTTGTAGTGACGCCGGCGCTCGGCGATCGGCCATTCGGGGACCTGGACCGGGATCTCGGGGGCGATCTCCTCGATAGGGCAAGCCCAGAGGGCGCCGCGGACGGAGCGCCAGACGCCCATGCGGATCAGGCTCGATTCCTCGATGGCCTCGACGAAGAGGACGCGGGGGCGCGGCGGGCAGGGCACGGGTCTGGCTCCGAAAAATCGGTCGGTTGAAGGCGGATGTAGGTTCTCCTGCGCCGAATCGCCCGAGAGGCTGCCGTGGATGAGGCCCTGCTGCCTGCCCGCCTGCAGTTCGCCCTGCAGATCTCCTTTCATATCCTCTTTCCCGCGATCACGGTCGCGCTGGGGTGGTTCCTCCTCCTGGTGAAGTGGCGCTGCCGTCGGACCGGCGACGAGGCGTGGATGGCGGTTTATCGGCTCTGGACGAAGGTTTTCGCGTTGGCCTTCGCGCTCGGCATGGTCTCTGGGATCGTCATGTCCTTCCAGTTCGGGGCCAACTGGCCGGGGTTCATGGAGCGAGTGGGCGATGTCGCGGGCCAGCTGCCGGCCTACGAGATCCTGACGGCCTTCTTCTTGGAGGCGACGTTCCTGGGCGTCATGCTCTTTGGGCGTCGGCGGGTGCCGGAGTGGGCGCACACCGGCACGACGGCGCTGGTGGCGGTTGGGACGACGATGTCGGCCTTCTGGATCCTGGTCCTCAATTCCTGGATGCACGCCCCAGCGGGCTTCGAGCTGCGCAACGGGGTGGTCCACGCGGTCGACTGGCGGGCGATCGTCCTCAATCCCTCCATGCCCTACCGGCTGGCGCATGCGCTGCTCGCGTCCGCCCTGATGGTGGCCTTCCTGATGCTCGGGCTCTCGGCCTGGCGCTGGCGTCGCGGCGACCGCAGGCAGGACGTCTGGGTGTCGCTGCGCGCGGCGGCGCTGGCCGCAGCCGTGCTGGGGCCGGCACAGCTGGTGATGGGGGTCTGCATGGGCTGGGCACGCTCGAGCGCCGGCCGGCGAAGGTCGCGGCGATGGAGGGGATCTGGGAGACTGAGCGGGGAGCCGGTCTTCGCCTCTTCGCGATCCTGGGACGCCAACGAGACTTGGCTGGTGCTGGGGGTGGGGATCCTGCTGGTGGCCTTTCCTGCGGCGCACGGCGCGGTGCTGACGGCGGTCTATCTGCCGGTCTCGCTGATGCTGCTGGCGCTGGTCTTCCGCGGGGTGGCCTTCGAGATGCGCCTGAAGGTGGGCGGCGCCGAGGGGCGCCGCCGATGGGAAGGGGTCTTCGTGGTCGGGTCGCTGGGGGCGGCGCTGGCGCAGGGCTGGATCCTCGGCCGCTACGTGATGAGCTTCGTGCCCGGCCGGGGGGAGATCGCCTTCGCGGCGGTCTCGGCGCTGGGGGTGATGTCGGCCTACGTGCTGGTCGGCGCGTCTTGGCTCGTCTGGCGGACGGAGGGGGCCTTGCGGCGCCGGAGAGCCGGCGGATCATCCTCTGGGGGACGGCGCTGGTGCTGTCCGTGATCGCGCTCTGCACCGTGGTGGCCTGGCGGATCTTCCGCGGCAAGGCGCGGCCGTTTCTGGGCCGAAGGCCGTTCGGCGCGGTCGGGCTGCGCGCTCGGCCTGCCGCCATTCGCCCCGATGGACCTGCCTGCGAGGCAGTCGAGGCGCAGGCCCTTCGAGGTCTCGACGAAGCCGAGCCGATGGACGAAGCGCAGCGGGACGGGTCGGGGCGGGCAGGCCTGACCGCAGCGGCCTTCGCGCAGGATCGCGTTGCCGCGCAGCAGTACGTCGCCCCATGGAGCAGGCCCTCCGGGGCGCCGTCGGGCTCCCGGCCGGCGTGGCGGTTCTCGTCGAGGCGCTGGCGGTCCTCGGCTTCTCAGAGGGCGAGGAGGCGGGGAGTGAGGGCGGTGATCCAGCGTGTGGGGTCGCCGCGGAAGCGGTCGCGCATCGGCATCGGATGAAAGTCACGCGCCTTGGGCAGGATCCAGGCCCCGAGCGTCGCAGGGAACGCGATCGGGGCGGCCGCTGGACGGCCGGGATCGGGAGGATGGCGAGCCGGCGGAGGAGCGCGTCGCGCAGGTGGGGTTCTGGCGGCGACGCAGCAAGGGCGATTGCTTCAGGCTTGCGCCAGGCGGAGCCGCAGCGCGCCGGTGAGGGCGGGATCGGTGGGGCCGTGGAGGAGCCTGCAGATACGGCGCAGGCGTTCGTGCGCGGAGGTTGGGGAGGTAGGCAGGGGCAGGGGCCGAACGGCATGGCAGACGAGGGATCCGGCCCGGGCGAGGGCGTGGGTGAGGAGGCGTGGCGCGAGATTGGGATGGTCGGGCGGGAGGGGAAGAGGCTCCGCCTTGTCGGGGATGACGGTGGCCGCCTCGAGGATCTGTGCGGGAACGCGCTGGACCTGAGGATCGAAGCCGTGGGCCCAGAGCACGGGGAGGTCCTCGGCGGGGCCACGAAGGTTGCCCGGCGGCATAGGCAGGTTGGGTCCGGCGATCGGCTCGACGGTGCCGTCCTCGGCGAGGCGGTGGCCGCAGAGCAGGAGGGCGAGGCCTTGGACGGCGCCGATGATCTCGCCGCGGGCGGGACCGAGGTGGAGGGTTCCGTCGCGGGCGCGCCGGAGCGGCGGAGGGATCACGTGCTCGCGGCTCGCCCACCGTCCCGAGATCGGAAAGAGGCCTCCGCTTTCGAGCAAATGGTCTTCACAGGCGAACGCAACGGTCGCCGGGAGAGATCCAGAGGGCGTCGGAAGGGTCATCGGGCAGGAAGACATCGCCGTTGGCGAGGCGGATCGCCCCGGGCGCCGCCTCGGCGACGGCCGCGGCCCGGCAGATGGGTTCGGCTGCGGCGGGGACGGCGGCCAGGAGGAGAAGCGGCAGGAGCGCAGCGCGGAGGATCGTCGGCGTTGAACCTGTGGTCTGGAGGATCGTGGCTCCGATCGGGGCCAATGGCGTCGGACGAGGATTGGGAATGGTGCAGACAGGTGGTTTCGGGCCTATCCCTCAACAGTGGAGAGGGGTCTGCGGGCCCGAGCCCTGGGATCTGCGACGATGCGCCGGCCAGCGGCGGCCTGGCCGGGAGTCTTTAGCGTTGGAAGCGGGCCCAGGCGAGGTAGGCTTGCATGCCGCCTGGGCAGGTTTGGGCGAACCACTGGTTGGGGTTTTGCATCCCGAGGCGCATGCGCACGGAGACGACGCGGCAGAGGTAGGCGCGCTGATGGATGCCCTGGGAGGAATGGTAGCGGGCGACGGCCTCGTGCCAGGAGCCGTGTTGAAGGTAGAGGGTGCGGAGGTACCAGCCGGCGTAGAGGACGTTGGTGCGGGGATCGAGCATGTGGTCGGCGCCGCGAAAGCGCTGTCCGTGCCAGCGGGTGTTGATCTGCATGCAGCCGAGGTCGCCGGCGCGGAGCATCCCGCCGGGGAGGGTGGCGGCCTGGGCCGCCTCGGCCTGGGTGCGGAAGTAGTAGGATCGGCCGTCGGCGTTCATCGTCCAGGGCCAGGGCGCGCCGCCCCAGGAGGATTCGACATAGGCGATGGAGCGGAGGATTCCGCGTGGGATCTGGAACCGCTGTTCGGCTTCGTCGATATGCCTGAGGCAGGCGTTGCGGTCTGAGGTGGCGAGGAGAGTGGCGTCGGGGGCTGGGCGCTGAACGTCGGGCCCCGGCAGGGTGGGGCGTTCGTCGGGATCGGGGACGGGACCGACGCCGTCGGGCAGGAGGGTGCGGAGATCGTCGGGGACGACGGGGTCGCCGAGGCGGTTGGGGCGCAGGCCGACGGCTCCGGCGTTCAGCCTAACGGGGCTGGGGGAGAGGTCGGGATCGCGGGCCTGGGGGGAGGGATCGACGGTGGTCTGGGGCTGTCCTGGGGCGACGGAAAGGGCGCGGGCGGCGGCGATGGCGGCGGCGTTGGCCTGGCGGGAGGGGATTGCCAGGCGCGGCATGGGGGTGATGCCTGGCACGGGGACGCCGCGGGCTTGAGCCTGAAGTCGCGGGTCTGGCTGGGCGGCGGCAGGAGATGCGAGGAGGAGCAGGACGACGGCCGGCCTGAGGAGCGGGATCATAGGGGGGAGATTAGGTCCTTCCCCGCTGTACCAAGCCCATGCAGTGGTCATGGGGGATTCTCGCCTCCGTCGTCGTGCTGCCGTGGTCGCGTTGTGGGGTTTGGGGCGCTCGGAGGAGGGACGGGGGCCGAGCCGGATCGTTGCCGCTGTCCAGTCCGCCGCGTTGGTCTTGGCGCAGCGGAGCGTCCGCAATGGACGCTGAGTCTGGGGCTCAGCCGCGCTGGAACAGGAACCAGGCGTCTTGGAGCAAGGTGAGGGCGAAGAGGCAGAGCACGAAGGCCACGCCCGCGCGGGTGGCCCACTCCTTGGCCTGCTCGGGGATGGGGCGGCGGGCGGCCGCCTCCATGCCGAGGATTATCAGGTGTCCCCCGTCGAGCACTGGGATGGGCAGGAGGTTGATGATTGCGAGGTTCAGCGAGATGACGCCGGCCAGTAGCAGGAGGGCGGCAAGGCTGTGGCTGACCGTACCCACCGTCTCGCCGAGTCCGACGATCCCTTGGAGGCTGTCGGTCTTGCGCTCGCCCCGGACAATCTGACCGAGGGCCTGGAGGGATCCGAAGGTGGCCATCCAAGCCTTCTCGGCGACGAGGTGGGGGATTTCGGAGAGGGTGGCGGGGCGCCATTCGGCGGCGGCCGATCGGATCCCGATGGCGCCGCGCTGGATCTGGCGGCCGCGGAACTCCTGGACCAGGACATCGGGGACGATGCGGACGTCGTAGATCCGCCCGTCGCGGTCGAAGCGGAACTGGCGCTCGGCGCCCAGCGAGATGGCGAGGCGGTCGGGCAGGTCGCTGAAGAACCGCACGGGCTGCCCGTCAACCGAGATGATCCGGTCGCCGGGCAGCACGCCTGCGCGGGCGGCGGGCCCGTCGGCGATCACCTCGCCGACGATCGGCGGCGTGGCGTTGATGGGGGTCATCCCGGCCCAGGCGGCGAGCAGCACAACGCCGAGGAGGATGTTGGCGAGCGGTCCTGCGCCGATGATCCAGGCCCGCCTGTCGCGTG
>Ga0308414_1003136_pt1 | contig 10638 bp, 7 predicted proteins | sample HotsprSampleOS50_FD_205667 | JGI IMG/M metagenome (GOLD analysis project Ga0308414, IMG submission 205667) | Hot spring phototrophic mat microbial communities from Octopus Spring, Yellowstone National Park, Wyoming, United States - 20090730_OS50 ...
GCCTTGTCGGCCCTGCAGGCCCTGCTAATCAGGCGGCCGGCAGGGGGCGGGCGAACCGTCCGGCGGGCGGGCTGGCGGTCGGGGCGGAGGACGGAATGTCGGGGAGGAGCGGCTCATGCGATCCCTTCTGAAAGCTGCGGGTGCTGTCCTTCTTGCGGGCGCGCTTGCCGCGCCGGGCACGGCCGCCGTCACCATCCTAGGCACCGGGTTCGGGCGCGCCTGCTATGAGGCCGCCGAGTTCCGCCGCGAGACGCGCGCCGGGCTTGAGATCTGCACCCGCGCACTCAACGAGGAGGCGCTCTCGCGCCGCGACCGGGCGGCGACCTTGGTGAACCGCGGCATCCTCCAGATGCGCGCGCGCGATCTCGCCGCCGCGCTTGCCGACTATGACGCCGCCGCGCGCACCGACCCGACGCTCGGCGAGGTGCATGTGAACCGGGGAATCGCCCTTCTGCACATGGGCGGGCGCGACCGGGAGGCGGTCGAGGCGCTGACGCGCGGGCTTGCCCTGAACCCCTCGCGGCCGGAGGTCGCCTATTATTCTCGGGCTGTCGCGCACGAGCTGCTCGGCGACCTGCGCGCGGCCTACGAGGACTATCAGGCCGCAGCCTCCGCCCGCCCGGGCTGGGCCGAGCCGCTGGAACAGCTGAAGCGTTTCTCCGTCGAGCGCCGGCCGGTTGCGCGCAGCTGAGCGCGCCGCCGGCCGCGGCGCCGGTCTTCAGGGGATGATGACGAAGCCCTCGGCCGGATTTGCGGTCCCCTCGATGAGGGCACGGAACGCCTCCCCCCAACCGGCGGGCCCCTCGAGCCGGCGAACGGTGAACCAGGCGCGGGCCTCGCCGAGGAAGGCGGACAGGGCCGCGCCGTTTTCGGCCTCGAGCGCCCCCGCGCCCGGGCCCGCGGCCTCCTCGGCCCAGACTGCCGGTGCGAAAAACAGCTGCCGTGCCGGGCCCGGAAGCGTCAGGGAACCGGCCTCATCCGGCCCGCGATGCGTGTCCCCCACGATCCAGCTTTCGACAAGCCCCCGCATCCGGGCGTGGATCCCGCCGACGAGGCGCAGGTCGCCCGCGATGTCGACGAGTACGGCCGGCTGCGCCTCGGGCAGGGCGCCGATGTCCTCATAGGGAAGGACCGCGTCGAACAGCCCCGTCGAGCGGACGAAGGCGAGGTGCCGGGCAGCGGTCAGCCCGAACGTCTCCGCGACCCCGGCACGGCGCAGGTTCCAGGCAGCTGCAAGCGCGGTCTTGGACGAGGCGCTCGTCAGCACGACAGCGCGCACGCTCGCCCTCCGGCCGATGGCGCGGCCGATGAGGAAGCCCGTGGTGAACAGCGGCCGGAAGAGCACGAGCCAGTCCTCCTCGTCCGGCCGCGCCGGCACGGGTGCCGGGGTGAAGCGGGTGTAGACGGGCGCCATCCCGCCCCGCCCGCCGCTCAGGTCGCTGAACCCGGCCTCCGAGACTGCCTCCGGCCGAAGCCGCGCGTGGCTTGCGCTCGGCCAGAATCCCCAGAACCGCATGCCAGGTCGGATGCCGTCGGCCTCCCCCTCGGCGATGGTGGCAAAGCCCCAGACCGGCACGACGCCGTGCGCATCGTCGGTAGCCGGCCACGCACGCCAGTAGCCGAGGTCGGCCCCATGGACGGCGTAGGTCACATTATTGGCCGAGAGCGCGAACCGGTCGATCGAGGCGATCACAGTGCCGGGCTCCGCGCGCATGGGTGCGGAGACCGTGCGGTGGTGCGCAAGATCGCCGCGCGCGACCTCGATGCGGTAGCTCCCCTCGATCCTCATGCTCTCTCCCCGGCCGGATCGCCGCCCGCGTTGGCCCGCGGGCGCCTATGCCGGCGGGCGCGGCCGCGGAAAAGACGGCAAGGGGCCGGAGGCCGCGGCGCGGAAGACAGGCGGCATCCCTTTGCGTTCCGGCGGCCGGGCTGCGGAAGGGACAGACCCGTGCCTCGCCGACCCCTGGGGCGGAGACGGAACGCGCGGACCTTTCCCTTGTCGGCGGGAATGCCACCGCGGCCATGCCACCGCGGTGCGCCGGCACCGCGGCGGCGGGCGGGCTTCCGGATCGGGCGGGGCGCAGCGGCGGCAGGTCCGCGCCACGGGGCCGGGTGCCCCGATGGCGGATCGTTGCGCGCGGGCCCTGAGGTCGGCACCGGCCCGGAAGGCCTGCTGGGAAGCCCGCGGCGCCCGACACATGGTGCGGGGCCCGGGTGGCGCCCGGGGCTCGGCTTGCGCGAGCCCGGAGGCCGGCGCTGCGCGCTGGCCTCCGACCGCTCGCCTCCGACTGCTCGGCTGGCGGCCGGCAGCGCCGAACCGGCCGGGGCCATGCCCCAACTCGGCTGCAGCAACGCGACGGCCGGAGGGCAGGTCCGCACCGCCGCACCTGGGACTGCCCGGAGCCGTCGGTTCGCGCCGGAGGAGCCGGCAGGCCGCGTGCGTCTACCGGGCGGCCGAGCGGCGGCGGGCGCGGGCGGCAGGCGTCCGCGCCCGGGCCCGCCTGCGGGTCAGGCGGAGGCGGCCGGTGCGCCCTCGATGGTGACGGCGGCCTGTGCCGGGCTTCCGATTTCGATCTTGCGCGGCCGTTTGTGCTCGGGCACCTCGCGCACCAGCTCGATGTTGAGCAGGCCGTTCTCAAAGCTGGCGCCGGTCACCTTGATCACGTCGGCCAGCTGGAAGCGGCGCTCGAAATTCCGCTTGGCAATGCCGCGGTGGAGAAAGTGCCGCTCTGCGCCTTCCGCCTCGGGCGCCGCACGGCCGGTCACGACGAGCATATTCTCCTGGACGGTGATGTCGAGCTCGTCGCGGCTGAAGCCTGCCACCGCCATCGCGATGCGGTAGCGGTCTTCGCCCAGCTTCTCGATGTTGTAGGGCGGATAGCCCGCGTCCCCCTCGGTCGCCCGGGCAGCGAGATCCATAAGACGCGACAGGTTCTCGAAGCCGATCGAGGACCGCAGCAGGGGCGAGAGGTCGAACGTCGTGCGCATGGTCCATCCTTTCCAAAGCAATGGAACGCCTTGTTCCGCTCGGTTGAGCCGGAATGCCGGTGCACCCCCCGCAGGCAGCACCCCGGCACTCTGCACATGGTTGCGGCATCGCGCCGCTTCAAGCCTCAGCACCCTCCGGTTCGGCCCTTGCGCCCCGACTTGCCGGGGGCCTATGAACGCCTGGCGATGACCGACCAGCCGATGGATGCCGTATGCTGACCGGCGAGATCCGTCGCGCCTTCCTCGCCCATTTCGAGGCCGCCGGGCACGCAGTCGTCCCCTCGGCGCCGCTCGTGCCGCAGAACGACCCGACGCTCATGTTCGTGAACGCCGGGATGGTGCCGTTCAAGAATGTCTTCACCGGTCTTGAGACCCGGCCCTATCGCCGGGCGGTCTCGGCGCAGAAATGCGTGCGCGCCGGCGGCAAGCACAACGACCTCGACAATGTCGGATATACCGCCCGGCATCATACCTTCTTCGAGATGCTGGGCAATTTCTCTTTCGGGGACTATTTCAAGGAAGAGGCGATCCGGCTCGCCTGGGACCTCGTCTCCCGCGAATGGCGCCTCGATCCGGCGCGGATCATTATCACCGTCTACCACAGCGACGATGAGGCCTTCGACCTGTGGCGCCGCATCTCCGGGCTTCCGGAGGCCCGCATCCTGCGCATCGCCTCCTCCGACAATTTCTGGTCGATGGGCGAGACCGGCCCCTGCGGGCCCTGTTCGGAAATCTTCTGGGACCATGGGCCCGGGATTCCCGGCGGGCCGCCCGGAAGTGCGGATGCCGACGGCGACCGGTTCGTCGAAATCTGGAACCTCGTCTTCATGCAGTATGACCGCCAGGCCGACGGCACGCTCCGGCCGCTTCCGCGCCCGTCGATCGACACCGGCATGGGGATCGAGCGGATGGCGGCCGTCCTCCAGGGGACGCACGACAATTTCGCAACCGACGTCTTCCGGGCGCTGATCGCCACCTCGGCCGAACTGACCGGCACGGATCCGGAGGCGCCCCCGGCCCGTGTCTCGCATCGCGTGGTCGCAGACCATCTGCGCGCTGCGGCCTTCCTCGTCGCCGACGGCGTCCTTCCCGCCAACGAAGGGCGCGGCTATGTGCTTCGCCGCATCATGCGGCGCGCCATGCGGCACGCGCAGCTCCTGGGCGCGCGCGAGCCGCTGCTCCACCGGCTGGTGCCCTGCCTCGTCTCCGCCATGGGGGCGGCCTATTCCGAGCTCGGCCGGGCCCGGGCGCTGGTCGAGGAGACGCTCCGACTGGAGGAAACGCGCTTCCACCAGATGCTCGAGAAGGGCCTGAGGCTGCTCGAGGAGGCGACGGCCGGCCTGCCCGCGGGGGCGCCGCTTCCGGGGGAGGTCGCCTTCCGCCTCTACGACACCTACGGCTTTCCGCTCGACCTCACCGAGGATGCGCTGCGCGCCGAAGGGCGCGGCGTCGACCGCGCCGGCTTCGAGGCCGCCATGGCCGAGCAGAAGGCCCGGGCGCGCGCGGCCTGGACGGGGAGCGGTGCGGCGGCCGAGGAGGCGATCTGGTTCGATCTCGCCGAGCGCTTCGGTGCAACGGAGTTCCTGGGCTATGCCGCAACCGCAGGCGATGCCGTGGTGCAGGCGCTCGTCCGCGACGGTGCCGAGGTGGCCGAGGCGGGCCCCGGCGCGGAGGTGCTGCTGCTTGCGAGCCAGACGCCCTTCTACGCGGAGTCCGGCGGCCAGGTGGGGGATACGGGCCGGATCGTCTCGGCTGCGGGCCTCGAGGCCGAGGTCGTGGATACCGAGAAGCGCCTCGGGCGGCTGCACCTGCACCGGGTGCGCATCCGCTCGGGCTGCGTCCGCCCGGGGGACGTGGTCCGCCTAGAGGTGGACGCAGCGCGCCGGGGTGCGATCCGCTCGGCCCACAGCGCCACCCACCTGCTGCACGCGGCGCTGCGCGCCGTCCTCGGGCCGCATGTCGCGCAGAAGGGCTCGCTGGTCGCCCCCGAGCGGCTGCGGTTCGACTTTGCCCATCCGCGCGCGATGACACCCGAGGAGATCGCAGCGGTCGAAGCGCTGGTCAATGCGGAGATCCGCGCCAACAGTCCGGCCGAGACCCGGCTGATGACCCCCGAGGCGGCGATCGCCGCCGGCGCGCTTGCGCTCTTCGGCGAGAAATATGGCGAGGAGGTGCGCGTCCTTGCGCTCGGGCGGCCGGGACCCGACGGCCGGCCCTTCTCGGTCGAGCTGTGCGGCGGCACCCATGTCGCAGCCACCGGCGAGATCGGGCTGTTCGCTATCCTGTCCGAAACCGCCGTCGCCGCCGGCGTGCGGCGCATCGAGGCGCTGACGGGCGAGGCCGCGCGCCGGCACTATACCGCGCGCGAGGCGCTCTTGCAGAAGGCAGCGGATCTCTTGCGCGTGCGGCCGGAGGAGGTGCCTGCGCGCCTGGAGGCGCTGATCGAGGGGCGGCGGAGGCTCGAGCGCGAGCTTGCCGAGGCCAAGCGGGCGCTGGCCATGGCGGGCCCCGCCGGTCCTGCGGCCGGAGCCGAGCGGATCGGCGACGTCGCCTTCCTTGCCCGGGTGCTCGAGGGCGTGGAGGCGCGCGCCTTGCGCGGTCTCGTCGACGAGGCGAAGGCCAGCATTGGATCGGGCGTCGTCATGCTGGTCAGCGTCCACGGCGGCCGGGCGAGCGTTGCCGTCGGGGTCACGGGCGATCTTGCGCCCGAGCTGTCGGCGGTCGACCTCGTCCGCGTCGCCGCCGCGGCGCTCGGCGGCCAGGGCGGTGGCGGGCGGCCGGATCTGGCGCAGGCGGGCGGGCCTGACGGAGCCGCGGCCCCGGAGGCGGTCGCTGCGGTGCGGGAGGCTGTGCGCGCCGCGCTCGGCGTGCCGGCCTGAGATGACGGTTCTGCCGCACCCCGCCGGGCGCGGGGGGACAGCGCGCCGGCTTGCGATCATCGACATCGGCTCGAATTCGGTCCGCCTGGTCGTCTTCCAGGGCCTCGCGCGGGTGCCGGAGCCGCTTCTTAACGAAAAGGTGATGGCGGGCCTCGGGCGCGGCCTGTCCTGCGACGGGCGGCTCGCCCCCGAGGCGGTCGAGACCGCGCTCCAGGCGCTGCGCCGCTTCGCCATTCTGGCGCAAGCAATGGAGGTGGACCGGGTTCGCGCGGTTGCAACGGCTGCGGTGCGGGATGCCGCGGACGGGCCGGCCTTTGCTGCCCGCGTGCGGGCGGAGACCGGACTCGACATCGAGGTGATCGACGGCGAGACGGAGGCGCGCGGCTCGGCCTTCGGGGTGCTGGCCGGCATTCCCGACGCAGAGGGCGTGATGGGGGATCTCGGCGGCGGCTCGCTGGAGCTCGTGCGGATCTCGGGCGGGGCGCCCTGCGAGCGGGTCTCGCTTCCGGTCGGCGTGCTGCGGCTGGAGGCCCCGCGCCGGGGCGGGCGGCGCGCGCTTGCAAGCCGGATCGAGTCGGCGCTTGATACGGTCGCCTGGTCGGAGGCCGGGCGCGGCCGGCCCTTCTATGCGGTCGGCGGCAGCTGGCGTGCGCTTGCCCAGCTGCACATCCATCTCGACGGCTGGCCGCTTCCGGTCGTCCACCAACATGTCATGCCGGCCGACGCGCCGGACCGGCTGCTGCGGTTCCTGCTCGATGCCGACCCGGCACGCCTGCGCGCCATCCCCAGCATCTCCGCCTCGCGCCTGCCCCATCTCCCGGCCGCAGCCGCCCTCCTTCGGGCTGTCGTCCGGCGGCTCGGGAGCAGCGAGGTCGTCGCCTCGGCCACCGGGCTGCGCGAGGGCCTCCTGTTCCAGAAGCTTCCCGACCGGGTGCGCCGGGAGGATCCGCTGATCGCCGCCGCCCGGGCCGAGGCACAGCGGTCGGGCCGATTCACTGACGGGTCCAACGCCGCCATCGGCGACCGGCTCCTTGAGTGGACCGACCCGCTGTTTCCGGGCGAGCCGCCCGCCGACCGGCGCCTCCGGCACGCGGCGGCCCTGCTTGCGGACGTGGCCTGGCGGGCGCATCCGGACATGCGCGCCGAGCGCGGGCTGGACGTCGCGCTGCACGGCAGCTGGATGGGGATCGACGCGCGCGGCCGCGCTGCGCTTGCGGTCGCACTCTGGGTGCTGAACGGGGGGCCCTGGCCGGATGCGCAGCTCGCCCCGCTCCCGCGGCTTGCGCCGCCCGAGGCGCTGGACCGGGCGCGGCTGTGGGGTCTGGCCCTGCGCCTCGGGCAGCGGCTCGGTGGCGGCACCGTCGGCCCGCTCGCCGCAAGCTGCCTCGCCGTGGCTGGGGACCGGCTCGAGCTCCGCCTCGCGCCGGAGGCGGCGCCGCTTTATGGTGAGGCGATCGCCCGCCGGCATCGCAGCCTTGCCCAGGCGATGGCCCTGCGCCCGGATGTGCGCGTGGGGCCGGTCAGCACGGCCCTTCTGCGTCCGGCGCAATCCGCCTGAGGCAGAGGTTTCCCCGGTCGACGGCAAAGGCGAGGCGGCCCTCGACGAGCGCCAGGGCATCGTTGCCGAAGACCTCCCGCCGCCAGCCCTCAAAGATCGCAAGCCCCTCCCTCTGCCCCGCGGCGAGCGCCTCGAGCTCCTCGCTTCGCGCCAGAAGCTTGGGCGCGACCCGGGCCTCGCGCGCACGGATCTTGAGGAGGAGTTTCAGGAGATCGGCGACCAGCGCGCCGTTCGAGGGCAGCGCCGGCCGCGTGTCGTCGCGCGGCGGGATCTCCTCGGGCGCAAGCGGCTGCGCCTCGCGCAGCACCTGCATCAGCCGGGCGCCCAGGGCATTGGTCGCCCAGCCCTGCGAGAGCCCGCGCACCTCGGCAAGGCCAGCCTGGCTTGCTGGCGGCGACAGCGCGAGGTCGGCGAGCGTCTCATCCTTGAGGATCCGGCCGCGCGGCAGGTTGCGCGCCATCGCCTCCTCCTCCCGCCAGCGCGCCAGGGCCTTCAGCCGGCCCAGCACCTCGGGCTTCCGGCTCGGCAGTTTCAGCCGGCGCCAGGCCTCCTCGGGCACGGTCACATAGTTGGCCGGGTCCGACAGCCGCGCCATCTCCTCGTCCAGCCACTCCCCCCGCTGCTTGGTCCGAAGCTGTTCCAGCATCTTCGGGAACAGCGCGGCGAGGTGAGTCACGTCCCCGATGGCATAGTGCACCTGCCGCTCCGTGAGCGGCCGGCGCGCCCAGTCGGTAAAGCGGGCGCCCTTGTCCACCTGATGGCCCGTGTAGTGCGCCACCAGGGCCGCGTAGGAGGCCTGTTCGCCAAGCCCGAGCGCCATGGCGGCCACCTGGGTGTCGAACAGCGGCTGCGGTACCCGGCCGGTCAGTGCGACGAAAATCTCGATATCCTGCCCGCCGGCGTGAAAGACCTTGAGCACCCGCTCGTCGTCGAGGAGGGCGAGGAACGGGGCAAGGTCAAGCCCGGGTGCCTTGGGGTCGATGGCCGCCGCCTCGACCGACGTGGCAACCTGGAGCAGGCAGAGTTCGGGCCAGTAGCTGTTCTCTCGCATGAACTCCGTGTCGATGGCAACGAACGTGGCGCGGCGCATCCGCTCCATGAGCCGGGCGAGCGTCGCCGTGTCCGTCACCAGCGGGTGGATGTCCATGCGGCTGTCATAGTCTCCCGCGCCAGCCTTGACAAAAGCGGAGGCCGCCAACAGGCACGGCCGCCATGCCAGAGGCCGACCTCCATCCCTACCGGACTCATAATTGCGGCGCGCTCAGAAGCTGCCATATCGGCATGGCGGTGCGCCTGTCCGGATGGGTTCACCGCAAGCGCGACCACGGCGGTCTGCTGTTCGTGGACCTTCGGGACAATTTCGGAATCACCCAGCTGGTGGCGACCGCTGGTTCGCCCGCCCTTGCGGCGCTCGAGGCGCTTCGCCTCGAATCCGTGGTGACCGTCGATGGCGACGTGGTCGCCCGGCCGCCCGAGACAGTCAATCCCGAGCTTCTAACCGGCGCGATCGAGGTGCGCGTGCGCGCCGTCCGGGTCCTCTCGGAGGCCGCCGAGCTTCCCATGCCGGTTGCAACCGAGGCGGACTATCCGGAGGATATCCGGCTTCGTTTCCGGTTCCTCGACCTGCGCCGGGAGCGGCTGCACGCCAACATCCAGCTGCGCTCGGCGGTCATCGCCTCGCTCCGGCGGCGGATGCAGGAGGCAGGCTTCACTGAATTCCAGACCCCGATCCTCACCGCCTCCTCGCCAGAGGGCGCGCGCGACTTCCTCGTTCCCTCGCGCCTGCACCCGGGCAAATTCTACGCCCTCCCGCAGGCGCCGCAGATGTTCAAGCAGCTCCTGATGGTGGCGGGCTTCGACCGCTACTTCCAGATCGCGCCCTGTTTTCGCGACGAGGATGCCCGCGCCGACCGCTCGCCGGGCGAGTTCTACCAGCTCGATTTCGAGATGAGCTTCGTCACCCAGGAGGATGTGTTCCAGGCGATCGAACCGGTGCTCGCCGGCACCTTCGCCGAATTCGCCGGTTTCCGCCGCGCCCGGCCGTGGGCGGTCACCGAGCCCCCCTTTCCCCGCATCCCCTATGCCGAGGCGCTGCGGCGCTACGGCACGGACAAGCCCGACCTGCGCAATCCGCTGGAGATCCGGGATGCAACCGAGGCGTTCCGCGGCTCGGGCTTCTCCCTCTTCGCCCGCGCGGTGGCCGAGGGCGGGGTGGTGCGGGCCATTCCGGCGCCGGCAACCGGCGGCCATCCGCGCAGCTTCTTCGACGACATGAACGACTGGGCGCGCGCCGAGGGCTTCCCCGGCCTCGGCTATGTGACCGCGCGCAGCGGCGTCTTCGCTGGCCCGATCGCCCGCAACCACGGCGAGGCGGAGACCCGCGCCCTCTGGGCCGCGCTCGGCCTCGGCCCCGACGACGGCTGCTTCTTCGCCGCCGGGCCGGAAGCGCAGGCCGTCCGGCTGGCCGGTCTTGCCCGCACGCGCGTCGGCGAGGCGCTCGGTCTGGTCGAGCGCGAGGCCTTCCGCTTCTGCTGGATCGTCGACTTCCCGATGTACGAGCGCGACCCGGAGACGGGCCGGATCGGATTCTCGCACAACCCCTTCTCGATGCCGCAGGGCGGGCTTGAGGCGCTTGAGCGCGACGACCCGCTGACGATCCTCGCCTATCAGTACGACATCGTGTGCAACGGCGTCGAGCTGTCCTCGGGGGCGATCCGGAACCACCGGCCGGACGTCATGTACAAGGCCTTCGCGATCGCCGGCTACAGCCGCGAACAGGTGGACCGGGATTTCGCCGGCATGATCAACGCGCTGAAATACGGCGCCCCGCCGCACGGCGGCTCGGCGCCCGGCGTGGACCGGATCGTGATGCTCCTGGCGGACGAGCCGAACCTGCGCGAGGTGGTCGCCTTCCCGATGAACCAGCGGGCGGAGGACCTGATGATGGGCGCGCCCTCCGAGGTCTCGGACCGGCAGCTGCGCGAGCTGCACATCCGCCTCGCCGTGCCGCCGCAGGGCCGGCCCTGACGGAGGGCGCCCGCGCGGCGGCGCGGGCTCGGGTCGGCCCGGCGACGACGGTGCGGGACAGGCAGGCCGGAACCCGCCCCGCCGCCGTCTCCTGGCAGGACGCGGCCGCGACCGGGCCGGAGAGGCCGCCGTGCCGCCGCACAGCGGCGGCGGGCGTCGCGCTCGGCCGGGCCCCGGTGCCCGGAG
>Ga0308414_1003137_pt1 | contig 10633 bp, 13 predicted proteins | sample HotsprSampleOS50_FD_205667 | JGI IMG/M metagenome (GOLD analysis project Ga0308414, IMG submission 205667) | Hot spring phototrophic mat microbial communities from Octopus Spring, Yellowstone National Park, Wyoming, United States - 20090730_OS50 ...
TCTCAAATTCAACACCTGCTAAATTTAACTTAGGACGAGTAGAAATATCGATGGACTGATATTCTAGGATATAGTCTCTCTCTTCCTTAGAAGATTGGTGTATAATTTCTAATCGTTCTTTCATTTCAACCTAGTATGAAATTTTAAAAATTTTCTGTCAAGAAAAGTTTTTTTTCATATTCTTTAGCTAAGATAGGAAAGAGGATTTCATCAGAAAAAAGAGAAATAGAGGCAGGTTTACATTCTCTTATATAAGCAACAGACCAAAAATTCACTGAGTTTATTCCTCCAATGGGGACTATAGGAATTTTAAATTTTTCAAGAGCCTCTCTTATAATTCCAGTTCCCAAAGGAGAATAAGAACTTTTTTTTGTTCCTGTTTGAAAAATAGGTCCAAGCCCCGTATAAGTCCAAATTTCTGGGTCTAAGTTTTGAAGGTCTTCTAGAGAATGAGAAGAAGTTCCTTTAATCATTTGAGCTTGTTTAATTTTATTTTTATCTGAATCAGAAAGAGAAGCAAAGTCTTCTTTTCCTACATGAAATCCATAGGCTTTTAATTCAATAGCAATTTCCCAATAGTCATTTATAATAATAGGTAGCTTAGTTTTAGAGAGAATTTTTTTGTAAATAGAAATAAAATCACCACGAAAATAAGACTTAGCTCTCAATTGAAAGCTATCTATTAACTTTGGAAAGCTTTCCCACATTTCTATGAGAGAAAATATTTTAATTTTATTTTGACTACAATAGTTGAGATCTAAGATTGGATATAGACCTGTGCGTCTCCAAATCAACTTAACCACCACCTACAAATTTTATAATTTCGAGTTGATCAGAATCTTTGAGTTGCACTTTATCCCATTCTTCACGGTTTAAAATATCTCCATTTCGTTCAATAGCTACAGTATTTGGATTTAACTTAAGTTCATGTAAAAGTAAAAGGATATTAGGTTGAGGTAATTTGTCTAACAAAAAAGGCTTCCCATTGACTTTCATTTTCTTGTTATCCCTCAGTTTTTAGAAATTGACAGACTTGTATTTTGAAAAAAAATATGAAATATGAAATATATTACTACTACTATTTTCTTGTCACTCATTTTATTATTTTTTAATTGTACAAAAAAACCAGACAACACTAAACAAAAAGCTATTTTAAGTTATGTCTTAACTTGTACGGGTGGTAGTCTTGCTGCTTGTAATGAATCTTGTGTGTATAGCTGTGGTCTTAGTTTGGATTCTGCTTTAACCCCTTCTAATTATCCATGTTTAACAGGGTGTCAGTCTACTTGTTCGACCAATTGTAACTCTCTGAATTTACTTTTAGTGCTTTCTCGTAAATGAAAAAAATTTATTTAGCAGGTCCTGATGTTTTTTTACCTAATGCTAAGTTTGTATTAGATTCATATAAAGATCTTTGTAGTTTACATGGTTTTGAAGGCTTGTCTCCGATTGATACAGAAATTATTGATAAAACAGGAATAGAACTTGCTAAGGAAATTTATCAAAATAATAAAAAACTTATTGAAAAGTGTGATTATGTTTTAGCTAATTGCAATTTTTTTCGTACTGCTACTGTAGATGATGGAACTGCTTGGGAAATTGGATATGCTTGTGCAATTGGAAAAAAAGTTTTTGGTTACATTTCTCAAAAATTACCTCTAGTTGATTTAGTTCGTTCTCGTATACCTACTCGTCCTCATGAAAGTGGATACTTAATTGATAGCGATGGATACTTACTAAATGAGACATTTGGGAATAGCATTAATCTAATGCTTGAGTTTTCTATACTTGAGTCAGGAGGAGAACTCATTCAAGGAGATTTTGAAACTGCACTTAAACGTATTAAAGAACTAGAAGAAGTATCAAGTATGAGTTACAAATTACATGCCCCTGATTACTACCAAATTTTAAATGTTCCTTTTGGAAGTAGTGAAGAAATAATTAAAAAAGCTTATAGAGACTTAGCAAAAATTTATCATCCCGACAATCAAACTACAGGAGATAATGATAAGTTTCGAGAGATTACAACAGCTTATAAGGTTTTAACAGGAAAGAGTCGATTACGTTATGATCAAATTCATAAAAAAATTTATCAATCTAGTCAAAATTTTATTGTTTTACCACCTTCTAGAATTGTTTATACTAGTTCACTGACCAATTTAGCAAAAAAAGGACTTATGAGAGTTGGACTTAGAAATAGAGATAGAAAATTTGGAAGTGGAATTTTCCATGATTTAGATATATTTGTAAAAAAGTCTGAATTAAATTCTACTGTAATTGTAAATATTCCTTTAGTTGTAAGAATACTTTGTCCTGAATGTAAAGGTTCTAACATACATTGTGAATCATGTAATGGAATGGGAACATACAAGGGAACAAGAGATTTACAATTGAAATTTGAACCAAGTATGTTAATTCATAAAAAAATTTATGAACTTAATTTATCTCATTTTCGTCCTGATAAATTTGTACATTTTAAAAAAAATACTTTAAAAGTTCAAATTCAAGTTTTATAAAAATTTACTTAGTTAAGTATTTATTTTTGATATTTCTATAAGAAGTTTTCTCTTCCTCCTAACTATCCCTTCTTAGTTTAATTCATTTACAATAACACGATCCTAATCTTTTTTACAAAAAAAAATTAAGGATTTTTTATAAAAATATTCAAAACTTCAAAATTTGCTCTTTGTTTTTGCATTATATAAGATGGAGGATTTATTTTATGATAAGCTTTTTTAATCGTAGACACGAAAAGAAGATAGACTTAAAAGAATTGAAAAGATCTACTGTTTCAACCTTACTTATCCCCAAGCATCTGGTAGAGAAGTTAGATTTAGTCATCCCTTTTGTAGAAAATTCGAAAACTAAAAAGAAGTCCTATAAATTTAAAGATGGTTTAAAAAAACTTTTAGATAAGTATAGAGGCCTTTTAGCTCGTGGGTATCTGCCGCTTCAGGAGAAGCCGAAGCTTACTTATCAAGAAGAAGGTTTAGAGTTACAGAAGTTTTGTTTTAGGCCTGAGGATGCGGATTGGTATGAACTCGGAATCCTTGCTTATGGATGTGGGGTCTCCCGGTGTTGGTTGTTTAGCTTTTTAGTGGAACTTGAGTTGTCGTTGATGGGAGAATTTTTAGACCGCGCAAAGGCGATACTTGGAGTTACTTCGGCCGACATCTCAAGGCCTAGACTAATTCAGCAAATTTTTGGAAAACGACGCTATATCCACAGGATTTTACACTTTCGACTGTAGAAAAAAAGTCTAAAAGTTTCTCACTACTACAAAATCCCTACCCAACTATAAATTCACATAATCGACTATTAGCTTACGACTTTAGCAGAATTGAGCAATGATTTCTATAATTTATTTTCTCACTTTAGAATATTATAAAATTCTTAAATATAAATTAAACAGGATTTTTCTTTACGTTTGATAACTTGTTTTATAATTTTTATTTATTCCTTAGTATTAAATAAAATTATATCAACTAATTATTTCCTTTTTTACAGTAAAGTTATGTTGTAATATTAAAGTGTGAACAACATTTTTTTATAAAGTTCTAAGACATAAAAAGAGGATCTAGTCGTTTGCGAATTTCTGTTGCAGAGTCTGTAAACATATCTAAAAGCTGTTCTCGAGAAGGTGCGGGTTTTTCTGACCAAAATTTATCGTCGTTTGTACCTACGAAAATAGCATTTTTTAAACCAGAGCGAGGTTGAAATATAAAGTTAAGTTTTAAGTTGTTGGAAGAGCGAAGTTCAAAACGCAAGTCATAAGGAATGATTTGATCTTGTGGGAAAAAAGAGGAATGGAAAAATTTTTCTAAAAATATTACATGGCTCAACTTTTCTAACTCTAGCCATTCGTGTTCCATGTTAATTCCAATAGAGGAAAAAGGGAATAACATGTCAGTTGGATTTGTCTCTTGAAGAGTTGTAAGTAAAAGATGAGTTAGATCACAAGTTTTAGTAATGCTTAGTTCAGTTATTTGAATACGATTTGGATTGATTACAAGACTTGGATGGGGAGGAGGAGTAAATTGCTTAGCTACTACAAAACCTTCTGGAGTGACTCCACAAGTAGTATGATATGGATCTCCAAATAAATCTAGACAAAATTTACGGTCAAAATTTGGTAAGTTAGTAAATGGCTTTTCCCATATTCCTACAAAACTTGCACTAATTAAACCATACTTCATATCAAGTGGGAGTCGACTTACTGGGGGTTTCTGTAATTACTTTTCCATCTTCTAAAATCATGCGAATTAGTCTAGACATTTCCACAGAATACTCTACATTTAGTTCCTTTACAATACTTTCACAAAATCCACTTACAATTAGCACTTTTGCATCATCTTCAGAAATTCCTCTACATTGTAAATAAAATAATTGATCTTGATCTATCTTAGATACAGTTGCTTCATAGTTTAGTGACCCACCTTCTCCCGATATATCATTGTAGGGATAGGCAAATGAAGCAGAGTGATCATCCATAATAAGCCCGTCACACTTGACGTGGCTTAAAGCTCCCTCTGAAGAGGGTTCAAATTTGATAAGTCCTCGATAGGAATTAATTCCTCCATCTAGAGAAATTCCTTTAGCTAGAACATTGCTTTTTGTGTGTTTTCCTATGTGGATAATTCTAGCTCCTGTGTCTTGTAGTTGACCATGACCAGCAAAAGCTAAGGAAAGAACTGTACCAGTAGAGTAATCACCTTTTAAGATAATTCCTGGATACTTGATAGTGTTTGCACCGATATTACAATCTGTCCAAGTAATGTGAGCACCTTCTTCACAAAGTCCACGTTTTACTGTCCAGTTGTACATATTTTTTTTCCAATTTTGAATAGTTGTGTAATAAATTTTTGCATTCTTGTGTGCTATAAGTTCTACAACTGCTGTATGAAAATTTGTACCTTTATCTTGAACTGAACTACAACCTTCACTATACTCGATAACTGCACCTTCATCTGCAATGAGTAAAGTTCTTTCATACTGACCTGAAGAAGCAGCTGTTACTTTAAAATAAGCTTGAAGTGGCATAGGTGTCTTTACACCTTTCGGGACATAAGCAAATGACCCTCCACTAAATACACAACTATTTAAAGCAGAAAATTTATTGTCCCCAATAGTTACAACTGTTCCTAAATACTTTCTTACAATTTCGGGATATTCTTGAATAGCGGTATCTATGTCACAAAAAATAATTCCCAGTTCAGTTAATTCTTTTTTGACGTTTGCGTAAACAGTTTCAGAGTCATTCATAGCTTCAATTCCAGCTAAATATTTTCTTTCGTGTTCTGGAATTCCGAGCTTTTCAAAGCTACGAAGTACTTCTGGATCTACTTCATCCCAAGACTTTTTCTTTTTTTGATTAGAACCTACATAGTGGACATAGTCGTCAATATTGACATGAAACTGTGGAAAAAACCCCCAAGTAGGCATTGGCTTTTGTTGAAAAATTTCAAAAGCTTTCAGTCGAAACTCTGTAAGCCAACCCGGCTCATTTTTAATGTGAGAAATAGACTCTACAACTTTACGAGTAAGTCCTTTGGGAAAATTATCAGGTCTATAGTATCTTTCCTCTGCTACTTGCATGGTTCTTGCTCCTAATTAAAAAAAGGAGCACAAAGGCTCCTTTTATAAAAAATTAATTTACTGATGCAAAATATTCTTTAGATTTTACAGGATCTGCTTTCATGGTTTTTTTACCTTCATCCCAGTTAGCAGGACAGACTTCCCCATGTTTTTCAACAAACTGAAAGGCTTTTACAAGGCGAATAGCCTCATCAATATTTCTTCCAACTGGAAGGTCATTGATGGTAGCTTGACGAATTACTCCTTGTGGGTCTATTATGAAGGTTCCACGTAAAGCTACACCTCCCTCTGTGAGAACTCCGTAGTCACGTGAAATTTGCTTTGTAATATCGGCTACTAAAGGATATTTGATATTTCCAATTCCACCTTCTTTTCGTGGTGTATTTTTCCATGCTAAGTGTGTAAAAGCACTATCTACAGAAACACCAATCACTTCTGCACCAATTTTCTTAAATTCTTCTAATTTAGCATCGTACTCAATGATCTCTGTAGGACATACAAAAGTAAAATCTAATGGATAGAAGAAAAGAACTACCCATTTGCCTTTGTAGTCAGATAACTTGAGTTTTTGGATTTCTGAGCCAATGACAGCTTCAGCTTCAAATTGAGGAGCTGGTGAAGTAACTTGTGGCATAAAATTCTCCTTGAATTTATAATCATTCTAAATTTTATACCAAAAATATAATGACTAAAAAAAAAGTCGATTTCTTTTTTTTCTATTTCACAAAAAAAGTTTCAGGAGGTGTAAAATGCAAATAGATAAGTCTGTAAATGTATATGGAGAAAAATTAGAACCTTGCTCTTTTTCCCCGCGCACAGGATTTTTCCGAAATGGGTGTTGTGATACTAGCGATGAGGATTTTGGCTCTCATACAGTATGTGTAGAAGTCACAAAAGAATTTTTAGAGTTTTCTAAGTCTGTTGGAAACGATCTCTCTACTCCTATGCCTATGTGGGATTTTCCGGGACTTGTAGCAGGAGATAAGTGGTGTCTTTGTGCTTCTAGATGGTTAGAAGCTTATAGAGCAGGTATGGCACCTAAAGTATTTTTACGTTCTACTCACAAAAGAGCTTTAGAGATCATTCCATTGGAACTTTTAGAAAGATTTGCAGTGGATGCTAAAGAGTAAAAAATTCAAAAAAACTTTTATTTAAAAAAAGGTATTTGACCTAGAAAGATAGCTTAGTTTGATAGAGGTAAGGACTATAAGATGAGTGCATGCGTTATATGTGTTTTAAACTTTAAAGGTGGAGTAGGAAAAACTACTCTCTCTGTAAACTTTGCTGCGGCATTAGCTAATAGTCCTTCTCCTCAAGGAAGAAATTATAGAGTTTTGCTTATAGATGCAGATCCTCAGTCCAATGCTTCTGTCTATATGCTAGGTGAATATTGGCGGAGAGAAATTTTTTTAAAACCAGAAAAAAGTTTATATGGAATTATGACTCGTATTTTACAGGGAAATACCCAGCCTATAAATGAGTCAGACATTTTAGGACAATTTTCTGATGAAGCTCCTCGCTCTCCAGTGTTCTCCACAGAGAAAAAAATTACTGAAGAAGGTCGAGGTATATATGTTGAGTCAGATGCTTACTGGCCTAATTTACATATAATACCTTCTCACTATAATTTAAATAACTTTGAAAAAGAAATTCACTACAATGAAGTTGGAAAAGTTAAAATTCCTGCTTTTAGTACTCCTGTTTATTATTTTGAACTTTTAGATCGTGTGAGTGGATTTTTAAAAGAGTACTATGATTTTATCATTATTGATTGTCCTCCAAATATATACACAATGACTGAAATTGTTTTGTACTTTTCTCAAAACATTTTAATTCCTGTTATACCTGATTGGCTTTCTACAAATGGAATCAATTGGTTACTCATGCAAGTGAGAACGCTTTCAGAAAAATTTCAACATAGAGAAAAACTGATTCGAGCTATTGTACCTACTCTTTGGAATACAAGAGAACATGTATTTAGTAGGCATATTAGAATTTTAAACAAGAGTCTTTCTGTTTGGAAAAGAAATGAAATGTATAGAGAAATTTTATCCAAAGCTGAAATATGGGTTGGCTTACAGAGACTAGCTAGTGTAAATAAGTGTATTGAGTCTATTCGTCCTATAGTCGACTATGAGATAAGCGAGACAGCTAGAGTTCAGCTAGAAATGATGACTAAAAAAATTATTACTTGGAAAGAAGAATGAATTCTGTAGAACTAAAGAAAAAACTTATAAAACTTTCTCAAGAACCTTTAGAAAAATTAGGAAGTTCTGAATTAAAAAAAATTTATCGCCAAATCCAAAGTATCTTCGATAGTCTAGAGAGAATGACAATTATTCAAAAGGTAGAAGAACTTTCTAACTCCATACCTTTAGAAAATAAACCTTTTTACTTAGAACTACTTAAGAAATTTCCACACAAAAAACCTTCTTCTAATGCTAAAAAAGAAGTTTGGGAAAAATATTATTTACAACTGAATAATTATTTAGATGAGTGTAAACGAAAAAAAAATGAATTAAACAAATTATTGAATAATATACAAAAAATAAATGAAGACTTAGCTTTAAAACAAATTCAAAAACTCAAAGATGAGGATAAGAAATTATTAAGTTTACTTGCAAGTCTCACAGAAAGAAACTCAAAAGGAGTAAGTAGTTTATTTTTAGGTAAAAGTAAGGAAGGAAATTTAGCTTGGCTCAGAGAATTAAAAAATGTTAAGCACTTAGGTGTTTTATATACTGAAGAACTATGACAGAAAAAAATATTATCAAGCTCAACGAATGGACTAAAGATATAGTAAACTCTGTCGAAGAAGATTTACGAGAAGAACTGAGAAATATTATTAAAGAAAACCCAAACTGGGGATGGGAGCAGCTTTCCGTACAAGATGTATATGGTTGTGCTATTAACCAGCTGCCTCCCATTTATAAAAGAAAAGATGATCCTACTGAACTTAAACTCTCTAAAGATGAAATTCGCACTGCAATTTTTATAGCTATGGAAAGAGTTAAAAAAAATCCTATTCACATTTCAAAGGAGGAATGATAATGTTAAAAAATATTATATTATTATTTTTTATTATTTTAACTTCTTGTAGAGTTAAAGATGAAAATAAAATTAAGCTAGAACTTCCTCAACTGTTGACAGTACTTACACCTGAAGAATACTTTATATTTTTTTATAATCGAGAAGTTGATCAAACCCTCTCTCCGAACTGTGGAATTGCAAGTCCAGCTACTACTATAAATGTAGGAACTACACCAGGAACCGCTCCCCCACCAACTACAGGTGGTACGACTGGGACCTCGAGGTTTACTATTGTTTCACAGCTTTTTATGAAATATACTGGGGAGAGTATGGCAATGCGTTTTATTTACGATCCTAATCAAAGTCAAGGTCCTATTGATCAACAACAAGGTTTTACTTTGACAGGAGGGGTATTTAACAACACAGTATCTGGAAAGCAAGGTACAGTAGAGTGGGGGCTTGGAAATGCAGGAATTGGCTATATAGATGAAAGTAGTAATACTGCTCAAACCCTTTCTTTTTTTAACTTAAAACTTCGGCTAAGTGGATATTTTCAAAAAGGACAAACTACTTCTACAACTCCTCCCAATGAATGCTTTACTCAAGATAATGTAAACTGTACTACAGTAGCTACAGGGACTAAATGTTTTACTCAAGACAACCAAAAGTGCTTAGTGATTACCACAGGTGGGACTCCCGTTACTATTCAAGGGGATTTAAAATGTAGTTCAAGCACTGTTATACCTGGAACTTAAGTTTTGAATAGCTTGTCCTAAAATGTTTTCTATTGGCTTACGTTGAGTTTCAGGAATTTTAATTAAAATTTCTTGTAGTTTACTCTCTACTTCAGAATAGTTAGGAGCTGAGTTAAAAGTTTCTAAAATCTGAGGCCAGGTTGTTTTTAAAATTTGTATCACTTCAGAAGGTTGTTTTTTTAACTCATGTACGCATATATCTAAGCTACTCTTCAACTGATCTAAATGTAAGATTTTAGCTTTGAGTTTTTCTATAACTTCTGGTTTGAGATTTGTTTTTTGTTGCATAAAAGAATAAAAACCAGACCAATCTATACTTTGACCTTTAGCTTCTTTTGATAAATTTGTACGAATAGAAGTAAAACATTTTGTGACAGGGGAAGCACTTGAAAGCCAAGCGTTATATCCATTGACATCGTTTTTAACTTTAAAAGCTTGAATAGTCTTTGTAATTTCTAAGTATTGCTTATAATCGAAAAGATCAGCTTCATCGGGTTCGGATTTTTTTGGAGTAGACTCTAAAGAATCTAAAAAGTCTGCTAGATCATTGGCTTCTTCTGATTGATTTTCAGAAACTTCTTGTTCTTCTTCTGTTTCTACTGCCTCTGCTTTAGGATTAGAAAGTTCTAGTTCTAAATCTTCAACGTCATCTAAAGGTCCTTTTTCTTTTTTTGTTTCTGGGGTTACTATAGTATGGACTTTGACTGGTTGAATGATTTCTGGTTTTAACTCTAAAGCTACTTCAGTAATTGTCCCAAAATTATCTACTATTTCTTTTAAAATGCTAACTTCTTCTAAAAATTTTTCTACGTTTCTTTCACGAAGTCTTTGTAGTTGTTCTTGAAGTTGTCTTTTCTTTTCTTCTTCTTTTTCTCGTTCGGTTTTAATTTCTTTTAAAATACCTTGTGGTTGAGTAATTGTCCCTGTAGCTAAGTTTTCTATTACTATAAGTCCATCTTGTAAAATAAATCTACATTTAGGTGGAAAAATCTCTCCAACTATCGCAACAATTTCTTCTGTTATACCTGAAAACTTATTTGACTTAGAAATTTTTTCAATCTCTTGGGCTTTTAACTTTTCTTGGACTTTTTGTAAGACATCCAAGAAATTTTTATTCATAATGGAAGTAAGTTCTTCTTGAGTAATTTTTAAAAAACCTGCAAAATCTTTAGCATAGTGAAAAAAATGATCTACATGTTTTACATGAGATTTCATGAAAGCCTTTATTTCATTTGTAATGTGAGATTTTTCTG
>Ga0308414_1003138_pt1 | contig 10633 bp, 7 predicted proteins | sample HotsprSampleOS50_FD_205667 | JGI IMG/M metagenome (GOLD analysis project Ga0308414, IMG submission 205667) | Hot spring phototrophic mat microbial communities from Octopus Spring, Yellowstone National Park, Wyoming, United States - 20090730_OS50 ...
GTGCTCCTCCTGCCGCTCGTGCACGGTCAGAACTGGCTCGCGATCTTCGCGTTCTTGGGCGGGCTCTCCGCTGCGACCGCGATGGTCATCGTCGAAACGGTCGCGGTCTCGACCATGATCTCCAACGATCTCGTGATGCCGATCCTCCTGCGGATGAAGGCGCTCGGCCTCGCCAGGAAGCCCGATCTCACGCGCTTGATCCTGGGCGTGCGGCGGGCCGGGATCCTGCTCGCGCTTTTGGGCGGCTACCTCTTCTTCCAGGGCGTCGGCGAGGCCATGGGGCTCGTGAGCATCGGCTACATCGCCTTCGCCGGCGTGGCTCAGTTCGCCCCGCTGCTCGTGCTCGGCATCGCCTGGAAAGGGGCCAATCGCAACGGCGCGGTGGCCGGGCTCTCGGCGGGCTTCCTCGTCTGGCTCTACACGCTCGTGCTCCCCTCCTTCGTCACCGCCGGCATGTTGCCGCAGAGCCTCGTGGCGGAGGGCCCGTTCGGCCTCGATCTCTTGCGCCCGACCGCGCTCTTCGGGCTCGCGGGGCTCAACCCGGTGGCCCACTGCGCGATCTGGAGCCTTTCGGTGAACACCGGGCTCGTCGTCCTCGTGAGCCTGCTCACCCGGCCCTCCGACCTCGAGCGGCTGCAGGCGATCCTCTTCGTCGACGTCGAGCAGAGCCGGCGCACGCCCCGGCTCTGGCGCGGCGAGGCCAAAGTCGGCGCGCTCGAGGAGCTGCTCGTGCGTTTCCTCGGCCGGCCGGCCGCCGAGGCGATCTGGCGGGAGGAGGCGGCCCGTCGGGGCCGCCCGCTCGGGCCGGAGGAGCCGGCCGACGCCCGGCTCGTCGAGCGAGCCGAACGGCAGCTCGCCCGGGCGATCGGCGCCGCTTCTGCGCGGGCCGTGGTGGCCTCCGCGGTGCGCGGCGAGGCGATCGGCCCCGATGCGCTCATGGAAATCCTCGACGAGACGCAGAAGGTCCTCGAGTACAGTCGGCGGCTCGAGCAGAAATCGCACGAGCTCGAGGCCGCCACAGCCGAGCTCCGGCGCGCCAACGAGCGGCTGCGCGAACTCGACCGGCTCAAGGACGATTTTCTCGCCACCGTGAGCCACGAGCTCAGGACGCCGTTGACCTCGATCCGCTCCTTCTCCGAGATCCTGCTCGACAACCCCGACCTCGATGCCGAGGAACGGGCGCATTTCCTGCGGATCATCACGAGCGAATCGGAGCGGCTCACCCGGCTGATCAACGACGTGCTCGACCTCTCGAAGATCGAATCCGGGCGGATGGATTGGCAGGTGGCCCCGGCCGATCTGGGCGACCTCGTGCGTGCCGCGATCCGCGCCGGCCAGGGGATCCTCGCGGAGAAGGGGGTCGCCCTCGAGACGGCCATCCCGGCCGAGCCCACGCCCGTGGTTTGCGACCGCGACCGGATCGTCCAGGTGGTCCTCAACCTGCTCTCGAACGCCTGCAAGTTCGTGCCCCGACCCGGGGGGCGGGTGCGGGTCGAGCTGCGCCGCCGGGGCGCGGTCTTCGAGGTCCGGGTCGAGGACAACGGGCCGGGCGTGCCCCCGTCCCAGCGCGAGGCGGTGTTCGAGAAGTTCCACCAGCTGACGGGCGACCTCAACACCCAAAAACCGACCGGGACCGGGCTCGGCCTCACCATCTCGCGGCAGATCGTCGAGCGCTTCGGCGGTCGGATCTGGGTCGAGGATTCGCCACTCGGCGGCGCCGCGCTGTGCTTCACCCTTCCCGTCGCCGAAGAGGTCGCAGCACTCGCCGCCTGAACCGCCCGCCCGCGCGACCCGACCCCGACGCGGCGCTCAAGCCGAGCGGTCGAGCCGGCGCCGCATCTCCGCGAGCAGCCCGTCGATTCCGGACCGGCCGGCGATCTCGGCCATCTCCGAGCGTTGGGTGACGACCAGGCTCACCCCCTCGGCGACGATGTCGATCAGCAGGAGCCGGCCGCCCTCGGCGCGCACTCGCCAATCCACGGCGATCGGCGTGCCGCCCTGCCGGAGGATGCGGGTGGAGACGATCGAGTCGCGCTCGTCGACGGGCTGCACGCCCACGATCTCGTAGGTCTCGCCCCCGTACTCGTCGAGCCGCTCGGCCATCGTCTTGAGGATCAGCGCGCGGAACAGCGCCACGAAGTCCCGGCGTTGCGCTTCACTCGCCTCGCGCCAGTAACGGCCGAGCACGAGACGCGCCACGAGCGCGAGGTCGGTGGCCTCGTCGATCAGCCGGGACAGTCGCTCCAACCGTGCCGCCCGGTCGAGCCGACCGTCGCGCAGCACGGCGAGCACCTTCTGACCGAGCCCGTCGACGAAGCGCGCTGCGGGGGCGTTCGGCTCGGCCCCGGCCGGACCGCAGCCGGCCGCCCCGACCACGAGCGCCGCCGCCACGAGCCGCACCAGCCGCCGGCGGGCGAGGGCGCCCCTGCTGCCTCGCTCCGTCCTCACCGTCACTGCTCCTCCCGGAAGATCGATTCGTAGCGGGGATCCCCCGTGGCCGGCCGACGGTTGCGGATCTCGGCGGCCCGCCGCTGGACGTAAGCCGAGCGCACCGTGGCATAGGGATCGAGGCTGTTGCGGCGCACGTCGCGGATCACCGGGTCGAGACGGTGGCGGGTGTCGACCGCCTCGGAGCCGGCCCGCGCCGCCCGCAGCTCGTCGCCCGCGACCGCGGTCCACGGATCGAGCAGGAGCTGGTCGACGGCGAGGCCGGCGGTGTCCCGCAGCGTCGAGGGGCCCAAGAGCGGCAGCATCAAGAAGGGGCCCTCGCCCACACCCCAGACCGCGAGCGTCTGGCCGAAATCTTCTTTGTGCGCGGGGTGGCCGAGCTCCCCCGCGAGGTCGAACAGGCCGAAAAGCCCGAGCGTGCTGTTGATGAAGAAGCGGGCGAAGGTGGTGCCGGCCCGGTCGGTCTCGCCCTGGAGCAGATCGTTCACGAAGGTGACGGGAGCGCTCAGATTGTCGAGGACGTTGCGCACGCCGGTGCGGACAGGCGAGGGGAGCTCGCCATAAGCTTCGGCGACCGGGCCCAGGAGCATCACGTCGACCAGCTCGTTGAGGCCGAACACGACCCGGTTGACCGGCTCGAGCGGGTCGAAGGGCTCCAGGGCACGGGCGGTCGGAACGGCGGCGAGGCCGGCCAAGAGCAGCCCGACAGCGATTGCCCGGGGCGCGACGGCGAAGCCTGTTTCCTCGGTCTCCATCACCCCTCGCTCATCCGCTCGGCGCCGCCGGGTCCGGCCGCCGCCAGACCTAGATCCGCGCCCCGGGCTCGGCAACCCGGGCTCACCGTCGCCGAGCAGCACACCCGCGTACGCGACCCCGGCCGACACCGTCCGCCGGAACGGAAGATGGCGCTAAAAGGTTGACGCGCGGTTGAGCGCGGCTCGGGATCGGGGAGCGGCCGGTGGAGTTCGGCACGACGCCACGGATCGTCGGGATCGACCGCTTGCGCGAGCGTCTGCGGGCGCTGCTCGGTGGCGACTCGCTCGTCTTCCGACGGTTCGACCGAGCCTTGCGGGCGGGCGACCCCGGGCGAATCGCGGCCGCCATCGACGCCCTCGCGCTCTACCCGGGCGAGCTGCGGCGCGAGGTCGAGGAGGCGCTCTTCTCCTGGTTGTTCGACGAGCCTGCCGCGCGCTCGCCGGGCCGGCTCGACGATCGGCGGCCCGGCTGACGGAACGAGCCTTCGGCCTGCGGGCCGTGGCGCGCCGTCCGTCGATACCGGCTCCGGCGGCCGAAACCGTCACCCGATCAGGCCGATCCGCTCGGAGCCCATTCGCCTGGCGTGTCGCCATGCTGCGCGCCCGGCTCGCCGACGCGCCGTGCTCGACCCGGGGAGGAGCTTCGCGCTCCCGGGCCGGGGCTGCCGCCCTTGACCTCCGCCGTGAGCCGGCCCGGCGGCCGGGTCGGTGCAGTGCCGGCCGAGACGGCGAGCGCCTCCCGACCGTCGCCGACCCGACCCTCGGACAGGTCCGATGGGGGCCGTTCGGTGCGGCCGCGTCATGGACCCGCGCGGGCCTGCCCGAACGGAGCGGCCCGCGGGAGGGGCGGCGACGGACGAACGAGCGCCGAGCGCCTTCAGGCAGCTGGGCCCTGTGGTCCCTCGGCCGTCCGTCGACGCGCCGACGGGTGGCTCCGTCCACCCCCGCCGGTCTTCGCCCCGCCGAGGCGATCCGACCGGGCCGCCCGGGAGGGTAGCGGGCGCACCGAGGGGAAGGCCGGGCGGCCTCGCTGGCCCGCTCCGGCGCGTCGGTCCGGGCTGGCAGTCCGCTGGGCTCCCTGCGGTTGGGTCGCGCGAGCCTCGGTCGGCCAGGGCTGGCGAGGGCCGCGCGCTCCGCTTCGCTCGTCGGCTCGATCCTCCGAGGTCGAGGCGCCCGGGCGGCGGAGAAAGCACTCGGAACCCGTGGCCCTCGGGGTGGACGTGGCCCGCTGCACCGACATTCGGGGTGCGCACGGCCGGCGGGTGTGCACTTGCTGCCGGATATAAAGAGATGTACATATGCGCCGAGCTTTCGAGGGAGCGCGCGATGGCGACCGAGACCGAGCTCGACCGGCTGCTCGACGGCCTCGAGGCCGCCGCCGAGCGAACCCGCTTGCGGCTGCTCGCGGTCTGCGCCGAGGGAGAGTGGACGGTGAGCGAACTCGTCGAGGTGCTCGGCCAGAGCCAACCGCGGGTCTCCCGCCATCTCCGGCTGTTGAGCGAGGCGGGCCTGCTCGAGCGGTTCCGCGAGGGCAGCTGGGTGTTCTATCGGAGGGCGACCCGCGGGCCGGGAGCGGCGCTCGCCCGGGCGCTCGCCGGGCTCCTGCCGACCGACGATCCGACCCTCGCCCTCGATCGGGCTCGGCTCGCCGCCGTGCGCGAGGCGCGTCGCGGTCGGATCGAGCAATGGTTCGACGGGCGCGCCGCGGAGTGGGACAGCGAGCGCGACCTGGCCGCCGAGGGCAGCCGCGTCGAGAGCGTGCTCAGCCGGCTGTTCGCCGAGACCCGGCCCGCGAGCCTGCTCGACATCGGGACCGGGACGGGGCGGATGCTCGAAGTTCTCGGGCCGTTCGTCGGCGAGGCGCTCGGGGTCGACGTCTCGCACCGCATGCTCGCGCTCGCGCGGGCCAATCTCGACCGCGCCGGCCTACGCCACTGTTCGGTCCGGCACGCCGACATGTACCGGCTGCCGCTCGCCGATTCGAGCTTCGCTGCGGTCACCCTGCACCAGGTCCTGCACTTCGCCGACGACCCGCGCCAGGTTCTGGCCGAGGCCCGCCGCGTGCTCGAGCCGGGCGGGCTGCTCGTGGTGGTCGACCTGGCCGCCCACGACCGCGAGGAGCTCCGCAGCGAACGTCGACACCGGCGGCTCGGCTTCAGCGACGAAGAGATGGCCGCCTGGTTCCGCGAGCTCGGGCTCGTCGCCCGACCGCCGTTCCGCCTGCCCGGGGCCGAGCTCACGACGGTGGTCTGGTCGGCGCTCGCCCCCGGCCGGCTCCCGGCGCGGGTCCGGGCCGGTGCGCCGAGGGTCGCGGCATGAGCGCCGGGCGAGGCGCGGCGAGCCGCCTGCGCGCGGCCGGTTGGCTCGACGAGCCTCTGCCGGGGGTTCGGCTCTCGATCGAGGTGTTCCCGCCCAAGACCCCGGAAGCGACCGATCGTCTCTGGCAGAACCTCGAGCTGTTCGCGGCCGCCGGGCCGCGCTTCTTGTCGGTCACCTGCGGTGCCGGGGGCAGCGGCGAGAGCGGCACCTTCCCCTTGGCGGTGGCGATCCAGGAGCGCTTCGGCGTCCCGGTCGCGGCGCATCTCACCTGCGCCTTCGCCCCGCGCGCCGAGATCGACGCGCTGCTCGAGCGCTACCGCGCTGCCGGGATCACCCGGATCGTGGCCCTGCGCGGCGACCCGCCCAAGGACACGGGCCCCTATCGGCCGCGGCCGGACGGCTACGCCTACGCCGTCGACCTGGTCCGCGCGATCCAGCGGATGGGCGGCTTCGAGGTGAGCGTCGCTTGCTACCCCGAGGTCCACCCCGAGGCCCCGTCGGCCGCCTTCGACCTCGACAATCTCAAGCGCAAAGTCGAGGCGGGCGCGGTTCGAGCGATCAGCCAGTACTGCTTCGACACCGACCGGATCATCCGCTTCCGCGACGCGGTCGCGCGCGCCGGCATCCCTTGCGAGTTCGTGCCGGGTATCATGCCGATCCACAGCTTCGCCCAGATCCGGCGCTTTTCGGCCGCCTGCGGCGCCAGTATCCCGGGCTGGCTCGCCGATCTGTTCGACGGCGTGCCCGAGGGCTCGGCGCTGCACGGCATGATCGCCGCCACGGTCGTCACCGAGCAGGTTCGTCGGCTCGCCGCCGCCGGCTTCGAGGCGATCCACGTCTACGCCTTGAACCGCGCCGAGCTGCCGCTCGCCATCGTCCAGATCCTCAAGGCCGCCCGGCAGGGCGCGGCCGGTTGAGCGCGGGGTGGGCCGATGGCCGACTTCCTCGATTATGCCCGCGAGCGCCTCGTCCTGTTCGACGGCGGCATGGGGACCCAGATCCAGGCCCGCGGCCTCTCGCTCGACGACTTCTGGGGCCAAGAAAATTGCTCCGAGGTGTTGAATCTCTCCCGGCCCGATGTCGTGCGCGCGATCCACGCAGCCTATCTGGCTGCGGGGGCCGACGCGATCGAGACCAACAGCTTCGGCGGCTCGCCGATCACGCTCGGCGAGTTCGGCCTGGCCGACCGGGCCCTCGAAATCAATCGTCGGGCGGCCGAGCTCGCCTTCGAGGCGATCGCCGAGCTGCCGAAGGACGGGCGTGAGCGCTTCGTGGTCGGCGCGATCGGCCCCGGGACCCGGCTGCCGTCTTTGGGCCACATCGACTACCGGACACTTGAGCAGGCGTTCGCCGTGCAGGCCCGCGGTCTGCTCGAGGGCGGCGTCCACGCCCTGTTGATCGAAACCTGCCAGGACCCCCTGCAGATCAAGGCGGCGGTCAACGGCTGCCGTTCGGCTTTCGCGGCGCTCGGACGGTCCGTGCCGCTCATGGTGCAGGTGACCGTCGAGACGACCGGCACCATGTTGGTCGGCACCGACATCGGCGCGGCCGTGGCGATCGTCGGTGCCCTCGACGTGCCGGTCCTCGGGCTCAATTGCGCCACCGGACCCAAGGAGATGGCCGAGCACGTGCGGTATCTCGCACAGAACTGGCCGGGACCGATCTCGGTCCAACCCAATGCCGGCCTGCCCGAGCTCCGCGAGGGGCGCACCTTCTACCCGCTCGGCCCGGCCGAGCTCGCCCTCTGGCTCGAGCGGTTCGTGGTCGAAGACGGCATCACCTTCCTGGGTGGCTGTTGTGGCACCAACGAGGCGCACATCGCCGCGCTCGATTCGATGCTGCGCCGGCTGGCTCCCGACGGCTTCCGGCCACGACCCGAGGCGCGCAACGTCCGCCCCGTCCCCTCGCTCGCCTCGCTCTTCTCCGCCGTGCCCTTGCGCCAGGAGAACGCGTACCTGGACATCGGCGAGCGCTGCAACGCGAACGGCTCCAAGCGCTTCCGCGAGCATCAGGCGGCCGGCGAGTGGGACGCCTGCGTGGCCATCGGCCGCGAGCAGGTCCGCGAAGGTGCCAACGCGCTCGACGTCTGCACGGCCTATGTCGGCCGCGACGAGGTCGCCGACATGGTCGAGCTCGTGAGCCGGATGCGCGGCCAAGTCGACGCACCTCTCGTGATCGATTCGACCGAGCTCCCGGTGCTCGAAGCAGCGCTCGAGCTCTACGGTGGCAAGGCGGTCCTCAACTCGATCAATTTCGAGGACGGCGAGGGGCCGGCCGAAGCGCGGATGCGGCTCGCGCGGAAGTTCGGCGCCGCGGTGATCGCGCTCACGATCGACGAGCGCGGCATGGCCAAGACGGCCGACGACAAAGTGAGGATCGCCCGACGGCTGGTCGACTTCGCCTGCGGCCGGTTCGGCCTGCCGCTCTCGGACTTGCTGATCGACCCGCTCACCTTCACGATCTGCACCGGCAACGAAGACGACCGCAAGCTCGGGCTCTGGACCCTCGAGGCGATCGAGCGGATCGCCGCCGAATGGCCCGAGGTCCAGATCGTCCTCGGGCTGTCCAACATCAGCTTCGGCCTCGCACCCGCGGCCCGTCACGTGCTCAATTCGGTGTTCCTCGACGAGGCCCGACGGCGCGGCTTGACGGCGGCCATCGTCCACTCGTCGAAGATCGTGCCCCTGCACAAGATCCCGCAGGCCGAGGTCGAGGCGGCGCTCGACCTCATTTACGATCGGCGGCGTCCGGGGCACGACCCGTTGCAGGCGTTCATCGCCCTGTTCGCCGGCCGCAAGGCGGGCGCGGCCGAGCGCAAGCGGCCGGAGACGGTCGAAGAGCGGTTGAAGCAGCGGATCGTCGACGGCGACCGCCAGGGCCTCGAGGCGGATCTCGAGGAGGCGCTCGCGCGCTACGAGCCGCTCGCCATCATCAACGAGCTCTTGCTCGAGGGCATGAAGACGGTGGGCGAGCTGTTCGGCGCCGGCAAGATGCAGCTGCCCTTCGTCCTGCAGTCGGCCGAGACGATGAAAGCCGCGGTCGCCTATCTCGAGCCGCGGATGGCGAAGGTCGAGGGTCAGCACAAGGGCACGATCGTGCTGGCTACCGTGAAGGGTGACGTCCACGACATCGGCAAGAACCTCGTGGACATCATCTTGACCAACAACGGCTACAAGGTCGTCAATCTCGGTATCAAGCAGCCGCTTTCCAACATCCTCGAGGCGGCCGAGGTCCACAAGGCCGATGCGATCGGCATGTCGGGGCTGCTGGTCAAGTCGACGGTGATCATGAAGGAGAACCTCGAGGAAATGGCGAGGAGCCAGGTCCGGATCCCGGTGCTGCTCGGCGGGGCGGCGCTCACGCGGGCCTTCGTCGAGGAGGATTGCTTCCGGGCCTACGGGGAGCGGCCGGTGGCCTACGCCCGCGACGCGTTCGACGGCCTCGTGCTCATGGACAAGGTGATGAGCGGGGAGATCGCCGCCTATTGCGCGGAGGGGGCGAGGAAGGCAGCGGCTCGCGGCCGACCCGGCAAGAAGCCGCGCACGCTCGCGCATCTCGACGGCCCGGCGCGTTCGCAGCGGCCGGTCGACCTCGAGGAGATCCGCCTGCGCCGCGAAGCCCTCACCCGCGACGTGCCCGTCCCGAAGCCGCCCTTCTGGGGCCCGCGGATCATCGAGCGCGTGCCGGTCAAGGCCCTCTTGCCCTATCTCAACGAATCGATGCTCTATCAGTTCCACTGGGGTTACGAGAAGCAAGGGCGGCGCCTTGAAGAATTCCTCGCCTGGGCGCAGAAGGAGCTCCGTCCCATCCTCGCCGATCTCGTCGCACGAGCCGAGGAAGAGAACGTCTTCGAGCCCAAGGCCGCGTACGGGTATTTCCCCGCGGCGGGCGACGGCAACGACGTCGTGCTGTTCGAGCCGGGCGGAGATCGCGAACTCGTCCGGTTCCATTTGCCGCGGCAAGCGAAGGAAGGTGGGCTCTGCATCGCCGACTTCCTGCGCGACATCCGCGATCCGCAACGCGACGTCTTGGCGCTGCAAGTCGTGACGGTGGGGCAGCGCGCCTCCGAGGTGGCCCGCGCCTGGTTCGCCCAGGACCGCTATCAAGACTATGTGCGGCTGCACGGGCTGGGCGTGGAGCTCGCCGAGGCGCTCGCCGAGTACGTACACGCCCGGATCCGCGCCGAGCTCGGCTTCGGCCACGAAGACGCGCGCGAGATGCGCGAGCTCTTGAAGCAGGGCTATCGCGGCAGCCGCTACAGCTTCGGCTATCCGGCCTGCCCCAATCTCGCCGACCAACGGCCGCTGCTCGAGCTGCTCGAAGCGCACCGCATCGGGGTCGAGCTCGGTGAGGAGGACCAGCTCTGGCCCGAGCAGAGCACCTCGGCGATCGTCTTGCACCACCCGCAGGCGCGCTATTTCGCCGTCTGAGCCGAGGCGGCACCTCATCCGGGCGCACCTCGGGTCGCGGCGGCCTGCCGCTCGGCGGCGAGCAGCCGGGTGAACCGGTCCGGCGGCATCGCCTTGCCGAGCAGGTAACCCTGACCTTGCTCGCAGCCTGCCGCTTGCAGCATGCGCAACTGCTCGACCGTCTCGATCCCCTCGGCGACCGCGACGAGGCCCAGATTGTGGGCGAGCTCGATCGCCGTGCGAGCGAGCACGGGTCGCGCGCCGGACGCGGTGCCGACCACGAAGGAGCGGTCGATCTTGAGTTCGTCGACGCGCAGCCGCTGGAGGAGGGCGAGCGAGGAGTACCCCGTGCCGAAATCGTCGATCGCGAGGCGCACCCCGAGCCCGCGCAGGCGGGCAAGCACCCGCTCGACGAGCTGGCTGTCGGCGACCAGCGTGGTCTCGGTGAGCTCGAGGGTGAGCGCCGCGGGCTCGATGCCGTTGCGGCGCAGCTCCTTGGCGACGAGCTCGGGCAACCGCTCGTCGTGCAGGGCCCGGGCGGCGAGGTTGACCGCGACTCCGACGCGGCTGCCGTCTGCGCGCCAGCGGGCGAGGTCGGCGAGGGCGGTGCGCAGGGTCCAGTGGGTCAAGGCGACGACCGAGCCCGTCCGCTCGGCGAGCGGCACGAACTCGGCCGGAGCGATCGGTCCGTGCTCGGGATGG
>Ga0308414_1003139_pt1 | contig 10630 bp, 10 predicted proteins | sample HotsprSampleOS50_FD_205667 | JGI IMG/M metagenome (GOLD analysis project Ga0308414, IMG submission 205667) | Hot spring phototrophic mat microbial communities from Octopus Spring, Yellowstone National Park, Wyoming, United States - 20090730_OS50 ...
GGCCGACGCGCAGTCGCCGCGCGCGCCCACCGGCGCGCTCGCCGGGCAGCGGACCCGAAGGAACGCGGCCCGGCGTCGAAGCCGCGGGCGCCGGGCATGGCGCGCGCAGCGGATTTGCGCGCGGCGTCGCGGTTCACATCGTGTAGTTCAGCGCCAGCCGGCCGCCGTCGGGATAGACGGTGGTCCCGGTCAGATACGACGCATCGTCGCTGGCGAGGAACACCGCAATGCGCGCGACTTCCTCCGGCTCGCCGAGCCGGCCCATCGGCGTGCGCGACAGGATGCGCGCCCTGGCCGCTTCGTTGGCGAGCACGGCGGTCTTCAACAACTCGGTGGCGATCGAGCCCGGGCCGATGCCGACGACGCGGATGCCCTTGTCGGCCAGGCCGATGGCCATCGCCTTGGTCAGCTGGTTCAGCGCCCCCTTGCTCACGGTGTACGGCACCTGGTTGGCGATCGCCAGCACGGCGTTGACGCTCGACATGTTGATGACGACGCCGCGGTGGCCGTCGGCGCGCGGCGCCTGCCGCAGCATCTGCCGCACCGCCGCCTGCCCGCACAGGAACGCGCCCTTCAGGTTGACGCGCAGCACACGATCGAAGTCCTCCTCGGCGAGATCGACGAACTCGGCCGCGTGCACGATGCCGGCGTTGTTGACCAGCACGTCGAGCCGGCCGTAGTGCTCGACCGCGTGCGCGACGAGGCGCTCGGCGTCGCTGCGGTCGCCGACGTCGGCGCGGCAGAAGGTCGCCATGCCGCCGGCGGCGGCGATGTCGCGAACCACGGCCATGCCGCCGACCTCGTTGACGTCCGAGACGACCACGTGCGCGCCTTCGTCGGCGAAGGCACGGGCGCAGGCCGCGCCGATGCCCTGCGCCGCGCCGGTGATCGCCGCCACCCGTTGCCTGAGCTTCATGCCTGTGCCTCCTCGTCGGTTGTCGATCCGCGTTAGCGTGCGCCGCCCAGCCCGCCTCGCCGCTGCGGCCGCCGTGCCGCTGCGCTCGCCAACTGCCGCAGTCGCCTTGCCGCTGCGGCCGCGGCCCTGATTCGCCGCTCGACATTCCGGCGCCCGCAGGTTGCGCAGTCCGCGCCGCCCGGCGCGATCCGCGTCCGCGCGGCCGGCGAGAGGCGGCGGCACCGCCGCCCACGGGCCTGGGCGCGCGGTCGCGCCGCATGGCGCGAGCGGCCTGTCCGCGGCGGGCGCGAGGCGGCGGCGCGGCGTGCTGTGGTCGGCACGCGGTCAGAGCGCATCGAGATTGTCGAGCATCTGCGCCGCGCGGGCGGCGATCGCCTCGCGCTCGGCCGGTGCCAGCCGGGCGGCGTTCTTCGCCATCAGCATCGTGCGCGGGCTGGCGGCCAGCCGCCGCTCGTGCGTCACGAGGAAGTGCCAGAACAGCGTCGTGAACGGGCAGGCGCGCTCGCCGCTGCGCGCCTCGGGTCGGTAGGCGCAGCCGTCGCAGTAGTTGCTCTGCCGCTTGATGTACGCGCCGCTGGCCACGTACGGTTTGCTGGTGAAGCGGCCGCCGTCGGCGTACAGCGCCATGCCGGCGACGTTGGGCAGCTCGACCCACTCGACCGCGTCGACGTACACCGCCAGGTACCAGTCGGCCACCTGGCGCGGATCGATCTGCGCCAGCAGCGCGAACTGGCCGCTGACCATCAGCCGCTGGATGTGGTGCGCGTAGCCGTGGGCGAGGGTCTGGCCGACGACCTCGCGCAGGCAGCGCATGTTCGTCTCGCCGCTCCAGTACCAGCGCGGCAGCGCGCGGGCATGGCCGAAGACGTTCGCCTCGGCCAGTTGCGGCATGAACTGCCAGTAGACGCCGCGGACGAACTCGCGCCAGCCCAGCACCTGGCGGACGAAACCCTCGACCGCCGCCAGCGGCAGGCCGCGCTCGCGCCAGGCGCGCTCGGCGGCGGCGATCACTTCGCGCGGATCGAGCAGCTTCAGGTTCAGGCTGCTCGACAGCAGCGCGTGCCAGCCGAACGGCGTGCCGGTCCACATCGCGTCCTGCCAGCGGCCGAAGTGCGCGAGCCGCGCCTCGATGAAGCGGTCGAGCGCGGCCCGCGCCTGCGCGCGGGTCACCGGCCAGGCGAAGTGCTCGAGCCTGCCCGGGTGGTCCGGGAAATGGCGCTCGACCAGCGCGAAGATCTCGCGCGTGATCGAATCCGGCGCGAAGCGCGCCGGCGGCGGGATCTCGCCCGGCCCGGACTTCGGAAAGGCGCTGCGGTTGTCGGCGTCGAAGTTCCAGCGGCCGCCGGCCGGCTCGCCGTCGGGCTGCAGCAGCACGCGGTGGCGGCGGCGCATCCAGCGATAGAAGTGCTCCAGGCGCAGTTCGCGGCGGCCGCGCGCCCAGGCCGCAAACTCCGCGCGCGAGCACAGGAAATGCGGGTCGGGCTGCACCTGCAGCGCCACGCCGTGCGCGGCGCAGGCCTCCTCAATCGCGCGCGCCAGCCGCCACTCGCCGGGCTCGACGACGACCAGCTCGCGCGCGGCCGTCGTCTGCAGCACGCGCGCCAGCCGCTGCGCCAGGCCAGGCGCATCGGCGAAGGCCGGATCGTCGAGGGCGACGTACGTGAGCGGCAGCCCGCGCGCCGCGACCTCGGCGGCAAAATGGCGCATCGCCGACAGGAACAGCGCGATGCGCGCCTTGTGGCTCCAGACGTGCCGCGCCTCACCGGGCGCCTCGATCATCAGCAGGCGCTCGCGCGCCGGATCGAAGTTCGCGAGCTGCGGCCCATCGGGGTCGAGCTGATCGCCAAGCACCAGGCGCAGCCGCAGCGGCGGATCGGTCGCCCCGGTGCGGCCTGCGGCGACCGCGGTGCGGCGAGTCGTGGTCACGCGGCGTCGGTCTTCACCGCCGAACCGCGCAGGCGGCGATGTGCGGCAGATCCGCGTCGGCCGTCACCTTGCCGCCAGGCCGAAGTCGCGGCGGCGCGGCGGCGGCGCGGTCGGGGATCGGCGCCGCGCCGGCGGCCGCCTGCAGCGGTTCCACGTCGCGCTTGACGCGGGCAACGATGTCGCAGGCGCGGAGCCGCACGGCCGATCCCCGCCGCGCCTCGCTGGGCCACCCTTCCGCTGACAATCGAAGGATGCCCTTCGGGCGGCCCGGCGGTTTCATGCGGACGGCGGCTCGGCGCGGGCGCGGCGGCAGCGCTGCGAGCAGTACCGCACCTCGGCCCAGGTCTTTCGCCAGCGCCGGCGCCAGACCATCGGCCGCCCGCAGACGCTGCAGGGCTTGGCCGGCAGGAAGGATTTGGTGCCGCGCGCAGCCATGGCCGCGAACGTATTCAGGCCACCTGCCGACGCCAGCGCGCCAGCGCCGGCGCGATCTCGTCCAGCGCGCGCATGGCGAGGACGCCAGCGGGCGGGCGGCGATGCAGCGCCGCGCAGGCGCCGCCGGCCCAAATCTCGACCGCGGGCGCAAGCTTGCCGCGCAGTTCGGTCAGGCCCTCAATCGCCTGGGTCGCGTTGAAAACGGCGGAAAACGACAGCGCGACGATGTCGGCGCGTTGGGTCTCGGCGGCGGCGACGATGTCCCACAGCGGCGTCTGCACCCCGAGCGAGATGCACGCGCAGCCTTCGAGGGCGAAGGTCGCCTCGGCCATCAGGATGCCGAGTCCGTGCGGCTCCTGCGGGAAGGTCGTCAGCAGCACGCGCGGCCGCTGTTCGCGGCGGGGCAGCGAGGCGATCGCCTGGCGCAGCAGCCCCTGCACGACCTCGGTGTACAAATGCTCCTCGAAGATCTGCAGCTCGCCGCGCGTCCACGCCTCGCCCACCCGCTCGTTCATCGGCGCCACCACGTCGGCGATGAACTGCGCCAGCCCCTTGCGCACCAGCTGCTGCGACAGCTGCCCGCGCAGTTCGTCGAAGCGGTGCGCCGTCAGCAGCGCGACCAGGCCCGACAGCTCGTCGTCGGCGCAGGCGGCGGCGGCAGTCGCCCGGCCGTTGCCGCTCGCCTGCGCCAGCTGCCGCAGCTCTTCGACCGGCAGCGCCACGATGCGGCCCGGGCGATGGCCGAGGTCGAGCAGCCGCTTCAGCGTGCGCAGCTTTTCGATCTGATCGAGCGGATAGATCCGCTCCCCGAGCGCGTCCCGCGCCGGCGCCGGGAAGCCGTAGCGGCGCTCCCAGACGCGAAGCGTGTCCTTGGACAGGCCGGTGTCGCGCTCGACCGCGGCGATCGTCATCGCCACCGGGGGCGGGCCGGACGGTGAACTCATTGGGGCATCCCGAGGATTCTCCAGGTCGCCGGCGCGGCCAGGAACGGCTTGCTGCCCGGCACCGCCCGACAGCCGCACCCCTCACGATATGTCATGGACAAAACTTTGACTTTCGATATCCGACCTCTATCATACGAATATTGTCCATGGCTTGCCTAGGTCGGCGGGAACCCCGTCAAAGTGCTTCCGCCAACCTGGCGACGTTTGGCCCTACAGGCCATACCCTTTATGAAATCAGGACTAGCATGACAGTGATCGCTGACATCTCGGCCGCACTTCGGTACACCGGCGATGCCCCGAAGGCCTCCGTCAAGTCGATCGCCCTCGCCGGTCTAGTTGCGGTTATGCTGGCCGGCGCTTGGACAAACGCCGTGGCGCAAACCCCTGCCGCCTGTCCGGCCTTGCTCAACCACAGCCTGCCGAGACTGCAGGACGACCAGCCGCAAAGCCTTTGCCAGTACGCCGGCAAGGCGGTGCTCGCCGTCAACACGGCCAGCGCCTGCGGCTACACGCCGCAATACGAGGGCCTGCAGAAGCTGCACGAGCGCTATGCGGCGCGCGGGCTGGTCATCGTCGGCTTCCCATCCGACGACTTCCGCCAGGAACCCAAGAACAACAAGGGCATCGCCGACTTCTGCTTCGACGTCTACGGCGTGCGCTTTCCGATGTTTGCGAAGTCGGGGGTCGTCGGGCAGACTGCCAACCCGTTCTTCGCGGCGCTGGCCCGGGAAACCGGCGAGGCGCCGAAGTGGAACTTCCACAAGTACCTGGTCGACCGCCAGGGCCGCGCGGTGGCTGCGTTTCCCAGTGCCGTCGAACCGCTGGATCGCCGGTTGACCAGCCGCATCGAGCAGTTGCTGGCGACCCGGTGAGCGGCCGGGTTGAACTGTCCGTCGGCGGACGCATCGTGGAAGATTCCCAGTGCCCCGGGCCTGCCGCCGTGGCGGCCGGCCGGATCGGGGACAATCCAGGACTCGCCCATGAATGCGCCCGACCCCATGTTCCTGCCCGACGTGCAATCGAGCCACGACCTGCGCAACGTGGCCATCGCCCGCGTCGGGGTCCGCTCGCTGACGCACCCGGTGCTGGTGGCCACCGCCAGCGGCAGCCAGCCGTCGGTGGCATCGATCGACATGTTCGTGGCGCTGCCGGCGCACATCAAGGGCACGCACATGTCGCGCTTCATCGAGGTGCTGGCGGGCCATCGCGAGCCGCTGTCGGCAGCGACGATGCGCTCGCTGATGGCGACCATGCTCGCGCGCCTGGAGGCCAGCGGCGGCGAGATCGAGATCCGCATGCCGTACTTCATCATGAAATCGGCGCCGGTGTCCGGCGTGCAGAGCCTGTTGGACTACCGGCTGACGCTACGGGCGACGGCACAGGCCGCGGCGACGCGCGTGTGGCAGACGGTCACGGTGCCGGTCACCAGCCTGTGCCCGTGCAGCAAGAAGATCTCCGATTACGGGGCGCACAATCAGCGGGCGCACATCGTCATCGGCTGCGAGCTCGGCGCGCCGATGACGGTGGAAGAGCAGGTGCGGATCGCGGAGGCGGCGGCGTCGAGCGAGATGTGGGCGCTGCTGAAGCGTCCGGACGAGAAGTACGTCACCGAGCGCGCCTACGACAACCCGAAGTTCGTCGAGGATGTCGTGCGCGACGTGGCGCTGGCGCTGAACGCCGACGACCGCGTCCTCGCCTACACCGTCGAAGCGGAGAACTTCGAGGCCATCCACAACCACTCGGCCTACGCGATGGTCGAGTTCGACAAGCGCGGCGCGGGCTAGCGGTCGGCCGGCGCGGCAAGCGGGAAGTTGCTGCCGCGCCCCACCTCACGTCAACGCATCCGCTCGGCCGGCCGAGCGCCCGGGCCCGACTGGCGCGGCGACGGAATCTCGGCGGGCTTGCCGCCGCCCGCACACCTACTCGATCTCACTTGCCCCCTGCCGCGGCCGGCGCCAGGCGGCGCGCTTCCGGAGCCCTTCCATGAGAATTGCCATCGTCGGCAGCGGCATCGCCGGTCTCGGCTGCGCGCACGCGCTGCTGGCCGAGCGCAGGCACGGCGTGCAGGTCACGCTGTTCGAGGCCGCGCACCGCCTCGGCGGCCACACCAACACCGTCGACGTGCGCCTCGACGGCACCGACCATCCCGTCGACACCGGGTTTCTCGTCTTCAACGAGCGCACCTATCCGAACCTGATCCGGCTGTTCGCCGATCTGGGCGTGCCGACCGCGAAGAGCGACATGTCCTTCGCCGTCAGCGTGCCGGTCGCTGGCCGTCGCCTCGAATGGGCCGGCACGGACCTGAACTCGGTGTTCGCGCAGCGGCGCAACCTCGCTTCGCCGCGCTTCCTCGCCATGCTGGCCGACATCCTGCGCTTCAACCGCCAGGCCACGCGCATCGCCGAAGGCAGCCAGGCGGCCGCGGCGCTGACGCTCGGCGAGTTCCTCGACCGCGAGCGCTATGGCCAGCCCTTCCGTCGCTGGTATCTGCTGCCGATGGCAGCGGCGATCTGGTCCTGCCCGATGCGCACCATGCTCGCCTATCCGCTGGCGACCTTCGTGCGCTTCTGCCACAACCACGGCCTGCTGCAGGTCAACGGCCGGCCGCAGTGGTTCACCGTCGCCGGCGGCGCGCGGCAGTACGTGCAGAAGATCGCCGCGCAGCTGCCCGACGTGCGGCTGGCCACGCCGGTCGTCGAAGTCACCCGCAACGATGCCGCCGGCAAGGTCAACGTGCGCACCGCGCGCGGCGTGGAAGCCTTCGACCACGTGGTGCTGGCCTGCCACAGCGACCAGTCGGCGGCGATCCTGGCCGACGCCGATGAGGCCGAGCGCCGGCTGCTGGCCGGCGCACGCTACCAGCCGAACCGCGCCCTGCTGCACACCGACGCCCGCCTGATGCCGGCCTCGCGCCAGGTGTGGTCGTCCTGGAACTACCTCAGCGACGGCGGCGACGATCCCGCCGTCTCGGTGACCTATCTGCTGAACAAGCTGCAGCCGCTGCCGTTCCGCACGCCGCTGTTCGTCAGCCTCAATCCGCTCGTCGAACCGGCGCCGGAGTCGGTGATCGCCGAATTCGACTACGCGCATCCGGTGTTCGACACGCGGATGATCGAGGCGCAGCAGCAGTTGCCTGGCGTGCAGGGCCGTCGCCGCGTCTGGCTGGCCGGCGCCTGGACTGGCTACGGCTTCCACGAGGACGGGCTGAAGTCGGGCCTGGCCGTGGCCGCTGCGCTGGCCGCACTGGCGCGACGGCCGCAGGCTCTGGCCGCGTAGAGGCGGCGAAAGACACGACGACGCATCGCGCAGACCGCCGCTGCGGCGCGCTGCCCTGATCGGTTCCACGTGTCCGCTGCCCGCCGCGACCCCCTGCAGCTCGCGGCGAGGGCGATGCGGGCACGTCCAGGCGCGACTTCGTGGCTGCCGTTCGTGGCGACGCCGTTGCGCGGCGAGGTCTGCTCAGCCTCGTCCGGCCGCGGCCGCGCTCAGGACGGGCGATTCGCCAGCCCCGAAAAGCAGGTTTCGGTGATCAAATCGACGATCTCGTCGTCGCTGAAAGCGCCGGAGAGCTTGAGGAAGTCCGTCACCGGGTCGCAGGCGCGGGCAAAGATGGTGTACAGCACCGCTTCGCCGGGCAGGCGCGGGTTGATGGCGCCGGCCTCCTGCGCCGCCTCGATCCAGCCGCCGAGGTACTCGGTCACGCGCAGCAGCCGGTCGACGTAAGGCTTGTGCGCGACGAGCGCCTCGCGCAGGGCCGAGCGGGTCGACGGCAGCGCCGGCATCTGGCCGCGCAGGTGCTCGCGAACCGCCCAGCGCACCACCGACTTCAGCTTGTCCAGCGGCGCCGCCGAAGGCGGCAGGGTCTCGATGATCTCCAGCGTGCGATCGAGCAGGCGCACCATCGCCGCCGCCGCCAGGAGTTCCTTGGACTCGAAGTGCTTGTACAGCGACGCCTTGGCGATGCCGACCCGCGCCGCGACCTCGTCGACCGTCATCAGGTCGTAGCCCTTTTCGGCCAGCAGCGAATTGACCGCCTGCAGGATCACGTCCTCGCGCAGGCGCAGCTGCTGCTCCTTCAGGCGCAACCGTTCCATGTCCACCTTCGACCCGATTTGTAACCGATCAGTTTATTGGCGGAACCGCATGGTCGCAAGTGGCTCTTTGGCACTTTCCCAAGCGGATGAAGGGGAGGAACGATCTCGACTCCGACCCCGCATCGGCGCGATCCCAGGCAGAGAAATTACCGATCGGTTTCGCTTTGAACTATTCAGTTCAACCGCTACACTGCGCGCCTCGCCCTTCAGGTTGCGATGACCCCCGATCCCACCGCCAGCATCGGCCACGGCCAGGTCCGCCACACGCGGCTGCGGCCGGCGCGTCACGCCTTCGGCTATCGCAGCTTCTTCCTGCGCCTGCCGCTGCGGTCGCTGGCCGCCGGCGGCTGGCCGCTGCGGCGGCTGCCGCGCAACCGCTTCGGCTGGCTGTCGTTCCACGACGCCGACCACGGCGACGGCGGCGATCCGCTGCCGTGGATCGACGCCCTGCTGCGGCGCGAGGGCGTGGCCGACGCCGACGGCGAGATCTGGCTGCACACGCTGCCGCGCGTGCTCGGCTACGTCTTCAACCCGGTGAGCTTCTGGTTCTGCCACCGCGCCGACGGCGCGCTGCGCGCGGTGCTGTGCGAGGTCAGCAACACCTTCGGCGAGCGCCACTGTTACCTGCTGGCGCACGGCGACGGCCGGACGCTGGCATGGGGCGAGGAGCTCGCCGCGCGCAAGGTCTTCCACGTCTCGCCCTTCTGCCGCGTCGAGGGCCGCTACCGCTTCCGCTTCATGCTGGCGCGGCGGCACGATGGCGAGCGCTTCGTCGCCCGCATCGACTACGACGACGCCGATGGCCCGCTGCTGCAGACCTCGATCGAGGGCCGGCTGGCGCCGCTCACCGAGCGCGAGCTGGCGCGCGTGCGCTGGGCGTACCCGGCGTTCACGCTCGGCGTGATCGCCCGCATCCACTGGCAGGCGCTGCAGCTGTGGCGCAAGCGCGTGCCGTTTTTCCGCAAGCCCGAACCTCCCGCTCTGGATGTGAGCCGATGAACCAGGAACTCGTCCTGCACGCGCCCGCCGCCACCGCCGGCGCGCTCGACACCTCCGCCTATCCGCGCGCGGCGCGCTGGGCGCTGCAGCTGCTGGAGCGGTTTTCCAGTGGCTCGCTGGAGCTGACGCTGCCCGACGGCCGCCGCGCCCGCTTCGGCGCCGGCGCGCCGCAAGCGCAGCTGCACCTGCACAACTGGGCGCCGGTCGAGGCGGCGATGCGCAGCGGCGACATCGGCTTCGCAGAGTCGTTCATCGCCGGCGACTGGAGCGCCGACGATCCCGTGCGCGTGCTGCGCTACTTCCTGCGCAACCGCGAAGCGGCCGAGGCGCTCGTCTACGGCTCGTTCTGGGGCGGCCTCCTGTACCGGCTGCGGCACTGGGGCCGGCGCAACACCAGGGCCCAGGCGCGGAAGAACATCCACGCCCATTACGACCTCGGCAACGACTTCTACGCGCTGTGGCTGGACCCGACGATGACCTACTCCAGCGCGCTGTTCGCGCACGACCCGGTCGATCCGCACGCGCCCGCCGGCGAGGCGGAAATCGCTGCCGCGCAGCAGGCGAAGTACCGGCGCGTGCTCGACGAGCTGCGCCTAGCGCCTGGCAGCCGCGTGCTGGAGATCGGCTGCGGCTGGGGCGGCTTCGCCGAGACCGCCGCGCGCGCCGGCCACCTGCTGAAAGGGCTGACGCTGTCGTCGGCGCAACTGGCCTGGGCGCAGCGCCGGCTCGAGCGCCAGGACCTGCCGGCAGAGCTGGTGCTGCAGGACTACCGCGACGAGCGCGGCCAGTACGACGGCGTGGCCTCGATCGAGATGTTCGAGGCGGTCGGGCAGGCGTACTGGCCGTCGTACTTCGGCACCGTGGCCCGTGCCCTGAAGCGCGGCGGCCGCGCCTGCATCCAGACCATCGAGATCGCCGATCGCCTGTTCGACCGCTACCGCCGCGGCACCGACTTCATCCAGCAGTACGTCTTCCCGGGCGGCATGCTGCCTTCGCCGACCGAATTCCGCCGCCACGCCCAGCGCGCCGGCCTGCGCGTCGTCAACGCGCATTCGTTCGGCCTGCACTACGCCAGGACGCTGGCCACCTGGCGGTCGCGCTTCCTGGCGCAGCTTCCGGCCGTGCGCGCGCAGGGCTTCGACGAGCGCTTCGTCCGGATCTGGCACTTCTACCTCGCTTACTGCGAGGCGGCCTTCGCGGAGGGCAGCACCGATGTCACGCAATACACGCTCGAAAAGGCCTGAGCCGGCGGCTGCGGCCGCACCGCCCCCGGCCCCATCGCGGGCGGCGGAGTCGAATTCGCCGTCTCGGCTGGC
>Ga0308414_1003140_pt1 | contig 10626 bp, 8 predicted proteins | sample HotsprSampleOS50_FD_205667 | JGI IMG/M metagenome (GOLD analysis project Ga0308414, IMG submission 205667) | Hot spring phototrophic mat microbial communities from Octopus Spring, Yellowstone National Park, Wyoming, United States - 20090730_OS50 ...
TTGACGTTGCGGGTGGCGCGGCCACCGGCGGCGAGATCCGGCTTGCCGTCGCCATCGAGGTCATGGACTAAGAGATCCTCCACCGCCACGCCGCCATCGTCAACGAGGTGACGAGTCCAAACCAGTTCACTGGAACCATTTGCCAAGCGTTCGCGTTGAGGGTCGAACACCATGACGGCGGGACCACGGGGACCATTCGGGTCGGTAGCACGGGCGGCTTGGGGTGTCGGATCGCGCTGACCGAAGACAAGTTCCTCGTCGCCGTCGCCGTCGAGGTCGGCGAACCACAGCCCATGTCCCCAAGCGCGACCGCGATCAATCACAGCGCGGTTCCAAAGGGTCGGCGGCTCGTCGGCCGTCTCGCCTAATGGAGGAGTGATCTTCATCGTCGGGCGGGGTTCGGTGTAGATCACAACCTGGTCGCCGTGGAACGGTTCCACAGTGGCCACCATCCGGGTACCGTCGGCCAAACGTCCCAGCTTGATCTCGCTGGCTCCCTTGGCCGGGGTGGTGTCCTGCGAACCGGAGCCGATTTGGGTTCGAATCCACTTACCGTCGGCAGTTCGGGTCAACACAAAGACACCTTGGCGAGCGGCCAAAAGCACATCGTAAGGCGGACCGTCGTTGAGGAAATCCACCACGGCGAGGTTATGGACGACATGCAACGACTCGTCAAGCAACTCGCGGGTCCAGGGATCAGCCAGGCGATCGGGAGGGGGCGGAGTGAGCGCTTCGATCCGCGACGCGGGACCGGTTTCCCAATCCGGCCCCTTGCCGCCAACGCCGAAAATCGGCGTGATCACCAGTTGAACCACTGGGTCGGGACCGATCCCAGTAGGACCAAAGCGGATGCGGTGCAAGGTGGGGAATTGTCCAAGTTCGGCGATCTTTCGATAACGCAACGGTTCCGAGGCGTCGGAGCGATACAGTTCCAGCCAGCCGCCAAAGGTGGTGTCGAAGGGACGCCAGCCCGACCCCACGACCAGTTCGGGCCGACCGTCGCCATCCAAGTCGCGGGCCGCCACACAGACCCCGTCGCGCCGCTCGGGCGGAATCGGGTCGATCAAGCGCGCCTTGGTCCAAGCCGGCGCAAGATAGACATACAATGACTCTTCCGTCAGCGCAAGCAAATCCGAATGTTGATCATTATTGACATCTGCGATTGTTAAAGCGTAACAGACCTTGCCCACCTCAGGGTCAATCACCCGGCCCTCGAACGCGAAGGCGGACGGGTTGGGAGTCTCTTGCCGGCCGAAGGCGGCCAGCGACATCACCCGATCCCAAACCACCAACGACCCGATGACAGCGAAAACAAACCAGACGGGATGACCAGCGTAGGGGCGGAACATGATGAGACTCCCAAGCGCATGAAGTCGAACACAACCGCATGGGTGGAGGGGAGACAAACCGACGGGCCGAATCCAAGCGATTGTCGCAAGGGTCATCAAGAAATCGGGGAATCCACGCTCGACTAACCTACTCATGGATCAACGAGTCAAGCGAGTTGTTTGAGCCGACGAATCAGATCGAGGGCGGCTTGGGGATCAAGCGTTTCGGGATCGACGGCGGCGAGTTCGTCGAGGATCGGGTCAGGCAGCGCAGCGAACAAGCTGGCCTGCATTCCTTTGCCGGTCTTGACTCGACGCAGCCCGGGGACGGCCACGGCCGCGGAGGCGTTGGTGCATGTCGTTCCCGAGGCCGCCCTACCCTCGGAGGATCGACTAGCGTCGGAATGGGAATGGGCGGCGGACTCGCCCATGCGACGGTGTTGGGCTTCCAGTTGAGCCAGGATCGCCTTGGCCCGTTCAAGCACAGGGTTGGGCACCCCGGCCAAGCGGGCGACGTGAATGCCGTAGCTTTGGTCGGCTCCGCCGGGCACGATCCGGTGCAAGAAGACAATTTCGCCGTTTTGCTCCAACACCGAGACGTTGGCGTTGCGTAGGCCGGGCTTGACAGTCTCTAGATCAACGAGTTCGTGGTAGTGAGTGGCGAACAATGCGCGGCAACCAATCACGTCGTGCAAATATTCGGCGATGGCCCAGGCGAGCGACACGCCGTCGAAGGTGCTGGTCCCACGGCCGATCTCGTCGAGGATGACGAGGCTACGGGCAGTGGCGTTGTGCAGAATATTAGCGGTTTCGGTCATCTCGACCATGAAGGTCGATTGGCCTCGGCCCAGTTCATCGCTGGCCCCAACGCGGGCGAAGATGCGGTCCACTAGACCGATCGTGGCTGACTTGACCGGCAGAAACGAACCCATTTGCGCAAGGATGCACAACACGGCCGCTTGACGGATGTAGGTGGATTTGCCCGCCATGTTGGGTCCGGTGAGGAGCAAGATCGTGCCGGAGTCGCCTCCAAGATCGAGGTCGTTGGGGATAAAGCGCCCCTCGGGCATGAGGATGTCGAGGACGGGGTGGCGGCCCGCGACGATTTTGAGGATCGGTTCGGAGACGAGTTCAGGACGGCGGTAACCACGACGGGCCGCCAGTTCGGCCAAAGCGGCCAGCACGTCGAGCTGCGCCAGTGCCTCGCCAACCTGAACCAACCGGGGAGCCTCGGCGGCCACGCGGTCGCGCAGTTGAATGAACAGCTCGTATTCCAGTTCGCGGGCCTGATCCTCGGCCCGCAGGACGCGGTCCTCGTATTCCTTGAGCTCGGCGGTGATATACCGCTCCGCGTTCTTGACAGTCTGCTTGCGGATGAAGTCAGGAGGAACTTTTGACTGATGTTGATGGGTGACTTCAATATAATAGCCGAAGACCTTGTTGAATCCGACTTTGAGGCTGGGGATGCCGGTGCGTCGGATTTGTTCGGCCTGAAAGCGGGCGATCCAGGATTTGCCGCCGCTGGCGATGTCGCGCAGTTCGTCGAGCAACGGGTGGAAGCCGTCGCGGATCAGGCCGCCCTCCTTGAGGGCAAGCGGCGGGTCGTCCACCATTGTTTCGTCGATGGCTTGGCGAATCTCGGGGCAGAGGTCGAGTTGGGCTTCGAGTTGCCGAAGAGCGGCGGAGCGGCGGGCGGTCAGCCGGGCTTTGAGGGTAGGCAACGCAGCGAGTGAGCGGGCCAGGCCAACGAGGTCGCGCGGCGTGGCCCGTCCAGTCCCCATTCGACCGGCCAGACGTTCCAAATCCTGAATCGTCGCCAAACCCCGACGAAGCTCCTCGCGCAGCGCTGCGTCCTCGACTAGGTCTCCCACCGCGTCGTGACGGCGTCGCAGGGCGTCGAGGTTGGTCAAGGGGGCGTTGAGCCATTCCGCGAGCAACCGTGCGCCCATCGGGGTGACGGTCAGGTCGATGGCGTGAAGCAACGAGCCGTCGCGTTTGCCCTCGCGCAGGGTACGGGTGAGTTCAAGACCGCGACGGGTGGTCTCGTCCAGTCCTAACACCTCTTCACGACGATGGACGTGGAGCCGTCGCAGGTGAAGCAGCGCTGATTTCTGGGTCTCGCGGAGATAGGCCAGCAACGCGCCAGCGGCTTGAATCTCGATGGCGTCGTCGTTGACTCCGAAGCCGCTCAGGGTCGAAACGCGGAACTGCTCGCAGAGCAGCTGGCGGGCCTGATCGGCCAGGAAGTCCCAGGAGGGCCGCGGGGTGATCGTCATGCTGGGAGCCGCCGCGCGTAGTGCCCGGACCCAGGGAGCGTCCACGGCCGTTTCGGCAATCAACAACTCAGCAGGAGCGAGGCGGGCGATCTCGTCCTGGATTTCCAGGCGGTGAGTCGAAGTCAAGGTGAATCGGGCCGTGGAGAGTTCGACCCAGGCCAGCCCCAGTTTCCCCTTGACCTCGACGACGGCGGCCAGGTGGTTGCTCACGCGGGGATCGAGCAGAGCCTCGTCGGTCAAGGTGCCCGGGGTGACGATCCGAACAATCTCACGCTTGACCAACCCTTTGGCGGTTTTGGGATCCTCGACCTGTTCGCAGACCGCCGCCCGCACTCCAGCAGCCACCAACTTGGCGAGGTACGACTCAAGCGCTGGGTGGGGAAACCCCGCCATTGGCACGGCGTTGGGTCCCTTGTCGCGGCTGGTGACGGTCAAGCCCAGCAACTCCCCGGCGCGTTCGGCGTCGTCGCCGAACATCTCGTAGAAGTCGCCCATACGGAACAGCAGCAACGCCTCGGGGTCACGAGCCTTGAGCTCCCGATACTGCCGCATCATCGGCGTGGCGTCGGCGATGGCGTCCATTCGTCGCCTCGGAACCATTCCAGCGAACGCCCTCACAGTTGTATTGTAAGGGATCTGAGTTGATCGGGCTACTCGGAACAGCCACGACCTCGCAAACCAACCACAACGCCACGCTCGACCGGTTCGCTGGAAAAGCGTCCCCTGCCCCCTAGGTGACTCCAAGCGTCATAGTCACCCCCGCTAACCCTAAGCGTCCGAAGACTCGACCCAAGGGAGAGCGCGGCCGCCAATCGGACGCCCAAGGCGAAGGAACGACCCACCCAAACGCGACGTCGAATCCCTCAACATCCAAGCTCAACCGCAACGGCTGAGAACGGAACGGAAAGGGCGTGGACCACGACTCAAAACTGGTTGAGCGCGTCCTGCTCCTCGTCGTAAATCTCGAAGACCTGGTCGAGCCGAGTGATGCGAAAGACTTCGTAGAGATCGGGTGAGATACAGCAGAGCTTGAGCTTGCCGCGCGCGGCGGCCACCCGCTTTTTGAGGTTGAGCAGCTTGCCCAGAGCAGCGCTGGCGAGAAACTGAACGTTAGAGAAATTGAGAAGGATGTTATGGTGTTGATCAACTAAGGCGCAAAGTTGCTCGCCGACCTCGTTGATATCCTCTTCGTCGGTGATGCGGCTGTCAACGAACGAGACGACGGTGACACCGTCCACGATTTCGTAGCGGATGCGGCGGTTACCGCCGCCGGGGCTGGCGCTCATGCGGGAGACTCCGGGGGTTGGCCGACACCGAAGACGGTGGAAAAAATCTGAAGCGGCGGGAGTCGCATCGCGTTCGGCCGAACCACGCGACGGCCGGATTGGTCGAGCAAGTCGTGCGACAACTCTACTGTCATTCTGATCGTACCACGATACCCCGCCGGATCAAGGAGTCTCTCAAGGTCTTTCCGAGTCGTGGCGTGGCGTTTGGCCTCATGGACGGTTGCAATCCGATCTCGGGAAACTCTCCGACGCCACCAACCAGAACGCTTGCCACGCTTTGGTCTAGGTGGGTGCCCGCGTTTTGGGTCGCCGGTGTTCGCCGCGCTCGCCACAATGGACGGATGATGGGATCTGTCCACCCTTGTTTCGTGGACGAGGAGTCGGAACGACAACCACTCAGGTTCCCTGGGCACCTGACGAAGCGAGTCATCCCTCTCCACGGCAAGCAACTTCGAGACCGCGGGGCAATCCACTTCCCGGGTATTCCCCTGCTGATCGCCTCCAACGTTGAGGTTGAGTTGGAGGGGGTCATCGCCTCATGGTCGGCCAGGCGCGTTAGCGACGTAGGACAACCTGATAACTTGGCGTCGCTTGCATTCAAGGACACGTCGGCCTTAAGGAGTTCATTTCCGGGGCGGATGGTTGACGTCAGCGAGCAACTCGGTCGTCTCGGCCAAGTAGTTCTGGAAATACGTTCGCATGAGGTCGAGGACCTGGCCCAGAATCGGGTCGCGGAGCCGGTAAAACACCTGATTGCCCTCCTTGCGGGTCAGCACGATGTTCTTGCTGCGCAAAACCGCCAAGTGCTGGGACGCATTAGCCTGTTCAATCCCGAGTGACTCGGTGATCCGCGCCACCGAAACTTCGCCTTCGTCCCGGAGGAGCTCGATAATGGCCACCCGAGTCGGGTTGGCCAAAGCCTGGAAAATACCGGCCTTGAACTCGCGGAGTTGATTGCCCAAGACTTCACCCCGAAACTGAATCTAAAACTGGTCTTGAAGATTCGAGATTTCGAATATACTATCCCAGTGTAACCAGAAGCCAACCCCGAACTCGACGATTCCGAAGGCATGAGCGAGCCAATCCCCAATGCGGTACCGCCCGTCGTTGATTCATCCGCGACGAACGCCGAACCGGACGGCGAGAGTTGGGCGGCGGAGAGTTGTTTGGAAGGGCCGATCCGAGACGCCGCCGACCTCGACCTTGAAGTGAACCCTTTACATAGATACCGCTACGCGACGCGCCGGTCTGATTTTACTGTCTCGGGGCCGATCCTGGTCAATGGAATGCCTCAAAAAGGAATGACCAGGACCGGTCGAACGCAGCGCGGTCGCCAGGTGGTCCCACCGTTTCGGTTGCGCGATGGACGAAGCGGTGGGGTCTGGGCGAGTGGTGTGGAAAGGAATGTTGTGGGAGGTTGCGATGCTCCTGACCGTGCGTGACGTCTCGAGAATGCTGCGGGTATCCGAACCGACCGTCTACCGGTGGGTGCAGGAGAAGGGGTTGCCCGTACAGCAGGTGAACGGTCACCAGCGGTTGAACCCAGTTCATCTGTTAGAGTGGCTGGCCGAGAATCGCATCCCCATCACCGGGGAGGTTTTCCCGCCCGGCAACGGCGCGATCCCTCGGCTCGACCACGCTATCGAGTGCGGCGGTGTCCATTGGGACGTGCCGGGCTCCACGCCCAGCGAAGTGCTGGAGGCGATTGTCGATCGCGTGCCGATGCGTCCCGACGTTCCTCGGGACGACCTGTTGGCCTTGCTGCGCAGCCGAGAGGGGGTGGGCAGCACATCTTTGGGCTCCGGGTTTGCGGTTCCCCACCCGCGATACCCACTCGTCCACGCGACGATCCCGCCAACCCTCGCGGTGTGCCACCTGGCGGCCCCGATTGCCTGGGATCCGAACAATCCCGCCGATATGGTTCAGACCGTGTTCACTTTGATCGCCCCAACCCCACGGATTCACCTCCGTTTACTCGCCAAGCTGATGTACGCCTTGAGCAATTCGGCGTTCCGCAACGTGATCGCTCGAAAAGCCTCGGCTGAAGAGACCATCACCGCGGCCACGGCGATCGATGAGGCGCTCCGCCTTCCACAACCCACCCCGGAGGCCGGCTGACATGCTCCCGCTACTTACCGCGATTGGCCTGCTCAGCACGGGTGGTCTGATCGCGCTGGTTCTCGGGCGCAAACCGCGGGCCGCTGGGACGGTCGCGGCGACCGCTTGCGTCGCGGCCGCCGGCGTGGCCCTGCCGGCTGTTCTCGCTGCCCTCGCTGGTGGATCCCCTGAATCGTTGGTCCTTCCCTGGGCGACGATCCCCGGGGGGGCGTTCCACCTCGTTTTGGACCCGCTGGCTGCGTTCTTTCTCGTGCTCGTGCTCGTCATCCCGGCCGTGGTGGCAGTCCCGCTCGCGGATTACCTGGCGGCCACCAAGCCGGATCGCTCTCACGGGCTGTTCTGGTTGGCGTACACGCTCCTGGCGGCGGCCATGATGGTGGTGGTTCTGGCCGCGAACGTGCTGCTATTTCTGGTCGCGTGGGAAGTGATGTCGATCACCGCCTACATCCTGGTTGTCTTCCGGGACGACCGACCGGAGGTCCGCGTCGCCGGGTGGTCGTTTCTCGCCGCGACTCATCTTGGGACTGCTTTTCTGCTGCCGATGTTCTTGATTTTGGCGCGTGGCGGTCCGCTGGAGTTCGACGTTCTCTCGGCGAAGGGACTGCCTACGGCGTTGGTCGATACGGTCTTTCTCCTGGCGGTTTTCGGGTTTGGGGTGAAGGCCGGGGTGATCCCATTCCACGTCTGGCTGCCCACGTCCTACGCCGCTGCTCCGGGACCGGTGCCGGCCGTTCTGTCAGGTGTAATGAGCAAACTCGGGCTGTACGGCCTGCTGCGGGTCCTCACGATGCTTGGTCCACCGCCGGTATGGTGGGCCTGGGTGCTGATCGGTCTGGGACTGCTGAGCGGGGTGCTCGGCATTTTGAACGCGCTGGTCCAGCATGATCTGAAAATGTTGCTCGCCTATAGTAGTGTTGAGAACATCGGTGTCATCCTGCTCGGCCTGGGAACCGGTCTCCTTGGCCTCTCGGCCGGCCCTGACCGAGGCGGGGTGGCGTTGGAGGCACTCGGGTTCGGCGGGGCGATGCTGCATATCCTCAGCCACGCCATTTGCAAATCAGCTTTGTTTTTGGGGGCGGGAGCCGTCGAACGGTTGGCCGGACATACCGAGATTGACCGCCTGGGCGGTTTGCTCAAGGTCGCCCCAGTGGTTGGCACGACGTTCGTGGTCGCCTCCGCCGGTCTTTGCGGACTCCCGCCGCTATGCGGGTTTTCAAGTGAGTTCCTCATCTTCCTCACCGCGTTCGAGGAGGAAGCCCGTCTGAGTTCGGTGGCGATGCTCCCACCCTTGGCGGTGGTCGGCGGCCTGGCCTTCGTCGGGGGTCTGGCGTGCTACGCCTTTGCCAAGGCGGCGGGCTTAACCTTCCTGGGAACCACCCGCGGACCATCGGTCCTGCCACAACGGCTTGGTTGGACCGCCTCGGCGATCTTCATCGGGCTGGCCATTGGATGCCTGTCGCTCGGGCTTGCCGCTCCCGTGGTGGTTGGCCAACTCGCCCCGACGATCGCGGTGGCCACCCGACTACCCGCGCCGGTCGTTACGGCGGCGTTGCCCGAAGTGACCGGACCGCTTGGGGGTGTCACAACGACTTCGACGATCCTGCTAGGAATCCTCCTGCTCCTGGTGGTCGTCCGCAAGGCGTTGCTCGCCGGGCGCGTGGTCGCCACTGCGGTCACCTGGGACTGTGGCTACGCCCGACCCGCCGCGTCGATGCAGTACACCGGGTCGTCGTTCGCCGAACCGGCCGCGTCGGTTCTCGGGGGCGGGGCGGGGTACAGCCGGGAAGTCCCGTCCGAGATGCCTTACTTTCCATCCGAGCCGCCCGTACGGACCGATGCCGTCGATCCGGTCAAGGCGGTCATCTACCGCCCTCTGTTCAACGCGCTGCGCGCGACCTTGGCTCGGGGTCGGATCCTCCAGCTAGGGCGGGTCCACGTGTACGTGCTCTACATCACCCTGACGCTGCTGGGTCTGGTGGTGTGGGTGTTGGGGATCAAGGGATGATTGCAAGCGTCTGCCACCTGTTCCTCGCGCTCGTGGGTGCCCCGTTCCTGCTCAGTGTGATCAATCGCACCAAAGCGTGGATCGCCGGTCGTCACGGTCAACCGTGGCTCCAGCCGTACCACGACCTGCTGCGGTTGCTCCGCAAGGGAGCGGTTTACAGTCGGACCACGTCCTGGGTGTTCCGGGCCGGACCGTTGATCGGTTTGGCGGCCGTCCTCACCGCGACCACGCTTGTGCCGTTCGGCCAAGCGCGGGCGCTGGTGGCGTTCCAAGGCGATTTCATCGCGTTCGTCTACCTCCTCGGCCTGGCCCGATTGGTCACGGTCCTCGCCGCTCTGGACACGGGATCGGCGTTCGAGGGGATGGGAGCCAACCGGGAAGTGTGGTTTTCGGCCCTGACCGAACCGGCCCTCATGCTCAGCTTGGCCGCGTTGGCCCGAGAGGTCGGCGGCAACGGGTCCCTGTCCCTGTCCGTGCTCCATCTGGGAATGTCCGCGGCCGTGTGGAGCCGAACTGGCTTCGTACTTGCGCTGGTCGCCGTGGCCTGGGTGGTGGTTCTCCTGTCTGAGAACAGCCGTATCCCGGTGGATGACCCGACTACGCATCTTGAACTGACCATGATTCACGAGGTGATGGTGCTCGATCACAGTGGTCCCGACTTCGCCTTCATCCTGTACGGGGCGGCGCTGAAACTCTGGCTCTTCGCGGCTCTGTTCGTCGGCTTGTTGAGTCCCGTCAAGACCGGGTTGCCCGGCGTGGACAGCGTGATCGCCCTCGCGGAAGTGATGGGGGTCGCGGTCGGCGTTGGCTTGGTCGAGTCGGTCATGGCCCGGCTGCGATTGCCGTCCGTTCCACAGCTGTTGATCGGAGCGTGCGCTATCTCCTCCCTGGCGTTTCTGATCGAGCGGCACGGGGTGCTTCTACCATGACCGGATTGCTTGAACCGGCGCTGATCGTCGTCATTTTGACAAATCTAGCGATCACCGCCTCAAGTCGTCTCGCCTTTGGCATCCGTCTGGTGGCCACCCAGGGGGTGGTCGCCGGCCTAATGCCGCTGGTTCTCTCGCCCGAGGAGGTGACCGTCCGGTTGGTGGTGATCGGAGGACTGACGGTCGTTCTCAAGGGCATCGTCTTCCCGCGTCTGCTCGATCGCACCCTGCGACAGGCCGCTGTCCGTCGGGAGGAGGACCCGCCATTTGGCTACAAGGCGTCCATCGTCGGCGGGGTCGTGACTCTCGGCCTGGCGTTTTGGCTGACGGGGCCCAACCGGATGCCGTTGCCAGCTCCCCTCGCCTCCCCTCTGCAACTGCCGGCGGCTGTGTTCACCTTGCTGACCGGGCTGTTCCTGATCGTCGCCCGCAACAACGCCCTCAATCAGGTGCTTGGCTACCTGGTTATGGAAAACGGCATCTTTCTGATCGGCCTGGCCCTGGCCCTGGAAGAGCCGTTGCTCCTGGAAATGGGCATTCTGCTCGACGTCTTCTTCGGTGTGCTAGTCATGGGCGTAGCGATCTTTCATATCAGCCGCGCGTTTGACTCGATTGAGGTTGATGAACTCACTACTTTGAAGGATTGACCGGATGCTTTGGACACTCCTTCTCATCCCGACGCTA
>Ga0308414_1003141_pt1 | contig 10624 bp, 9 predicted proteins | sample HotsprSampleOS50_FD_205667 | JGI IMG/M metagenome (GOLD analysis project Ga0308414, IMG submission 205667) | Hot spring phototrophic mat microbial communities from Octopus Spring, Yellowstone National Park, Wyoming, United States - 20090730_OS50 ...
AGGCATATCGGCCTCCCTGTCTTAATTTTATCTGTACTAAAGACATCGGCTGGTCGATATGTTTTTGATAAATTCCAATTAAATTTTGTCGCCTAAAAAGTGCGAAAGTTCACAATAAAGAAACAGAAATGTATCTAATTTTAATTTTTACGTTGTCATTTTCACTTTTGCATTTTGATTTTTAAATTTTTATTCCAAGCCCATCGCTTCGGGCAGATTGAACATCAGGTTCATATTCTGCACGGCCTGACCAGACGCGCCTTTGACGAGGTTATCAATCGCCGAAAAGACAACCGCCTTGCCTTTGGCGACGGTGGCGAAAATATGGCAATAGTTGCTCTTGGCGACGTTTTTGACCGCCGGCGGATTGCTTAATACCTGCACAAACCGCTCATTTTTAAAGAATTCTTTATAAAGCGTCTGTATTTGCTCTGCGGTTATATCGCCGGCCGGATCACAATAGACGCTGGACAGAATCCCCCGGTCAAAAGGCCCGACATGCGGCTGGAACAACAACCCCACCGGCACACCGGCAAGCGCCGCGGCATTCTGCTCGATCTCCGGCTGATGCCGATGCGTACCAACGCCGTATGGATACATATTCTCATTCATATACGGGAAATGAAAATTGGGCGTGGGATTTTTGCCCCCGCCGGACACCCCCGACACGGAATTAATCACAATGCCGGAAGTCTTGATAAGTTTGTGCGTCAGCAACGGCGCCAGCGCCAGCGTCGCACCGGTCGGATAGCAGCCGGGGTTGGCCACCAGCGAGGCCTTCTTGATCTTGTCGCGGAACAACTCCGGCAAGCCGTACACCGCGTGCGCCAAGTTCTCCGGATCGCTGTGCGGCTCATAGTATTTTTCATACATGGCCGTATTCTGAATCCGATAATCGGCGCTGAAATCCACCACCTTCAGCCCGGCCTTGAGCAGCTTTGGCACATACGTCATCGCCACTTTGTGCGGCAGACAGCACAAGGCCACATCGGCGATTTTGGCCGCCTTGTCGATATCCAGCAACTCCACCGGCATCGACAGCCGACCGTGCAGTTGGCCGAACAACTCGGTTACATCTGAAAATTCTTCCCGCAGCCCCGCCAGATACGTGATTTTGGCCGACGGGTGCCTGAGCAATATCTCTATCGACTCTACGCCCGTATAGGCGCTGGCGCCGATAATCGCAACGCGAACCATAATAGACTCCCTAACACAGTCATCCGTCAATGACGGATTCCGCTGTTTTGCATTTTTGATTTTGATTTTTAACCTATTAAAAAGGCCATCGGGAAGCGACTTCCCGACGGCCATTGTAACCCATTTTGAGATGCTTGTAAATCAGCGTTTGGAGAACTGGAAGCTCCTGCGAGCGCCGGCCTTGCCGGGCTTTTTGCGTTCGACCATACGGCTGTCGCGGGTGAGGAAACCGCCCTCACGAAGTTGCGGCAACAGTCCCGGATCGTAGCTCTTGAGCGCGCGGGCGATGCCCTGCATCACGGCGCCGGCCTGACCTGTCGTACCGCCGCCTTTGACGGTTACGAAAATATCAAACCCCGCACCGCCGCCAATAGAAGCCAGCGGCGCCTTAACCGCATTTCGGTCTTTTTCGACCTTGAAATACTCGTCCACCTTTTTATCATTAATAGTCAATGTGCCGCTGCCGGGACGAATCCGCACGCGAGCAACGCTGCTTTTACGACGACCGGTACCCCAGATAAACCCGCCGCGGTCCGGCGCAGCTTTCTTGGCGGTTACAGCAGCCGCTGCGGCGGATGCTTTGTTCAAAATATTCGGATCAATCAAAGGACTGGGGTTATTCAGTTCTGCCATATCGTATCGTTCCTAAGATAAGCAATTACATTTCCATTTTGACCGGCTGCTGGGCGGCGTGCGGATGATCCGGGCCGACATACACTTTCAGCTTGCGGAACATATCGTTACCCATTGTGCTTTTGGGGAGCATCCGTTTGACAGCCAGCTTAATGACCCGTTCGGGGTATTTTTCCATCATTTTGTTGAATGGAATAATCTTCTGGCCGCCGGGATAACGGCTGTAGGTCTGATATTCCTTTTGGTTGGCTTTGTCGCCGGTGACGCGTACCTTTTCGGCGTTGACAACCACGACAAAATCGCCGGTATCCACATGCGGGGTATAAACGGGTTTATCCTTGCCCATCAGCGCCATCGCAACCTTGGCCGCAAGGCGACCCAGCACCAAACCGTCGGCGTCAATCACGCGCCATTTGCGGTCCACTTGATTGGGTTTTGCTAAAAAACTTTTCATAATCTTCCTACACGGGTATTAGACTTTCTCTCTTAGTAAAGGGAAGGATTATAGTCTATTTAGAGAACCTGTCAACCGTTTTTTTGCAGAAATCTACAAAAAACACAGTTTTATATAATTCAAGATTTTTGGGGTCTTTGATTTTATCCTTAGACACAAAGAACCCACTAACCATAAAAACAAGACCTTGTTTTGCTTTTATATATACGCCAATATAATGGGTTGATTTTTTACCGCGATTCAGCTATACTTGATGTTTTATGCGGAGGGCTTGATGCAAAACGAAAATAAGCCAAAAAATATGCTGGATGATGATATTCTCCAGTGCAAAATGGACTTGCGAAACGCTCTTGCGGCCACACGCAGGATGTCCAAAGATGTTGCCGTTTCAAAAGATACGCCCTCACAATCCTCCGAACCGATACAATCCGCACAAACCAAACCGGCTGAAATTGATGCGGAAGCTCCAGTACTTGAAACGGAATTGCCAAACTCTCCAATAGAGTCGCGTATTTTGCCGTTTGAGGCCATTCAGAAAAAGCAAAATGCAGAAATTCAGGAAATAAAAGCTCATCTTACACCTGTTTCTGACTCGCCTGAAACACCTGCCGGCCAGCCGCCGGCGGACTTGACTGAGTTAGATACGCTCCGTCAAACGATTGGTCGGCTTGAACAAAACATTGAAGACGAAAGGCAAAAAAGCAGCCAACTTGAGCAATTGGCCGAGCAATTGCGATTTTCAATTGCCGATCGCGAAGCGGATATTCGTTTGGTGCGAAACGACCTTGCCCGTCAGAATGAGCAGCTCGACGACGCTCGGCGGCGGCTTGAAAATTCCGCATACACCATTGAACAACAGCGGCTGCGAATCGACGAACTTGAACGGGAGCTGGCAGAAAAAATCAACGAATTGACCGTCCTTCGCCAACAGGCGGACGAAACTGCCGCCGCTTTGACGCGCCAAGCCGAACTGCTGCACCGTGCCGGACAGGAAAAAGAAGTTGCCGAAAAACGTCTGGAAGCACAAACCGCCGAATGGGCAAAAACGATTGAATCGCTCAAGGCCGCTCAAGAATCCGCCGCCCACACGCTCAAACAGCGACAGGCGGAATTGGATGCGCTGCGGCAAACGCTGGCGGAAATGGAAAGTCGCTTGGACAAAGCGGATTTGGAAAATAACGAGCTTCTTCGCGAGAAGACGGAATTGATAGAACTGCTGCACGACGCTCAGCGTCGGATTGCACAGCAGGAGGAGAATGCCGGAACTGCCTTTTCCGTTGAAGATGCCGATCTTGCGGATGAGCCGGAACCGTACTGCGAGCCGGCAGCCGAAGAGATTTGCGAGGACGACGTGCATTTGGAGCAAAAATTAAGCAATAGTACGATTCCGACATTCAATCTGGCCGAACAGATTATGGCCGAACAGCGTAAGGCCGCTGCCGGTCGTCGTCAGCCACCGCAGGTCAACCCCGCCGCCTCTGTCGCGGCCAAAGAAGGCATCGAACAGGTGATGCGGCACTATATTTCCGATACGACCTCGACCAACGTTCCTGTCTCGTCCGCTCCTGAGGGGGACAAACAACGCGGCGAGCGCTTTGCCCGCTGGCAGGGCGAAACACTTTCAGGATTGCAGCAGTCATTGTTGGCGGCTATCGTTCAAAAGGACATTCGACGGTATTGCGGCACGGATTGCCCTAAACACGGCTCTTATCCGGCGGCACATGGTCGTCCGATGTCCAATTGACGCTCATGAACATTCTTTTGAACGACACAAGGCCGGAATGGCTGACGGATTTGATGTATTCGGGGTGGTTTTACGCGGCCATCGGCATCGGATTTTTTTTCGCCGTCATTCTTTTGGCTTCGCTCTGGGGGTTATTCGGCAAAAGCCGCAAACGCAAGACGCACAAAGGCAACGGCATGCCGGACACGCTCCCGCTCGATTATTCCGCACTGCTGAACGCCGTTTCCCAGCGCAACGGACGGGCGTGTTGTACTCTTTTGGCCGCCGGCAGTCTGAATGATCTGCCGATAACGATTCCGGTCAATATCGCAATCCAAGCTGCGGCAAACAGCAAGTGCCTGCTGATTGATCTGGATATTCGACGCGATGCGCTGGCGAGCGTTTTCGAACTGTCCGACGCGGTCGTTCCGACCGCCCTGTCGCCGGTGTCCTCGGGGATTGAGAATCTTGACCTCTGGCCGGCTCACTTTTTTGCTCGGCTCAAGCAGATGGACTTGAAAACCCTGTTGGCCGTTGCAGAAAAAAAATACGATGTGATTTTGCTGAATGTGCCGTATCTGACAACGCATCCGGATCGCACGCAAATCGTCCGCTGCGCCGATGCCGCGGTAGTCTTCGCCAAAGACAAAAACGCCCTGCCGCCGCTCAAGCAGATTCTGGACGCGGGCGATTGCCGCATCCTGAAGGCGTTTAGTCCTCAACCGTGCCGTTGAACGTGTTTATCATTCCGGCCGCCTCTGTATCCAGCAGCCACAGTACGCGATCCAATATCGGCCACAACACGTACGCCGGAAAACGCGATATATCCGGCGGCGATGAAAAAAGCTGATGCACAATCTCGGCCTTGTCCCGTCCGGCGACCAATACTATCAGACGGCGGGCGTTTTGCAGTACCGGCGGCGTCAGCGTAACGCGATTGAGCCGTGTGTCGTGATAGACCGGCCAAGTCAGCCGATCCATAACCGACACGCTCGGATCGCCGGGCAGCAGCGAGGCGATGTGGCCGTCCTGTCCCAACCCCAGCACAATCAAATCGAACACGGGAATTTGTCCATTATCCACATCAAAGACCGCCTTCAATTGCGATTCATACGCATCGGCGGCCAAGGCACAATCGTCATATTCGCCGTGGACACGGAAAATCTGCGCCGACGGAATCGGCGATTTGGACAGGAAGGTCTCAAACGCCAGCCGATAGTTGCTTTCGGGCGAATCCGGCGGCACGCAGCGTTCGTCCGCCCAGAACAGATATGTTTTATCCCACGGGATTTGGCCGCAAACCGCCGGAGGAGCCAGCCGCTCAAAAAACAGCCGCGGCGTTTTTCCGCCGGAGACGGCGGTATAGAACGCGCCGCGCTGCGCGACGGCCTCTTGTGCAGCGGCGGCAAACTCGGCTGCCGCCCGCTCGGCCATCGCTGATGCATCCTTAACGCATCGGATTACGGGGCGATACATCGCGGGCTTGGCGGCGCTGTGATGCGTCAAAAACGATTGCAAAATCACCGCCGCCGCCACCGCATCCATCCGCTTTTTCTTTTCGCCGCGGGTCATCTGGCCGGGCGTAAAAAACGAATCGGCAATATAACTGCTCATCCGCTCATCGTGATATTCGACCGGCAGGTTCAGCCGCTCCGAGAGCGATTGACCAAACGCGCGCGTCCGCTTGGCGCGACTGCCTTCGGTGCCGTCCATATTCAGCGGCAGCCCCAAAACGACCGCTTCGACGCCCTCTTTGGCGGCGATATGTGCGATTTGCTCAATCAGATGCGCGGCATTCTGCGTTTCGATGACGGCATACGGAGTCGCCAGCGTTCCGGCGGCATCACAAATCGCCAGACCTGTGCGTTTATCGCCATAATCGACCGCCAGATACCGCATCGCCAAACACCTACAAACTAAGATTGTAAACGCTGATTACGCAGATTTATCCCGTTAATCCTGTCAAAATACTTCTCTTAGACCATAAACGCCTTGTCCAGCGTCGCGACGGGGCGAATTTTTTCGGCCATTGCCTCGGTGCCGGGCTTGTCCATCAGGGCAAAGGTGGCATCCTTGCCCAGTTCCACGGCGGGCTGGTCATAGGCGTCGATGTCGAACAGCAGTCCAGCCAGCGAGGTTGTTACCTCAAACAGATAAATGAACTGGCCGACGGTCGAGGCGTCGATGCCGTCAAACAGCACGGTCAGACACGGGCGTTTGTCGTGCAGCAAGGCGTATTCGGTGGCAACTTTTTCGGCATTCAGCAGCCGCGACATCGGCTGGTTGGCCAAATACCCCAACTCCGGCGCCGCAGCGGGGGCTGGACCAATCATCACATCGCGATTGAATGCGGCCACTTGCAGGAATGTAAAGAGCTTATCGTTGGGTCCTTCGCGGTAGAGCTGTACCTGACTGTGCTGGTCGGTCGCCCCCAGCGCGTTGACCGGCGTAGGGCCGACAAAGACCTTATTGCCTTTCAGGTCGTGGGTCTTGCCCAAACTTTCAGCCCATAACTGGCGATACCAGTCGGACATATCCTTGAGCGAATGCGAGTACGGCATCATCACCGAGATGCGTTTGCCGCGGTTGTAGAAATGCCAGTTGATAGCCGCGTTGAGGGCGGCGGGGTTTTTGAAAAAGTCCTCTTCTTTGCAGCGGGCGTCCATCTGGCGCGCTCCGGCCAACAGGCCGTCGATATCAATCCCGCACACAGCCGCGCTGAGCAGGCCGACGGGGCTAAGCACGCTCCAGCGTCCGCCGACGCCGTCCGGCACTTCCAGCGTCCGCAGACCGGCGGTATCGGCAATCTTGCGCAGCGTGCCTTCTTTGGGGTCAGTGGTTGCGATGATTTGCTTTTTCAGGCCGTCTTTGCCGAGCTTCTTTTCAATCATCTCAAAGATAACCAGCATTTGTGCGGCGGTTTCAGCAGTGCGGCCGGACTTGCTGATGATGTTGAAGATGGTCTTATCGAGTTTGTCGCCGACCCAATCCAGAAAACTGCCAAGCTGATGCGGATCGACATTGTCAAAGACAAACAGACGCGGGCCTTTGCGTTGTTTTTCGTCCAGATTATACAGATAGGGATTCAACGCCGTCTGGAGGGCGATGTTGCCCAGCGCCGAGCCGCCGATGCCCAATACGACAAAGTTTTCGCAGGCGCTGCGCACCTGTGCGGCCATTTCTTTAACCTGCTTGGGATACTGGGTATTGTACGGCAGGTCGCGGTAGCGGGTCTTGCCGGCAGCGCGTTGCTTGTTAACTTCGGCAATCAGCGGCGCGGTCTTTTTTTCCAATTGCTGAAATTGGACTTGGGTAATGCCGTGTTCTTCGCCAATGACCTCGGCGGTTACGTTCTTGTAATAGAAATGAATTTTTTTGTCCGCCACGTTCACACTCCTTGGTTTCAAATTTCAGATTTCAAATTTCAAATTTCAGATTTTAATCTTCAAACGACTATACAGCGCTGCGATTGATTACTCAAACTGACCGATATCCTAAAAACATCAAGCATAATCAATTATACTTCAATATTTTTTATCCGCCAACGGCGGATTCCGCCGTTTTAACTTTTGACTTTTACCTTTTGACTTCTCAAACTGACCTTTGGTCAGTTTGAATGATTATACTTTATCCAGCTTGGCGTATTTTAGCATCAGGGATTTGGTCTGTCCAGAATTGAATTTGACCACAACGATGCTGTCGGCGCCCATATCCAAAAATTCTTTGACCCGCCCGAGTCCGAACTTGGCGTGCTGAACCAAATCATTGACCTTGTAGGCAGGGGTTTTGCCGGCGGAAGGCGACGACTTGACCGCCGCAGGTTTGGCGGATGAAAAGGCCGGACGCAACGCGCTTGACGGCGACCGACCGGACGAGCGGGATGCCGGACGATGCCAATTATCGGAAAAATCATCCTCGTCCCAATTGTCATCAAAATCGCCCTTTTGTTCGCCGGCAAAGCCGATTTCGTATAAGAACGGCGACGGCACCGACCGGATGAACTGACCGCGCATCACGCGATGGCGGGCGTAGGTGATTTGGAGGAACTTTCGGGCGCGGGTAATACCGACAAAAAACAGACGGCGTTCTTCTTCCATATCGTCTGTCCCGCCGTCCAAACTGCGTTCGTGCGGCAAGACGCCCTCTTCCAGCCCAATGATAAAGACGTGGTCAAACTCCAACCCTTTGGCCGCGTGCAGGGTCATCAGGGCGACGCGGCCGGCATCGGGATTGTAGGCGTCGGTGTCACTGTACAGGGCGATGGACTGCATATAGTCCGTCAGCGACGGATTTTCCGTGCGGCGGTCGTATTCGGCGGCGGCGTTGATTAGTTCGTTGACGTTTTCAATCGCAGCCACGCCCTCGGCGCCGGCGGCCTTGAGCGATTCGAGATAGCCGGACTCGGCAAAGACGCAATCCATCAGCGGCGCAACCGCCCCGCCGCTGTCGTTGCGGAACTTGGCAATCATGGCCGCAAACGCCCGCAATCGCTCCTGTGTGGGCTTGTTAATGGCCGAGACCTGATGGGCATTGGCGGCCGCGGCCAGCAAACTTTGTCCGTTCCGGCGGGCGTATTCCTCCAGACGCTCGACGCTGGTCTTGCCGATACCGCGGGGGTGAGTGCCAATCGCGCGATCAAAGGCGATGTCATCCTGCGGGTTGACAATCAGCTTCATATAGCCGAGCATGTCGCGAATTTCTTTACGGGCGTAGAACTCCACGCCGCGGACGACCTGATAGGGCAGACGCTCGCGAATGAGCTGCTCTTCTATTGTGCGGCTCATCGCGTTGACGCGATAGAAAACGGCGATCTCGTTGGGGTCAACGCCGTCGGCGATTTTTTTCTTGATGCGCTCGGCGATACTGCGGGCTTCTTCGGTCTCGTCCTGGCAGGCCTCAATAATCACCTCGTCGCCTTTGGGGCGGGTGGCAATCAGCTCTTTGTGTTTGCGTTTGGTGTTAGCGACTATCAGCCGAGAGGCCTTTTCCAGAATGTTCGGGGTCGAGCGGAAGTTTTCTTCGAGCTTGACCACCACCGCATCCGGCCAATCTTTCTCAAAAACGAGGATGTTTTTGATATCCGCGCCGCGCCAGCGGTAGATGGACTGATCCGGATCGCCGGTCACGCAGATATTTCGATGCGCCAAGGCCAGCCCTTTGGCGATTTGATACTGGGCGTGATTGGTGTCCTGATATTCATCGACCAAAAGATATTGAAACCGACGGCTCAGTTCCAGCCGCACATCGGGGCAGTCCCTCAGCAAAAATGCGGTCTTGACCAGCAGATCGTCAAAATCCAATGCGTTGTTCTGCCGCAGGAGTTTTTGGTATTGGGTATAAATCTTTGCCGTATATTTGCCGTTGTAATCATCGGCGCGGGCGGCGTAGGCGACCTCGTCTTCCAAATCGTTTTTGAGCCGCGAAACTATTTCAAGCATACGGGCGGGGGTAAAGTTCGACGAATCCACCTGACAGGCGGCGATGGCCTCTTTCATACAGCGTTTCTGGTCGTCCACATCGTAAATGCTGAAATTGGAGGCGATGCCCGCCTGCTCGGCATACTGCCGCAGGATGCGCACGCACAGCGCGTGAAACGTACTGACATAGACGCCGCCGGCCGGGGCGTTTTGCTGGACGCGCAGCCGCATTTCCTCGGCGGCCTTGTTGGTAAATGTAATCGCGCAGATGTGATACGGCCGCACGCCCGCCTCGATCAGGGCGGCGATGCGGCAGGTAATCACGCGGGTCTTGCCGCTGCCGGGGCCGGCCAAGACCAGCAAGGGACCGTCTTTATGATACACCGCCTTCTTTTGCGAAGGGGTCAGATGTTCTACCGATACAACCGACGCCAAATCAAACTCCTGTTTTTTTCACCGCAAAACAGAAAAAAACAGTTCTGCGGCAATTACTCTATTTCTGTTGCTGTTGCTGCTGCTGTTTTTGGATTTCTTCAAAAACCTGCGATTCCTGCTGTCTAAGCCGCTCGAATAAATCCGGCCGCTCAATTTGAATACGCGACAGCAGATTGATTCGCATGGTCTCCGGATACATTTCGTCCTCCAAAAAGCCCATCAGCGCCGCATACCGCAGACGATCCATTGACGGCAGCCCAACGCGCTGCGCCTCCTCAAGCCCCATTTCCTTCTGGTAGATTTCATAGACTTCTTTGGCCAGATTTTCACGTCCGGCCGCCTCGTCGTCTTCGCGCAGAGCGTATCGAAAATAACTTTCCCGAAGCACGGACATAATGAACTCCACCGCATCGGTCAGTCCGAGACTTTGCAATTCCTCTTTGAGCGCATTGCGGATGAAGGTCATCATTGGGACTTTGTATTCGTTTCGCACAAAGCCCTGCTCATCAAACTCGTATTCGGTCTGCAAACGGCGATAAATCTGGGCGGCTTTGGCGGTATGACCGGCCTGATAAAACATCACCAGTGCGTTTTCCAGAAAGTTCTTGTGTCCGCCGCGAACGGCCTTGGGATTGCCGCCTTCGAATTCCTCATACTTTTTGATGATTTCAAGCCAAAACCTATCGCATACATCAAACATTCGTAAGTCCGGCAGCAAAAAGACGGACGTTCCCTGCTCCGGCTCTTCGTACAGCACGACACGGC
>Ga0308414_1003142_pt1 | contig 10622 bp, 5 predicted proteins | sample HotsprSampleOS50_FD_205667 | JGI IMG/M metagenome (GOLD analysis project Ga0308414, IMG submission 205667) | Hot spring phototrophic mat microbial communities from Octopus Spring, Yellowstone National Park, Wyoming, United States - 20090730_OS50 ...
CCGTGGACCCGGGAGTGATCGCCGGCCACACGTACTTCTCAAACACCCGCGTCAGCGTGCTCACGTTGATCGTGAACGTCACGTTCGCCGCGCTCCCGCCGTTCCACACGTAAATACTGTAGGAATCCGAATCAATGTCCTTCAACACCGACGCCGACAGACCCGACGCGCCGCTCACCGTCGTCCCAAGCACCCGGGCGGCATTGTACGAGTTGGAGCACCCTAACACCGTCGCCAGGTAGGTGCCGCCGTTCTGATCGCGCGGCACGTACGTCGTGCCGTTCCAGTTCACCATGTTGGACGCACCGCTCTGGTTCACCTCGCAGGAAAACACAAAGTAGTGGTCCCAGCACCACCACTTCGTCACCCCCGCTATCCCCGCGCGCATGACGTCCACGTAGTAGCGCCCCTCGCTGGCGCCCGACTGCTGGTTCCCCGTCTCTCCCTCGTAAATGAACACCGGCTCCACGTTCCCGTCCAGACTATAGGTCGCCTCGTCCTGTACCACCGCGCGCGGCTCGGTGTACGCGTCGTAGTTGGAGATCCCACTGTAGTAGTTGAAACTGTACTCCTCACAGGCGCTGTCCAGCACCGTGAAACAGTGCCGCATCAGCTCACGCCAGTCCTGCTGGCGGTTGATCTGCACCGAATCCGGCGCGTTCAGCGTCACCGGAACGTGGTACTCGTCCATGTACCGTCGCAGCGCAAAGTACACCGCGTCCAGCAGACCGTTGCTGGAAAAGTAGTTGCTCGGCTCGTTGTATATGCACATCGTCCGGATATTCCAGTACCCCTTCTCCAGCGTCAGGTGCCGCAGCATGTCCGCCGTGTACTTCGCAAAGTTCTCGATCTCCTCCGGAGGAGCGTACGGAATCTCGTGCCAGTAACACCACGAGGGATCTTGGTGGCGCCATTCCTGGAACTGGATCTCTATCCCCTCGTCCCGGAAAAAGTCCAGCACCTTGTAGAGCGCCTGCATCCAGTCGGAGTCCGGCGTCACCTGCCCCAGCGACGGACACCAGTACGACACCGGCAGCGACATCTTCATCAGCTTCGGCTTGATCGTCCGGAACGTCGGCTTCCAGTAGTTCTCCCACTGCTCGTCGTCGCCCTTGTAGATGAGCTTGTTGGCCGTCAGAAACTGGTCCGAGTGAAACTGCACCCCGAACCCGTGGTGGTACGGCGTCACGATACTGTTGACGTTGATGCTCACCGTCTGAGCAGCCACCACGGCGGGCAACAACACCACGGCGGGAACCACCTCCATCAAACGCATGAAGGTCACCACACGGCAGGCTGTCCGTCGCATATTCCCCCTACTCCTGTTTGGAATAGAACCGACATGTATACATATACTCAAATCGGAATGAAAAGTAAAGCCGTATGGGGAAAAACCGCCACTCAAAGCGGAATGAAAAGTAAAAAAGCAGATACTGCATTTGTGATAGACCGGACGCATAGCGGGAAGTCTGGAGGCTGTATCGGGAAACGTGAAGGGCGGTATTCAGGCTGACAGCGGATTCCCGTGCCGTTTCTTACTTGCTGGTCTTGTACCTGATGCTTGATGTGTGTGCCAGATGTCTGCCGCTTCCCTGCGTGCCCGCCCTTGCCGCCCTCCGCAGACACGTCAACAACGTACCAGGCTATGAATGACGGTACTTCACCACGCGCACTTGCTCCATGGTCACCAATCCTTCCGTGACATGTTCATCGAGGAAAGGCATCAGCTTGTCGAGATTTTCTTGGGTATCCACCAGTTCTATGACCACCGGCAAATCCTCGGAGAGCTGGAGGATCTTGGCCGTGTGCATCCGGCTGTCCGCCCCGAAGCCCATGATGCCGCGAAAGACCGTCGCGCCAGCCAGGTTCAATTCGCGCGCCTTGAGCACGATGGATTCGTACAACGGCTTCCCGTTCACTCTGTCGCTCTCACCGATGAAAATCCGCAGGAGCATGCCTTCTTCGGGCAATTTCATAGCCGCACCTCCCCTTCCCCTTTCCACTACGAAATCATGATAACGGCTCGCCCGGCGAGGTAGCCGATGAACGCCAGGACGATGGAACCCGCTGTATTCAACGTAACGCTCGCAATCGCCCGCAACATCTCGCCGTCGCGAAGCAGATTGACGGTTTCCATGCTAAATGCGGAGAAGGTGGTGAAACCGCCGAGAACGCCGACCAGCAGGAAGGTTCTCGCCGTCGGCGTCACCACAACCGTCTCGAAAACCCCCCAGAGCACCCCGGTGACCAGCGAACCGGCGAGATTCACCGCGAGCGTCCCGCCGGGGAATGATCCCCTCAGCAGATGGTCAATGTACAGTACCGTCAGGTAGCGCATCGTCGCCCCGAATGACCCGCCCAGCGCGACCGCGGCTATTTTACGCAGCATGCTTGTCTCCTTCCATCTTCGCGAAATCCCGAAGTATGGGTCCGCGCCGTTCAGCGGTCATCGCCCGCTCAATGACGGGGCGTCTGGCAGCATCAGCAGAGGTTTGCCGTTGTACTCAACCCGGAGGCGCAGGGACTCCAGAATCCCTGCGGCGGAACGCGAAGTTCCCATGGTGATGTCCAGACCCGGCAACGGCCACCGGCGCGGGAACAGCTCCGGGACCGGCAATTCCACGATGTGCAGCGGTCGGTCGGGCGGTATCCCTGCTCTCTCTCGTGCCATTTCAATGGCATCGTGCAAGCCGCCCAGCGTATCGCACAATCCGCGTTCCACCGCATCCACGCCCGACCATATCCGTCCTTCCGCGACAGCTTCCACTACCGACCGTTCCAGGCTGCGCCCCGCCGCGACCCGATCCAGAAACATGTCGTACGCCGAAGCCATCAGGGCATCCACCCGCTTGAACTCCTGCGCATTGAGCGGGCGGTCGGGCAGCGTTCCGAGCAGTGGCAGCGGCATACCCAGCTCCAAATCGGCTGATTCACCCCGTTTGACCATGTCGGTGGTGACGCCCAGTTTTTCTCTGAGGCCGCGGTTGTACGCCCATCCGTAAATGACCCCGATGGATCCCGTTATAGTGAAGGGCGAGGTGACGATTCCGTCGCCGTACATGGACAGCCAGTACCCGCCCGAGGCCGCCAGCGCACCCTGGGAAACAACCACGGGCTTCGCTTCGCGGCACCGCCGGATTGCTTCGGCCGCAACATCGGCGGCGAGCGCGCTGCCGCCCGGGGAATCAACCCGGACCACCACCGCCGCCACCAGCGGATTCCCGGCCAGTTCATCCAACACCGTCGCCAGCCGCCGGGCGTTGATCCCATAGTCCATCGCGCAGACGCCCGCGGCGTACACGACGGCGATGGTCGGAACCGGTCCCCAGCGGCGCTCGGCGGGGAGCCGCGTCAGGGACAGGTGCAACGGTTGTACCAGGTCCTCCCGACGACAGATCCCGGCCAGCGTTTCCGTGGACTCCCACACCGCAACCGCGTCCACCAGCCGTTCCTGCAACGCTTCCGGAGCGGTGAGAATCTTGCGCTCGTTGATCATCGTGTCCAGCCGGTGCGCGGGTATGCCGCGTGCGGCGGCGATGTCGTCGCGTACGCGTGCATAGAAGGTATCCAGGTACACATCCCACTGCTCCCGGTCTTCGTCGGACATCCGTTCCCGGCTGAAGGTCTCAACCGCAGACTTGTAGCGGCGGTAGCGGATCTCCTGGAACCCGACGCCGATTTTATCCAATGCATGTTTGAGGTAGAACCGGCCGATGGCGACACCGCGGATGTCCAGTATTCCCAGGGGGTGCATGACCACACGATCCGCCGCCGATGAAAGGTACCACTGGGTGATGCCAGATTCATCCAGGTACACGACCACCGTTTTGCCGGCATCCCGCAGTGCGGCGAGGCGTTCCCGGATCTCCCATACACTCGCAGCGTCGGCCTGCATGCCGGAGGTGTTGACCACGATACCCGCGATCGTCTCATTGTCGCGAGCGTCTTCAATGGTGTGCAGCACCTGTCGCAGTGTTCTGGTGTTCCGGTCAAAGAGAAACGCGGGCCGGTAGGCGATTTCCCCCTGCAGATCCAGCGTCACGAACTTCCTGCGGCGGTCCGCCAGGCTGCGATCCCACCCCCGCAGGATCACGGACCCTATGCTGTGCAGGTTTGATACGGTACTGTCGTACACGGTTCGCGCTCCCACGGCAGCACCGCCCACACCGATCTGCGTTCCCGCGCGCACTTCCCCGGAGTCCCGCACCTCTGCCAGCAGCCAGATGCCGCGGAGCGGTTCCCAGGTGATGCCGGAGACCCACTCACCACGTTGCGCTTCTTCACCGCGGTGTGCGATGTACCGGGCGGCAAGTGTCAGCGACGCGGTGCGGAACGGCCGGATGCCGAGATCGGCAACCACCTGCCACTCCGGAACACGCAGAGAAGCGAGGCCGGTCAGTCCGAGTGACAATGCGCGCCCCGGCCGGGACAGAATACCCAGTTCGGCTCGTTCCGTGCGATGGTATGCGCCGGTATCGCCGGTCGACCACGCATACGCGCACCCCACGTTCCAACCCCGGTTGCCGACACCCGCGCCGATCCGGTAGTCCGTTATCCCGGCGAACGCACCGCGCTCCTGCAGCACCGAAAAACCGGTGCCCGGCAGAGTGGCGGCGACACCCCACCGTTCAACATCGGATCCAGAGAGCGGGAAGGAACAGGCCAGTGACGGTGGATCGGCGTACGTCAGCGCGGCGGGATTGTGGAACCAGTTGACACCGGCGGGATCACCGGCGTCGTACAGCCACCGGGCACGATCAGCGGGGATGGTGAGCGGCGCGGCCGCGGCATGCCCCCAGAGAAACACCGCAATACTCAAAACCACGCGCAATAGCATGGCTCACTCCATGAGCGGAACCTGTGGCATCGCGGATTGGGCCGCTGCCGCGCACAGGTTGGGGTATGTGGAACACGAACCGCGTGTCCCTGACACCAGGTAGGGTACTATATCCGGCGACGGCTGTCAACATGACCGGTATACCGAGCATTCAATCGCACCCGCAGCCCGTCCAGCACCAGGTGCACAACCGCTCGCGGGGTAGACCGATGGCTTCAACCATGTCGTCCAGAGTCTGGTAGCGCAGCGTGGTCGCCCCGATGTCCCTGCAAATCCAGTCCACCATACGGGCATACTGTTCGGTGCGGTGGTCCAGGTACGGGGAAAGATCGTCCGGATCCCGGCTTTCCAGGGCGCGAATGGCACGGCGCGCGACGAGTTCGTCCACCGTGCGGGTGGAGACATTGTACCGGCAGGGAAACATCAGCGGCGGGCATGCCGGCCGGACGTGTATTTCCCGGGCACCGTTTTCCCAGAGCTTGTTGACTGTGAAATTCTTGAGCTGGGTGCCGCGGACGATGGAATCCTCGCAGACGACGATGCGGTTGCTTTCGATGACCTCACGGATGGGTATCAGCTTCATGGTGGCGATCAGGTCACGCATCTGCTGCGACGGCGGTGTATAGCTGCGGCCGTATCCCGGCGTATACTTGACCAGCGGCCGCCGCAGGGGTTTCCCGGACTCCATGGCGTAGCCTTGCGCGTGCGCGAGCCCCGAATCGGGGATTCCCGAGACGAGGTCCACCTCGATGTCGCGATCCCTGCGGGCGAGTGCCCTGCCGCAGCGTTCGCGCACTATCTCGGTATTTACGCCGTCGTAGCTGGACGCCGGGAATCCGGTGTAGATCCACAGGAAGGAACAGACCTGTTCCCTGGGGCCGCCGGCAGTACAGACCTGCATACCGTGCTCGGTGACCAGCACAACCTCCCCGGGATCCAGAAACTTGGCTATGGAGAAACCGAGGTTCGGGAAAGCGCTGGTCTCCGTGGTGACCGCCCAGGCGTCGGTGCGGCGCCCGACCACGAGCGGCGTGCTGCCGAAACGGTCCCGGGCGGCGTAGACGCCGTTGCGATGCAGGATGACCAGCGAGCAGGAGCCGTGTATCGCGGCAAACAAACCTTTGATGCCGTCGACGATGGAGTCGCCCGCGGCAACGAGCTTGGCTGCGAGTTCCGTCTGGTTGACTCCGTCGTGAGTCATCTCGCTGAAGGACCCGCCCTCAGCCAGCACCCGGGCAGCCAGCTCGTCGGCGTTCCCGATGAAACCGTTGGCCGCAAGACAGAACGGTCCGTGCCGGGAGTTGATGAAGATGGGCTGTTCGCCAAGACCGCTGACGACCCCGATGCCGCGATTGCCGTGGAAATGCCGCACCTCATCCAGGAACTTGCCCTTGAATTGATTATTGGCGATGCTGTGGATCTGCCGCGAGAACCGTTCGCCGAGTACCGCCATGCCGCCGTACTGTGTGCCCAGGTGCGAGTGGTAGTCGGTACCATACAACAGGATCTCGGCGCACTCCCCGCGCGCTGCCACGGCAAAAATGCCGCTCATATGTCCGACCCTCCCCTGCGCGCTCAGGCGCGGCCAGCGTGGTATTCCTGCAACGACCGCAGCGCAACGACCTCGCCGCGCCTCAACGTCTCGATGGCCTCCACCGCCGCCTGAGCGGCGGCTATCGTGGTCATGTACGGCACCTTGAGCTGGATGGCCTGCTTGCGAATGTATGAATCGTCGTGCTTGGCGTGCTTGCCGACGGGAGTGTTGATGATCAATTGCAGGCCGCGGTTGGCGATGGCATCCGCGATGTTGGGACGTCCCTCATGAATTTTCTTGATGAGTTCCACCGGTATGCCCGCGCGCGACAACGCCGCGTGGGTGCCGCTCGTCGCATAGAGCTTGAACCCCAATGCCGCCAGTCGCTGCGCCAGTCCGGCCGCCTCCGGCTTATCCCGGTCATTGACGGTGAACAGCACCGCACCCTCCAGCGGCAGCCGCACGCCAGCAGCCTCCTGCGCCTTGGCGAACGCCACGCCGAATGTCTCCCCGAATCCCATGACCTCTCCGGTGGAACGCATCTCCGGACCCAGCACCGGATCCACCTCTGGGAACATGTTGAACGGGAAAACCGCCTCCTTCACGCCCAGGTATCCCAGCTTCCGTGGACGCAGTTCATCGGCGAAATCCGACAGTTTGGAACCGAGCATCAGCATCGTGGCGATGCGCGCCATGTTGATGCCCATCACCTTGGACACCAACGGCACGGTGCGCGAGGCGCGCGGATTCGCCTCCAGTATGTACACCTGGTCGTCTGCGATGGCGAACTGGATGTTCATCACCCCGATCACTCCCAGTTCCCGGGCGATCACCTCGGCGTACGAGCGTATCGTCTGCAGATGACGTTCCGGAATGCTGCGGGACGGAATGATACAGGCGGAGTCTCCCGAGTGAATGCCCGCCGCCTCGATGTGCTCCATGACCGCTCCGATGAACACGTCGGTACCATCCGCCAGCGCATCCACTTCCGCCTCCAGAGCTCTGTCCAGAAACCGGTCCAGCAGCATCGGGTGTTCGGGACTGATGCGGATGGCCTCAGCGGCGTAGGTGCGCAGCGACTCCTCGTCGTACACCACCTCCATCCCCCGCCCGCCCAGCACGAAGGACGGACGCACCACCAGCGGGAACCCGATGGACCGTGCGATCGCCAGTGCCTCGTCCAGAGACCGGGCGGTTCCCCCTTCCGGTTGGCGGACGTTGAGGGTGATCATCTTCTGTCGGAACAACTCACGGTCCTCGGCGAAGGCGATACTCTCCGGGCTGGTGCCCAGGATGCGCACTCCGCACTCCTTGAGCTCCTGGGCGATGTTGAGCGGAGTCTGGCCGCCGAACTGCACAATCACTCCCTCCGGTTTTTCCTTCTCGTAGATCGCCAGCACATCCTCAACGGTGAGCGGCTCGAAGTACAGCTTGTCCGAAGTGTCATAATCAGTGGACACGGTCTCGGGGTTGCAGTTGACCATGATGGTCTCGAACCCCATCTCGCGCAGCGCGAAAGCGGCGTGCACACAGGTATAGTCGAATTCAATGCCCTGGCCAATGCGGTTGGGGCCGCCTCCCAGGATCATGATCTTGCGGCGGGAATCCACCGGAACTTCATCAGCACCCGGGCTGTAAGTGGAGTAGTAGTAGTACGCGGCATCCTGGACACTGCTGACGGGAATTTTTTCATAGCGCGCGACACACCCCAGCGACAAGCGACGGCGACGCACCAGTGACTCCTTCACGTTGAACAGCTTCGCGAGGTAACGATCCGCAAACCCCCAGCGTTTCGCCTGGACCAGCAGCTCGTCGGGAAGCGTGTCCCACACGTGGGCGCGCATGCGCTCCTCCAGTTCCACCAGCTCCTGCATCTCGCGGATGAAGTGCGCCCCGATGTGCGTCAGCGCGTGAAGTTCCTCCACGGACATGCCTGCGCGCAGGGCCTCGTACATTAAGAACACCCTCTCCGACGACGGCTGGGCCAACCGTTCCCGCAACCGCCGGATGCCCAGCGTCGCAAAATCTTTCGCTCCGCCCAGCCCGTACCGCCCGATCTCCAGCGACCGGATGGCCTTCTGGAACGCTTCCTTGAAGCTCTTCCCGATGCTCATCGCCTCGCCCACCGCCTTCATCTGTGTTCCCAACACGTCCCGCGCCTGCGGGAACTTCTCAAAGGCCCATCGGGCGAACTTGACGACGACGTAGTCCCCCCACGGTTCGTATTTGTCCAGGGTACCCAGACGCCAATACGGCATCTCGTCCATGGTAATGCCCGCTGCAAGCTTCGTGGATACCCGTGCGATGGGGAACCCGGTCGCTTTGGATGCCAGCGCCGACGAGCGCGAGGTGCGTGGATTGATTTCAATGACGACCACACGACCGGTCTTCGGGTTATGGGCGAACTGCACATTGGTGCCCCCGATCACCCCGATCGCGTCAACAATCCGGTAGGAGTAGTCCCGGAGTTTCTTCTGCAGCGGTTCCGGCACGGTGAGCATAGGCGCGGCGCAGAACGAATCGCCGGTGTGCACCCCCATGGCGTCAATGTTCTCGATGAAACAGACGGTGATCTTGCGGCCTTTTGCGTCGCGCACCACTTCCAGTTCCAACTCCTCCCAGCCGATGACCGCCTCCTCGATGAGGATTTGCTTCACCAGCGACGCGTTGAGACCGCGGGTCGCGATGGTCCGCAGTTCGTCCACATTGTAGGCAATGCCGCCGCCGGTACCGCCCATGGTATAGGCGGGACGCACGACCACGGGATACCCCACGCATCCTGCGATGCGTTCCGCCTCTTCCACGGAATGGCAGATCTCCGAGCGCGGAACATCAATGCCCAGAGAGGCCATTGTTTTCTTGAACACCTCGCGATCCTCACCGCGCTCAATGGCATCTAGCTTGACGCCGATCACCTCGACACCATATTTCTCCAGCACCCCCGCTCTGTGAAGGCTGGAAGCGAGGTTGAGGCCGGTTTGTCCCCCCAGGTTGGGGAGGAGCGCATCGGGGCGTTCTTTTTCTATGATGCGGGTGAGGCTTTCCACCGTCAACGGTTCAATGTAAGTTACATCGGCCATGCCCGGATCGGTCATGATAGTGGCCGGATTGGAATTGACCAGGACGATGGTGTATCCTTCCTCACGCAATGCTTTGCACGCCTGGGTGCCGGAGTAGTCAAACTCGCAGGCCTGGCCGATAATGATGGGACCCGAACCGATGATGAGGACTTTGTGGACGTCTCGTCGTTGAGGCATGGCGCTCTCCTTGCGCGTGCACCGGGACCGTTCGTGTTGCCGCGCCGTTGCGGCCGGGAAGAGATGTGGCCCGGAATGGGTTTGAAGATTGTACAAAAAGAGGGAGCGAAAAACAACGGGGAAAGAACCATGCCACTGGAAGCGTATCTGTTGAACGGCGATCGCTACAACGAGGGCCGTCGGGGGATGTGTCTCCCCCGGCGGCCTCACTCATCGTGTTTCGTACAACCTCGTGCGCCGGGGTGCGGCTGACCCGTATGAAAACCCGTTGCTGTCATCGCCGCGCCTGCCGTTCTCTTGCAAACCGACTATGCAAGTCGTGCGGCACTCTCACCCATGTCAGCGTACCACGACCACCCGCTTGGAGGACTCCACCCCGCCGCCTCTGACCCGTGCGATGTACACCCCGGCGGGTAGACCGGCGGCGTTCCAGACGATGTCATCGTCTATTCCCGCCTGCCCGCCCTTGGTTCTTTCAAGTACCAGCCGTCCACGCAGGTCGAAGACTTTCACGGTGACTATGCCCGCGCTCGTGCGCCGGAACCGGATGGTTACATTCGGATTGGTGGTCGCGTTGATATACCCGTCCAGCCCTCCGACGATGCGTACTTCTCCCGGCGTGAGCGACGGCTGCACCGGCTGCGGGATCTGAACCTCACGGAAGTTCGCTGTGATGTTCTTGTTCCCGTCCATAACCACCACCATCGGGTTGGTCGTGCTGCTGCCCGTGATGTCTCCACTCCACCCCGCAAACTCATACCCCGCATTCGGTGTTGCCGTTACAGTCACCGGTGTCCCCGCAAGGTGGCTCGACCCGGTCGGACTCTGCGTTATCGTCCCGCCATGTGACGGGTTCGCATTCACCGTCAGCGTGTAGTACACCGGCTGCGCGCTCACCGTTATCCCTATCGCGGTGCTCGTCCCCACCGCTCCCTGGTTGTCTTGCGCCTGCGCCGTCAGGATGTAGCTGCCCGCAGGCACACCCGTCCAGGTG
>Ga0308414_1003145_pt1 | contig 10618 bp, 3 predicted proteins | sample HotsprSampleOS50_FD_205667 | JGI IMG/M metagenome (GOLD analysis project Ga0308414, IMG submission 205667) | Hot spring phototrophic mat microbial communities from Octopus Spring, Yellowstone National Park, Wyoming, United States - 20090730_OS50 ...
TCTTTTTTCAATTTCACCTTCTAGAAATTTATTTAATTTAAAATATTCTAGTATTTCTGTTTTTAGAGAAAAAAAATCTTTTTGTAACTTCTCATCTTCAAAATTTATAAGATTTTTTATAATATTTTTAAATAATATAACAGATTGATATCTTTCTTTTAGAAATAATATATTTTCATAAAGTTCTAGTTTTGCATAAGTATATTCAACTTGTTTAAATTGATAGTCAATAATTTCTAGAGGTAAACTATAAATTAAATAAGGATCAGAAAAAAATTTTTCTAAATTAGTTTCATGAAAACTGAATAAGTTTATAAATTCTCTTCGAGATTTTGCTTTTTTAGTTAAAAATTCTCCTTCTAAAACTTTAGCTAAATATTCTTTCTTGTAAGCTCGAAACTGTCCTGTATAAGAAAGAATTTCTTTTATCAACTTTAAGAATCTTTCTTCTTCACTTAAACTTAAAAGAATTTTAGCTTCTAGCAATTTTAAATCTAACCTCTCAAATCTTGTAAAGGGATCTTTCTGTAAAAATTCTAAATCTTGTGGAATACTTCCTGCTTGGCGAACTTTATCTAGAGCAATTGCTAAATAGTAAGAATATAGACTTGGATTTTTAGATTTATAAGTATTGGCAAGTTTTACAAATAAAGTAGCTAAAGTAGGATTATACCAAATGTAATTAGCTTCAAATTCTCTTTCACAATTTTCTTTTTGAATTTGTAAAATATTTTCTTCTTTTTCATCTGGTAAACAAGTTTTTATTGAATTAGATTTAAACTCTAGTAGTTCATTGAGTTCTTGAAGAACAAATTTAGGTTCGTTTGCTTTTTCATTCCATAAAAATGCATTTTCAGCTCTTCTTAAATAAGTCCACTTTAAAGGTAAACTAGAGGAAGCTTGATAAATTTTTTTATAAATTTGAAAACTATTTATGTAGTTTCCTCTCTCAAATTCCAAGTAAGCTTTTGTATTTTGATCAAAAATAGCTATAAGACGAGCTACTGTAGTCTTTTGAAGACCTTCTTGTTTAATAAATTTTTCTCTAAGCTCATAAACTTCTTGTAGCTTTTTAAGATTATTTTGTTTTTCATAAATTCCAGCTTCAATACCTAAAGAAAGTAAGTATGAATACTCTTTTGGAAAAGCCCCTGGAAAACGTCCATCTCCAATAATTCGAATATTTTCAGGTAAAATTAAATTCCAAAACCAAGCTCCAAAACTCGGAAACTGAAAACTTGATTTTGTTTGAAAATAAGAAAGCTTGGCATTTTTTACAAAAAAAAGAGCTAGTCGAGTATCCTCAATTCGCAAGTAACAAATCGCTAAAGCATTATACAGATGAGTTAAATCTAAAAAAGGAAAGTCTTTATTTAAGGCAATTGTTCTTTTAATGTGAAAAATAGCATTCTTATAGTTTCCTGCTTCCATATAAGAAAGTCCTATGAGAGCGTTAAGTAAAATCATCTTATACTGGGGAGAATATTTTTGTTCACTTTCTAAAAATTTTTTAGCATAGGCTTCTTTTCTAACATATTCATTTTTCTCAATAATTTCTAGAGCATTTTTAAGATGTACTACAGCTTCTTCAAACTTTCCTAGATAAATTAAAGTTCTAGCAAAATTATACTCAAATAGAGAATACTGAGTACTATTTTCAAATTGAACCTCTAAATTTATGTATGTTTTATATTTATAAACTTCTGAAAAGTGTTGATTTGCCTTAGGGTAGTTGTTTAAAAGCAAATAATTATTTCCTAGATTTAAATTTAAGTCAGAAAGTACTTTTTTATTTGGAATATCACCTAAAAAAGTTAAGATTTGTTCGTATAAGTCAATATTTTCTTCAATGTATTTTGAAGGAAAAAATTTATTGAAAGAATCTCTAAAAATTTCTCCTTCTGTAAGAACTTCTTCTTGTGATTTTAAAGACTTAGATATGTCAATGTATTGATATAACCAACCTAAAAGTTGGTAGGCATCAGAATACTGCGGATCAGCAAATATGATCCACTTTAGTTCATATTCAGCAGCTTTAAAATCTTCTAAAACTTTTTCCTTTCTTGCTACTGTCATGGTTTGATTTTTTCTGTAAAATTCTTCTGTAATTACAGCCCTGTTAATTAAATAATAAGCATATCCATACAAGGCAGCTAAATATAAAGAAGGTCTTGCCCTAGGTCTAGCTAAGTTAAAGTGCATATTCATCAGGCGAATAGCATCGTCCTTGTTACTAGGATCACCTAAAACTATTTCACTTTCTAAATCTCTTAAATCTCCAAAAAATTTTAAGTTTTTAGCCAATTTATTATCTAATAAGATTTTTAAGGCTGAATTTAATTTACCAAATACATCTAATTTATCTTTACCTAAAATATTTAATTGATTTAATAAGCTAGCCCTAGCTTGTTCAGCTTGTCTTTTTGCTAGTTCTAAAGAAGTATCTATCATTTTTTTATAATAGTAAACTGCATACTTTTTATAGAGAGTTTCTGTATGTAGGTTTTTGTTTTTTAAATGAAACATATTTTCTGTATTGTAAAAATAATTGGTAGCTGAATCTTTTAAACTACCCTCGTTGTATAGTTCTCTAGCTCTGTTTTCAAAATAACGAAAACTTTTTTCCATCTCTGCCTTATCCATCTCTACACCTAGACGAGGATCGTAGTTTTCTAAAAACACTCTCAATTCACTCAAAGAGTCATTTATAGAGCCTAAACCTTCAAAGTTTTTTGATTTAAGTAGATGTGCCTTTAAACAAGTAGGATCATTTTTACAGATTTGCACGGGTACACAATCTTCTCTACTCCAACAGAGATCGTCACGTGGAGGAAGTGGTTTTAAAAAACTATCTAAAATTTGGTTACTCTCTTTAAATTTCTTTTCTTCGTGTAAAGCACTTGCATAAATATAGTCTAATAAGTCAGTGAGGATACTTGACTTGTCTTTAGATTTCTGCCTGAGTTCTTTTAGTTTGTTTTTAATTTGAGTAGTAGAACTATTTTCAATAATTTTTTTTTCCAAAAAGTTTAGTAAATCTCTTTTATCTTCTAAGATTGCATTTGGATCTTCTAGTAGAGAAATAATTTCTTGTGGAATTTCACTTGTCTGGTTTATATAACTTATTTCTGCTATTTTACGGACAATCTTATCTCGATTATAAAAACTTGGGTTAGATTTTAGAATATATACATATTTAGATAAGGCTTCTGGAAGACTTTTTTTTTGTTCTAGTTCTTCTGCAATTAATTCTTGAATAGCTGAAAGATCTTCTTTATACTCAGGATATTTTTCCATTAGTTCTTTTTCTAGTTTTAGATATTTACTTAAAACAGAAACTTTTTGAAGTTTTGATTCCCACTTGAGAAGAATTGCCTTATGATAAAAATCTCCTTCTATTTGGTGTAATTTTAAGTTTTCAGAATTTAACAGAGAATTTAACTCTTCTGTCCTTTTTCTGTTATATAAATCTTCTAAGTTTGAATCTAAAACCTTTGTTTTGAAAATAAAATATTTAGGATCTTCTTCAAAAAAAGCTCTAATCGAATCCAAGGCTAATAAATACCAATCCCTAGAAACTCTTCCACTTAGAAGCTTTACTTTTTCATACTGATCCCGTATAGTAGGTTGCTTAGGAATAGAACCATAAGCAGGGACAAAATAGACGTTAATTGCATTGTAAATAGCTTGTGAATATAGTACTGTGCCACCATTAAAACTAGAATACTTTGAATCAAAAACAGAAGCATTTGTAGGAGTTAAGTAAATTTCTTTTCCTGTTTCTAAGTCTTTTTTTACAATTACACTAGCATCTTTTAAATCTAATACTCCATTTTGGTTAGTATCTTTGCGAATAGAGGTATAAAATAAAAATCGATTTTTTTCATCCATGCTAGGAGAAAAATCCATATATTTATCTTGCGTTAGGCGTTTTTCTTCACCTGTTAAAATGTTTAAGCTATAGATTTCCCCATTTGGCTCATCTTTAAATGACAAATACACTACACTAGTCTCACTAATAAAATGAGGAGAAGTCCCACCTTGTTTTGTAAGGGGAAACATTTTTCCAGAAGAAATTTCATATAAAACTAAGTTTAAAATTCCTACAGAAAAGCGTTCACTTGCAAATACTAAGTATTTGCCATTTGGTGCAAAAGTAGGATCTGTATCTTTATATCGATCTGAATTAAAATTTTTTTTCCTATCTTGATTTGTTATAAATATAGGGTCTTCTTTGGAAATTTCTTGTCCTTTCAAGTGAGCTTGAATCCATTTCTCTGGCTCAACTTCTAAAAGTACAATATCTCCTTCAGAATCAAACTCTTCTGAAACATAAGCTAAAAGTTTTCCATCAGGACTAATAGCTGGCTTATATTCACTAGCTGGATGAGTTGTCACTGGTAATACAATAGAAGTTGTAAGGTCTCGAAACCATATATCGTAATTTCCCTCTTTATCAGTAGCAAAAAAAAGAAAACGTCCATCTTTAGTAGTAGAAGGATTTAAATTAGTTCCTTTTTGAACTGTGAGAGGAAATGGTTTATCTGAATTAGAATTAAAATAGTAATTTGTAATAACATTATATTGAAAATTTAATGGCTTTATTTTAATACTCTTTTGAAAAAGAGTACAATTTAGTGCAAAAAACAAAATCGTAAACAACAAAATTTGAAAAATCATGTTTTACTCTAAAACTATAATAAATTTAGCACCATTGGAAATAGGCTTATACTCTAAGCTACCATACATACTTTTTTCTATGATCATCTTCGACATATAAAGTCCAATTCCTGTCCCTTTATTCTTAGTTGTAAAGTAAGGATCAAAAATTTTACTTTGAATTGATGGATCAATTCCTCCTGCATTGTCTGATATAGAAAAGATTTTTTTGTTATTTTCTATTCTTGTGCTAATTATAATTTTTCCATCCTTTATACCTCTATCTTCAAAAGCATCAAAAGAATTATTTAAAATATTTAAAATAACTTGTGAAATTTCTCCAGGATAGCCAAAAATTACAATTTCATTTTTACAATCTATTTCAATTTGTACTTTGGTTTTGTGTAATCGATTTTCTAAAATAACTAAGGTTTTATTTAAACAGTCAGAAATAAGATTAAACTCAACTTTATCTTTTTTAGGATGAAAGAAATCTCTAAAATCATCTATGGTTTTAGACATATGTTCTATAACAGAAAGAAATTTTTTTTCTGACTTAGTCATAAGTTCATCTGTTAGCTCTCCATACTTATAAGCATCTACTAGATTTTGAAAAATTCCTGAAAGAGAACTTAAGGGCTGTCTCCATTGATGTGCAATATTTCCAATCATTTCTCCCATAGATGCTAAACGAGATTGAGAAATTAAAAGATGATCTTTTTCTCTATTTCTTGCCACTTCTTCTTTTACTCTTTGTTCGAGTTTTAAATTCATGTTTTTTATTTCAGTTATATCATTTATTATCAATAAAAAATATATTTTATTGTCAACAGTAGTAAAACTTGACCAGTTTGTTTCAATAAATATTTTCTTCTCTGGGATTTCAAAACAAACATTATCACGTAAAACTTGTTCTATTGTTTTAACATTAGAAATATCTATATAGTTTATATCTTGAATAGGTGGGAAAAATTCAGTAATTCTCTTTTTGTAAACAAGTTCTTTAGTTAAACCCAATAGCTCTAGAAATTTATTATTATAAATTGTACATACTAATTCTTCATTTAACAAACAAATTCCTACGGGAGCAATTTCAAGTATATAATTTAATATATTTTCATTATAGCGAGATTGTATTTCCCACAGCTTAGTAGATGTAATATTATGTAAAATGGATACTCCCCCATCTATATTTTTATCTAAATTAAAAATAGGAATAAAAGCAATCTGAAATATTTCTCCTTCATAAGAAATTTCTGATTCAAAAGAATTTCCTTTAATTGCAGAATAAAAACTTGACAAAAGCAAGTCCCAAAGCTTAGAAGGTAAGATTTCTTCTAAATATTTTCCTTGGTAATCTACATTTTCCCAGCTTGTCTTTAAAATCTGTTCTCCTGTAGCTAAAAGGACCTTAAGATTATTATCAAATAAAATTAAATCACTTGAAGGTATACTAGATGCTAAAAGTTTATAACGTTCTTGAGAGAGTTTTAATTCTTTTTGAGTAGACTCTAACTCTTGTAGAATTTTTTTTTGTTTAATAATTTCTTGATTTAAATGATTGTTGAGTTCTATAAGTTCGTATGTTCTTTTTTCTATTTCTTTCTCTAACCTTTCTTGAATAGAAAGGCTTACTTCTGCAAGTCTTTTCTTATCAGTAATATCTAAAATAAAAATACCAACTGAATAAGTTTCTGTTTCTATAATAATAGGATTAAAGGTAAACTTAAACCATTTGTATTCACCATCCAATTCAATTTTTTTCTCTACGTCTACGATATTTCCCAAAAAAGCTGATTTTAAATTTTCTTTAAAAATTTCTAAATCAAAATTAGGAATAAAGTTATAAATTAGTTCTCCTTTAGAAAAAGTTTTACCAATAATTTTTTGAAAAAGTAACATAGCAACTTTGTTATATTCTTGGATTGTAGAATCATTTCCTACTAAAATAAAGCCTTGGTTACTTGAATCTATTAAAACTCTTAAATTTGCTTCTACTTTTTTTAACTGTGCTCTAGAGTTTTCTATTTGTTCATTTAAGGATTTTAATTCATTATAGGCAGTTTGTAATTCTTCATTTGTAGATTGTAGTTCTTCATTAGTAGTTTCTAATTCTTCATTGGTAGCTTGTAGTTCCTCATTTGCAGACTGTAGTTCTTCGTTTATAGTTTGAAGTTCTTCATTAGTAGTCTCTAGTTCTTCAATATAAGTTTGTAGTGTCTGTTTGACTGAAATAAGTTCTTTTTCAAGTTCTTGATTTTTCTGGAAAATTTCTTCTGACTCTGTTTTCATTGGTTCAGAAATAACTTCTAAACTAAATTCATGACTTTCAAAAATCATAACTAAAAGTTGTTCTCTTTCTCCAATAAAAAACGGAAGTAATTTAATTCTAAACATTTCTAGCTTATCTTTTTTATTTCGCTTTTGTTTCCATTCTCCAATGTAAGCAGTTTGGTTTGAATTAAAATGATTGATGGCACTAATAACTTCTAAATTATACTCAGGCTTTATAAATTTCTTTATATTTGAATTCATGAGACCTGAGCTAATTTCTAGATATTTATTTACTGAACCATACAACTCTAATATATCTAAATTTTTATTTAAAATGATAAAGGGATATTCATTAAATTCTAAAATAGCACTTATAGCATCTAGTTTTAAATTGACTTTTTTAAGTGGAGTAGATTCACTAGAATCTTTAATCTTAGTATATAAAAAAATATTACTTTTATAACCTCCTGAAAGTTTTCGTCTTTTGTCTATAATATTTGTTTCTTTTAGAAATATTTTATTTTTCTTATCTAAGGGTTGAAAATACTGTTCAATAATTTTTGGATTTTCTGTCTTACCTATAATTAAAATTCCACTTGGATTTAAAGAATAATGAAACAAAGGAATTAATTTTTCTTGAAATGTTTTATCTAAATAAACTAGTAAATTTCTACAACTAATGAGGTCAATTTTTAAAAAAGGAGGGTTACTTGTTATATCATGTTTAGAAAATAAAATACCGTTTTTTAAAAACTTACGAACTTCAAATTTTTCTTGATAAGGCTGAAAATAAGTTTCAAGCATTTCTTGAGGTAAAGATTTTAAACTTTCTTTCGAATAAATCCCATTTCTTGCAGTTAACACTGCAGAATCGTCAATATCTGTCCCAAAAATTTGAATAGTAAACTCCCGCTCTAATTCCTTTGAGACTTGATTTAAAACAATAGCTATAGAATACACCTCTTCCCCCGTTGCACAACCTGGTACCCAAACCCTAAAAGGTTCAGAAAGAACTCTTTCTTTTAAATGAGATAAAAGAATTTTTTTCAAAGATTCAAAAACTTCTTTATCTCTAAAAAATGAAGTTACTCCTACAATAAGATTTTCTAGTAAAAAATTAATTTCATCAGCATGAGAATTTATATAGTCTAAATACTCTGCATAACCAGAAAGTTTTAAACTTTGCACACGACTTGAAATACGTCGACTGATAGTAGATTGTTTATAGTGAAAAAAATCTACATCAGTCTTAAAAGAGAGTAATTCTACAATTTTTTTTAGGGCATTTTTAGAATTAATTTCTAAAATTTTTTTTGGATCTAAGATGTGTTGAAGAATAGCTTCTCCCATTTTTGAGGGACTTAAGATAAAATCTATTTTGTGAGTTTCTTGTGCTGAAATTGGCATTCCATCATATTTAGCAGTCCTTGGCTCTTGGACAAGAGTTAGTCCTCCAACTTGTTTAATTTTTTGAATTCCTACACTTCCATCATTTCCAGTCCCTGACAAAATAATTCCAATAGCTCTTTCTTTAAAACATTTAGCTGCTGACTCAAACAAAATATCTACAGAAGGCTTAGGTCCTGACAAGGTAGAAGGTTTAGTAAGTCGAATCTTTGCCTCCTCTGTAACTGTAATTTCACTATCAGGAGGAGTAATGTAAATTTTCTTAGGTTCTAATTGTAAATCGTCTTTAGCTTCTAATACTTCAAAACTTGTGTGTTTAGAAAGAATTTCTACTAATCTGCTTTTATAAGTAGGAGAAAGATGCTGAGCTACAACCATAGCAAACTCATCTAATTCCTGTGGAAGATGAGATAAAAGTTCAGAAATAGCTTCCAAGCCACCTGCAGAGGCACCTACGACAATTAAATATTTTGGTTCTAAAGGTAAACTGAAAACCATTTTTCTCTCGACATAAAATATAAACTACTTAAGAATGATTCAATTATAAAGGAATTCAATGTCTAGAAATATTTATAAAAAGGTAAAAATGAGAAAAAAAATTTTTAGCTTTCTAATTTACTTTTTTTATTTAAGTTTAGCTGTGTTTTCATTACTTTTAGCAAATTCTCCTTCTGATTACCTTTTGTTTAGCACTGAGCACGGTTATCTTCAGCACACAAAAAAAGCTCTTCAAAATGGTGCCAACGTCAATGTAAAAGACTACTTTCAGAGAACCCCTCTTATGTATGCAGCTGCTTCGGGAAACTTGGAAATTGTACAATTACTTCTTAAACATGGAGCTTCTATAGGCATAAATGAAAGAGATAGAGATGGAAAAACTGCTTTTATGTTTGCAAAAGAAAAAGGATTTAAAAAAATTATGCAAATCTTACTAGAATATGGAGCAAGAGAGGAATAAAATCATGAATTTAATAAATTTGTTTATTTTAATTGTTTTTACTTTTTTGTTAAAAAATTGTAGTGTTGTAGATGGACTTTTGGGACAAGCAAATAAACCTTCTATAGACTTTAAAAGCTTAAACATTGAAAAAATTACACTAGAAGATATTACCTTAAAGATGTTAACTTCTGTAAAAAATCCTTATCCTATTTCTTTACCTCGTTCAGATTTAAATTTAAAAGTAAGTATAGAAGGAAATCCTCTTACAAATCTCAATCTAAACTTAGGGAATGTTGCGTCTAGAAGTGAACAACCTCTACCGTTTAACGTCCAAATGAAATACCAAGACTTGAAAAAAATTTATGACTCTATTCCTTCAAAAGAACTTTTAGCAGTCAAGTTAGATGGAGTTATTTCTCTGCCCATTCCAGCTAGCTATCAAATAGCTGGAAAAGAATCTTTTGATTTCCCTTTTTCTGAATCTAGAAATATCCCAGCTATTCTTCCAAACATAGAAATTAAAAATTTTAAAATGATTAAGCCCGAGCCTGCCCAAGTTTTAAATCAGGTTAATTCTGCACAAGTTGGACAAGCTGCTGTTAGTTATTTAGAAGGACTTTTAGGTGGGAAGAAAACTTCTCTGAGTTCTGCTGCTTCAGCGGGACTTTCGGGGGTTGATATCAACATTGACACTCTTTTTGAAATTGTTTTGAAAAATCAAGCTGCTAGCCAAGTAAATTTTAGTGATTTAAAATATGATCTCTCGCTGAAAGGAGAAAAATTTCTTTCTGGAAGTCCTGAGCAAATTCTCAATCAAGGAAAAGAATCTGTAGTGAAAGTAAAAACTACCTTTCCACTTCGTTCTTTATCTTCTGGGCTAGTAGAGGCAATTCAAAAAAGAAGTGCTGATTTTCAACTAAAAGGAAATTCAGGGTTGAAAGTTCCGGGTATTTCAGAAATTATAAACTTTGACTACGATAAAAAGGGAAATTTTTCTTGGTAATCTCTCAATCTAGAGGAAGATTTCTAATAAAAACCGATACTTGAAGTAGTTAAAGGATAAAGCATGAGTGATCTAGACAGAAAGGTTTTAGAAAGAGCACTTGATGGAAGCTATCAATTTACAAAATATGGAGAGTTTCTTTCTTATTACCATGCCCATTTACAAATTTTTGGAAAAATTGTAACTGAGAGTAAAAAAATTCCCGAAACAGAAAAATCTCACATTACAAATGAAATAAAGGCTTTCATGAAATCTCATGTAAAACATGTAGATCATTTTTTTCACTATGCTAAAGATTTTGCAGGTTTTTTAAAAATTACTCAAGAAGAACTTAC
>Ga0308414_1003147_pt1 | contig 10614 bp, 6 predicted proteins | sample HotsprSampleOS50_FD_205667 | JGI IMG/M metagenome (GOLD analysis project Ga0308414, IMG submission 205667) | Hot spring phototrophic mat microbial communities from Octopus Spring, Yellowstone National Park, Wyoming, United States - 20090730_OS50 ...
TTTTTTCGGTAATTGCAGATTAAATTTCTGGAGATAGAATCTTCAAAATTAAGGTTTATTTGATAATTTGTGTCATCAATATAAAGAAAGATGTCGCCTCCCACTTAAGGAAATAAATAATAAAATAAGTGGTGAGCGGCCTTTTTTGGCGACTGTTTTTTAGAATTGATTATTAACCACAGGAGGGGCAATGGTTATTTGTTTAACACTTGGTTCTATTTCAAAGGCAATCTTCTGTCCTGTCCCAGGACCCTCAACCCAGGCAGTATTTGAATTGCCCTCAAAGGCTTTGTCGGCGCGGGAGTCTTTTAGATTTTGGTTGTTTAAGAGGCTCCTAGTTGGAAGAGGAAAGCTTATGAATGTTTCATTGTGAGTTCAAGAAGAAATTATCTGAATTAAAAAATATCTCAGTAAATAATTTAACATATTTATGCTTCCTTTGGCAATCGCCGCAGGGCTGTATTTATTAGAGCTCGCACTTTTTCATCTTTTTCGTAAAGGTGCCAATAATGTATTTTGTGATATTATGATTTTTTTCAGCGGCTTCAATATCTCTAGCTATTATTGAATCTGCAAGCTGCTCCTTGAAATAAAGTAGAAATCCTATTATTTTTAAGTATTTTTCAAAAAGTTTTTGTATTTCAGGATTGTTAGAACTTACAGCCTCCCAATAGATTTTACCTGAATAAGGGCTTTGGAAATATACAACCACATTTGCTCCTTTTTTTAAGGAAATACTCTAAACGGTTATATAGGTTGTGTCTGTATTAAACAAAAGCAGAAAGGAGGATTCATGATAAACTAATTAACAATTATTCCAAGGAGGAAGCATTATAAAAGACACAAAAATGGAAAAAGCCTTTAACCATCATTACAGCTAACCTCTGCGATTTCACCCAACTCTTTACCCAAGTCTATGAAAGATTACCTAATTCAAAGACCCAACCTAATTTACAAGTCTCACAAGACGAGCCTCCCTTAAACCAAATTGGATCCAAGCAACCAGGTTGGTGTACATTATAATCACAGCCCATTATGAATTCATAGTTGTCATCTAACGTTTTTATATGCTAAAATGAAGCAACAATTTTTTTACATATTGAGCAAGGCCATGTGCAAATATCAAAAAACACTGATAGAAAGGCTAGGGCTATTTGCCTTAAGCCTTCTATTATTTGCCTGTAGTTACTATTACTCCCTGAGGGTTGAGCCATCCGATTCTCAAATTACTGTCAACGGTGAACCAAAAACAGTTGCCCAGAGATACCAGGCTGAAAGCAGAGAGCTTAATATAACTGTCCAGCGCGAAGGCTATGAAGACTATTGCGGTAAAACTCTTTTATCCTCCCCTTTTAGCACAGAGGAGATTGTCATCAAGCTCAAGAAAAAAGAATATGACATCAGTATTAATCTGATAAGCGGGAAAGCCAATTACCTAATTGATGACAAGCTGAGCGGCACATTACCTTTTAGGGGGCGTTTAGAATATGGCGAGCACAAGTTAGTAATTAAAAATGGCGAGGCCAGCCAAGAAATAGTCCTCTTTGTCTTTAAGGCCCATGATTTTGTCTTTCGTTTCCATAAACAGAATCTATCGGTCATGCCTTTGGGCATCTTTAGCTGTGGATCTCAGCCTAAACAGATCAACTTTTCCCCCGATGGACGCTATTTTTTTATTACCCTCTTAAACGGCGAGGGCTTCGAGATCTTCGATCTTAAAGAGCTGCGCATGGTGGCGACGATAAAGGCCGGCAACTGGCCCAATGCCAAAGGCTTTGTCGAAGGGCTGTTTATTCCAGAAAAGCATAGCTATCTTGTCAGCCAGATGTCCAAGAATGCAGTCTGGGAATACGAATACCAGCCTGAGGGGAGCGTTCTTTTAAAACGCCAGTTTAAAAGCTATGGAGTTTTCCCTAAGGTATTGGCCTACCATCCCTCGCTAAACTTGTTGGCAGTGTCTAACTGGCTTTCCAACGATGTTGCCCTCATTGATTATCAGGATGGGAGTTTAAAACACAGGCTAAGTGGTTTAAAAACACCCCGCGGGGTTACCTTTAGCCGTGATGGCAAATATCTATTTGTGGCTTCCTATGACGGAGGCTTTGTGGCTAAATACAGCACTGATAACTGGCAACAACAGGCCATTTATGTGCGACAACCAGCCGCCATGCGCCATCTAGTATTGAATAAAGAGAATAGCCGCATTTATGTTTCGGATATGCTTAATGCCCAGGTCTATGAACTTGAGGCAGCCAATCTTAAACTCTTAAACACTTTTAAGGTCTTTAGCCATCCCAATACCATTGATCTAACTTCGGATGATCGCTTTCTGTGTGTCTCCTGCCGTGGCCCCAATAATCCCGAAAGTTATCTTTTAAGAAGCCCGCAAGATGGCAAGGTCTATATTATTGATACCCTCAGTCATGAGGTAGTTGACATCATCGAAGGTGGCAACCAGCCTACAGCCCTGGACATCAGTCCCGATGACAGTTATCTGGTCTTCTCTAATTTTTTAGATGCCAACTTTGAAATCTATAGTCTAAAAGGTCTCTATGCGCAAGCCCGTTAAAAAAATTTCCCCAACCACTAGAATCAAGAAAATGCCTAAAAAAAAGCCCACAAATTTGTGGTCACGGCTAGGCGCATTTTTCAGGCGAGCCTTAGCCATGCTCAAGCATTTTGGTGAATGGCTTTCTGAGCTTAAGACAGGTATTAAACCGCGGCTGGCTATTTTGACTAATATTTTTAAGGAAGTTTTTTTAAAGATTAAGGAATTCTTTAAAAGCCTTAGGCTGGTTGAGCTCTCTGTTAAGATCAACCGTTTTTTATCTCCTTCCTTCTTAACCCTGCCAAGGCCTGTCTGGGCTTTTGGTTCAATGCTTTTAGCTGCAGCCGTGATCATCGCCCTGGAAACACTCCTCTTCCATCTCCTCTTGATTGTCAGTAACTATATTTTGGCTACAAGTATTATTGGGCTTGCCATGCTGGGGATTGCCTTCGGAGCTTTAGGAAGTTTTATTTTCTCAAGGCGCGGCGTCCTTGTCTCTAACTCCTTAGCCTGTGCAGGTTTGTTTATTTCTATTGTTATATCCTATGGTACTATCATCAATATTCATAATTATGTCTTCCCCTGGCCCCTGCTTTTGCCGTTTTTTTTTGCCTCTTTTATCGTATCCAATATTTTTGCCTGTGGGGGAAATGCCAATATCCTCAATTTTGCCAACTGCCTTGGCTCGGGCCTGGGTGTACTTGTCTGTATCTTTCTTATACCCCTCTTTAAGAGTGAGACTACCCTTATTCTTTTGCTCTTCATCCCCTGCGCTATCTTTTTCCTGAGCGGTTTACGAACTGCCAATCTTTTACTCAAGCTAGGCCTCATTGGCTTTGCCTGTTATTTTTCCTATATTGTCTATAACCAATTTCAACAAAACATCACTTTTCCTGAAAGAATTGAGGGCTCGATCTTTGAGCAAAAGCTTTTGAGCTACTTTAAACCAAATGAATCTAACCCTAACTGGTTGTTTCTAAACACTGTCTATAAAAAAGAAGGGTTGAACTATATATTCAAAGGTGATGAATGGGACCGCTTTAAGGTAGAAACCCTCTTCTCCTATCTCAACCAGACAAACCGCTTTCCTTTACCTGGCTCTGAACTCCTTGCTCAAGAGAGACTGATAAAAGACCCAAGCCAAATTCCTGCTACCATTTTTGAAGGAGAGCTCAAACGGCTTTTTAACCTGCGCTTCCGTGGGGGAACAGGAGCAAAATCAGATCTTGCCTTTTTAAAGCGGGTCTATCAGAAAGAGGGCGAGACATATATCTTTAAAGGGAGTGCCTATGATAAAATCAGGGCTCGTTTTTTACTGGCCGAATATGGGCTCTTTCCTTTTTATGATCTAAATATAGATATGCAGCGCCACGGCAAGCTCAGGGACAATCTTAAGTTTTATGAAAACAATGATCGCATCTTACTCTCAGAGGATGATTTAATCGGCCGCCTCGAATACACAGGCGATGAAGAGCTTCAAGTGATGGCCTTAAACGGTGTTTATTTAGATTCCATCGATTCCTACAATGGCGCCTACTGGGATCCCCGCGTGCCCCGCTGCAACTTTCTAAATGCCCCTCAGGCCTTTATAATAGGATTATCCGCAGATGGTATTATTAAGTCAGTGAAGAGGCTCCCCCAGGCCAAGGTGGTGGGGGTCGAAATGCACCCAACAATCTTTCGCACTATGATCGAAGATGGCCCCTTTGCAACCTGGGCTGCGCGACCTTATGATAATGCCGAGGTCTATCTGGCCGAAGGGAGGAGTTTCTTGCAGACCGACCCGCGCAAATGGGACATGATCTTTTTAATGAATATTCACCCCGAACATGGCCCCCTAAACACCTACAGCCCTGAAAACCTGGCTACTGTAGAGGGTATAAGGCTTCTACTTGATAAACTAACGACGCGGGGGGTCGTTGTCTTTGAAGAGATCATTACAAATACGCGTAGTGAGCTAGCCTTTCAAAAGCTGTTAAATACTTGTAAAGAAGCCCTTCCAGAAAATGTAGATAAGGCTAGATGTTTTTATATCTTTCGCTGGGATTTCTGGGGCCCAGGGGGTGTTTTTCGCACCCTTATCTTAAGGTCAACCCCCTTTAGTCAATCTGAACTTTATGAGCTCGATTATTATTTTGAAAGAATCAAAGAACGTTACGATGCAGTTGAGCTTGTCTATCGGCCAGGTGTAAGTCTGAATACAGATTACGAAAGGATTATTTTAGATAAGACGCCGCTTTTAGAAGAAAGGCTTCCGTCCTCCATAGCAAGCCATGAGTTTACAACTAAGGTACTCGCTGCCTTAACTGATCCACGCGATTTAGAGTTTGTGATGAGTAAATTTTCATTCTACGATCAGACGGCAAGGCTTAATAGGAATATAACTGAGCTCGAACGAGCCAGGCTTAAAATTATCTTTAAGAAAATTGGATACCCCTTAGGAGTTGATCTTAGACCGGCCACCGATGACAGACCTTTCCCCTATGCTGTCTGGCAGGAAAAAGCTGAGATTGTGGAGATCATCAAAAATCTAAGTTTACTAGTCTCTCTCCTAGCCCTGGCAATTATTGTTTTGCTTGCAGGTGGCAATTCAGCTCCGCCTAAGATCCTCTTGCCTGCAGTAATTTTTACCAGCCTGAGTGGCTTTGCCTATATGCTAATTGAAATCGTGCTTATGCAGAAATTCCAAGTCTTCTTGGGGAATCCTAATTGGACGCTTTTGGTTATTTTAGGTGGGATGCTTATCGCAAGCGGTCTGGGGAGTCTTGTAGCCCGCTTCCTGCCTCGGCCACTTGTGGCCTTGGCCTCCTTACTTATACCTATCGCTCTCCTTCTTTATCTTAATAATTTAGAAGGTTTTTTTGTATGTTGTGTCAGGCTTTCCTTAGAAAATAAGCTTTTGGCTTCTTTTTTAATCATCTTCCCGCTCTCCTTTTTAATGGGTATGCCCTTCCCCACGGCTCTCGAACTTGTTAAATTGAGGGCTCAGACTGGCTTTGCCGCTCTGCTTTTTGGCATCTCTGGTGCTGCTTCGACCATGGCCTCTGCCACAGGCCTTTATATAAATGTGGGAAAAGGATTTACTCATAGCTTTAATCTGGGTATAATCCTCTATGGTTTGGCCTTTGGCTTTTTTATCATCTTGATGCTTTTAACGCTTAAAAAAAAACACAAGCATGAATAGACTTTTAGCTGGTTTAATCCTTCTTTTTTCTCTAAGTGCAAGCCTTAAAGCCCAGGAAGGGAGGGGTTTATCTGGGCTCTGGGCTATCTGCTATGGCCGCTCAAGCTTTAGTGCCAAGGCCGTTTTTATAGATGAAGAAAAAGATAGCTTTATCCCTTTTGCCTGGCTTTTTTATGTCCTCCAATACAACAACAAGTGGATCCTGATTGATTGTGGCTTTAGGAATCAGGAATATGTCAGGCTCTTTAAGATAAGCTGGCGCGATCCTCTTGAACTTTTAGCCGAGCTCAGTCTTAAGCCTGAGCAGATCGACCTTGTAATTATAACCCATGCCCATTTTGACCATGCCGGCTGTGTAAGCCTTTTCCCGCAGGTCCAGATTGTAATTACGCGTAAGGCCTATCAAGATGCCATAAATCGTGCCCAAAGCCTGGCCGAAAAAAAATTCTTGCAAGAGGCTGGCCGTTTTATCATTTTTAGTGGTGAGTACCGCATCGAGCCTGAGTTAAGGATTGAAGAGATATCTGGCCATGCCCCTGGTTCAGCCGTGGTCTATCTAGAAAAGAGTCTGATCATTTTTAGCGGGGATGAGGCCTATCTCAAAGCCAATTGGACCCAGTTGCGGTCTAATGGGACAGTTTTTGATGTAAGGGCCAATCAAGCTTTTTTAAAGCGCTTAAATAAAGAGGCTGATAAGTATTTAATCCTTAGCATGCATGACCCTGACCTTGTACCTGCAGCGCAGCATATTCTTAAACTGCGCTAAATCTACTTTTCTTATTTTTTTTAAGGTGAAAAGCTATGAGGATTGCTTTAGCTCAGATAAACACTAAGCTTGCCGATTTTAAGGGTAACCTCCAAAAGATGCTTGACCTCTGTCTTAAGGCTTCCCAGCAGGGTGCTGAGGTTATCGTTTTCCCAGAATTAGCTGTTTCAGGCTATCCGCCTTTAGACCTCCTGGATCAAAAGCATTTTGTAGAATCCGAACTCAAGGCAATTGGCTCTTTTAAAAAGAATGTGCCAGCAAACTTAGCTGTAATCTTTGGCTATCTAGACTTAAATCCTTCTCCAACAGGTAAGCCCTTTATAAATACCGTAGCCGTAATCCAGAATCAAGAGATTTGTTTTACCCAGGCCAAGACCCTTTTGCCGACTTATGATGTCTTTGATGAGGCTCGTTATTTTGAGCCTGCAGTTAAACGCAAGGCCTTTTGTCTCAAAGGGAAAAAGATAGGCATTGCCATCTGTGAAGATCTGTGGTGGGAAAAGGAATACAACCAAGCCCTTCAATACCCTATCGAGCCCGTGCGTGATTTAGTCAAGGAGGGCATTGAGATCTTGTTTGCACCTTCGGCCTCACCCTTTTTTTTAAACAAACCTTTTTTAAGGAAAAGGCTTTTGCAACAGATAAGTCAGCAGCAGAAAATTGCCATATGCTATGTCAATATGGTGGGGGGGAATGACGGTCTGATCTTTGATGGCCAATCGATGTATTTCTCGCCCGATGGCCGCTTGCAAGCAGTAGGCCTTGCCTTTGCTGAAGACCTGGTGCTAGTGGATAGCTCAGCGCCAGTGCCTGCCTTAGAATTTAAGCCCGATGAGCTTGAGCAGCTTACAGAGGCATTGGTCTTAGGTATTAAAGACTATATCTTTAAATGCGGTTTTAGCCGAGTGCATGTAGGACTTTCTGGGGGAATTGATTCAGCCTTGGTAGCAGTACTTGCAACTCTATCCCTGGGGAAAGCTAACGTAAAGGCCTTTGGATTACCATCCCGCTATTCATCGGCAGGAAGTATTGCGGATGCCAGGGAACTGGCCTACCGCTTGGGGATAAGCTATGAAGTAATTCCCATAGAAGACATCTATCGTGCTTTTCTTAACACCCTGACTTCTCCGCTTCAATTACAAGAGCTGGAGACTACTCAGGAAAATATTCAGGCCCGTATCCGTGGTTCTATTTTGATGGCCTATGCCAATCGCTATCAATCAGTGCTTCTAAATACCGGCAATAAGTCGGAGCTTGCCACAGGCTATTGCACACTCTATGGCGATATGTGTGGGAGCCTTGCGGTAATAGGAGACCTCTTTAAAACCCAGGTCTATGCCCTAGCCCGCCATATCAATCAACGCTATGGTTTTATCCCCGAGACCATCCTGAGCAAGGCCCCTACGGCAGAGCTTAAGCCTAATCAGACCGATCAGGATACCCTCCCACCATATGAACTCTTAGATGCCATCTTAAAAGATTATTTACTTGACAACCTATCTTTTCCCGAGTTGGTGGCCAAGGGCTATCCTTTTGCCGTAGTAAAGCAAGTTCTTACGATGGTGGCTCGCGCAGAATATAAAAGAAGGCAAGCCCCCCCGGTGTTAAAGGTATCTCCGCGTGCTTTTGGAATGGGCAGGCGCATGCCCATTGCCAGGGAATTGTTTGAGCTAAAAGATTAAGTGCCATTTTCAATTTCACGCAGGCTATAGTTGTTGACAATCACTGTGCGATTCAAATGTAAGAGAATCTCATTCAACTCTTCCTGTCTTTTTTCCGGGATGCGCTTTAGGAGTTTGCGGTTGTTTTCGCGCCCCAACCATTCGCGAAACCCACAACATTTTTCATAAATGCTATTCAGGCTCTGCCAGCTTGTATCGATAAAGCGTTGCAGCTCATTGGAAAAATGAAGGCTAAATGATTTTGTATAACTTGAAAACTCCATCTCTTCTCTGAATTTAGAGAGATAATCACAGTAGAGGTTGATCTCTTTTATTAGCTCGGCCAGGTTGGCCTGTATACGAATTATCTTACCGCGTGGAGGTAAATAAGAAAAATAAATAGTATGGCGCCTGAGCTCAGAATGTCGGCCTTTTAAAAGATTACTTAAAAAGATTGCAAGCCGTTGGAATAAGCTTATGCGTAAGAGGGTTTTTTCTGTCTCTTTAAGGAAAAATAACAATCGCTGAATGTTTTCATATTGTGAAATATATCGCAGAGCGATCTCCTTGAGGCGATAGGCTTTACCAGGAGATCTTTTTATTTCGCCAAGTTCATATTTAGCCTTTATTTCATTTTCGATAGTAGACTCACTCTTTTCAAGGTCGGCAATAATTGTCAGATTTAATTCAGGATAATTACGCAAACCAAGCTCAGCACACTTTTTGGCGATCATTTCATCAAATAAGCTACTGTCTTTTTTATAATTCAGGACTGTGCCAACTATCATTTTGATATGGGGGTAGAGCTGGACTCTGTATTCATCTTCCAAGATCATCTCTAGGCGATCAAAAAAAGGGGCTAAGGTATTTTTAAGGCGTTCGGCTATAGCCTGTTTAAGGGAGAGGGCTAGCTCCTTTTGTTGCTTGCTTAGATTTTGGTAATTATTCGAAGAATATAATTCATTTAAATAGTCCATTAAAAAGTTGTGAAGCTTGCGAATAAGCTTTATGTCATACTTTTCAATGATGGAGGGATTTAGACAATAGGCGTTCTGAACTGCATAGAGGTTATTGATAAGGTTCAAGAGGGCATTGGCATTGAACTCAGGGTCAACAATTATCGAAGACAATTTAAGGTTTGGTAGATTGATGAGGGTTGCCCGCAGATCGATTTCATCGCGCCAGTTTTGGCGCTGGTTATAGGCAAAGCGGAAGAGGTTGTCCCGCAATGAAATTAAAGAACCGATAATCTGTTGATAATAGGTTACAATATAGTCTTTGGCCTGAAAAAGACGTTGTTTTTCTTGTTGGAGAAATTGTCTTAGATCCTCTAAAGCCATGGCAATGACCCTATCCTTAGACTAAATAAATATTAACTGTTGATTCTTTATCTGGCAAGACAAAATAAGCAATTTATGTTAAAAAGAATTTTATGAAAACAAAGCCTATCTATCGCTGTCTTCACTGTGGGCATCTTGAAAACAAGTGGCTCGGGCGCTGTCCTAACTGTGGTGAATGGAATACCCTGGTAGAGCAAGGAGTCAATTGTGACCGCCATCAACTTCAGCTCAGTTCTATTCCCTTGGCTAACCTGGAAGTTAAAGATGAATTAAGGCTTGATGCTGGTCTTCAAGAGCTAAATCGTGTTTTGGGGGGCGGCATAATGGCAGGCTCGGCTGTCCTTTTAGGCGGGGAGCCAGGGGTAGGAAAGTCTACCCTTATGCTCCTTTTAGCAGCCTCTGTAAAAACGACCCGGCCTGTTCTCTTAATCTCTGGAGAGGAATCTGCTGCCCAGCTTAAAATGCGGGCTGAGAGGCTCGGACTGGCCCAGGCCAAGATAGAGATCTCTACCACAACGGAACTGGAGGCTATGCTAGGGCTTTTTGAAAACTTAAAGCCAGGGTTGATAATTATCGATTCCATTCAGACAGTCTATAGCCAAAGGATAGGATCGGTCTGGGGCACAGTCAATCAGATGAAATATGCTGCCCAGGAGATGATTGCGTGGGCTAAGACAAATCAGGGTGCACTTTTTTTAATCGGGCATGTCACTAAGGAAGGCTATTTGGCAGGGCCAAAACTTCTTGAACACATGGTAGACACTGTCTTGCAGCTTGAGACTGCTGATCAGGAGTGGCGGGTGATTCGGGCAACAAAGAATCGCTTTGGCTCGGTAGATGAGATTGGTATTTTTGAAATGACCGAACAAGGACTCCTCCAGGTAAAAGATCCGGCCGGCGCCTTTTTAGAGAAACGCTGCGGGCCTCTGCCTCCGGGGGTTGTCGTCACGCCTGTTTTTGAAGGTAGTAGAGTCCTTCTAATTGAATTACAGAGCCTTGTCGCCCCTGCCCGTTCTGCAACCTCAAGGGTCTTTTCCGACCGCATTGATCCTCGCTTGGTTTTTAAGGCTGAAGGGGTTTTAGAAAAGTATTGTGGAATTTCCTTTGCAGATTGC
>Ga0308414_1003148_pt1 | contig 10609 bp, 9 predicted proteins | sample HotsprSampleOS50_FD_205667 | JGI IMG/M metagenome (GOLD analysis project Ga0308414, IMG submission 205667) | Hot spring phototrophic mat microbial communities from Octopus Spring, Yellowstone National Park, Wyoming, United States - 20090730_OS50 ...
CGCGGTCAGGGCCAGGCCCAAGATCAGGCTGGAGACAATCGTTACCTCGTAAGACTCGAAGATGTCGGCGGCCATGCCGGCGCAGTCGCCCACGTTGTCGCCCACCAGGTCGGCAATCACAGCGGCGTTGCGGGGATCGTCCTCCTCCATGCCCGCCTCGACCTTGCCCACCAGGTCCGCGCCAACGTCAGCGGCCTTCGTGTAGATGCCGCCGCCAACGCGCATAAACAGGGCCAGCAGCGTGCCGCCAAAGCCAAAGCCCAGCAGCACATCGGGTGCAGCCTTGCCGAAGATAATAAAGATCAAAGTTCCACCCAACAGCCCCAGGCCGTCGGTCAGCATGCCGGTGATCGTGCCGGAGCGATAGGCGATTTTCAGAGACTGCTTGAAGCTGGTTCGCGAGGCGGCCGCTACACGAACGTTGCCCTGAACGGCCATGTTCATGCCGATGAAACCAACTGCAGCCGAGAACGACGCGCCCATTGCAAATGCCACTGCCCGGCCAATCGCTACGCCCGTAACAGCAGCATCGCAGGTAACCAGCGCAGGGTCAGCGGCTGTACGCTCCGGGTTAAACTCCGGGAAGCCGGCGCTGATGGCGATCTGTTTGGCGGTGAGGCCTTCCTCGAGGGATAGCAGCACCTCCTCGGCTGTCAGATCAGTGTTCTCAGCAATGACCTGGGCATAGGCATTATCCACCGCCGCTGGGCAGAACAGTTCGTTCGCCTCGCCGGTGGGCCGTACCAGTGCCACACTGAGGAACATGGCAACGGTGAGAATGACGATGAGAACAGCAATGGTCCGCAGTTGAGTGCGCAGATAGGCGTTCGCGCCATCCCGGATGAAACCCCAGATGCGCTGCATTGCCTGGCTGCCCTTGTCAGCGGCAAAGGTCTGGCGCGCTAACCAATAGGCGTAGATTAGCGCGATGAAGGCGGTAGCAAGCACGATTAAAATCATAACTTGCTCAAACGGTTGGATACCTTGCATGGCTTGCATAGCGTACTTCCCTCTAAGTAGTCAACCACATCTGCCCCGTCCGGGCACACGGGGGCGTGGGGACGGGGCTGAAGTCACAAGCCGGGTGAGTTTTCCCTTTGCGTATTGTATGCGAGAGGCTAGAGCGCCGTACAATTCCAAATGACATAGAAATTGGTGTACGTTTGTCAACCGGATGGCCCAAGCTAAAGCGCAGCCTGTATAATGCACTGCTGCCGGATTCAGTAAGGGCGCAGACGTAAGGACTCCCACGTGACGAAACAAAGGGCTGCGGCCTGGCTTGTTCATCTGTACACGGCCAGCGGCGGCGTTCTCGGTATGTTGGCCCTGCTGGCAGCAGCCGATTCCGACTTCCGCACGGCGTTTCTGCTGCTGGCAGCTGCGGCTGTCATTGACGCTACTGACGGCATGCTGGCGCGCCATGTGCGCGTCACCGAAGCGCTGCCGAACTTCGACGGTGCCATGGTTGACAACGTGATAGATTTCTTCACTTACATCTGGGTGCCGGTGTTCATCATTGACCGCGCTGGCCTGCTGCCCCATCCGCTTCTCGTTGTTGTGCCTATCCTGGCTGGGCTGTATGCCTATGGACAGGCCAACATGAAAACCCCTGACGGCTTCTTCCTCGGCTTCCCCAGCCACTGGAACGTTGTCGCGCTTTATCTATACTGGCTGCAGCCTGGTCCGCTGTTGACAACCCTGGCGCTGGTTGTGCCCGGCACACTGACGTTCGTGCCTACCCGCTACCTCTACCCCAGCAAGAGCAGGCCGCTGCGCGTGCCCACCTTCGTGCTCGGCGCAGTGTGGACCGCGCTGGTTCTTCTGCTGCTGCTGCAGCCTGCGCCAGATATGCGGCTGGTGTGGCTCAGTCTGCTCTACCCGCTCTACTATCTTCTGGGCAGTTTCTATGTTGACTGGCGCGTGCGCCGTCAGGCTTCCGCCTGACTCTCAGCGCACATTCCCTTGCGGAACCGCCGCTTGCTGGTGGTGTATAATGACCGCGTTTGTGATTGGAGACGCCGCTGTGACCAACACCCTCGACCCCAAAAGCATCCCCATCGTGCATGACAGCGCCGCCGGCTGGCAGCCAGACCCGCAGCACCCGCGCCGCCGCCCGCCCTGGATCAAGGTGCGCGCCCCAGGCGGCGAAACCTATGCCCGTGTCCACGAGCTGGTGCGCCAGAAAACCCTCAACACCGTTTGCGAGGAGGCCTTGTGTCCCAACCTGGGCGAGTGCTGGGGGCGCGGCACGGCTACCTTTCTGATGATGGGCGACACCTGCACCCGTTCCTGTGGCTTCTGCGACATCAAAACCGGGCGGCCCAGCCCGCTCGACTGGGCCGAGCCGAACCGCATCGCCGAAACCGTCCGCGCGATGAACTTGAGGCACGTCGTTATCACCAGCGTGAACCGCGACGAGCGCGCTGACGGCGGCGCGCCGATCTTCGCCATGGTCATCCGGCGCATTCGCCAGCTTCAGCCAGGGTGCAGCATCGAGGTTCTAATCCCCGATTTCAAAGGCAGCCGCGATGCTCTCAAGATCGTCATGGACGCGCAGCCGGAAATCCTGAACCACAATGTCGAGACCGTGCCGCGCCTGTTTAAACGGGTGCAGCCTCAGGATCGCTACGAGTGGGCCATGGCTGTTCTCGAAACAGCCAAACAGATGGACCCTCTGGTGCTGACCAAAAGCGGGATCATGCTCGGCCTGGGCGAAACTCTCGATGAAGTGCTGGCCGTCATGCGCGATCTGGCGGCGCGCGGTGTTGACATCCTGACGATTGGCCAGTACTTGCAGCCCAGCCGGCGGCATCTGCCGGTTGAGCGCTTCTGGCTGCCAGACGAGTTCGAACAGCTCAAGCGCGCTGGCCTCGAAATGGGGTTCAAGTGGGTGGAGAGCGGCCCGCTGGTGCGCAGCAGCTACCGCGCCGACGAACAGGTGCGCGAGCTGTCCAGGCTCAACTACATTCACTTGCGCCAGGAGTCTGCCGCCAACCAGCCTACTTAAGCCGCTTCATGATTTCCTGGTAAGCTTCGTTAATGCGCTGCATGCGCAGCGTGGCGTCCGGCGATGGGTCACGGTCTGGATGGTTCTGCTGCGCTTTCTCCCGATAGGCTCGTTTGACTGCGTCTTGTGATGCGTCACACGGCAGTTCGAGCACATCGTAATACGGCTGCAGCGGGTTGGGGCGCACAGCGTGGAAAGCGCAGTCGTCCACGTTGTAATAGCGCCGGTCGAAGTTGGCTATCCCGCACACGCCGTCCAACGCTTCGGAGTGCACCAGCGTGTAGTCGCAGCTTAGATCGGCCAGGTCCACCGGTGCGCCGTGAACCACCCTGCCCCCGTCCTCGATAAACACTGGAAATACGGTGACAGATGCGCCGCGGCTGCGGTAGGCATAGACCTTGCCGCCATAGATATCGGCCAGCAGCTTGAGCGGGCCGTCCCGGCTATCAGTTCGCGCACCGCTTGGGGGCAGCGCGTCCTGCGCCACAATGACTAGTGTGTGCATGCTGGCAAAGGTGTTGCGCTCAAACCAGGTCTTAAGAGTCGCCGCTGGAGGTATGTCATCCTCCACATAGATGACAACCTTTTCGCCCAGCCGCATTCGCACGCGCAGGGAGATATCCTCGGCCAGCCGCACCGACTTCACGGCTTTGGCGCGCGGCAGGTGGCTAAGAAGATACTCAAGGGCTGCTGACCTGTTCATGGCCTCTATTTTAACACACAGCCAAACAGCACAGGTTAAATGTTATGAGAGGAAACCATCGGCAGCAGGCTGCCAAGTGGTTGTTATAGAGTTAACACCAGCCAGCGCGCCCTGTGCTCAGTAGGGCGCTGTAGGCTGCTCAGCTTTCGATGATTTTGTCGTCAATGAGCTGCTGCTGCACCTTCTGGCCGCGTGGATCGAAACTGAAATGCTGGCCATAGAGCTGGAATTCCATATCTTGCATTGAACGACCAGCGCGGTTCTTCTCCACCGTGAACACAACCCAGTCGCGGTACTGGCGCGCTGTGTATGGGTTAAAGGCAACGTGATCCTTCGACAGAATCTGGTACTTGTTGTTCATGATAATAGCGATGTCAGATTCGTAGTCGAGGGCGCTGCTGCCGCGCAGGTGGAAGAGGTGGATGCGCTTGCTCTTAAGCCCTTCCCGGTCAGCCGCTACAATCGCCCACACGGGCACGTCCAGCGACAGCGCAATGTCTTTTAGACCTTCTACGATGATTGTCACCTTGTCGTTTTCGTCGCGCGGGCGCTCCGGGTGCACAGCGATCTTCTGCAGGTAGTCCACGAAAACGGTGACGTTCCCGTTCGTGACTTCAGTCAAACGCGCCGTCATCTCCTTAATAGCGCGCAGCGTGGTCACCGCAGGGCTGGCCTTGACTAGGATCATGCGGTCGGCGTAGCGCGCCATCCGCGCCAAGGCCGGAGCGGTCTTGGGGTTTTCGCGAAGAATGGCTTGCAGCGAACCAGAGCCGCCGTCCCGTCCCATAAACTCCTTGGCCCGCTGGGCCACAATGATCTGGTATAGGTCGCGCAGTTTGATCCCGCGGTTGAGGTCAATCTCCGGCGGGTTCACGCTCTCCATGCACAGCAGGCGGTGCATTAAGTGTGTCTCGGTGTGCTCGTATGAGAGGTAGAACGCGAACTGATCCGGCCGCATCGCAATGTTGCGGGCGATCTGCATCGTCGCGATCGTCTTGCCAATGCCCTGCGCTCCACCCAGCAGAATCAGCTCAGTCTTGCGCAAACCACCCCCGATAAAACCGTCGAGCGGATCAAACCCCGTTGGCAGCGGCACATAATCTACCAGGTCACCGCGCACAACGCGCTCATTGGCTTCATTCATGACCTGTGTGAGCGTGCGCGGCATGTGCGCGCCGCCGCGCCCAGAGGCCGGGCGGGCCTGCTGTGCTGCTGCAGGCGGCTGGGGCTTATTCCCCTCAGCAGCATCAGGTTCGTAATCTGGAAGTTCATCTGTGAACCGTCGTGTCGACATACCCGCCCTCAGCCCGAAAACGAGCGTGAAAACCCCATTCCGCTAAACTCAATCATACTAACACTAAATAAACGGCGCAATTAGAAGATGGTTTGGGAACATAAAGCATGCATAACGTTTCTGGGTTCCTGTGTTACGAACATTACTCGAATTTTAAGGCACAACAGCAGCGGCAACGATTTCTCAAGTATCTGCTCATTCATGGTTCATTCACAAACAGCTAACTTCTATGTTAAAATGATTCAGTGTCCTTAACCGTCTGCGAGGTAATAATTGTAATTAAGAGTCTGAGCGAGCGCGGTTACCTGCAGCAGGAGGCAAAAGGTAAAACGTGATACAGGAACTTGTCAACCGGGCCGACCAGCGCGGCTACCTCACCCTTGATGACGTTCTTGAAGTACTTGACGAAGACGGAGACGACATTGCCTCAATCGAGACGGTGCTGTACGAATTAGACGAGCTTGGCATAGAAATCCGCCAGGAGAGTGAAACGGCCAGCGGCATTGGCCCCGCTGACGACCAGGACATCGAGTTCGAGCCAGAAGAAATCCCCCAGGACCCCGGTATAGGCGATATCAACGCCGTCTCGGCGGACGATCCGGTGGGCCTGTATTTCCGCCAGATGGCCCAGGAACCGCTGCTCACCGCTCAGGAAGAAATCGAACTGGCCAAACGCATCGAGATTGGCAAGGAAGCCCGCGAGTGCCTGATGCGCCTCGATGCGCATGAGGTGTACGGCGAAGCCGGCATCCTGCATCTGCAGCGCCTGGTTATGGACGGTCAAGCCGCGCGCGAGCACCTAGGCCGCGCCAACACCCGCCTGGTTGTGAGCATCGCAAAGCGCTACATGGGCCAAGGCTTGCCTTTCCCGGATCTGATTCAGGAAGGTAACGTCGGCCTGATGCGCGCGGTGGACAAGTACGACTACAAGCGCGGCAACCGCTTCAGCACCTATGCCACCTGGTGGATTCGCCAGGCGATTACGCGAGCGCTGGCGCAGAAGACCCGTACCATCCGCATTCCGCTGCATATGACCGAGCGCATCCGCCAGATGTACCGCACAGCTCAGGCGCTGGAGCAAAACCTGGGCAGGCGCCCCACTCCGGAGGAGATCGCCTTCGAGATGGACCTGCCCACCGAGACCGTTCGCGGCATGATGGACGCCAGCCAGCACGCCATCGCGCTGGAACGCCCCGTAGGCGATGACGGTGACAGCGAGTTTGGCGATTTTATTGAAGACCAGGACTCGCCCAGCCCAGTAGAGGCCGCCACCCAACACCTGCTCCAGGAAACCATCGAAGAAGTGTTGAGCGAACTTACCCCGCGCCAGAGCCATATCCTGCGCCTGCGCTTCGGCCTGGGCGGGGGCGAGCCGCACACGCTGGAAGAGATCGCCAACAAGTTCGGCCTCAGCCGCGAGCGCATCCGCCAGCTCGAAAAAGAGGCGCTGCGCCGCCTGCGCCACCCGCGCCTGGCGCACAATCTGCGCGACTATCTGGGATGAGCCGTCTTCATCAGTCTGATTTAACCGCAGCCGGGCTTGAAGCCCGGCTTTTTCGTGCCGGTTTGTAACATTTGTGGCTTCTTGACTGTACAACCTGCCCAAACCTATAATGAGTTTAACGCTGCATTGGGCCAGAAAAGGATTCTCCCATGGCGCAAACTAAACCCAAATTCGCCTTCTTCAAGGGGCGCATTGTCCCATTCGAGCAAGCAACTGTTAGTGTTATGACGCACGCGCTGAACTACGGAACCGGTGTGTTCGGCGGGCTGCGCGGCTACTGGAACGCCGATGAAGAACAGCTCTTCGTCTTTCGACCGCTCGATCACTTCGAGCGTTTCCTGCAGTCCGCTGCGCTGCTGCGCATGACGTTCGACTACACGCCCGAAGACCTGCTCAGCTTTCTGCGCGATCTGCTGCAGGCCGAACGCTACCGCGAGAACTGCTACATTCGCCCTCTGGCCTACAAATCGTCAGAAGCCATCGGCGTCCGCCTGCACGACCTCGAGGCCGACATCACGATCTTCGCCCTGCCCTTTGGCAGCTATCTCAAAGACGACGACGAAGGCTCGCACGTTTGCTTCTCGGCCTGGCGACGAATTGACGACAACGCCATTCCGGCTCGGGGGAAAATTGTCGGCGCATATGCCAACTCTGCCTTCATTAAGACAGACGCTATGCTGGCTGGTTACGACGAGGCGCTGGTGCTGAACGACGACGGCCACGTTTCCGAAGCCAGCGCGGCCAACCTGTTCATCGTGCGCAAAGGCACAGCCATCACCCCGCCGGTCACGGACAACATTCTGGAAGGCATCGTGCGGCGGTCGCTGATCCACTTCATGCGCGAGGACCTGGACATCGAAGTTGTCGAACGCCAAATTGACCGCACGGAAGTTTACATCGCGGACGAAATCTTCCTGTGTGGCACCGGCGTGCAGCTCACACCTGTGACTCGCGTCGAACACCGTGTGATCGGCAGCGGGCGCATCGGCCCGATAACAGCGCGCGTGCGCGACATGTTCTTCAAAGTTGTCACCGGCCGCGCCGAGAAATACCGCGACTGGGTGGCGCCCATGTACGACACCGAGCATGTGCGCCCGCTGTGACCGCCGACACAGCCAGCGGCGTTTCAGATAAAACAAGAAGGGTTATTAAAAATGCTGAGCCGTGTGCTTGTTCCGCTAGATGGTTCTGAGCTGGCCGAAAAAGCCCTGCCCGAAGCCCAGAAGATCACCAAACCAGGCGGTGAAATCATTCTGCTCACTGCGGTAGACCCGCCTGAATACCTCTCGTACAGCCTGTATGGAACACAGCCAGTGCCTCCGCAGCCGGTTGGGGCTGGCGAGCTGGACTTTATAGCTGTCTCCAGGGATATGGCTGTCCAGTCGGAAGCCTACCTGAAGCGGCTGGCCGCTGAACTCGAACAGGTTGGTTTTCAGGCGCGCCCGCTGATAGAGGTGGGCGCGCCCGCAGAAGTAATCATCAAAACGGCTCAGGCGCAGCGGGCAGAAGCGGTGGTAATGTGCACGCACGGCCGCTCTGGCCTCAGCCGATGGATTCTAGGCAGCGTCACCAACAAGGTGTTGAGCGCGGCCCCCTGCCCTGTGTTCGTGATTCCCCCACAGCGTGATCAGACGTGAAGGGTGGCGCTGGCGGCTCTATAGTACCTGCTAGGGCCGCCAGCACAGGCTAGCCCTCTTTCAGCGCGTCCGGGTCCTCTGTCAGGCCGCCGCCGCGCACTGTGGCGCCAATGACCAGCGCCGCGCTGATCAGCACCAAGTTCTTAACAATGTACTGCCCTTCCAGCGTAAGGGCGAATGGAAACTGGGTGAACACGAGGTCTGGCCGCAGCAGCACCGGCGACACCGTGCCCGGCATCTGCAGCATGAGCAGCAGGATAGTCACGCGCATGAAGCGGCCAGTGATGAAACCGAGGCCGATGGCCATTTCCCAAACCGCGAGGAACGGAATGAACAGGTTCATAGGCAGAAATGTCAGCGTCTCTCGGATTAACCCTTCAGCCGGGCTAACACCGGGAAACAGCTTGAGCGCGCCGAACCAGAAGAACACCACGCCCAGCGACACGCGCAGCAGCGTAATGCCGTGCGTGGCCATCAAGTGGGTTATCCGACGGTCTATGCGGTCGAAACGCTCGCCGAAAGCTCCACCCATAGGCGGCTGGCCCCGCAGCTTAGTTGTCATGTCACACCTCCGAGACATGTGATATTTTTCTCACACATGTGATAATTATAACAATACACCTTGCTGCCGCGCCTTAGAAGCTGATAAACGACCAACGCGCAACCCGACGCCGGCTGCTGCGTAAATGCTGTCGAGTTTTGCTGCGCCCAAGTCAACCCATACGGAGCTGTTTATGTCTCACCTCACCCCGGTCATTCGCGTCACCGCGCTCACTCGAGAACTGCCGATGGGCAAAATCACCGTTCACGCCTTGCGCGGTGTGGACCTGACAGTCTACCCCGGTGAGATGGTGAGCATTGTCGGCCCGTCCGGCAGCGGCAAGAGCACGCTGCTGGGGCTGATCGGCGGCCTGGACTCGCCGACGCACGGCACGATTGAGATTGACGGCGTGGATATCACGCGCATGAACGAAGACCGCCTGACAGAAATCCGCAACGAGAAAATCGGTTTCATCTTTCAGTTTTTCAATCTCATCCCAACTCTGACAGCTCTCGAAAACGTGGCCCTGCCAATTCAGTTTGCCCGCAAGCCCCGCTTTCGCCCGGAGGCGCGCGCCAGAGAACTGCTCGAAATGCTGGGCGTTGGCGACCGGCTCCATCACCGTCCGGCTGAGCTGTCAGGCGGCCAGCAGCAGCGCGTGGCCATTGCCCGCGCCCTGGCCAACAACCCGCCCCTGATCCTGGCCGACGAACCAACCGGCAATCTGGACAGCGAATCTGGTCAGCTTGTTCTGGACGCTCTCAAGCGCATTCAGCGCGAAGCCGGCACAACCGTGGTGATCGTCACCCACGACCCAGATATCGCCCAAGTCACCGATCGCACGGTGCGGCTGGTTGACGGACGCATTGTGCACGATGGCATGCCGGAGGCCAGCACAGCCCGCGCCTGTTAGTCTTTGTTAACCTGCCTCTCCCCAACCGTTGTTGTGCTAGAATACAGGCATCAGGCGATTCTGTACGCGGGATTACAATGATGCGGGCGGATTTTGCTCTTGACTATGATGTACTGACTGTACAGCACACGCAGAAGCTTTATCTGCTGGCGCGCCTCACAGCCGGCCCCGCCCCCGATTCCCGCCTGCGCCGCCCCCTCAACCTGAGCGTCGTCATTGACCGCAGCGGCTCGATGTCGGGCGAAAAACTCAATTACACGCGCCAGGCGGCTCAGTTCTTAGTGCAGAACCTCAGCGCGCGCGACACGCTCTCGATCGTGCTGTACAACGAAAACGTTGAAACCCTCGTGCTCCCAGAACCGGTGCGCCATAAAGACGCCATTGTCCAGCGCATTGAAGCGGTGAAAGCTGGCGGCACAACTAATCTCAGCGGCGGCTGGCTTGAAGGCTGCAACAATGTAGCGCGCAACCTGAACGCCGACTGTCTCAACCGCGTGATCCTGATGTCAGATGGGCTGGCCAACCGCGGTATCACCGATTGCGAAAGGTTGGTCGCCCTGGCGCGCCAGAAGTTTGAGGCTGGCGTCAGCACGACCACGATGGGCCTGGGCGCGGATTTCAACGAGGACCTGCTTGTCGCCATGGCCAACGCGGGCGGCGGCGCGTTTTACTTCATCGAAAGCCCGGAAGTCGCGCCGTTGATCTTCCAGGAAGAGCTGCGTGGGCTGCTCAGCGTGGTTGGTCAGAACCTCGTCATCAGCATGGAACTGTCGCCTTACGTCTCTAGCGTGAACCAGCTCAACGCTTACCCGTCCGCCAGCAGCTCGGAGCGCGTGTCTTTTCGCTTGGGCGACGTGTTTGGCGAGGAGGTCAAAACGCTTGTCCTGGAGCTGACGCTAGTTGGGTTAGAGGAAGTAGGCGCTGTCCAGATCGCAACGCTGCGCTTCGAATATGACGAGCTGAGCAGCGCAGGCGCCGAACACCGCGTGCTGGAGCTGCCGGTGCTGGTT
>Ga0308414_1003150_pt1 | contig 10607 bp, 11 predicted proteins | sample HotsprSampleOS50_FD_205667 | JGI IMG/M metagenome (GOLD analysis project Ga0308414, IMG submission 205667) | Hot spring phototrophic mat microbial communities from Octopus Spring, Yellowstone National Park, Wyoming, United States - 20090730_OS50 ...
CAGTAGCACAGACAGAGCCGTTGAGCGAAAATCAGATGGAAAATCAAAGGAAACTTACTCGGCTCCGTCTCGCCGACAATCAAGCGGAGAGCGACGCACGCCGTCATACTCTTCGCCGTCGCAACGCAGTTCGCCACCCGCTTCTGCACCGTCTCGTGGTGGGGGTTCTTCTGGTTCGTCCTCTTCGGGCTCATCAGGGCGGCGACAACGATAACGCTTCAACACTATGAAACACGCATTTTTTTTCGGATTTCTTTTTCTTTGGGCGGGCTGTGGCTTTACCAAAATGACGCACCCCGAAGTCGAAGTGTTAGACCCCGACTCGAAAAAATTCTTGATGGAACAAGTGTCCGTGCTTTCCAAGTGCGGCAGTTGCCATGAGAATTTGACCGACAAATACACCGTTTATAGCAAAGCCGTTAAAAACAAAACGAGTTTGGACAAACTCAATTTGGTTCGCTCCGATGCGTTCAACGGCGCGGAACTGCGCGGCTACGACAACTACGCTGAAAGCGATTTTGGCTTCTATTACTTCTACCCTTGGTGGTATGATAATTATATCGTGAGTTCAAGGCTCTACAACAGCACGCCGATTGCCAGCAACGAAGAACTCACCGATGAACGTCGACGGCGACAAAGTTATCGACGCGGGTCGGGACGCTTGCGGCTCTCTTCTCCAACCACGCCGACGGCTACCGTTGTTGCACCTGCACCGTCTGTTGCACCAAGCGCACCTGCAACCTCAACAGCGAACCCCAATCGCACCACGAACTCGAATGACGATGACAGCAACAGTCGCCGACGCACCACTGAAAGCAATCCAACTTCTGAACCCACGCGTCGACAAAGCGATAGCCAAGCGTCGCCCGCTCAACCTGAAAAACGCGACAGCGGACGTTCTCGCTAACGGATTTGTGATATGACGATAACATCTTGCTTGAACCTCATCAATTCCTACAATGAAACGCGTTCGTTTTTTTCTCATTCTATCTGCTTGCCTCTTTTCTTTCAACGCCTCTGCACAAAACGAACTTGATGCCATTCGCTTCAGCCAGCAAGGGCTTGGCATTGGCGCACGCGCACTCGGCATGGGTGGCGCATATACCGGCATCGCCAACGATTACAGCGCGATTTTCTACAACCCTGCGGGGCTTGGTCAAATCAAACGCTTGGAGTTCAATCTTGGATTTGATTTTTATCAATACAACAGCAATGCGTCTTATCTCAACACGACGCAACCCGCACTTAACAGCCGCACAGCGATTCAGTCGCTTGGGTTCGTGATGCCATTCCCGACTTATCAAGGCAGTTTCGTGGTGGCGTTTGGCTATAACCGTCAAGCCAATTTCACGGGGGCACAAACCATCAATGCCTTCAATGCCTCACAAAGCATTTTAGATGGGCTTGCGGCGAACTCAAATCCACGCTTTGATTCCAACAACAACATCATTTTGAGCGACCTTGCCTCATATGCTTGGGAACAATTTCTGCTTAACGATTCAGCCGGACTGTATGTGAATCCAATTCGCGGCAATGTGTTGCAAAACTCGGAACTCTTGGAAGATGGCGGGAAAAATTCTTTTGCGATTGCTACTGCGGTAGAAGTCGCGCCGTCTTTGTTTATTGGCGGCACGCTCAACATCATAAGCGGCAATTACTCCTACATTCGCACATACCGCGAGAGCGATGCTCAAAATCGCTATGAAAAATTCCAATCGCTAACACTTGAAGAAACGATTGAAAGCGACATTACGGGTTGGAATCTCAAAGCCTCGCTCTTGTATGTGCTTGACGACCATTTTCGCTTGGCATTAGCCGTTGAAACGCCAACGACCTTAACCTTCAACGAACTTTCCACGCAAACGCTCTCGTCTCAATTCAAAGTTGCACCTGCACCGAATCAGCCGCTTTCGTTTTCCGACCGATTGCCTTCAAACAAGTTTGAGTATCGCTTGCGCACACCGTTCGTGTTTTCAGGCGGCGTGAGTTTGGAAGAGCCGAACTTTACAATTTCTGCCCAAGCCACCTTCACCGATTGGACGCAACTTGAATATCGCGCCGATGGCGAAAGTTTTGCCGACATCAATCGCATTTTCAAAACCGATTTTCAACAAACGATTGACTATGCACTCGGCGCGGAACTGCGCTCAGTCTTTTTGCCAATACGCGCACGCGCCGGGTATAATTACCAAATGTCGCCGCTGAAATTTCGTGATGCCGCACGCACACAACCAACGACAAGCGACGACGCGCGCAAAACCATTACCTTCGGTGCAGGGATTCTGCTTCGCAAAACATTAAGTATCGATGTGGCGTATCTGCGCACCACACAAAGTGTTTTCGGAAGCCTTTACACAGGTTCGGCGCAAGTGGGCGAAACACTCACCATCAATAGTATTGTTCTAACGACCAGTTTTCGCTTCTAAATTTTTCTGCTCCCCTACTTCCTTCCATTTTGCTTAATGCCGAAGGTCTTGCTGTTAAAACGGCTTTATCGTCTGTATCCATCGCATAATTTGGCTTGTGTGGAGATGTCTCTCGTCTATATTAACAGTGCAAAAGTAGCCCAAGAAGGTGTGCAATAGTCTTACGGCTGCGACAATTCTTTCAAGAATCTTTCTTAAACCGAAAGGAGTTTTTAGTCAATGGCACACAAAAGTCAAGTGAAGTGGTTCGACGGCAAGAAGGGCTATGGATTCATTCTTAATCCGGGGGGAGGCGAAGACATTTTCGTTCATTACTCTGCGATTGCGTCGGAGCGGAAGTATAAAATGCTCGATCCGGGCGCACCTGTGGAGTTTGAACTGCTTACAACCAACAAAGGGTTGCAAGCACAAAATGTCAAGCAACTCACGCCGTTGAGCGATGAAGCCATGCGTGCCTCGCCGTCGAGGTAGCACAACGGATTTAATGCCGTTTGCTCGTGAGGAAGTTTGCAAGCCATCTGCAAGCAAGGGAGGTCGCCTTTTGCGACCTTTTTTGTTTTGTCTATGTGCTTTCTTCGCGTGGCTCGTGAGCGTATCGTTTTCCCGTATCGTTGTATCTTCGCGCTTTCTTGATTGCATTCAACTCACGACGATTCATCTCAATGACGCTCAAATCGCTGCTTTCGCACAGCATTGAAGCCTACACCGCCGTGCGCACCGATACTCGCCCCGCCGATGTCGTTCTTTCCGATTACCTTCGCGCCCGAAAATATCTTGGCTCGCACGACCGAAAATTCATCAGCGAAGCCGTCTATACCACACTCCGACAAGAACTTTCACTTGAACGCTTTATCCGAATCGCCTTGCCCGAACTCTCCAACAATTTAACTTACGCGCTCCTCATTTTTCTTTCGCTCGCCCAACGCTCACAAGAAAATTTACTTTCTCCAACAAGTGAACTCACATTGCTCCCCGAACAAACGCTTTCAGATTTGCACGCGCGTTTCCTTTCTCATCGCCAAAGCCAAACGCTCTCTGAACGCTTTTCTTTTCCTGATTGGGTTACGGAGAAATTACGCGCGGAATTTTCAGAGCAAGCGTTGGAACATCTCTACACCTCACTCAACAGCGAAGCCCCGCTCACGCTTCGCACCAACACGCTTCTCATTTCACGAGAAGACTTGCAAGAGCGATTGCTTTGCGAAAACATCACAACGACCTTCGGCACTCTTTCACCCGACGCGCTTCTCTGCGACCGACGACGACCGATTTTCCACACAGAAGCCTTCAAGCAAGGACTGTGCGAAATTCAAGACGAAGGAAGCCAACTGATTTCACTGCTTCTCAATCCGAAACCGAAAACCATTACGCTTGATGCGTGCGCAGGCGGCGGCGGCAAAACGCTTCATCTTGCAACCCTGATGCAAAACAAAGGGAAAGTCTATGCTTACGAGAAAATTCTCAAACGCTTCGGCAACATTCGCGACCGATTGAAACGCTCCTCACTTCAAAACGTGGAACTGCTGGATAGCGATGAGAAACTTCAACGCTTCCGTGAAAAATTCACCGGCAAAGTCGATTACCTCTTGATTGACGCGCCTTGCACCGGAAGCGGCACGCTCCGACGCAATCCCGACCTTAAACGCCGACTCACACCCGAATCGCTTGACCGAATTAAACGCACCCAATCTGAAATTTTAGATGATTACGCGCCACTGCTTAAAGCGGGCGGAAGGTTGGTTTATGCGACATGCTCAATTTTTCGCGAGGAAAACGAGGCACAAGTCGAAGCGTTTCTTTCACGCAATCAGCAGTTTTCGCTCTTGCCGGCTTCGGAAGTCGTGAAGGAAATTCGCATAGACGCTGATTTGACAAGGCTTTGTGAGCGATTGAAGGACGAAACCTATCTCAAACTCTTTCCGCACCGTGATAAGACCGATGGATTTTTCGCCGCCGTTCTCACACGCCACTCGTAAGTTTTTCGCGCTCTACATTCACCGTCTCTTTGATTAAATACGTTTCGCTTTGCAGATAACTCTTCGTAATCATTTCGCCGAGCAAGCCGCCCAAGAAAAATTGCACGCCAAGAATAATCAGCAACACGCCAAGCATTAAGAGCGGACGATTGCTCACGCTCTCATCATGCACATACTTGCCGTAAGTCAGCACCGCCGCAATCACAAAGCCCAAGAGAAAACAGACAATTCCAAGCATACCGAAAAGGTGCATGGGGCGTTTCATATACTTCGTAATGAACATCACCGTGAGCAAATCCAAGAAGCCATTGAAGAAACGGCTTAATCCGAATTTCGAGTATCCGTATTTGCGAGCGCGATGCTGCACGGCGAGTTCCGAGACGCGAAAGCCGTTCCACTTTGCCAACACGGGAATGTAGCGGTGCATTTCGCCATAGACTTGCACGGCTTTAACGACTTCATTCCGATAGGCTTTCAAGCCGCAGTTGAAATCGTGAATATGCACGCCGCTGAGCAAGCCTGTAACAAAGTTGAAAAGTTTTGATGGCAATGTTTTTGAAATCGGGTCGTAGCGTTTCTTTTTCCAACCGCTCACGAGGTCGTAGCCTTCTTCGAGTTTGCGAATGAGCGGCTCGATTTCGTAGGGATTGTCTTGCAAGTCTGCGTCCATCGTAATCACATACTTGCCTTGTGCCACTTTGAAGCCTGCGTCAAGTCCTGCGGATTTGCCGTAGTTGCGCCGAAACGAAATCAATTTGACCTCGTGATATTTTTCAATCAACTGTTTAATGACTTTGTCGGAGCCGTCAGTAGAGCCGTCGTTGATGAAAAGAATTTCAAATGTGGGCGAGTGTCCGAAGAGGTCGCGCAAGTTGCTCTTTTGAATCGAGTCGTAAATTTGTTCGGTGAGTTCGGGCAATGATTCGGCTTCGTTGTAGAGCGGAATCACGAGCGAAATGTCGACGGCAAAGTCTGTTGAGTTCGTGTTCAATGACATCACAGTTAATCGGTTTTGCTTTCTATCACGGCTTGAATATCGGGCGGGACATTGGAAAGGAAGTCGTAGCCTGTGAGGCGTTCGAGTTCATCGACGGTGGTGAGATATTTTCGCCAACCTGATTTCTTGAACTCTTTGCCTTGTTCATTCGGCATATTGACGGCAATGACACGAGTCTCTTTGTTGACACTTTCTAAGCCTTGCCCGCGCTCCAAGACGACGACAATTTTCCAAGTCGATTTTGGAATGGCAACGCGCCCGTTGCCTTTGCCTTTCAGATATTCAGGATTTTTGTCGTAGATGCCACCGGCAATGAGATAAAGTTCGTGGTTTTTCTTTTTGGCTAAGACTTCGCAGTAGGTTTCAAGCGAGAGCCAAGGACCGGCGTTAAGGTCATGCGTTTGCGGCAGAATGTTGGTCATTAAAAAGGTTGCGTCGTTGTCTTCTCGTGTGCGGGTGCGTTCTTCGGAGCGAACCATGTGTCCTCTGTCGTAGCCGCTTCCCGTGTAGTCGTTGTGTGTAATGCGTTGAAAGCCATCGGGCAAACTCATATCGGTGATGAATTGACCTTGTCTGCGCTCAACGGTTCCATACCAACTCTCGTTCAAGTTCCAAGCGACCCAATTTGCGCCGCCGCGTGCATTGTTGTAGGAAAGCACGTATTGCGGCTTTTCCATTAAGTAGTCGTCGCTGTCGTCATTATCTTTCGGAATCCCAAGTGGCGCGTGAAGGTCGAAGTAAGATTTTGTCGAAGAGGATTTTGGCGGTTTCGTTGGTGAGGGTTTTGGTTCTTGCTTTTGTGTGGTACGTGCTTTTGTCTCACTCGGCGTGGGTGCTTCGTCTTTCTTATTTTGCGATTGAATCAGCAAATAAACGCCGACGATAACGGCAAGAATGAGTAAGTTGCGGACTGTTTTGTTTTGGAACAAACTAACCTCCGTTCTGTTTATGAAATTAAAAACAATGTTATCACACGCATGAAAAAATCGCGCCTCATTATCGGGCTGTGTTGTTTAGCGGTTGCGGTGCTGTTGATGTTGCCGAAAGTGTTCACCGCAAAGAAAACCGCCGTTGCGTCTCTTTCTCTCAATGCGCCGCTCTCGGTTGATGGCATTGTTCTGAAACCACGCACCTTAGCAAACAAAGTCTATACCACAGGCACGCTGATAGCCAATGAAGAAGTGGATTTACGCAGTGAAATCACGGGCAAAGTTAGCAAAATCTTTTTTCAGGAAGGGGCAAGAGTTATGCGCAATGAGTTGCTTTTGAAACTCAATGATGATGAACTGCAAGCACAAAAGAAACGGACTGAATCGCAACTGCGCCTTGCCGAACTGCGCGAACAGCGTCAGCGCGAACTGCTTGCGCAAAAAGCCGCCAGCCAAGAAGAATACGACATCGCGCTCAACGAACTCAACACGCTCAAAGCACAACTTGAAGTCTTGAAAGCACAACTTGACCGCACCGAAATTCGCGCCCCGTTCAGTGGTAAAGTCGGCTTGCGTTATGTGAGTGAAGGCAGTTATGTTTCGCCCGCAACGCGCATCACTACACTTCAAAGTTCAACACCGATTAAACTTGATTTCTCTATTCCTGAAAAATATGCCTCGCAAGTGCGTGTGGGTGATAAAGTCTTCTTCCGCGTTCAAAGTTCGCCCAACGTGTTTGAAGCAAGCGTTTATGCCGTTGAGCCGCGCATTGATTTGAACACGCGCACGCTTCAACTTCGCGCCATCTATCCGAACAAACAAGGCGAACTCATCGCAGGGGCTTTCGCTGATGTCGAGCTCATCTTGCAAGAAATCAAAGATGCTTTGTTGATTCCTTCCGAAGCCCTTGTGCCTGACTTGAAAGGTCAAAAGGTCTTCACGATTCGAGATGGCAAAGTGGCGGAACAGCCCGTTGAAATTGGCATTCGCACCGAAAAAGAAGTGCAAATTGCTCGCGGCTTAAACGCAGGCGACACCGTCTTGACCACAGGCATCTTGCAAGTGCGCGGCGGCATGACGGTTTCAGTCTCAATTCAAGAGACAAACGTTTTATGAAGATTTCTTAACTTCGGGCAGTTTTGTAGTGGCAGTTTTGTAGTAAAAAATGGACGTATCGCTTTACATCTTTTCAATCGCCGTTCCGCTCGCCTACGCCGGTGCGACTTTTTCTTATTGCGCCGACTTTTTTTGGAAGCTCCACTGGGCAACATCTGTCAAGCGTCCGCTTCTTTTCCTCACGGCAATTCTTCACCTTGTTTATTTGAATTTGCTCGTGGCGGAAAACGGCTACTTGCCGATTGCGTCGCTCTTTCAACTCATGAGCGTGATTGCCTTTACGCTCCTTATCACCTACCTGTTCATTGAGCTTTCAACTGGCGTGATTGAAACGGGATTTTTCGTGCTGTCGGTTGCACTCCTTTTTCAACTCATCTCATCGTGGTTTATTGATGATGTCGGCGCGGTCAGCGACTCGCTCCGCAGTCCAATTCTTTCGCTTCATATTGTTTCAGCATTGCTTGGTTACAGCGCAATTGCGATTGCGGGTATATACAGCCTCCTATATCTCTTGCTTCTCAAACAAATTCAGTCGAACCGTTTCGGAATTTTGTTTGAGCGATTACCAAATCTTGAACTCTTTGAAAAAATGAGCTACAACGCCGTGATGTTTGGATTCTTTTTTCTCACGGTGGCTTTTATTGCCGGCGCACTTTGGATTCCAAGAACGAACATTTCGGTGATTGACTTCAAACTTATTGGCACAATTATCGTGTGGGCAGTCTATGGTGTTGGACTTTTGTTTCAGAAACGGCTCGCACTTCAAGGCAAACGCATGGCAGTGATGCTTATTTCAGGATTTTTGTTCGCGTTTCTTTCCATGACCGTGCTGAACTTTTTTTCGTCTCGTTTTCATTCATAGAAGAAGAACACGGATTTAACAGATTTGACGGATAGACACACAGATTTTATGCGTCAGTTTCTTTGCTTAACTAATAGACTTATTACACTGAAAATAGTTCAAAAAAGCACAAGGAGCGGGGAGTGTAACCTCACCCTGTCGCTGTGCGACGTCCCTCTCCTTGCAAAAAAGGAGAGGGAAGTTTCGGCAATGCCGAAACAGGGTGAGGTCAAGGATAAGGCGTTGCGGTTAAGATAAATCAAGCACTTCTTGATGGAGTAAGTCTAATAAAAAATCCGTGTCAATCTGTTTTATCTGTTTAATCCGTGTTCCAACAAAAAGAGACTATGCACCGTAGTAACCATTCACATAGCGAAGCGATACACTTAATCGCCGTTGGCATTACGCACAAAACCGCACCGCTCGATATTCGCGAACGCTTTTCGTTCAGCGAACAAGAAACGAAACACTTGCTTGAAGAACTTTGCGATGGATTAGTTTCAGAAGCAATGCTTCTTTCCACGTGTAATCGCACGGAGCTTTACGCCGTGCCGAAATTGCCCGAAGTAACGGCGGAGTATTTGATTGAGTTTCTCATCTCGCGCCGCTCAATGTCAAAAGAAGTTCGCCGTGAACATTTCTTTCGCACATTTGCCTGTGGTGCAGTCAAGCATTTTTTCACGGTGGCTTCTGCGGCAGATTCTATGATTTTGGGCGAAGCGCAAATTCTCGGACAAGTCAAAGATGCCTATCGCATTGCGGCAGAACTTGGCACAACGAAAACCGTTCTGAACCGATTGGCGCACGATGCCTTCAATGTCGCCAAGCGCGTCAAGAGTGAAACAAAGTTTTGTGAAGGCGCGATTTCCGTTAGTTATGCCGCCGTTGAATTAGCCAAAAAAATCTTTTCTGACCTTTCCGAAAAAAATGTCTTGCTGATTGGCGCGGGCGAAACCGCCGAACTTGCCGCCAAACACTTGCTTGAAAAAAAAGCGCACCGAATCTCGATTACAAACCGCACGCTTGCCAAAGCCGAAGCCCTTGCCAGCGAACTCGGCACGAGCAACATTCTCACCTTCGATTATTTCAAAGAACGCTTGCATGAGTTTGATATTGTGATTTCCGCTGTTGGCTCGGTTGGTCAGATTCTTTCAGCGTCTGAACTTGATGTCGCCATGCAAAAACGCCGACGCAACACGATGCTCTTGCTCGACTTGGGCGTGCCTCGCAACATCGATAGAAAAGCCTCTTCACTTTACAACGTCTTTCTCAAAGATGTTGATGACCTGCAAGTGATTGTCCAAAAAAATCTCGATGCCCGCAGAGCCGAACTGCCAAAAGTTGAGCGAATCATTATTGAAGGGATTATTGCATTTGAGCAATGGCAAAGCAGTTTGCAAGTTGCGCCAACCATTCGTGCGTTGCAGGAAAAATTCAATGCGATTAAATCGCAAGAACTGGCACGCTTGAAAAACAAAGTCAGCGAGAGCGAATACAAATTGCTCGAACAACTCGCCGACCGATTGATTGGCAAGTTTTTACATCTGCCCATCAAAAGCCTGAAATCGCCTACGCCAAGCGAAGAAAGTATTGAGGGAAAAATCGCCTTGCTCCGCCAACTCTTTGCGCTTGATGAAACGCCAAGCGAGCCATGAACTTTGACTATCAAAAGCACTATGTTCTCGATGCGGAACAGTTCGATTACTTTGAAGCGCGTCCGCCCGTTGTGGCACACAGTGAGCGGCGACTTTCAGAGTGGATTCTTTCTGTTGTGCCGAGCCACACAAAGTCCGTGTTAGATGTTGGCTGTGGAAGAGCGTGGGTTGCCGCAAGCCTTTGTCCGAAGGGCATTTCCGTTTGCTCAATGGATATTTCCCCGAAAAATGTGGAGAAAGCCTTATCGCGTTATCCCTTTCCGAACCACACAGGCAAGGTTGGCGATGCGTTTCGCTTGCCGTTTGATGATGAGTCGTTTGATTGTGTGATTGCTTCCGAAGTCATTGAGCATGTGCCGAACCCCGAAGCCTTTGTTCATTCGCTCTTTCGCGTGGTCAAGAAAGGCGGCGTGCTGATTCTCTCAACGCCCTACAAAGAAAAACTCCGCTACGAACTCTGTATTCACTGCCACCAACTTACGCCCGTCAACGCGCACTTGCACTCGTTTGATGAACATCGGCTGATGGCACTTTATCGCGGCATAGATTTGGAAAAAGTCGAGTGGTGGGCGTTTAACAACAAAGTCTTGCTCTTCCTGCGCACTTATGTCTTCCTTCAATTCCTTCCTTTTTCTCTTTGGAAACTTTTTGACAAAGCGGCAAACTT
>Ga0308414_1003151_pt1 | contig 10606 bp, 10 predicted proteins | sample HotsprSampleOS50_FD_205667 | JGI IMG/M metagenome (GOLD analysis project Ga0308414, IMG submission 205667) | Hot spring phototrophic mat microbial communities from Octopus Spring, Yellowstone National Park, Wyoming, United States - 20090730_OS50 ...
CCGCCTCGCCGGCGCGCGCCGGGTCGCCCTCGACGTCGAGGAGGTCGTCAGCGATCTGGAAGGCGAGCCCGAGGTCGCGGGCATAGCCGCGCAGCCGGTTGCGCACGCCGGGCGAGACCTTGCCCATGATCGCGCCGGCCTCGCAGGCAAAGCCGATGAGCGCCCCGGTCTTCAGCTGCTGCAGCCGGGTGGTGGTGGGAAGATCAAAGGCGGCGCCCTCGGCGGCCAGATCCATCATCTGCCCTCCGGCCATGCCATGCGGGCCGGCCGCGCGGGCGAGCTCGAGCACCAGCTCGGACCGCACGAACGGGTCCTCGTGGGTGAGCGGGTCGGCCAGCACCTCGAAGGCGAGCGCAAACAGGCTGTCGCCGGTGAGCACCGCGGTTGCCTCGTCGAAGGCGACATGGACCGTCGGCCGGCCGCGGCGCATGTCGTCGTCGTCCATGCAGGGAAGGTCGTCGTGCACCAGGCTGTAGCTGTGCACGGCCTCGATGGCGACGGCCACGCGCAGCGCCCGCTCCCGGTCGACATGGAACAGGTCGCAGGCGGCCACTGTCAGGAGCGCGCGCATCTTCTTGCCGCCGCCGATGGTGGCGTGCCGCATCGCCTCGAAGAGCCGGGCGCGCGGGTCCGGCGGCACTTCGAGCAGGCGCTCGAACCGGGCGTCGACGGCGCGCGCCACCGCCTCGAGCGCCGGCTGGAGGCTGAGGGTCGCGCGCGGGCTCATGCAAGGGGGCGCCGCCGCGCCGCAGGCGAGGTCATGCGGCAAACGGCGTCTCGCCGGCCGGCCGGCCGTCCGGGCCGATCTCGAGCTGGCGAATGCGCGCCTCGGCGTCGGACAGGCGCGCCTCACAGTGGGCGCGCAGGCGCTGGCCCTCCTCATAGAGGGTGATGGCCCGCTCGAGCGGTACGTCGCCGGTCTCAAGCTCGCGCACGATCGCCTCGAGCCGCCGCAGCGCCTCCTCGAAGCCGAGCTTCGCGATGTCCTCGTCCGCGCCCAAGTCCTGCGGTCCCCGGCGCCCTTTGGACGCGGCCCCGGGGGCGGTCAAGCGGCCTTGCCCTCGAACGCGGCGCCGCCCCCGTGCTAGGGCGGGGCGGGCGCGGCCGGGCCGGGGCTCAAGGGAGGGACGAGCGATGCGGGAGATCAAGGCGGCCGTGCTCGAGGCCCGCGGCGGGCCGTTCCGCCTCGCCAGGGTGCTGCTGCCGCCGCCCGGCCCGGGCGAGATCCTGGTACGGGTCGCCGCCTGCGGCATCTGCCACACCGATCTCGTCGTGCGCGCGCATGATTTCGGAACGCCGGTCCCGATCGTCCTCGGCCATGAGGGGGCCGGCGTCGTCGAGACGGTCGGGGCCGGCGTCGAGGGCCTGGCGCCGGGGGACCGGGTGGTCCTCTCCTTCGACAGCTGCGGCGCCTGCCCGAGCTGCGCGTCGGGCGCGCCGGCCTATTGCGCCGAATTCCTGCCGCGCAACTTCGCCGGCCTCGGGCCCGGCGGGACGCCGCCCTACGCCTTCCCGGACGGCCGGCCGCTCCACGGCCGCTTTTTCGGCCAGTCGAGCTTTGCCACCCACGCGCTTACCTCTGCGCGCAATGCCGTGAAGATCCCCGAGGCGCTTCCCTTCCGCCTTGCCGCCCCGCTCGGCTGCAGCCTGCAGACCGGGGCGGGTGCGGTCGTCAACAGCGCAGGCGCCCGCCCGGGCGAGTCGCTCCTCGTGCTGGGGGCGGGCGCCGTCGGTCTGGCCGCGGTGATGGCCGGGGCCGATCTCGGGCTTGCGCCCCTCGTTGCGGTGGACCGCATCGCCGCGCGCTGCGCGCTTGCACGCGCGCTCGGGGCAACGCATGCGCTTGCCGGCGGGCCCGGCCTTGCCGAGGCGCTGGCCGCCGCGGCGCCGGCCGCCCCGCCGGGGGCTGGCGCCTCGTTCGACATCGTCATCGACACGACCGGCGCCCCAGACCTCATCGCCCTCGGCCAGGCGGTGCTGGCCCCCCGGGGCCGGATGGTGCTGCTCGCGCTCCCGCCCCCCGGGACGACGGTGCCCCTCGACCCCGGCCGGATGCTCGCCGGCCGCGTGCTGCGCGGCGCAGTCGAGGGCGACAGCGACCCGCAGCGCTTCGTGCCGTGGCTCGCCGCGCGGGTGCTCTCCGGACGCTTTCCCGTCGAGCGGCTGGTCCGCACCTATCCGCTGGCGGCGATCGAGGAGGCCGCCGCCGACATGGCCGCCGGCCGCACTGTCAAGCCCGTGCTCCTGCCGGAAGGCGCCGGGGCCTGAGCCGGGCCTCCGACGGGCGAGGCCCGCGGCCGTTGCGGCGCCGCCTGCCCGCGGGCGGCCCGCGCGGACCCGGCCTCAGGTGGCAAGCGCGGGCGCCTCGCCGGCCGGCCGGAGCGTCTCGGGGTGGGCCATGGCGAAGAGATCGCGCATGATCGAAAGCGAGAACAGGTGGGCGTAGACGAGGCCCAGCATTCCGTTCTGCACCATCTTGCGGGCCTGGTCGCCGCGGATGTTCTGCAGCTTCTGCTCATTCACCATGCGGAAGCCGGCGAAGGTGGCCGGCTGGGCCATGCCCGGGTTGTGGATCTGGGCCTGGCCCTCCATCAGGAGCTCGAGCTTCTCCAGCTCTTCCATGAAGCTGCGCGTGCGCGCGATCGCCTGCTCGAACTGCTCGCAGAACTGGAGGATGCCCTTGGTCAGCTCGGAGGGCTCGCCGGCGTTGAACAGCTTGCGCTCCGCCGCGGGCGAGAGAAGGCCCCAGCTGTCGTCGAAGACAAGGCTCAGCATCTCCGAATCGGGCGTGAGCCGGGCCAGCATGAACGGATGCCGGCGGAGATAGGCGGGAACGTAGGTGTCTGGCCGCCATTGCCCGCGCTCGTCCACGAACAGGTTGCGGCCCTCGTAGAGACCGACCAGCGCCAGCGGCACCGAGCCCTCGCCGACGCCGAAGACGATCGGATAGTGGCGCTGGGCGATCGGGAACTCGTCGACCGTCAGCGGCACGGCGTGCGTGTCGCGGGCGAAGGCCAGGTCGGTGCGCTCGCCGAGCCCCCAGTCGCCGTGCAGCTCGGAGGAGAGCGGCACCAGGTTGCGGTAGAAGATCGGAAGCTGCGGCTGCGGGGCAGGTTGGCTCGCCATGGATGGTCGCTTGCGTTTGGGGGAAGACGAAGGCTCGGCCTTCGCGGGGCGTCTAGCCGCAGGTCCGCCTCCGGGCAAGGCGCAAGCGCCCGGGCCGGGCCCGCGGGGCCCGGCGCGGCGGACACGCACTTGGCGGCGGACAAGCCGTGCGTGGCGGACAAGCCGTGCGTGGCGGACGGCCAGGGCGCACGCCACCCCCGGCCCGGCCGCTCAGGGCAGCATCTTGCCGGGGTTCATGAGGCCGTTCGGATCGAGCGCCCGCTTGACCGCCTGCATCGCCGCCAGACGCGCAGGCGAGACGGTGCGCAGGAACTCGGCCTTCTTGCTGGTGCCGATCCCGTGCTCGGCGCTGATCGAGCCGCCGAGGTCCAGGACGATGTCGTGGAGCAGCCGGCGCGCGGCCTCGCCGTGCGCGGCAAGCCAGGCCCGCGGCTCGGCCCCCTCGGGCGGGCGCAGGTTGAAATGGAGGTTGCCGTCGCCGAGGTGCCCGAACACGAGCGGCCGCGCGCCGGGGAAGGCCTCGCGGAAGGCGGCCGTGCCGCGGGCATGAAGCGCCGGGACGGAGGCGACCGGCACTGCCACGTCGTTCTTGAGCGAGGGGCCCTCCCGGCGCTCGGCCTCCGGCAGCTCCTCGCGCAGGCGCCAGAAGGCCTGCCGCTGCGCGCCCGACTGGGCGATTGCGGCATCGGACGCCTCGCCGCAGGCAAGCGCCTCGGCGAGCGCGGTCTCCAGCCGGGCTGCAAGCGGCGCCTCGGCGTCCGCGCTTGCCAGCTCGATCAGAAGGTGGAGGGGGTGGGCGGCGGCGAGCGGCGCGCGGCGTCCGAGCGCCTCGGCCAGGAGCTCTAGCCCCTCCGCGCCCATGCACTCGAAACTCTCCACACATTCCCCGGCGGCCGCCCGCAGCCGGGCAAGGAGGGCAAGCGCCTGCCCATAGCCTGGACAGCCCACCCAGGCGGTCGCAACCGCGCGGGGCGCCGGCACGAGCCGGAGCGAGGCGGCGGTCACGATCCCGAGCGTGCCCTCCGCCCCGATCAGGAGCTGCTTAATATCGTAGCCGCTGTTGTCCTTGCGCAGCGGTGCGAGCTGGTCGAGCACGGACCCGTCGGGAAGCACCGCCTCAAGCCCGAGCACCAGGGCCCGCATCGGGCCGTGGCGGAGCACCTGGGTTCCGCCGGCGTTGGTCGAGACAAGGCCGCCGACGGTCGCCGATCCCTTGGCCCCGAGCGAGAGCGGGAAGGCGCAGCCGGCCGCCAGGGCCGCCTCGTGGACATGCTGGAGGACGACGCCCGCCTCGACCGTCATCGACAACCCTCGGGCGTCCACCGCCCGGATGCAGTCCATGCGGCGCATCGAGACGAGAAGGGTGGGCCGGTCCGGCGCGGGCTCGGGCACGCTTCCCCCGACGAGGCCGGTATTGCCGCCCTGGGGCACGAGCGCCAGCCCGTGCGCGACGGCAAGCGCAACAAGCGCCCTGACCTCGGCGGTTGCGCGCGGTTCGACAAGCGCGTCCGCCGCTCCGGTCTTCGTTCCCCGCCAGTCGGTGAGATACGGGGCGAGCGCGGCCGCCTCCCAGGTCACCCGGCCGGGCGGCAGGGCGGCGGCCAGCGCCTCCCGCCAGGCGCCGGCATCGCGCCGGGCGGCGATCGGGCCCATCAGGCCGGCTTTTCCTCCCGCTCGAGCAGGCGGTCGAGCCGGGCCTTGAGGTCCGCCACCTGCTGCTTGAGCTCGGCAAGCTCCGCCGCCTCGGGCGCCGGGGCCGGCTGCGGCTCGGCAGCCGGGCCTGCGCCCGGCATCCGCGGGAGCGGCCCGGCGCTGCGCCACAGCCGCGAGGCCGCCTCCATCATCGCGAGGTTCTGCCGGGTCATGGCCTCAAACGGGCTGGTGCCGCCCGCGACCATATTGGCAAGCGCGGCGCGGAACTGCTCCTGGTTGCGGCGGAAGGCCTCCATCGAGGCCTCAAGATACATCGGCACCATCGCCTGCATCTGGTCGCCGTAGAGTGCGATCAGCTGGCGCAGGAAATTGACCGGAAGCAGGGTGGCGCCGCGCGTTTCCTCCTCCATGATGATCTGGGTGAGGACGGAGCGGGTGATGTCCTCGCCGGTCCGGGCGTCGACCACCTTGAAGTCCCGTCCCTCGCGCGTCATGGCCGAGAGATGCTCGAGCGTGATGTAGGAGGAGGTCTCGGTGTTATAGAGCCGGCGGTTGGCATATTTCTTGACCACGACGGTCTCCTCCGTCGCGCCGGTCTTCGGTCTCGACCCCATTGCTGTGCGGTGCTCCTCGACGATGCCGCGCGGCCGGGCGCGCGGCACGATGCGCCCATGCTGCCTAGCATGCGCTGCACCGCGCCGCAAATGCGGCCGGCCGTGCGATGACGCGCGGGGCTGAGGCCGGCCGCCCGCGGCTTCGCGGCCCGCATCCCCTTCCCGTGCTCCTTGCCATGGCCGCCCATGAGTCGGGCGGCGACCCGGTGCGCCTCGGGCGGTTCCTCGCCGGTCTTGCCGCCTATCAGTCGGCCCCCCGGGCGGCCGCGCGGCCGGCCGGCCGGGCCGTCGCCCGCATCGGCACGGTCCGCCTCCTCGCCTGCGGCGGTCCGGAGGACGGGCCAGCCGTGCTCCTCGTCCCATCGATCATCAACGGCGGGGCCCTCCTCGACCTGCTGCCCGGCCGGTCGCTGGTCGAAGGCCTCGCCGCCCGGGGTCTTGCCGTCTTCCGGATCGACTGGGGCGCGCTCGACCGCGGCGAGCGGCGGCTGGGGCTCGCCGGGCTCGTCTCGGCGCGGCTTGTGCCGCTGGCCGCGCGCATGCCGGGCCGGTTCCTGCTCGCCGGACACTGCCTCGGCGGCACGCTTGCCGCCGCAGCGGCCGCCGTCCTCGAGCCCCGCCTCTCCCGCCTCGTCCTCATCGCCACCCCCTGGCGCTTTTCCGCCTACGGTCCGGAGGCAGCCTCCGCCTGGACGGCGCTCGCGCCGATCGCCCGGGCGCTCGGCGCACTCCCGCTCGAGGCGCTCAATCCCCTCTTCTGGGCGCGCGACATGCCCGGGGTCTTTTCCAAATATGCCGGGCTTGCCGCCTGCCCGCCCGACCCGGCCGGGCTCGAGCTGTTCGCAGCCGTCGAGGACTGGGCAAACGGGGGGCCGGCGCTGCCCCTGCCGGCCGCACGGGACATCTTCGTCGGCTTGATGCGCGAGGACCGCGCCGCCCGGGGGCGCTGGCGGGTGCGCGGCCGGCCGGTCCGGCCCGAGCGCCTCTCCGTCCCGGCCGTCGAGATCGGCGCCGCGGGCGACCGGCTGGTGCCCGCGGATGCGCGCCCGGACTGGCCGGGGCTTGCGCATGTGACGCTTGAGGGCGGCCATGTGGGCATCATCGTCGGCAGCCGGCGCGGCCGGCTCCTCGACGCACTGGCATCCGCTGCCTGCACCCGTTAAAGGCAGGCTGCGGGTCGCAAACGGCGGGACATAAGTGGGGTGCCGTTCATGACAGATGTCGTCATCACCGCCGCGCGGCGAACGCCCGTTGGCAGTTTCCTTGGAAGCTTCGCCGAGACGCCGGCCCATCTTCTCGGGGCAGCGGCGATCCGCGCTGCCCTCGACGACTGCGGCGTCGCCGGTGCCGAGGTGGGCGAAGTGATCCTCGGGCAGGTGCTGACCGCCGCCCAGGGCCAGAATCCGGCCCGGCAGGCAAGCATGGCCGCCGGCATTCCGCAGGAGGTGCCGGCCTGGGGGGTGAACCAGGTCTGCGGCTCGGGACTGCGCGCGGTCGCGCTCGCCGCCCAGGCGATCCGGCAGGGCGAGCATGCAATCATGGTCGCCGGCGGGCAGGAATGCATGTCGCGCGCGCCGCACGCCCAGGCGATGCGTCAGGGCACCAAGATGGGCGCGGTCGAGCTGCTCGACACCATGATCCACGACGGCCTGTGGGATGCCTTCCACGGCTATCACATGGGGGTGACAGCCGAGAATCTCGCCGAGCGCTACCAGATCACCCGCGAGATGCAGGATGCCTATGCCGCCCGCTCCCAGAACCGGGCCGAGGCCGCGCGCGCCGAGGGGCGGTTCCGCGCCGAGATCGTGCCGGTGACTGTCCGCAAGGGCAAGGGCGAGACGGTGGTCGGGGAGGACGAATATATCCGCACCGGCGTGTCGGTTGAGGCCATGGCCGCACTTCGCCCCGCCTTCCGCAAGGACGGGACAGTGACCGCCGGCAACGCCTCGGGCCTGAACGACGGGGCGGCCGCGCTCGTCCTCATGTCCGCCGACGAGGCCGCCCGCCGCGGCGCGCCGGTGCTGGCGGCGGTCAGAAGCTGGGCCTCGGCCGGGGTCGACCCGGCCGTGATGGGGATCGGCCCGGTCCCGGCCTCGCGGCGGGCGCTCGAGAAGGCCGGCTGGAGCGTCGCCGACCTCGACCTCGTCGAGGCAAACGAAGCCTTCGCCGCCCAGGCGCTCGCCGTCTGCCAGGAGCTCGGCCTCGATCCGCAGCGGACAAACGTGAACGGAGGCGCGATTGCCATCGGCCATCCCATCGGCGCCTCCGGGGCACGCATTCTGGTCACCCTGCTTCACGAGATGCAGCGGCGCGACGCGCACCGGGGCCTTGCCACGCTCTGCATCGGCGGGGGCATGGGCATCGCGCTGACGGTGGAGCGCTGACCCGTGCGCCCGGAGGATATCCAGCCGGCCGAGCCCGCGCGCAACATGGGGGCCGCCGGCGGGGCGACCGTTGCCGGCCGGATCCCGGCGCGGTCGGCCGCGCGCCCGCAGGCGCCGGGCGAGAGCGAAGTGGTCCTCTGGCGCGGCCGGCCCGCGCTTGGGGCGGGCGGCCTCATCGAGCTCCTCGCCGTCATCGGGGTGCTCGGCATCCTGTCTATCCTCGCAGTCGAGCTCGTGCTGCCGCACTTCCGCGGCTCGGCCTTCGCCGGGACGCCCGACCGGACGGCGCTTCCCCTCATCCTCGTGATGCTCGTCGGGATGATCCTGATCATCGCGCTGCCGATCATCCTGCGCTCGAGTGCCCGCAGCCGCGCGCGCTACATGCTGACCAACCGACGGGCGCTCGTCTGGCTGAACGACCGGATTGTCGCAGAGGCGCTCCTGTTCGGCGCCAACATGCAGGTCGGACCCAATTACGTCCGCTTCGAGACGCCGGCCCTCTGGCTCGATTGGCGGTTCCGCGAGGAGGGGCCGGATGCGCTCCTGTTCGAGCGCCTTGCCGACCCGGCCGAGCCCGCCGCCATCGCCGAGGCGCACGGCGCCCGCTGGGTCGGCCGGCCGCCGGAGCCGCCCGGGCAGCCCGCGGGCTGAGCGCGTCCGCCCGGGTAGCCGCGCGGTCGAGCCCGCCCGCCCCCTGGGGCGGCCCCGGCGGGGTTGTTCGGGCGGTGCCATGCCCGCCGCAACCGGCCGCGCACGACCGGCGCGGCCCGCCCCGTCCCGGGCGGGCTCCGAGACCGGTGCCGTGTCCTGCCTGCAGCCCCGGTCTTGCCCTCCTGCGGCGTGCCCGCGGGGCGCCGGCCTCGCCGGGGTGCGGCCGGGGGCACGTCGGACCGGAGACGGGAGGCGCCCCGGCACGGGGGCGTCTTCCGGCAGCGCGCCCGCGACCGCCCCGGCCTGCGGCGGGGGCCACCCCTGTCCGGCACGCTCTCCGCCGCCCCGGCCGGCCCGGCGCGGGGGATCCGGGGCGGGGGCGGCGTCCGTGCGGCGCCGGCTCAGGCAGACGCGCCCGGCCGGGCTTTCACGCCCTCGTACCAGGCCCGGGTCGCGCGGCTGTCCTCGCCGAGGCGCAGGCCAACCCACTTGGCGAAATCGATCGAGACGAAGGCGGTGATGTCCGCGATCGTGAAGCGGGGGCCTGCCACATAGGGGCTCTCTGCCAGGCGCGCCTCGAGCCGCTCCAGCCAGTGCCGGGCCTGGGCCAGGCCCCGCTCGACCAGCTCCGGCACCTGCGCGGCCGGCGGCAGCGTCCCGGGGCTTGCGCGCCGGGCAAAGGCCGGTGCGGCGTTGCGGAACGCCATCGCGATCCCCATCATGCCGTCGAATTCCATCCGCCGCTGCCACATCTCGATGATCGCCTGTTCGAGGGGGTCACACCCCATCAGGTTCGGCTCCGGGCGGATGCCCTCGACATAGCGGCAGATGGCGACCGATTCGTCGATGACCGTCCCGTCGTCGAGGACCAGCGTCGGCAGCACGCCGCGCGGGTTGATGGCAAGGAATTGGGGTGCGAGATTGGCGCCCGAGGGGATGTCCACCTCCTCGCGGGGGATCTCGAGTCCCTTCTCGGCGAGGAAGAACCGCACCCGCCGCGGGTTGGGCGCCGCCTTCATGTCGTAGAGCCGCATGCCGTCCCTCCCGCGCGCCCCTTGCCCCGGACGGCCCGGCGGGTCTAGCCAGAACGGCCGAGGCCGGGCTCCGGCCGCCCGCGCCGGCCACCGGTCCCGGGCAAGGGAGAGAGCCGTGCACATCAGGCCGCTTGTCGAGGCGGATCTGCCCGCTGTCGAGATCATCCTCGACCGCGCCTTCGGCCCTGGCCGGCGGACGCGGACGGCCAGCCTCCTGCGCGCGGGCAGCCGTCGGCTGTGGCCCCTGTGCTTTGCCGCCGAGGCCGACGGGCGGCTTCTGGGCGCCGTCCAGTGCTGGGCGATCGCCTTCCTGCCCCGGGGGGGACAGGCGCGCCCGCTCGTTCTTCTGGGCCCGCTTGCCGTCCTTCCCGAGCTGCGCGGCCAGGGGATCGGGATCGCCCTCATGGAGGCGGCAACGGAGGCCCTCGACCGCCTCGGCCTTCCCGCGATGCTGATCGGGGATGCGCCCTATTACGGCCGCTTCGGCTTCTCGGCGGCGGCAACGGGCCAGTGGCGGCTTCCAGGCCCGGTCGAGCCTGGGCGGCTCCTGTTGCGCGCGGCGGAGCCGGAGGCCTTCGCCGGCCCGGCAAGGCTCCTTCCCTCGGCCGGCCTTGAGCCGGCAGGCCCGCCTGCCTACCTCGAGGCCCATGGCGCGCGCTGAGGCCTCGACCGAGGAGCCGATCCGGCCGGACCTGCCTGATCTCTCCGGCCTGTCGCTCGCCGAGATTGCCCGCCTCGCAGCCGAACGGCGGCTGCCGCCGGTCGACCGCTGGAACCCGCCCCACTGCGGCCATTCGGGAATGCGGATCGCAGCCGACGGCACCTGGTTCCACGAGGGCGCGCCGATCGGCCGCCCGGCCATGGTGCGCCTGTTCGCCTCCGTGCTCCGCCGCGAGCCGGACGGCCGCTTCGTGCTCGTGACCCCGGTCGAGAAGCTCGACATCGACGTCGAGGACGCGCCCTTCCTCGCCGTCGAGGTGACGAGCGAGGGCAGCGGGCGGGCGCGGCAGCTCGCCTTCCGGCTGAACACCGACGATCTCGTGGTGGCCGGCCCCGATCATCCGATCGCCTTCCGCCCCGGCCCGGACGGCGCCCACCGCCCCTATCTGCGCGTGCGGGGCAGTGCCGAGGCGCCGCTCGAGGC
>Ga0308414_1003155_pt1 | contig 10595 bp, 7 predicted proteins | sample HotsprSampleOS50_FD_205667 | JGI IMG/M metagenome (GOLD analysis project Ga0308414, IMG submission 205667) | Hot spring phototrophic mat microbial communities from Octopus Spring, Yellowstone National Park, Wyoming, United States - 20090730_OS50 ...
TTTTGAGCAATAATGTTTTCATTTCCTACTTGAGTATCATGAGCAAAATGCACTCCTCCCATAATATAGTTTTTATTTCCAAAGCGCGTAACGTTGCCTTCTTTACTTCCTCTGTGAATAGTACAATTTTCCCGAAAAATATTTTCATCTCCAATTTCTAAAAAAGATTTAATATTTTGGTTAAATCCTAAATCTTGTGGCTCACCACCCAAAGTAGCTCCATGAAAAATACGATTGTTTTTGCCAATCCTAGTTCCTGAATAAATACGAACTGCAGATTCAATAGTTGTCCCATCTCCAATCTTTACATCTTTTTCGATAATGGTGTAAGGACCTATTGTAATTCCATCCCCTAGTTCTACATCAGAATGTACAATTGCTGTAGGATGAATCTCATTTGCCATAAATAATTTATCTCCTAAGTACGTAATTTTCTGTATTTTGTGTAGATTTTCGTATGAAAAGTCTTTTACTCGCTTCAATTCCAAGTATAACTTGATATAAATCTGTAAGCACAGGTCTAGAAGAATAATATCCATGCCCAAGCCCCCCTACTCCTAAAAAAGGAGCATCCACTGGATTGACGTTAATCATATCTACTCCTCGAATTAACTCACATGAACCCACCCTACTATTGTTGTTTACCTGTCTAGAAGCTACAAGTGCATTATCACCCGGAGAACAATAAACAGTGACTCGATTTCCAGCTTCTTTTAAGTCTCTTGCCATTTGAGCAAACTTCACAGATTCAAAGTCCGGAGCGTTAAGCACAATCTCTGCAAAAAGTTTTTTCTTTTGATCTAAGTATAAATCGTGAATAGCAGGAAGAACAATTTGATGTCCCATAGAGTGTACAACAAGATGTACTTTTTTCCCTAGTCCAAGTAAGGAATTTATATAAGACTTCAAAATAGGTATAGTCTTTTGAGCATTTTCTTGGTTACTTCTGTAAGTCTTATTTATAAGTATACCACTGACAAACCCCTCTTCTGCCCCTGCAGGCCAAGTAAACAACAAAACTTGTCCGGGAAATTTTAAATCATATTTAATTTGAGCAGCTCGTAAAACAGCTTCTTCAAATTGGACATTAAAACCATGAACGAATAAAATAACTTCGGGATAAGGATCATTTGCAATTTTACTAAAATAATCGTTACTACTTAAAGGTGTGTATGATAAAAATTGGAAAGTAACATCTTTAGGCTTTTTTAAGTCATAATCTAGTTCGCCAATATCATGTAAAAAGGGGACATTGACTTCACAAATACCATACCTTGTATTAAAATCATACTGCACAGAAAAATAATTATTGCTACAAGCTGGCTGAGTATTTGTCAATTTTCTATTTGTAGAAAATAAAATATTGATAGAAGTAGTCGTATCGTAAGGAAGAGTCTTAGAATTAATTTCTTCCACAAAAGACTTGATAGATTCTTTTTCAGTAGTTGTAGCACAACTTAAAACAAAAAGCAAAAATAAGTATAACAACTTATAAGAAAATTTAAAATGAAAAATCCACATAAAAACCCCAATGTCAACTAATTTACAATAACTAAAGATTAGCCTTGATTCATTTCTTCTTTACTATGTTTTTAAGTCTTTTTTTTTTGAAAAGTTTTTTCATAAATCAATAGGGTTTTTATTTTTGGTTTTGTGCTGTATGTTTTAATCTTTATTATTTCATGGATTGTCTTATATTTATTTTACCGTTATAAAACAACTTCATTTTATGATATTCCAAATCAACGTAGCATGCACACTTCTCCTATCAAAAGAGGGTCTGGTTTTTTCTTTTCTTCAGTCTTCTTGTTGGCTTTAGTCTATATATATTGGTTTAAAGGTTTAAAAAAAGACATATTTTATGTTTGTTTTTTAGGAGTAAGTTTTTTTACAAGTTTAGGTTTATTAGATGACTTATACCAACTTAGTGCTAAAAAAAAATTATTTTTTCAAAGTTTGTTTCTATTTCTGCTTTTCTACTTTTTTCCTTTAGAAATAAAAATTTTTCAACTTAAGTTAACTGAAACTTGGTTCTTTAATATTATCTTGTCAACAATTTATATTTTATTTGTAGTTAACATTTGTAATTTTATGGATGGATTAGATCTTTACCTTACAGGTTCTTTTTATATCTTTTTAATAAATTTTTTACTAATAGGCTTTCCTTACTCTAATGATTTTGTATATTGTTTATTTCTTTATGCTGTTTCACTTTTACCTTTTGTCTACTATAACCTTCCAAATGCAAAACTTTTTATGGGAGACTCAGGCTCTTTACCTATTGGTTTTTTAATTGCCCTAGCTCTTTTTTTTATAGAAGGAGAGTGGAAAGGTAATTTAAGTTTAGCTCCTCTGTTTTTACCTGTATTTTGGATAGATGGATTTTATACAATTGCAAATAGACTTCTCAAAAGACAAAACATCCTAGAAGCTCACAGAGAACATTTATATCAAAGAATTCAATCTGGTTTTCTTTCTAAAAAAGAAACTTTAGTTGTATTTTTATTTCAAAACCTTTTACCTAGTATATTTTTTATTTCTTATGCAAGTGGATATATAAATAATTTTTCTGTTATGTATTTATATGTTTTTTTAGTTTCCCATGCTTTTTACTTTATATTAAATTATATGCTTGAGAAAAAAATAGCTTTAAAGAAATATGTAACCAAAAATTTTTAACTTAATAAAAATGAAATTATTTAATTTTGTGATTTTTTTATTTATAATTTTTTTTGTAGTTTACTCACATGAAGAAACATCTTTACACTGTACTGGAAAGCTTAGTCTTTTTCAAGTAATAGAATGTGTTTTAGACCATAGTCCCGAGTATAAGTATGAAAAACAAGAACTTTCTGCTATAGCTGGAAGAAGAATTGCTAATGCATATTTGTTTCCATCTAATCCTATCCTTTTCTTTTCACAGTCTATACGAACTGAACCAAATAACTCTAAATCTTACTTAAATGGAGAAATTCTAGTATCTCAAGAAATCTATCTTTCCGCTCAAAGAAGAGCTAAAATTCAAACTTCAGAAATAGAAAAAGCAGCACAAACTGCAAAAATTGAACTTATCCGAAGAAATACAATTGCAGATACAATTAAAGCAAGTATCCAATATGAAAACTCTAAATTAGTCCTCAATGAAACAAAAGAATTATATAAAATCTCTTCTGAGCTGTATACTTTTATACAAGAAAGAGTCAAAAAAGGACTTCTTGCACCTATTGACTTAGATTTAGCAGAGGCGGAAAAAATAAAAATGTTTAAAGTCTTACAAATTTCTAAAAGAAATTATTCTATAGCTAAATCAAACTTGACAGTAATGATGGGTATTCCTTTTGAGTCTAACCTAGAAATCTTAGATATTCCCGAAACTATCCATGTCAAAAAATTTAACTTAGAAGCCTTACTAAAAAATGCTCTTCACTCTAGACCTGAAATTTTACTTGCAGAGAAAAATATACAGTTTCAAGAAAAAAAAACAGAAGTCTTAAAATTACAGAGAATTCCAAATCTTACTATCTCAGGATTTGTACAAAAGGATGGATTTAACGAAAATGTCATTGGCGCTAGAGCAAGTTTTCCTTTAACCATTTGGAAAACTAACCGAGGTGAAATTCTAGAAAATCAAGCTCAAGTTCAAAAAAGTTATTCTCTTTTAGAAATTCAAACTCATACTATTAAACAAGAAGTTATCCAAGCTCTTTCAAACTTTCAATCACTAGAAGAAGAAATCCAAACTTATAAACAACAAAGCCTAGAAAGAACTCATGATTCTATTTTAGCGTTACAAAAAGCCATAAAAATGGGACAAATGAATTTAAAAGATGCTTTGATTATTCAGCAATCCTTAGTAAATTTTAAACTTTCTTATTTAGATACTAAAAGAGATTGGCTTGTATCAGGTGTAGAACTTTTAAGAGCCTCTGGTTATCCTATCTTGGAGATTGACATTGAAAAATAATAAATTTATTTATTTTATAATAACTTTATTTTATATATTACTTACTTTTTCATGTTTTAAAAAAAATCAAGAAATTACAAAAGAAGAATCAGCTCAAATTCCAGAATATGTAATTTTAGAAGAAGAAAAACTCAAAGACTCAAAAATTTTTTCACAAGAAGTACAACCTTCCGAGTTTAAAGAAACTATTAAACTAGTAGGAGAAGTTCAGGCAAATCCAGATCGTATTTTTCAAATTTCCTCTGTCATATCAGGAAGAGTAAAAAAAGTGTCGTTCATACCCGGCTCTTATGTAAAAAAAGATAGTCCTTTGGTAGAGATAGAGTCTTTAGAAGCATCTCGCTTACGTTCTAAATATTTTACTTCTTATTCTCGCTATCAAGCTGCTTTAAAAAATTTAAATAGACTACGTGAACTTGGAAAATTAAAACTAACCAGTGAGCAAGAAATTATTAACTCTGAATCAGAAGTCAAAGTTTTAGAAGGAGAACTCAAAGCAGACTTAGGAAACTTAAAAATATTAAAAATAGAAGCCCCTGACTTTGGATTTGATCCAAATAGTAGTTCTATAGTTGTTGTTCGCTCGCCTATTTCTGGAACTGCACTTTCACGTAACGTGATAGTAGGAGAAGAAATCCAGCCTAATCAAAATTTAGGTTTAATAGGAGATATTTCAGAAGTTTGGTTTGTAGTAAAAATTTTTGAAAAAGATTTAGCTAAACTCCAAGAAGGAATTGAAGCAAAAATTCAACTTAACTCTTATCCAAATGAAATTTTTACAGGAAGGTTAACTTATATAGGGTCTATTGTAGATCCTAAAACTCGAAACGTAGAAGGGAGAATTGTACTGAAAAATCCAAAACATATTGCTAAACTAGGTCTTTATGGGACAGCTAGTCTAGAAATTATAACCTATGATGTCTTAAGTGTTAAAAAAGAATCTCTAATTCGATACCAAAATAAAGATTACGTTTTCATAGAAGAAGCTCCAGGTAAATACAAAATGCAAGAAGTAAAAATAGGTAGGGTTTCTGAAGACCAAGTAGAAATTTTAAGTGGACTTTTTCCTAGTGAATATGTTGTTTACTCTGGAATGTATATTCTAAAAGCCTTATTTTTGAAGTCTAGTTTTGGAGAAGATTAATGCAATTTTTAAATTGGATTGTAGAATTTTCTCTAAATAATAGAGCTATTATTTGGTTACTTCTTTTGTTGTTTACACTTTTTGGTTTAGATGCTACTCGTAAACTAAAAATGGATGCTGTACCAGATGTAACTAACGTCCAAGTTCAAGTAATTACTACAGCTCCAGCCCTTTCACCTTTAGAAATAGAACAATACATTAGTTATCCCTTAGAAAGAACTCTATTAGGAATACCAAATTTAGAACAAATTCGCTCTATTTCAAGATATGGACTTAGCGTAGTAACTGTAGTATTTAAAGATGGAACAGAAATCTTAAAAGCAAGACAATTAGTTTCAGAAAAATTAAAAGAAAATACTATACCTACAGGATATGGAAGTCCTACTATAGGTCCTATTTCTTCAGCGTTAGGTGAAATATATCAATTTATATTAAAGAGTGATCGACATTCTCTTATGGAACTTACTACCTATTTAAACTGGGAAATTACTCCTATATTAAAAACTATTCCGGGTATTATTGAAGTAAATGTATTTGGCGGTGAAACAAAGCAATATCAAATCTACTTGGATTACTCTAAACTTCAAGCTGTAGGAATTACAATTGGTGAAATTTGGAATTCTATTTTTAAAAATAATGCTACTGCAGGAGGAGGCTATATTGAAAAGCAAGGTGAACATTATATAATTTCTGCAGGCGGGATGATTCAATCTTTAAAAGACATGGAAAAAATAGAAGTAGGAAAAACTAAAGATGGGTTTCCTATCTTTTTGTCTTCTATTGCTGAAGTTAAAATTGGAAAAAAATTTCGCTTAGGTGCTACAAGTTTCGACGGAAAAGGAGAAACTGTTGGTGCTATAGCAATGATGTTACTTCATGAAAACTCTTTGGAAGTTTGTAAACTCACTGATGAGAAAATTCGTGAACTACAAAAAACTTTACCTGAAGGTATGAAAATTCATACCTTTTATAACCGTGCAACGATGGTTCAAACCACAATTAAAACAGTACTGATAAATCTTATAGAAGGAGCTGTTTTAGTTATTGTTATACTTTTTCTTTTTTTAGGTAGCATTCGCTCGGGACTTATCATTGCTGTTATTATTCCTTTGGCAATGATGTTTGCGATTTTTCTTATGAACCTAAGAGGTGAGTCTGGAAATCTAATGTCCTTAGGTGCTATTGATTTTGGACTTATTGTAGATGGGGCTGTAATCATTATAGAAAACTCTACTAGAAGACTGGCTCTAAAAAGAAAAGAAAAAGGAAGTACTCTAACGTCAGATGAAAAATTAGAAACTATAAAACTTGCTACTTTAGAAGTAAGAAAAGCTACTATATTTGGAGAACTCATTATAGCTATAGTTTACTTCCCTATTTTAAGTTTATCGGGAATTGAAGGAAAAATGTTTACTCCAATGGCTTTAACTGTGTTATATGCACTTTTTGGGGCCTTTATATTTTCTCTTACAGTAATTCCTGTATTAGCTTTTCATTTTTTAAAAGTACCTCTTGAAGAAGAACATGAAACCAAATTTTTTATTTTCCTAAAAAACTTATATATGCCAATTTTTAATTGGGTATTTTCTAGATATAAATTTGTATTTGTAATTTTATTTATAATATTATTTACTACTGGATACATTTTTAATAGTTTAGGTGGAGAATTTTTACCTGATTTAGATGAAGGCTCTCTTTTAATTGAAGTAGGTAGACTTCCTTCTACTGCCTTGTCTAAGTCCGTAGAAATAGCAACTCAAATAGAAAAACAAGTTTTAAAACAAATTCCTGAAATTCTCCAAGTTGTTTCTCGTACAGGAGCTCCTGAGGTAGCAACAGATCCTATGGGAATAGAAAGAACAGATATGTACTTACTAATGAAGCCACGTAATGAGTGGACATTAAGTAGGAAAGAAATTATTGAAAAATTAGAAGATATTTTAGAAAAAAATTTTCCAGAAGTTGCTTATTCTATTTCTCAACCTATTCAAATGCGAACTAATGAACTTTTAGCTGGAATTCGCTCAGATGTAGGGATAAAAATTTTTGGTGAGGACCTAGAAGAGTTAAAAAGACTTTCCACTGAAATTTCTACTATCCTTACACAAGTGGAAGGAGTCAAAGACATGCGAATTGAACAGCTACAAGGTTTAAATTACATCAAAATTTTACCTCACAGAGAAAAACTGTCTCGATTTCATGTGAGTGTGGAAGAAATTCACAAACTTATTCAAACTTTAGTTGTAGGACTCCCCGTAGGCTATGTTTTAGAAGGAAGAAAAAAATTTGAAATTGTAATCATGGGAAACCTATCTTTAAAATCTAAAGAAGAAATTGCCTCTGTTATGGTTCCATTAGGTGAAAATATTTCTGTACCTTTAGGTGACTTAGCAGAAATTATTTATGACACAGGACCTACTGTAATAAGTCATGAAAATACTTATCGTAGAACTTTAGTAGAGTTTAATGTGAGAGGAAGAGATATGCTAAGTGTTGTTTACGAAATTCAAAACAAAATTTATTCAAAAATAAATTTCCCAGTTGGTTACAGAATTGAGTTTGATGGTAAATATAAAAATTATCTTTCAGCTAGAAGTACTCTTTTAATAGTAATACCATTTACTTTAGCTTTAATTTTAACTATCTTAATTTTTGCTTTTGATGAAATCTCCCCTGCTCTTCTCATTTTACTTAACGTCCCTTTTGGAATTACTGGTGGTGTGTTTTTTTTATTTTTAAGAAGTATGCCTTTTAGTATTTCGGCAGGGGTTGGGTTTGTAGCACTTTTTGGAGTAGCTATTTTAAATGGACTAGTTCTTATTACTTTTGCAAAAGATTTGGAAAAACAAGGTTTAGATAAAACAAATTCTATTTATCAAGCTGCACTTTTACGTTTTCGTCCTGTTCTTACAACTGCTCTCGTTGCAGCCTTAGGATTTATTCCTATGGCTGTCTCTACAAATATGGGAGCAGAAGTACAACGTCCTCTAGCAACTGTAGTAATTGGGGGAATTTTATCATCTAGTTTTTTAACTCTTCTGATCTTACCAACTATTTATCACTGGTTTTATTCTTTTATAAAAAAATAATTTTTTACAACATATTTTTAGGCGTATTATATCGATTCCCAAAAGTATTTTCCTATTTTATATATCATCAAACTTATTTTATAAGGCTCAATCGAAATTGACTGGGAATTTTTTGACGTTTGGATAAAAACTAGATGAATTTTTGTAGGAGAGTTGATTCATAAATTTTTTAATTAAATTTATGATCACACTGCAAAAAGTAAATAATTAGTTGATTAAATATCATCATCAATAATATGCAAACTGAGAACTGCTCAATTTACTAATTAGATGATTCTCTTGGAGAAACTTATCTCTCTTTTTGCAGTGGGAGAATATTTATAAGATCTTTATTCTATCTTCTGTATGGTAAAATTATAGAAACAATTTTTTTACTATACTAAGTTTTTTGTTGAGTTTTTAAAAATTTCCTTGATTCATAAAATTTTTATTGAATTTTTCTATATTTACTAGGTTATAATAAAATATTCAAGGGATTTTATAAAACTTCATGAGGACTTCAAAATATTAAGTTTTTCTAATATACTAATCATTACACTCTAAACAGTAAATAATTAGTTGATAAGATAATATCTCTTATTTGTTTGGACATAGTATGGGTAGACCTCAGGGCAGTAAATTTTTTGAGGTGGAATTTTTTTTCTAATCTTTGTGGTTTTTTGGGGCTTTTTGCTATAGTCGGAAGTGCAAAATCCTGTGAATATAGCGTCTTTTCCCAAAAATTTGGTGTATTAGTCGGGGTCTGCAGTGGTAGAGTGTAGTATCTCCTAAACGAGCCTCTACTAATTCTACAAAGTCCCCTAGCAAAGAAAGTTCAAGGGTCACTAAAAAGCTAAACAACCAACAACGGGAGACCCCACAGCCATAAGCCAGAATCCCCAACTCAAACCAATCAGCATCATCCGGCCTAAAAGAAAACCTCTGTAGCTCCAACCCCTCCTCCTGATATGTCAGTTTTGGCTTTTCAGCAAACGGCAAAAATCCTAAAGCCAAAAAGCCTCTATATTTATCTAAAAGTCTTTTCAAACCAGCTTTCCAGTTATAAGATTTTTTCATAGTTGCAGTATCTAATACAACAGGTAAAACTAAATCTAGTTTTTCAACTAGATGTTTAGGAATAAGTAAAGTGGAAACAGTTGATCTTTCAAAAGCTTTTAAGTCTACCCTTTTGTCATGTCTACGTTGAAAGAAAGTTCTTGTTCTCATAGAAATCCTCCTGTTACTAAGGAAGCTAAAACAAAAGGATTAGTCTGAAATTTTACTTATTTTTGCAAAAAAAAAGAAAATTAGACTAAACAAAAAATGACACTCCTGTAAAAACGTGGCGTATATTTGCAGAACAAAAGGGATTTCTCTTTCCCGCACCTTTTAAGGTGTGCTACTGCACAAAATGTGAGGGAAAACCCATTTTAATAAAAAAGTATTGATTTTATTGATTGAAACCTATTGGGTAAATATTTATTGAATTTAAAGATTTTTACTAAATTTATTAAAAAAGCTAATCCCTCACCTTCAGTAAGGTGGGGAATTGCAGTAACCTCAAAAATAGTTTTAGTTGATTATAATATAGTAATATAACTAATTAATTTTATACCAATTGCCAAAAGTATTTTCCTATTTTGTTGAAAATGAAGCTTATTTGGTAAAGTTTAAATTTAATTGATTAGGATTTTTTTTTGACGTTTAGTATAAAATTATTCAAAAGTTCGTAGGCGAATTTTTGTAGTCACGTCATTTATAGTTTTAAAAACCTTTAATAAAAAAACTTGCAATTGTAGAACCAAACAAAGGAGCTAAAATTGGAATCCAAGCATATTTCCAATTTGAAGAACCTTTATTGGGAATAGGAAATAAATAATGTACAAGTCTAGGACCAAAATCTCTAGCAGGATTGATAGCATATCCTGTAGTTCCACCCATAGATAAACCAATACTCCAAACTAAAATCCCCACTAAAAAAATTCCAAAATGAGGATTTAAATTAGGAAGATTTTTATGAAAAATTACATGAATTCCTAAGATTAAAACAAAAGTCCCTAAACTTTCACTAAAAAAATTAGAAAAAGGATGCTCGATGGCTGGATCAGTAGAAAACACAGCTAAAATGGTTTCGGGACTATTAGCTTCTCTCCAATGAGGTAAATAATGTAAGTAAACTAAAACTCCACCTAAAAAGGCACCCAAAACTTGAGCTAAAATAAAAATAGGTAAATTAGAAAAATTCCTATTTAAAATGGCAAAAGCTAAACTTACAGCAGGGTTCTAATGTGCGTCAGAACTTCCAAAAGCCTTAGCAGTTAAAACTCCAAAGATTACTCCAAAAGCCCAACCTGCTGTAATCACGATCCAGCCCCCACCTTGAGATTTAGACTTATTTAATAAAACTCCCGCCACTACC
>Ga0308414_1003158_pt1 | contig 10588 bp, 6 predicted proteins | sample HotsprSampleOS50_FD_205667 | JGI IMG/M metagenome (GOLD analysis project Ga0308414, IMG submission 205667) | Hot spring phototrophic mat microbial communities from Octopus Spring, Yellowstone National Park, Wyoming, United States - 20090730_OS50 ...
AGGACCAGCGCACGTGGCTGGCGCAATATCTGGATTCGGCTCCGCCGCTGGCCACCGTTCTGTTCATGCACCACACGCCGGACGACAGCGACAGCGCCCTGCTCGACATGCCGCGCCTGATGGACATCATCAAGGACCGCAAGAGCGTGAAGGCCGTCATTTTCGGCCACTCGCACCGCTACGCGCACCTGGCGTGGGAAGGCATCCAGATGATCAACCTGCCCGCGCTGGGCTACAACTTCAACGACGACCAGCCGGTGGGCTGGGTGGACGCCGTGTTCACGGCGAAGGGCGCCACTCTGACGCTGCGCGCCATCGGCGGCAACAAGGAGCGGGACGGCAGGGCCGTGGTTCTGCCCTGGCGCGCCTGAAGAGCGCCGCACGATATGATGGCTTCCCGGAAAATCGGGGGCCGCCATGCAACGCTTCTCCGCGTTTACCGCGCTCGACTGGCTGATTCTGGCCGGATATCTTGCCGGCATCGCGATTCTGGGATTGTGGATCGGCAGGCGCGTGGGGCGCACGGACCAGTATTTTCTGGGCGCGCGCCGGTTCAACCGCTGGGTGATGATCGCGCAGAGCTTCGCCTCCGGCACGCACGCCGACATGCCGGTGTCGCTTGCCGGGGCGGTGTACGCGCGCGGCTTCAGCGCGATCTGGTTCCAGTGGAAAAACATGTTCGCCACGCCTTTCTACTGGCTGCTGGCGCCGCTGTACCGCCGCATGCGCCGCACGACGATCGCCGAGTTTTTCGAAGACCGCTACGGGCACTGGATGGGCGCGGCGTACATGGTGTTCGCGCTCGCCTTTCTCACCATCAACCTGGCCAGCATGCTGAAGGGCGCGGCGAAAGTGATCAGCCAGGCGGCGGGCGGCGAGATTCCGGTGAACGCCATCGTGATGGCGATGACCGCGGCGTTCCTGCTGTACAGCTTCATCGGCGGACAGGTGGCCACGGCGTGGACCGAGCTCGTGCAGGGCTTCCTCATCATCGTGCTCTCCTTCATGCTCATCCCTCTCGGCTGGGGACTGGCGGGCGGCATCAGCGGCATCCGCGAAGCGCTCGGCCCTGAGCGGCTGGCGCTGACGGCGCCGGAAGGCATCGGCCCGTGGTTCATCCTGATGCTCACGATCAACGGGCTGATCGGCATCACCAGCCAGCCGCACATCATGGGCATGGTGGCCACGGGCAGGGACGAAGCCGCGTGCCGCCAGGGGTTTCTCTACGGCACGTTCGTCAAGCGCTTCTGCACGCTCGGCTGGGCGCTCACCGGGCTGGTGGCGGCGGCGCTGCTCGCCAAGGGAGTGTTCGGCACAACGGCGCTCGGCGACGCGGAAGAGGCGTTCGGCTTCGCGTGCCGGCACCTGCTGTTTCCCGGAGGCAAGGGCCTGCTGGTGGCTTGCCTGCTGGCGGCGAACATGGCGGCGTGCTCGGCGTACATGGTGAGCGCCGGCGCGCTGTTCACGCGCAATCTGTATGGCCGTTATCTGGCGCGTGGCCGCAGCGACAGCCACTATCTGTGGGCCGGGCGGCTGAGCGGGCTGGCCATCACGCTGCTGGGCGTGGCGTACGCGCTGTTCCTGATTGACAAGGTGCTCAACACGTTCCTGCTGACGGAGACGCTGGCCACCTATGTCGGCATCGCCGTGCTGGGCGGCATTTTCTGGCGGCGCGCGAACCGCTGGGGCGCGATGGCCGGCGTCGCCGCGGCCATGGCGGCCAACTTCGCCATTTACTTGCGGCTGGGCCAGCGCTTCGACCACTGGGACCCGAACGTGTTTCTGGCCGCGCTGCTGTCCGGCGCGGCGGTGTTCGTGCTTGTGAGTCTGATGACGCCGCCCGAGCCGGCCGCCGCGCTGAGGGAGTTCTTTGCGCGCTTGCGCACGCCGAGCCACATCGATCCCGAGGCTGCCGATGCGGAACAGGTGGAGCGCGAAGCCGCGCGGCGCGGCGAGCAGCTTCTGCTGAACCACCTGCTCCACCCGCTGCGCGGCGCGGCGGGAGAGCCGTTCTGGCGGGCGTACCGCATCGATCTGGCGGGTTTCGCGGCCGGATGGGCGATCGCGCTCGGCATGGTGGGGCTGGCGTGGCTCATTGTGCGGTGAGCCGCTGCTTCAGCCTCTCAGGGGGAGCCGCCAGCGCTGTTCGCGCGCGGAAGCAGGCATCCGCTGCCGCCGGCCGGAGGGCAGCACGAGCGTGGCTTCCACGCCGCCGGGGGAAGTCCAGTCCAGTTCGCCGTTTTCGATGAGCACGCGGATAGGGCCGCGCGGCGAGAACACGGCGCCCGAGACGCGCTTCAGATCGCCCGGCTGCGGGCGCACTTCGTAGGCGGCGAAGCCCGGCGCCACGGGCTGCACGCCCAGGATCATTTGATACAGCGCCACAGCGGGCACGGGGTTCGACTGGCACCACACCTGCCCCGTCTCGCTCGGCCCCGGGTTCCAGAACTCGGCGTAGGTTCCGTTTTCGAGCACCGACGGCAGGTTCGCCCAGCGCTCGCGCAGTTCGCGCACGACGTCGGCGCCGCGCCCCGCGCGCGCCAGCGCCTGGAGGCGCCAGATCTCGTTCAGCGGGTAGTTGAAACCGAGCCGGATCCGCCCGCCTTCGAGTTCGTGCACGTTCGCGTTGGAAGACACGGGGATGGAACGCAACAACTCCACGCTGCGCGCGTACTCGTCCTGCGTCATGGCCTGGAACAGCAGCGCCATGGACAGCGTGCGCGCATGCGCCCGCAAGTGGCCGTCCCGCGCGGCAAGGGGAAGGTTGTCGACAAACAGCCGCTCCTGCGGCGACCAGTAGAGGCGCCGCACGCGCGCCACGATTGCGGCCGCCTCTTCACGCGCGGCGCGCGCCTTGGCGCTCTCGCCGCGCCACTCAAGCAGCCGCGCCAGCCCGTATTTCAGGAAGCCGGCCCAGTAGAGGTTGAACGCGCAGCGTTTGTCCTCTTCCCGTTGATACCCGATGTGGTCGATCCACACCGTGTTCCAGCGCCAGCCCAGCACGGGCAGCAGCCCGTCCTGCGCGCGGCTGGCGTGCAGGAACGATGCGAACCGCTCAAGCTTCGGCGTGACCTCGTCGATCAGCGCGCGGTCCGCGTCCCACAGGAAATGCTCCGCCACGGCGATGCCGAACTGCAGCGCATGATCCAGGATCGGCCCCCACACGGTGAGCCCCATGTGCTTCTGGAACAGCCGCTGGCAGCGGTCCCACGCCGGCCAGCAGTCCATGAACCAGCCCTCGGCGTTCTGCCCCTGCGCGAAGGTGCGGATCATGCGCGCGGGCTGCCGCGTCTCGCCGAAGGCGTAATAGGAGCCGAGTTTCGCGTGGTCGAGGTCGCCGGCGTATTGCTGGCGCTCGCGCACCATGTTGTCGACCAGCGTCTCCTGGGAGGTGATCCGGTGCGTCGCCAGGCTGGCGCGCACGGCTCGCGCGACAGCTTCGTCGGAGCAGTCAAACTCCGGCTCGTGCGGCCAGCGGTAGTTGCGCTCGCGGGCGCCGGCTTCCAGGATCTCCACGCCCTCCCGCGCCCCGCGCACCAGCACCTGCATCCAGCGGAAGCACTCGTACTCGAAGGCCTCGTATTCGGTGACGCCTTCGCGGCAGCGGACGCGCAGCCACTGGCCGTAGCGCGGCGGAATGCGCAACAACAATTTTCCCGGAACCTGTTTTTCGCAGAAGAGCAGCTCCACCACCGTGCCGGCGGGCGCGCGCAGTTTCACGAACGGGTGCCCGAGCAGCTCGCGGCCGAAGTCGTAGGTCACGGCCAGCGAGCGCCCGCCCGGCGCCGGGAGCCGGTGCGGGAACAGTCCTTCCGGCGCGCGCAGCGCGGCGTCCTCCCGCTCCTCGAACGCATCCGCGGGGAAGCATTCGAAGTACTCTTCCGGATCCACTTTCCACTCGATCCATCCTGCCGCGGGCGAGGAGCGCGGCTTCGCCTGCGATTCGGCCACCGGCGGGATGGAGCGCACCTGCAGGACCCAGTCTTCGCGCCATCCCTCGCGGCCGACTTCGCGCAGGCAGGGGCGGCCGGGCGGCGCGGGCTCGATGGAAGCGGGCTTCCATGAGGAGTCATCGAACTCCGCGAGCTGCCAGCCCGCGGGTTCGCGCCGCGCGTCGAATTCTTCCTGCAGCGCGCGCAAGAACCATCTCTGATACCCGCCCTGGCGCCAGGCGCGCGGCCGCAACGTTTTCCAGCTTGCGTCCGTGGCGAGGCCGAGCGCATCGCACTGGAAGAGGAATCCTTTGCCCTCCCCGCTGCCCGCGGGCGCGGGCGGCGGATAGGTCCCGTCGCCCGTGCCGAAGGCGCACGCCAGCGCGGCGATGACATTCTTGCCGCGCCGCAGCCATGGCGCGATGTCCACGGGATCCACATCCCAGTAGCGCGGGTCGCACGGCGCCGGGCCGCGCTGCACGAACTGCCCGTTGACCCAAAGCTTGTAGCGTGAAAACGCGGAGACCCACGCCGGCGCTTCCCGCGGCGGCTCGGCCAGATCGAAGGGACGGCGGAACATCACGAAGGTGTTCTGCAGGGTCCGCCGCTCCGGATACCAGACCCACCGCGCTTTCCACTCCGGCGCCTGAACGGAGGGGACCTGAAAAGCACTCAAGGCGGGAGCGGCGACGGATGCCTGGAACAGGGTTCTGCGGGTGATGGGCATGGCGGGTGCGGGCCGCGGCGCGGCTCTTCCGCAACCTACCACAGGCAAGCCGGCTCAGCTCAGGCGCGCGACGCTTTCGAGCAGCTCTTCCGGGCGCACCGTGGCCGTGCCCAGCTTGCCGACGGCCACGCCGCTGGCGTGGTTGGCCAGTTCGGCGGCTTCGCGCGGGGCCGCGCCCGCAGCGAGGGCGAGCGTGAAGACCGCGATGGCCGTATCGCCCGCGCCGGAGACGTCGAACACTTCCCGGGCGCGCGTCGGCGTGTGGTACGGCGCGCCGCCGCGCTCGAGCAGCAGCATGCCGTGCTCGCCCATGGTGATCAGCACCATTTGCGTGTCCCAGCGCTCCAGCAGCCGCGCAGCCGTCTCTTCCGGCGCGGCGTCGGGCAACAGTCCCGCCGCGGCGCGGGCTTCCTTCAGGTTCGGCTTCACCGCCGTCACGCCGCGCCATTCGAGCGGGTTGAGCGGGCTGGGGTCGACGGCGATGATGCGCCCTTGCGCCAGCGCGCAAATCCCGGCGGCGATGTCCGGCGTGAGGAACCCCTTGGCGTAGTCGGAAAGGATCACCGCGTGCCAGCCGTTGCTCTGTTCCGCCAGCTTTTCGAGCACCGCGCGCTCGACTTCGGGCGCCATGCGCCGGCGGCGTTCGCGGTCGATGCGGACCACCTGCTGGTGCCTGGCGATGACGCGCGTTTTGACGATGGTGGGCGCTTCCCCGACAACCGCCACAGCGCCGTCGTCGATCTGCGAAGCCTCGAGCAACGCGGCCAGCTTTTCTCCGGCGGCGTCGTCGCCGCGCACGCCCGCCATGCTGGCGCGCGCGCCGAATTCGCGCAGATTGCGCGCGACGTTGGCCGCGCCGCCCGCGAAGAACGATTCGCCGGTCACTTCCACCACCGGCACCGGCGCCTCGGGCGAGATGCGGCTCACGTCGCCCCAGACGAATTCATCGAGCATGACATCGCCCGCCACCAGGATGTGCAGCCCGGCGAAACGCGCGATCAGCTCCTCGGCCCGCTTCGTGTGCATCGCTCAGCCTACCGGAGTGTAGCAAAGCGCGCGGCGGCGGTTCACAATTCGGGCCACGGATGTTTCGGGTAGCGGCGCATCAGCTCGCGCCGCACCTGCGGATAGAGCCGCTCCCAGAAGCCCTTCAGGTCCTGCGTCACCTGCACCGGGCGCTGGTTGGGCGCGAGCAGGCGCACGACGAGCGGCGTGTTGTCCGGGCCGATGCGAGGCGTCCCGGTCATGCCGAAGAAGTCCTGGAGCCGCGACGCCACATAGGGCGGCGCGCCATCGGGATAGTGGATGCGGGCGCGCCGCCCGCCGGGCAAAGTCAGAAATTCCGGCGCCAGCCTGTCGAGAAGCGAAGCCCGGTTGCCGAGCTGCGCCCTTACGGCGGCTTCAAACCCGCCGCCGGATGCCGCGCGGCGCAGTTCCTCGAGCGAGCGCAGCCCTTCGCACAGTTGCCGCAGGACGCTCTCCGGATCCGGCGCCGGCAGTCCCGCAAAGAGGATGCGGTTGCGCAGCCTCTTCCATTCCTCCTCGCCGGCGAAGCGCTCGACGCCCGCCTCCACCGCCTTGCGCGCCAGCAACGCGGCGGCTTCTTCCGGGTCCGGCTCGTGGCGCCGCGACTCTTCCACCACCAGCTCGCCGTACAGCAGCCGCCAGACCACCTCGACGCGCTCCGCCTCGCGGTTCCACTCGAGCCGCGTCTCCTCGCGCAGCCATTCGGGGAACACGTCCAGGAGCAGCTCCGGCTCGATCGCCACGGCGCTGCGCACCACGGGCAGGCCGCGTTCCGGACGCTCTTCCGTTTCGAGCGCCACCAGGAACTGCGCCTGCTCCGCTCCTGCCTCGCGCGCCAGCAGCGCGGAGGATCCGTTCGACAGCAGAAGCTCCTGCCCTCGCCTGCGCCGCGCCACGCGGTCCGGGAAAGCGCGCAACACGCTTTCTTCCAACGGCGCCGTGGCGCGCGGCGGCGCCAGCGAGCGCAACTGTTTCTCGATTTGCGCCACCTGCGCGGGGTGAGCGGCGGAAAGCTCCGCCGCCAGGCGGCAGGCTGCCGCGCCGCCGTGCTCGACCAGCGCCGCCAGCCTGGGATGCAGCGGCAGCCGCGCCACGCGCCGCCCGAACTCCGTCAGCGCGCCGTCCGGCGCCAGCGCGCCCAGCCGCCGCAGCAGCTCCTCCGCGGCAGCCATGGCTTCCCCGGGCGGCGGCGTGAGCCACTCGAGTTCGCCCGGGTCGGACACGCCTGCAGCATGCAGATGCAGGCACACCTGCGACAACTCGCGGCGCAGGATCTCGGGGGTCTCATGCTCGGGGCGCCGCAGGAAATCCTCTTGCGGATAAAGGCGCACGGCGAGGCCTGGCGCGGTGCGCGCGGCGCGACCGGCGCGCTGCACGGCGGAAGCGCGGCTCACGCGGCGCACCTCCAGCCGCGGCAGCCCGCTCCATGGCGAATCGGAGGGGATCCGCGCCAGCCCCGAGTCGATCACGATGCGCACGCCCGGGATGGTCACGCTGGACTCGGCGATGTTGGTGGAAAGCACGACGCGGCGCCGCTCCGAGGGCGCCACCGCGCGCTCCTGCTCGTCCGGAGGCAGATCCCCGTGCAACGGCAGGATGTCCGCCTGCTGCGCGATGCGGCGGCCCGCGAGCGCCTGCGCGCAGCGCCGGATCTCCGCCGCGCCGGGCAAAAAAACAAGAATGTCGCCTTCTGTTTCGCTCCAGCAGCCCTCCGCGGCCTCCCGCACCAGCTCTTCCAGTGGCTGCGCCGAGTGCGGCGTGTAGCGCAGATCGAGCGGGAACAGCCGCCCTTCGCTCCGCAGCACCGGGCAACCGCCGAGGAACGCGGCCACGGAAGCGCCGTCGAGCGTCGCCGACATCACCGCCAGGCGCAGGTCCGGCCGGCGGCCCTGCTGCAGCCGCCTGAGCAGGGCGAGCGCGAGGTCCCCTTCCAGGTGCCGTTCGTGGAACTCGTCGAGCACGACGGCGCTGACGCCTTCGAGCAGCGGATCGGAAAGCAGCCTCCGCGCCAGCAGCCCTTCGGTCAGATAGAGGAGCCGCGTGCGCGGCCCGGCGGCCTTCTGGAAGCGCACCTGCCAGCCGATGGTCTCGCCGGCGGCTTCGCCGCGCTCGAACGCCGCCCGTTGCGCGGCCAGGCGCGCGGCCAGCCGGCGCGGCTCGAGCACGAGCACCTGCCCGGAAAAGAGATCGAGCAGCGCCGGGGGCACGCGCGTGGTTTTGCCCGCGCCGGGCGGCGCTTCCAGCACGAGGTTCGGCCCGGCCGCGAGCGCGGCGCGGACATCGCCGAGGATTGCGTCGACGGGAAGCCGCTCCACATATACACTGTAGCTATGGCAACCACTGTCCAGCCGCCGGCGCGCCTGCTGTTCGGCCCCGGCCCCTCGCCCGTGCATCCCCGCATTTATGAAGCGATGAGCCGGCCCATTGTCGGCCATCTCGACCCTTATTTCTTTCAGGTAAACGAAGAAATACGAACTGGATTAAATGCGTGTTTCGGCACAAAGAACGATTTCACCATGGTGATTTCCGGCACCGGCAGCGCGGGCATGGAGTGCGCGGTGGCCAATTTCGTCGAGCCGGGCTCGACGGTCGCCGTGTTCGCCAACGGCTACTTCAGCGACCGGATCACGGAGATGGCGCGCCGCCACGGGGGCCGCGTGGAACGGCTGGAGAAGCCGTGGGGGCAGGTTTACTCCGACAGCGAGGCGCGCGAGTTCATCGGCGCCGCGCGCCCGCAAGTGGTGGCGTATGTTCACGCGGAGACCAGCACGGGCGCCCACCAGCCGGGCGATGCCATCTGCCGCGCGGCGCACGAGGCGGGCGCGCTGGTCATCGCCGACTGCGTGACCAGCCTGGGCGGCATGCCGGTGCGGGTGGACGAGACGGGGATCGACATCGCCTACAGCGGCACGCAGAAGGCGCTGGGCGCGCCGCCGGGCCTGGCGCCCATCACCTGCTCGCCGCGCGCGGTCGAGCATCTCCGGCAGCGGAAATCACCGCCCGCCACCTGGTATCTCGATCTGAAATTGCTGCTCGATTATTACGAAAGCGCCCACCGTTATCACCACACCGCGCCCATTACCATGTTTTACGCTCTGCGGGAAGCGCTGGCGATTATCGCGGAAGAAGGGCTGGAAAACCGCTGGGCGCGCCACCGCCGCGCCCATGAGCGCCTGGTGGCCGGGCTGTCGGAAATGGGCATCCGCATGCACGTCGCCGAGGGCGAACGGCTTTGGACGCTGAACACGCCCGTGGTTCCGGAAGGGGTCGACGACGCCGCTGTGCGGCGCCGCCTGATGGAAACACGCGGCATCGAGATCGCCGGCGGCTTCGGTCCGCTGGCGGGCAAGGTGCTGCGCATCGGCACGATGGGATACGGCGCCACGGAAGAGAACGTGGATCTGCTTCTGGCGGCGCTGAAGGAAGCGCTGGCGGCGTAGCGCCCGGGGACGTTCTGTTCCGGCGGCAGGGGCGTTCGTCCTTTATCGTGACGAGGGGTCTCAGGCGCCCGGCAGGGCGAGCCGCGTGCGTGTCTCCAGCAGGATCCGGTTGAGCTCTTCGGCGCGGCGGCTCCAGGTGGCCGCGCGGGCTTCGGCACGGCGAGCCTCTTCCAGGGCGGGATCGTGCTCTGCCATGGCGTCCCGGATGGCCTGCACAAATCCGGACGGCGTTTCCGCATGGCGGACCAGCCCGCCGAAGCGGTCCAGCTCGGGCAGCGGGCTGGTCACTACGGGCAGCCCGAAGTGAAAGTACTCGTAGATCTTCAGCGGGTCCGTGTACGCCCCCAGCTCGCCATCAAACGGAATCAGGCCGATGCGGAACTGCCGGAGAAGCGCCGGCACCTGCGCGGGAGACACCTCGCCCGGGAGTTCCACGTTGGGCAAATGCGACAGGGCACGGCGCACGCGCGGGCTGGGGGCGCCGGCGAGCACGAACCGGACCTGAGGCATGGCGCGCGCCGCCTCCGCCACGGCTTCCGTCCAGAACCATTGCTCGAGAGCGCCTATATAGCCCGCCACCGGGGCCTCGGAGCGCGCCGTCTCTGCGGGCGGCCAGCCGGGCACTCCGTTGCGCACGAGAAACGACCGCGCCGCCAGTTCGGGCTGGGCCCCGGTGAAGATCCGCAACAGCGACGAGGCCGAGAAGAGCGCCGCGTCGGCAATCCTGAGAGCCTCCGGCTCTTCGGCGGCGATGGCGGGCGCCATGTTCGGGAAGCCCGCCAGCCAGTCGTGGCAGTCGTAAACGATCAGCGCCTGCCAGCGGCGGCGCAGTTCCAGCGCACAGTCTTTCCACGTGGGCAGGGCGAAGAGGATGTCCAGCTGCTGCGTGCCTGCCCGGTGGAGGGCCCAGTGAATGGCATCGGCGATCGCGCGGGACTCGGAGGGCGCGAGCAAGCGGTGATGGAAAACCGGCTCGGCGGGAAGCGGGGCATGGATTTCGAACACGCGGGCGTCGAGCTGCGCCAAAGCCGGGGGGCGGCGGCGCCATGGCGATTGGGGGTATTCGCGGCCGAGGTGCGGATTGAGCAGGAAGCAGCGCCTGCCGAGTTGCGCCAGCGCGATGGCCAGACGCTGGCTGCGCTGGAGGCGGTGGTGCCAGTCCGTCATGGGCAGGAAGAGCACGTCCGGCAGTTGCGGGTGCGGGGGAGGAATGTCGAGCCGGGGAGGGCTGCCTTCAAACTCGTGCGGCGGCTCCCAGCAGCGGAGAAATTCCGGCGGGCGGCGGGACGGGCGGAGGGGGAAGTAAACGTGGCGCAGATAGAAGGGGCGCAGGGACTCGCGCAACCGCTCGATGGGTGGGATCGGCAAGGGCATGAGTGAAGCGCCCCTCGGGGGAAAGTTCCGTTTTCTCCCCAAGTGTAGCGGATGGGAAGCGTGTTCCAGACGGGGCAGGGCGAGGGGGC
>Ga0308414_1003159_pt1 | contig 10586 bp, 11 predicted proteins | sample HotsprSampleOS50_FD_205667 | JGI IMG/M metagenome (GOLD analysis project Ga0308414, IMG submission 205667) | Hot spring phototrophic mat microbial communities from Octopus Spring, Yellowstone National Park, Wyoming, United States - 20090730_OS50 ...
ATATAAAGCAAAGTTTATTGCATCTAAATTATAAAAGCCACCCGAATAAAATCCAACAATAAGTAAAAATATAGAAAATAAAATACTAAGTAAATTTATTTTATCTTGAAATATTTTTTTTCCTATAGTATAATAGGTTTTAAATACTATGTATAGTATGAAAATTAAAATAATGGAATTACATTTATTATAACGCCAACTTAAAAGAGAAACGGAATAAAATAAACTACTTAAGGCAATTATAACAGGGGCTTTACTCAATCTTTGTGCTGTAAAAATTATAATGAGTAAATTTATAAAATAAAATCCTTTAAGTAAATTTTTAATAAAAGAAATTTCATTTTTAGGTAAAATATTAATTGAAATAAGTCCAATGTTCATTGCAAACAAAAGAGAAAGAATTAGAGTTGTAAGGTTTAAATTTGGATTTTTTTTGAGCTTGTTAAAAAGGTAGTAAACTATAAAAACAAAAACTCCCGATTGTAAAATAAATTCTTTGTTTGAGCCTATGTTTTCTTCTAAAATCAAATGTATTGAAAAATAAGTAAAAGGTAAGAAAAATAAAATACTTTCTTTTACTTTTAAACTCACTTCTTTTTTCCTTTTATAATTTTCATTTTTTGTATTTCTGTTTCAAATTCTTTTTCATAAAATTCTTGTGAACATTGAAAATTAGTAGGATAACGAAAAAATAATTTTTTAGGTATATCTAAGGAGATATATGGATTAGGTGGACTTTGAACAAAAAGTAAGGGAGTTCCTTTAGGTAAGTTTTCTAAAATTTTTTTACAAGCTTGTTCGTTGTAAAGATTTATATGTTTTTGATACAAAAATGAATTGCCAAGTAAATAAGAATTATATAAGCTATCGTGAATGACATAACCTTCTTTTCCTACAGATTCAAATAATTTTTGAAGTTTGGCATAATCTTTAGAAGCATTACTTAGAAGTTTTAAGCCTTCTTTTGTATTCTTCCATGAAAAGTAAATTCCATAGAGAAAAATTAAAGCAAGTAAAATTCTAACAAAAGTTTGTAAATAAATTTTAATTTCTAACCAACCAAGTCCCATCCCTAAAAGTAAAAAAATAAATCCAATTTCTAAATAACGCAGTCCAAATAATCCAACCCCACCGTATACAGTGACAAGAGAAGAAGCTAAGAGTAAAAAACTTATTCCTGAAAGTAAAAAAATTTTAGTTGATAAACTTATTTTCTTATAAAGGGAAGGAATAAAAAATCCGAAGCTTAGTAAAATTGTAGGTGAATATTGAATAATTCCCCTCATATATTCGTCCCCCCAAAGATAAGCTTTTGCTAACTTGAGATGTTCTAAAATTCCCATTTGAGATTTTTGGTTGTCTAGTTGGGAAGCAAACCGATATCCTAAGATTTCCCCTGAGCTTATATAGTTAAATAACACAAAAAAACATGTTATTAGAAAAAAACCAGCTAGGATTTTTAAAAAAAAAGTAAAATTTTTTATAATATTCTGATATTCAAATAAAAAAAATATTGTAAAAAAACAAAACAATCCTAAAAAAATTTCTGTCCTAATAGCAAAAGCCAATCCCCAAAATAAACCTGCTAAAAAAGGAAGGGTTTTGAGTTTAAACTCTTTAAAGTAACCTAAAAAGCAAAAAAAACCAACCAAATTTAAACTATGAAATAAACTAATTTCTGAATAGTCCATCACTGTAAGCAAGGGAAAAGAAGAAGCAAAAAAGAAGCAAACTAAAAAGGTAAAGTTAGATTTAGAACTTACTGCTTTACTTGAAAGAATTTTATCTAATAAGAATATTATAATAATGTAAAATACTAATGGAATATATAACACATAACGTAAAGGTGCAAAGTATCCTAAAATAATTCCTAAATAAGAAAAAAAAGGAGGATATTGGAAAATACATTTTGGATCCTTATTTTTAGGGAAAACAGCCCAAGGGTAATTTATAGGAAAATATTGAAAATCAGGATCTAAGTCTTTTGCTAAATAAATACATTCAAAGTTAAGAAATCCTTTTTGTAAGTAACCTGTAGTTTGATAATATTTAATTTGACCGTCGCTAGAAATATAAGGATAATCTTTATCTAATTGGTAACGAAAAAAAGCTAAAGCAAAAAAGATTAAAATGTATAAAACAAAGCGAGAATTTTGATTCAAGAAATTTAACCCAAGATTAGCTTTTTGTCATAATCTTCCAAATCCATTTAGCTACTTCTTCTGTTTCCATCTCATCTATATCTAAAAAATGATCAGAATAAGAACGGTAGTAGGGAATCCTTCTTTGTAAAATTTTTTCATAAGGCTCACTTTGACTTAGACTAGGTCTAGTAGAGTCTTCTTTGACTTTTTCTTTTAGGAAAGAAATTTTTTGATTGAGTCCAATGATAACTCCAAGCTTACGTAAAAGTTTCCACTTTCTTTCACTAAAAATTTCTTTACTATTTTCGTCAACGTCAAATAAAATTCCTCCACCACAGTCTAAAATAATTTCTTGACAATTCTGAAGCCTCTCTAAAATTTGATATTCTAAGTCTCGAAAAGCTTTCCAGTCTCCATTTGATTCTTGGATAAATTTTGGGATAGGTTTTCCACCTAGTTCATAAACTGCTATCATATCAGTAGAAATTACTGAAAGCCCCGAAAGCTTAGCTAATTTACGGGAAACTTTTGATTTTCCAACTCCTCTAGGACCAATAATGATAAGATTCATTAACTGTTTCTTAAATCTTGGATTTGTTTTTGTAAATCAGGGATTTGCATATAATACATTTCTAAATCAGAGTCATTTATCCCTGTTTTTTGTAAAGCAAAAGAAGAAAGTTCATGGTTAATACCACCTATATCAATTCCAATTCCTGAAATAATAGCTATAGTATTAGCGATATGTACAACAGAAGCTAAGAGAGGAAATTTTTTAGCATTTTGAGGATTATGATGATGACCTACTACTTCTATGAGTTCTGCAGGAAAATTCCAGGCACTTAAAACTTGTACTCCTACTTCTTGGTGATCATAACCAAAATACTTTTTTTCTAATTCTGTGAAAGTAGTAGTCATGTTTTTAAGTTCATTACGAATATCTAATATATGATAAGGAAAAAACTGTGTTAATATAACCTTACCTATATCATGTAAAAGACCTGAGGTAAAAGCTAAGTCTTTAGGAAGGTCTATTTTTTTGTGTTCTACAATCTTACTAGAAAGTAAGCCTACTATTAAAGAATGCACCCAAACTTCTTCTGCATCTAAAGAGTAACCCTTTAAGTCTTTATGAAGTACTGCCTTAGAAGCACTGACTAAGATCATTTCTTTTACTGTTTGAATTCCCAGTGTCATGAGGGCTTCTTGGACTGTGCGAATAGGTTTACTTGCTCTATAGTAGGCAGAGTTAGAAAGTTTGATGATAGAAGCAGTAATTGTAGGATCGTTGGAAATTTCTGTAGCTAGTTGATTGATAGAGACAGCTGGATCTCTCAATAACTCCATGACTCGAATGACTACATGGGACATAGCTGGAAGCTTACTGGGGTCTTTTAAAATTTCTTCAATCTTTTCTTTCATAGCTACCTTACCCTATAGAGATATTTTTCTATCCCAGCTTTCTTTAAAAGTATACGTCCATCTTCTAAAAACAAACTAATAGTCCGACCATCGTGCCCCCCAACATCTTCTACTAAAATAGGAATTTTTTGAGCTTGAAGATATTCTCGAACTAAGATAATATTGTTTTCACCTATATTTTGTAGAAAATTAGAACTAATATTTTTAAACATAGATGCTCCCCCAAATATACGGGCACTGTAAGAACCTCTTTTGGCACCTTCTTCTTCAAACATTTTTATTAAAAGAGGTAGGGCAGTTTCTCCATACTTTCCGGGGTTTTTTTGTTTATCTCTCCCAACAGGATCATGTGCAAGCATAAAATGAGAAATAGCTCCTAATTTCATGTCAGGTTGATACAAAACAACTCCAATACATGAACCTAAGGTAGTGCGTAAAATGTGTGGTGTTTTAGAAATTTGAATTTCAGCAATCCCAACATTTATAATTTTTGTGTCTTTATTGAACATTTGCACGTCTTTTGTAACAAGCTATGAAAAGATTTTTTTGATGCAAGAGGATTTTCTTTTGATTTAAAAAAAAATTATTCAAAGGAAACTGGAATCTATTAAAATTGACAAAGAATTAGGAGGAAGCCATAGAAACGAATTTGTTAAATGAACCCATTCGTAAACTACAATTAGGAGATTGTGAAGTAACTCTTCTAGGAACTGCTCATGTAAGTGAGGCAAGTGTCAAAGCAGTTGAAAAATTAATTCAAGAAATAAAACCTGATACAGTTTGTGTAGAGTTATGTGAAACTAGAATGAGATCTATTGTAGATCCTGATTCATGGAAGAAACAGGATATTTTTAAAGTTTTTAAAGAAAGAAAAATGTATCTGTTGCTTTCTTCTCTCATTCTCTCTTCTTTCCAAAAAAAACTAGGTAAAGGAGAAATTAAACCTGGTGATGAACTTCGGAAAGCTATTACAGAAGCTAATTTAATTGGAGCAAGAGTAGTTCCTGTTGATAGAGAAGTGCAAACAACATTAAAACGTTCATGGGGAAATGTAAGTTTTTTTTCTAAGGTATATCTTTCTTCTGTCTTGCTAACTTCTTTGATAGTCAAAGAAGAAGTAACTGCTGAAAAAATTGAAGAAATGAAAAGAGAAGATGTACTTAAGGATATTTTTACAAATTTACCAAGTCAGTTTGATGAAGTAAAGAAAGTAATTATTGATGAAAGAGATAGGTACCTTGCACAGAAGATTCGAGAAGCCTCTAAAACCTCTAAGAAATTAATTGCAGTAGTTGGTGCTGGACATTTGCAAGGAATTATGAATTACATTTACTCTGAGCAAGAAATTTCTAGTTTAGAGGAAATTCCAGAGTCTAAATTTTGGGACAAAGTAGGTCTATATATTTTCCCTCTAGCTATTTTAAGTTTGTTTGGTTTGATTTTTTATAAGTTCGGAAGTATAGAAGGCACTAAGTTTTTACAAAGTTGGATACTTGTAAAAGGGAGTCTATCTGCCTTGGGAGCTTTAATTGCATTAGCCCATCCTGTTTCGATTTTTTTAGCTTTTATAGCTGCACCTATTGGAAACTTTAACCCTATCATTAAACCAGGTTGGCTAGCAGCTTTGTGTGAATCTTTTTTGAGAAAGCCTCTTGTAGAAGATTTTGAAAATATTGCCGAAGATTCAGAACACTGGAAAGGTTACTGGAAAAATAGAGTAATTCATATTTTTTTAGTACTCATTTTACCACAAGTAGGAAGTAGTATTGGGACATTTATTGTGATGTTAGAAGGAGTAAAAAAGTTTTTGAATTAAGCTTATGTTAGATTCAGATATCCCAAAATTTAGCTGTAATGAATGTTTAAAAGGATTAGGATTTCCTTTTGAATTTACTATGGCTTTTCAACCTATTGTGGATGTAGAGAATAAATCTATTTATTCCCATGAGGCTTTAGTTCGTGGTGTAAATGGTGAGGGAGCAGGATGGGTTTTAAATCAAGTAACTTCAGAAATGCTTTATAAGTTTGATCAAGCTTGTAGAGTAAAAGCAATTGAGTTAGCTTCTAAGTTAAAAATAGATACTTACTTAAATATAAATTTTTTACCAAATGCAGTTTATAAACCTGAAACTTGTATACGTACTACTCTAGAAGCATGTGAAGAATATGGTTTCCCTATTCAAAAAATTATTTTTGAAGTTACTGAACACGAAAAAGTATATGAATATTCACATTTAGTAAATATTTTTAAAGAATATAAAAAAATTGGTTTTAAAACTGCTATAGATGATTTTGGAGAAGGTTATTCGGGAATTGGGCTTTTAGTAGAATTTCAGCCTGATATGATAAAAATAGATAGAAAAATTATAGATGGGATTTCTAAAAGTCCAGTAAAAAAAAGTATTGTAAATGGGATTTTAAATATAGCTAAAGACTTAGGAATTTTAGTAGAAGTAGAAGGTATAGAAGAAAAAGAGGATTATATTTTTCTAAAAGACTTAGGAGTAAGGCTTTTTCAAGGTTTTTATTTTGCAAAGCCTGTTTTTGAAGGAATAGGCAAAATAGATGAAAAATTGTTTTAAAATTTTTTGTTGTTTACTCTGTAATTATTCACTCTTAGGAGGAGAGTTTATTCCTTCTAATAAGGATTATATCCGTATTAATTCGCAGCTACAACATATAATTGCAAAAACTTTTACAGAGGATTATTTTAAAATTGCAGAAGGATTTTATGATCCTAGACTTGGGATTGTTTTAATTTTAGAATATCAAGGAAGAATAGACTGTACACAAAAAAATCAAGAAATTTCTTTAGAAGAGAAAGAACTTCTTATAAAAGAATGTCTAAGAGAAAAAATTAAAAGGTTTCAATTTATTTTTGAAGTAAGAAAACTACTAAAAAAACAAGAGCGACTTTTTTTAGGAATTTTTTCTGAAGATGCAAATCGTTTAGAAATTTGGAAAAAAGAACTTTTAGATAAATTAGATAACTCGCAGGAAGAACTGTATCAGTTAGAGCCTAATAGTTTTTTGTACTTACAAAATGGGGTTCACCCTAATTTAGGAAAGTACCCTAATTGGGATTTACTAGAAAAAATTCGTTTAGAAATCCTCTCCAAACTAAATAAAATGAATTATCTTTCTGTGAATGGGATTTTTATTCCAGCTAAGGGATTTTTATTTATCATTAAAACTAAAAAAATTCCTATAAAGAAAATGGTAAAATTTAATAAAAGAGTTGCATTGGAATTAAAAAAAGTAGAAAATTCAGGACAGTTTTTAATAGAATATTTCTACGGTGGGGATAGAGGAGAGCTTTCTAATTTTATTTATATAGGAGATGGCTCTCAAAGTTATTTACAGTATACAGTGGATCTTTATTGAATATGATATTTCAAGAAAAACTAATTACTAGAATGAACTACTTACAATCTTACCTATGCATAGGACTAGATCCTGAATTTGAAAAGCTTCCAGACTTTATTCGCAAAAAGAGGGAACCTCTGTTTGAATTTTGTAGAGAAATTATAGACTTTACTCATAATTTTACAATAGCATATAAAATCAATATTGCTTTTTTTGAAAGATTTGGAAGTAAGGGCTTTGTTCAATTTGAAAAAGTTATCTCTTATATTAAAGAAAATGTTCCGCAAGTTTTAACTATTGTAGATGCAAAAAGAGGAGATCTTGCAAATACTTCTAAAGAATATTCAAAATATTATTTTGAAAATTTAAAAATAGATAGCCTTACTATAAATCCCTACATGGGGAAAGATAGCTTTGAGCCTTATCTTCTAAAAGGTGGGCATATCTTTGCTTTGTGTTTAACTTCTAACCCTGGTTCGTATGATTTACAATACTTAAAATTAAATTCTGGTAAAGAACTTTATCTAAAAATAGCTGAATACTTCAAGGGTTTAGAAAAGTCTTTTGTAGGACAAATTGGTCTAGTAGTAGGTGGGACTCATAGTAATGAAATTAAGTTTATTCGAGAAGTTGCACCTAATTTATGTTTTTTAATTCCGGGATATGGAAGCCAAGGTGCTAAGCTAGAAGATATTTTACCTGTTAGCGGAGGGTTTTGTTTAGTAAGTTCTTCTAGAGGAATTCTGTTTGGTTCAGAAGGTAAAGATTTTGCGAAGGTAGCGGGGGAAAAAGCAAAATCTATTATGTTTGAAATGAAAAAGTTTTATAAAGAAATTCATATTTAATATGAGATTTTATATTATATTTTTTTATATATTTTTTTACAATTTATCTTTATTTTCTCAACAATTAGCTAAAATAATAGGTGAAATTCCAGTACCTAGTGGATATAAGAGGACTGAGGTTAAAAAAGGTAGTTTTGGAGAATTTTTGAGAAACTTAAATTTAAAAAAAGAAAACTCTATAGTCTATCTTTACAATGGTCAACCTAAAGCAAATCAAGAGGCTCAATATGCTGTTTTAAATTTAGATGTAGGTAATAGAGACCTTCAGCAATGTGCCGATGCAATTATGCGTCTTCGGGGTGAATACTTATACTCTCTTGAGGAACACGACAAGATTATATTTCATTTTACCGATGGAAGAAAGATACGTTATCGAGATTATGCTGAAGGATATAGAACTAGAAAAAAAGGAGAAAAGTTAGAGTGGGGGAAGTTTGCTAAAAAAGACTATTCTTATGTAAATTTTCGACGTTATATGGATTTAGTTTTTACTTACTCGGGAACTTCTTCTTTAAAAAGATATGATTCTATACCTGTAAATCCCCAAGAAGAAATAGAAATAGGTTACTTTTTAGTTCAAGAAAAGTCTCCTTATGGTCACGCTGTAATTATCGTAGATAAGGCAGTAAATAAAGAAGGTAAAAAAGTATACTTACTTGCTCAAAGTTTTATGCCTGCACAGGAAATTCATATCTTGAGAAACCTTAAAGATTTTACAATTAGCCCATGGTATGAACTTCCTGCAGGAATGATTCAGACTCCTGAATGGAGTTTTTTTCTAAAAGATTTAGCTAGATTTAAAGATTGAATTAGGAAGAACTAGCTACTCTATTGATTAGTTTTTCAAAGTTATCGTTAAATCGATAACCTACTCCCCAAATAGTTTCAATCCATTCAGGGTGTAAATTATTTTTTTCTAGTTTTGAGCGAATTCTCTTTATATGGCTATCTATCATCCTCTCAAATCCATTCCATTCGACACCCCAGATGGCTTCTAAAATCATTTCTCTTGAAAATACCTTTCCTGGAGAAGAAGCTAAAAGGTGCAAAATATCAAACTCTTTTCTAGAGATGGGAAGAATGACTTCTCCGGCACTTACTCTTCTACGTACTGGATCAATTTTGAGAGGGCCACGAATGAGTTCTCCTTCATTTCCAATTAAAGGACGTCCTAAGTGGTTCTTACCCATAGTAGCATTCCATCTTCTAAAGAATGCATCTATACGAGTTTTGAGTTCTCTAATGGAAAAAGGTTTTGTGATATAGTCATCTGCTCCTAATTCTAGACCCATGATTCTATCTATCTCTTCATTTCTAGCAGATAAAATAAAAATAGGAGTTAGTTCATCACTTTTGCGAATAGTTCTACAAATATCCACCCCATCTACGTCTGGCAAAGAAAGATCTAATATAATAAGATCGGGCTTATCTTCTTTATAAGCTTTCAATCCTTCCTCGCCCGTACCAACTACTTTGGTCATATAGTGTGAACAGTCTAAGATTTTTTTAATAAGAGTACCTATGTCAGAATCATCTTCGATTACTAGTATTTTTTTCATGATATCTACCTTATTTTTTCTTTTTTACAAAACTTTACTTGTTAAAAATTGTCAATAAAAAAACAAAAATTTTTCAATATATTTTATCTGCCCATATCACTTTCCAATTTTGAGAAGAAATTCGAATTCAATCTTCTTGACCTACTAAGGTAGAAATAGAGTTTACTCCATTTCTCTGCATAAATTGGTCTAAATATTCTAAAATTTGGTATGGTAAAAAAGGACCTTTATAAATATAACCCGTGTAAATCTGGACTAGATCTGCCCCTGCTAGAATTTTTTTTAAGGCTGAGTTTCCGTCAAATATTCCACCTACTCCGATAATTGGAACTCTACCTTGGAGTTTTTTTCTAGCAAATCTTACAAACTGTGTAGATTTTTCTTCTAAGACACTTCCAGAAATTCCTCCTTGTTCTATATCTTTTGTGGAATAACTTTTTAACACAGTTTTATCAATAGTGGTATTGGTCAGTATAATTCCATTTAAGTTCAAAGTAAGCACTAAATCTAAAAGTTCATCTAAAGCACTGAATTCTAAGTCAGGGGCAAGTTTTACAAACATAGGAACAGGAAACTTACCGCCTAGCCCTTCTCGAATTCCACTGATTAGGTTTATGAAAGAATTTTTTTCTTGAAACTCCCTTAAACCTGGGGTATTAGGTGAACTAATGTTTATGACTCCATAATCTGCAAGAGGGAGAAGTTTTTGAAATGTTTTTAAATAGTCTTGGATAGCTTTCTCTTGTTCAACTAACTTTGTTTTTCCAGCATTAATTCCAAGAGGAATGGTTTTTGTTTGTTTAGAGAGGATTTCAAAAGTTTTTTGTGAACCCAAATTATTAAAGCCCATTCTATTTACTAAAGCAAGATCTTTTTCATAACGAAAGACCCTAGGCTTAGGATTTCCCGTCTGTGCTTCACCTGTAATAGTTCCTACTTCTACAAACCCAAAGCCTAGTTTAGCTAAGAAAGGATAAAGTTCTCCTGTTTTATCAAATCCAGCAGCCATTCCCAGAGGATTAGAAAACTTTATTCCTGCAACTTGGGTATGAAGTCTGGGACTTTTATAAGTAGTTAGCTTTTGTAAAAAAGAAAAGAGGTGAGGAAGTTTATCTGTAAGTTCTAAAAGCTTGACAGATAAAGCATGTGCATCTTCGGGACTAAGTTGAAAAAAAATAGGTTTTAAAGTGAGTTCATAAATCCAATCTCTCAAAAAATTCTACCTCTTATGTCAAATTTTTATTTTATAA
>Ga0308414_1003161_pt1 | contig 10581 bp, 11 predicted proteins | sample HotsprSampleOS50_FD_205667 | JGI IMG/M metagenome (GOLD analysis project Ga0308414, IMG submission 205667) | Hot spring phototrophic mat microbial communities from Octopus Spring, Yellowstone National Park, Wyoming, United States - 20090730_OS50 ...
TCCCAGAAGGTCGCGCGGCAGCTGCACCTGTTCGTAGGTCTCCTTGTCCATGAACACGAGATCCTCGCCCTCGGCATAGAGAAATTGGAATTCCTTGGTATCAAGCCGGACGCGCTCGACCGTCTCGGAAGACCGGAACCGGACGTTGGTTTTGCGGCCGTCGAGAAGGTTTTTCATTTCGACCTGCATATAGGCCCCGCCCTTGCCCGGCTGGGTGTGCTGGGTCTTGACCGCCCGCCAGAGCGATCCCTCATATTCGATGATGTTGCCGGGGCGGATGTCCACGCCACTGATTTTCATGGGCTCACCTGCGTCGAAGGGGCAGGCGCGCCCATAGCCGAGGCCGCGCGGGACAGGCAACCGACGGGCGAGACGTCGATCGGCGCCGCGGGCCGCCGTGACATGCTGCGCTCGGCCAAGGGGGCTTGTTCCCTGCGGGGGCACGTCGCAGTCGCCGCGTGCCTTGGCCGCACGCCCATGCCGGCCTGGTTGACGTCAACGGATCGGGCACGGCCGGAACGGGGGCGTCTTGTCCGGCACGCCTTCGGCTCCGATTGCCCTCTGACCATGGGCGGTCCGGCCGGCTTCGACACGGACCGGGTTTTCCGGGGCGGGACCGTCCCGACGAACCTTGTCGCAAGCTTTCCCTAGCCGGCGATGTTCTCCGGCCTCCATCCGACGCGACCATGGTGATCGCGACCGTCGGGGGCATGCGCGTCCGCATTCACGAACCGGGACGCTTGTGCGCCTTCATGCCTGACCTGTCGTCCGGTCTTGCCTCCTTCGTCGCGCAGGCACCGGCCGGCGGGCCGTCGCGACCGCAGGCACCCTCGCCCCGGGCGCCCAGCGGCGCGCCGATCCTTGAGCCTCAAGGACGCTATGCCGGTTGCCGGCTTCGGGCTTGGCGGCGCAGCGGCGAGGTCCTTCAGGCGTCTCAGCCGCCCTTCGCCCGGGCCGGAGACAGGCGGGCGGAGAAGGCCCGGATCGCGGCCGCCGGATCGGGTTGCGACCAGACAGCGGATGAGACGGCCAGGAAATCCGCGCCGGCCTCCACCAGCGGGCGGCAGTTCTCCGGCGTGATGCCGCCGATCGCAACGCAGGGGATTGGCGAGATCGTCGTCCACCAGGCGAGGATCCCCGGCCGGGCGCGGTGCGCGGCCCTTTTGGTGGCGGTCTCGAAAAAGGCACCGAAGGCGACATAGTTGGCCCCGGCCTCGCCTGCCTCCATCGCAAGGTGGCGCGAGCCGTGGCAGGTGACGCCGATCTGGGCGTTTCGGCCGAGGCACCGCCGGGCCTCGGCCACCGATCCGTCCGTCTGCCCCAAGTGCACGCCGTCTGCGCCGCAGGCGGCGGCAAGGTCCGCCCGGTCGTTGACGATGAAGGCGACGTCCCGGTCGCGGCAGAGCGGCATGAGGCGCGCGGCCGCGCGCAGGATGTCGGAATCGGAGGCGCCCTTGAGGCGCAGCTGATAGGCTGCAACCGGGCCGCCCGCGCAGAGCGCGTCCTCAAGCGCGTCCGCGTGCGCCTCGAGATCGAAGGCGGGCGGCGAGATCAGGTAGAGTTGGCAGGCTGGCCGCTCCTCGCGCGGAAACAGCGCGGCAAAGCCGTCTTCCCCGCCCCTCATTCCGTCCCCCAGGCGTTCGGCACCCGATGCGCTCCGAGGAGGCGAGCCTCCGCCGTCCGGCGCGGCGGGCGCGGGGCGATGCCTCCGGCGATCCATCTAACCGCTCTGCCGCGGATTTCGAGCGCGCCCGCGCCGGGGATGGGGGGCTTCCCGGCGGTCGGGGCCTCCGCGGCCGGCTGCCCGCCGGCGGGCCGCCCGGGGGCACCGGCCGGCGCGGGCGCCGCGTGGCCGGGGGCGGGCATCAGCCATGTGGTTCCGGACCGGCCGGTCGGGCGGCCCGCCGGTCGGATTGGGGGGCAGTCGGATCCGGCGGGTCCCGCATCAACCAGCAGGGCCCCGCGCGGGGGCGCGCAGCCCGTAGCAGGTCGGGCGCTGTGCGCCAGCAACGCGGATGCGAGGTGGCGAGTGGCCATGGACCGGTCCCAGGCCGTCGGACCTTTCCCGAGCGTGACCCACGCGCCCCAGACGGCGGCAGGACGGCACCTCCCCCGGCGCGGATGAAGCCGAACGTCCGACCGGCCGGGCTATTCTCGGGCAGAAGGAGCCGGGGGGACCGCCCCCGGTCCGCCTCTGTCTGCGTCGGCGGTCCATATCACCAGCGCACGCGGGCCGGGCGAGCTTGCCGAACGGGGCGGCACCTCCCGGCATGGCGGGCGTCGGCGATTGGCGCCCGGCCGGAACGGCGGCACATGCCGCAACTCGCCCGGCGGCGCCGCCGGCCGGATCGAGGCCGAGGGAGGGCTTGGCGGCCCGCACCGTCCTCCGCGCGGAGTCGCGTTTCGACGGAAGCGTTCGGGCGCCCGCGTCTTCGGCGCAGAGGCCCGGAGCGCCTGCAGCCGCGCGGGCCAGCCAAAGGACGAGGCGGCGCAACGGCCGGCGCCGGGCCGCATCAGGGCAGGCGAACGAGCCGGAGAAGACCCCAGCGCGGGGTGAAGGCGGCCGCAGCCTGGCTGACAGCGCTGCGGCCACCCCTCCCCCGGAGATGCCGGGCGGCGGGCAGGCGGCGGTGAGACCTTCGGCCGTCCGGGCGGTGCTCCTCCTCTCCACAGGGTCGGCGGACGCAAGCGCAGCCGGCGCCAGCAGCATGGCGGATGCCGCGTCCCGTCCCCGGTTCCGAGGGGACAAGGCCGACCCCTCGTTCCGGCGCGGTCGCCCAGGCCGGCGGCCCGGCCTCACGGCAGACGGACGGGCCCCCGCCCCACTCCCGATGGCAAGGGGGGCTTGCCGCTTGGCAACCTGCCCCCTCCAGCCAAACCCATGCCCCCTCCCGTCAATGACGGATGCGGACCTGTCCGCGCCGGGGCGCCGGCCGGAGGGCGCCTCAGGCCCCCTCCTCGCCGAGGTAGATGCGGATAATGCGGTCGAGCAGGGCGAGCGCCTCCTCCCGCGGCCGCTGGAAGCTGTTGCGGCCGATGATCGACCCGCTGCCCCCGCCTTCCCGGATGGCGCGCGCGTCCTCGAACACGGCATCCGCCCCCTTGGTCGCGCCGCCCGAGAAGACGACGAGGCGCCGCCCGGCGAAGGCGGCCTGCATGACATGGGCGACGCGCCGGGCGAGGGACGCGCGGTCGAGCCCCTCATAGGCTTTGTGCGCCTCGGGCTGGGCGATGTGGTCGGTTGGAAGCTTCACCTTGATGATGTGGGCACCGATCAGGGCGGCCATGTGCGCGGCATAGGCGCCGACGTCGAGGGCAAGCTCGTCCTCCTTTGTCAGCTTGCCGCCGCGCGGGTAGGACCAGACGACGGCCGCAAGCCCGACCGACTTCGCCTCGGCGATCAGCTCGCGCGCCTCCTCGAGCATCCCGTCGAAATGTTCCGAGCCGGGGTAGATGGTGAGCCCGATGGCCGCGCAGCCGAGGCGCAGCGCATCGTCGACAGAGGCCACGACCGCCTGGTCCTTGTGGACGCTCCAGCTGTTGGCGTGATTGACCTTCAGGATCGTGGGGATCGCACCGGCATAGAGGTCCGCGCCCGCCTCAAGCGCCCCGAGGGGGGCGGCGTAGGCGTTGAGCCCGGCGTCGATGGCAAGCTGGTAATGGTAGAGCGGATCATAAGCCGGCGGGTTGGTCGCGAAGCTGCGCGCCGGGCCGTGTTCGAAGCCCTGGTCGACGGGCAGGATGACCATCTTGCCCGTGCCGCCGAGCCGGCCGGCGGAGAGGATGCGGGCGAGGTTCGCCTTCGTGCCCGGGTTGTCGCTCGGATAGTTGGCGAGGATGGCCCTCACCGTCTGGGTGATCTGCATGATGCTCAGCCTCCCTGTCCCGATGCCGCGTCGGCGCGGATGCCCTCCCCGGTGCCCTGCCCCACGGTCAGGGCCGCCACGCCTGGGAGCGTCCGGCCCTCGAGCCATTCGAGGAAGGCCCCGCCGGCGGTCGAGACAAAGCTCATCTCGCCGGCGACGCCGGCCCGGTTGAGGGCGGCAACCGTATCCCCGCCGCCTACGACCGAAAGGAGCGTGCCGGCGCGGGTGTGGGCGGCGGCCATCCGGGCGAAGGCGAGCGTCGCCGCATCGAAGGGGGGCACCTCGAAGGCGCCGAGCGGCCCGTTCCACAGGAGCGTGCGGCAGCCCTTGAGCAGGTCGCCCAGCGCCTCGACCGTTGCCGGGCCGAGGTCAAGGATCATCTCGTCGGCGGCCACCTCGCGGATGCCGCGCACCGCATGCGGCACCCCGGGCGCCAGCGCGCCGGCGACCACCGCATCCCAGGGCAGATGGACGGTGCAGCCGCAGGCCTCGGCCCGCGCGAGGATCCCGCGCACGGTGTCGGCCTGGTCATGCTCGGCAAGCGAGCGGCCGACGGAAATCCCCCGGCTGGCCAGGAAGCTGTTCGCCATGGCACCGCCGACGGCAAGGTGATCGACGCTTGCTGCCAGATTCTCGAGAAGCGCGATCTTGGTGGAGACCTTGGCGCCGCCCACGACGGCGAGGACCGGCCGCTTCGGGTCCCGCAGCACCGCCTCGAGCGCGGCGACCTCGGCCGCCAGCGACTGCCCGGCAAATGCGGGCAGGAGGTGGGCGAGCCCCTCGGTCGAGGCGTGCGCGCGGTGCGCGGCGGAGAAGGCGTCGTTTACGAACAGGTGCCCGAGCCTTGCCAGTGCCGCGGCGAATTCCGGGTCGTTTTCCTCCTCGCCCGGGTGGAAGCGCAGGTTTTCCAGAAGCGCGACCTCCCCCGCGCGCAGCCCGGCCACGGCGGCCTCCACCTCGGGCCCGGTGCAGCCGGGCACGAAGACGACCTCGCGGGCCAGGCGGTCGCCGAGCGCGGAGGCAACCGGTCGGAGCGACAGGGCCGGATCGGCCCTGCCCTTCGGCCGGCCGAAATGGGACAGGAGGACGACGGCGGCGCCGCGGGCAAGAAGCTCGGATACAGTCGGCAAGACGGCCCGGATGCGCGTATCGTCGGCCACGCGCCCGTCGGCCATCGGAACGTTCAGGTCGGCGCGGACGAGCACCCGCTGCCCGCGCAGGTCCGCCGGCAGGTCATCGAGCGTCCGCAGCCTCACGGAAGCCGCCCCATTTCGGCCGCCACATCGGCCATGCGGCAGGAGAAGCCCCACTCGTTGTCGTACCAGGCAACGACGCGCACGAGCCGCCCCTCGATCACGGCAGTCTCGAGCGCATCGACCGTCGAGGAGGCCGCGGTGTGGTTGAAATCGGCCGAGACCAGCGGCTCCTCGGTATAGGCGAGGATGCCGGCAAGCGCGCCGTCCGCTGCGGCCTTGAGCGCCGCGTTCACCTCCGCAACCGAGGTCTCGCGGCCCGGCACGAAGGTGAGGTCCACGAGGCTCACATTGGGCGTCGGCACCCGGACAGCCGCCCCGTCGAGCTTGCCGCGCAGCTCGGGCAGCACCTCGCCCACCGCGCGCGCGGCCCCGGTCGTCGTCGGGATCATGGACATCGCCGCCGCGCGCGCCCGCCGCGGGTCCTTGTGGATCTGGTCGAGGATCCGCTGGTCGTTGGTGTAGGCGTGGATGGTGGTCATCAGGCCGCGCTCGATGCCGAAGGCCTCGTGGCAGACCTTGGCGACGGGCGCGAGGCAGTTGGTGGTGCAGGAGGCGTTGGAGACGATCCGGTGCCCGGGCCCCAGCCGGTCGTGGTTGACGCCATAGACAACCGTCAGATCCGCCCCCTTGGCCGGCGCGGAGACAAGGACCCGCCGGGCGCCTGCCTCGAGATGGGCACGGGCCTTGGCCGCATCGGTGAACAGGCCCGTGCACTCGAGCGCGACGTCGACCGCCATCTCCCGATGCGGAAGCCGCGCCGGGTCCCGCTCGGACGTCACGCGGATCGCCCGGCCGTTCACGACAATCTGGTCGCCCTCGGCGCGCACCTCGCCGGGGAAGGGGCCATGGACGGAGTCGCGCCGCAGCAGCCGCGCATTGGCTTCGGCATCGGCAAGGTCGTTGATTGCCACCACCTCGATGTCGGTGCGGCCCTGCTCGGCGATCGCCCGCAGCACCAGACGCCCGATCCGCCCGAACCCGTTGATTGCTACCCGCGTCATGGCTCGCCTTTCCGTCGTCCCCTGGTCTCGAGCGCCGCCTTAACGAAGCCCGCCACCTGCTCGCCGGTGAACCCGAACTGCGCCATCAGCACCTCGCCCGGGGCGGAAGCGCCGAAGCGGTCGATGCCAATCGTAAGGTCGACCCAGCGCTCCCAGCCGTAGGTGGCGCCCGCCTCGACCGAGACCTTGAGCACGCCTTCGGGCAGAAGCGCCTCGCGCACCGACCGGTCGGCTTCGGCGAACCGCTCCTGGCAGGGCATCGACACGACATCCGCGCCGATGCCCTCGGCCTCGAGCAGACGGGCGGCGGCCAGGGCCACGGCCACCTCGGAGCCGGTGGCCACCAGCACCACCGCCCGCGGCGCCTCGGCCCGCCGCAGCCGATAGGCGCCGGCGCGGCAGCGGTTGGTGCCGTCCTCGTCTTCCCCCGCCCGGACCGGCGGGAGCACCTGCCGGCTGAGGGCCAGCACCGAGGGCCGGTGCCGGTCCGCAAGCGCAAGCGCCCAGCACTCGGCGGTCTCAACCGCATCCGCCGGGCGGTAGACGGCGAGATTCGGCATGGCGCGCAGCGAGGCCAGATGCTCGACTGGCTGGTGGGTCGGCCCGTCCTCGCCGAGCCCGATCGAATCGTGGGTGAGCACATGGATCACCCGCGCCCGCTGGAGGGCGGCGAGCCGGATCGCCGGCCGGGCATAATCCGAGAAGACGAGAAAGGTGCCGCCGTATGGAATGATTCCGCCGTGAAGGGCCATGCCGTTCATGGCCGCTGCCATGCCGAACTCGCGCACGCCGTAGTGGATGTAGCGCCCGCCGGGATGGTCGGCGGTCAACGCCGCAAGCCCCCTGGTCCGCGTGTTGTTGGACCCGGTCAGGTCCGCAGAGCCGCCGACCGTCTCGGGAACGGCGTCGTTGATCGCCTCGAGGGCGAGCTCGGACGCCTGGCGGGTCGCCATCGGGCGCGGCGCGGCAAGAAGCTTCGCTTTCAGCGCCTCGGGGCACCAGGGCGGTGCCGCGCCCTCCATCCGCCGGCGGAATTCGGCCGCCATCGGATGTCCGTCCAGCCGGTCGAGCCAGGCGCGGCGGGCGGCGCGCCCGCGCCGGCCGGCCGCCCGCCAGGCAGAAAGGATGCCGGCCGGCACCTCGAAGGGCGGCGCCGTCCAGCCGAGCGCAGCGCGCGCGCCGGCCGCCTCCTCGGCCCCGAGCGGGCTGCCGTGCGCCTTCTCCGTCCCTGCCCGCGTCGGCGCGCCGAAGCCGATCACGGTGCGGCAGCGCAGGAGCGAGGGCCGCGGGTCCGCCAGCGCTTCGCGGAGCGCCTGCCGCACCTCCTCGGGCGCATGGCCGTCGCAGGCGGCCACATGCCAGCCGGCGGCGGCAAAGCGCGCTGGCATGTCCTCCGACGAGGCGAGCGAGACGCGCCCGTCAATCGAGATGCCGTTGTCGTCCCAGAGCACGGTCAGGCGCCCGAGCCGCAAGTGGCCGGCGAGACCCGCCGCCTCGCAGGAGATGCCTTCCATCAGGCAGCCGTCGCTTGCGATCACCCAGGTGCGGTGATCGACGAGCGCGCGGCCGAAGACGGAGGCGAGATGCGCCTCGGCGATCGCCATGCCGACCGCCATGGCGAGGCCCTGGCCGAGCGGCCCTGTCGTTGCCTCCACACCCGGGAGCGCCTCCACCTCGGGATGGCCCGCGCAGGGCGAGCCGAGCTGGCGGAAGCGGCGGATGTCCTCGATCGTCGGCCGCGCATAGCCGAGGAGGTGGAGCACGGCGTAGAGCAGCATCGAGCCGTGGCCGGCCGAGAGGATGAACCGGTCCCGGTCGGGCCAGTCGGGTGCCTCCGGGTCGGCCTTCACGAATTCGGTGAACAGCACGGTTGCCGCGTCAGCCATGCCCATCGGCATGCCCGGATGGCCGGAGTTCGCCTCCTCGACGGCGTCGATCGCCAGCGCGCGGATGGCGTTGGCCATCGCGCGCACGTCCGGCCGGCGGGTGGCGTCGGTCTCGGCGGCAGCGGATGACACCGGCGGGAAGCCTCCGTCTGGAAGGGAACGGGCCGGCCCGGGCATGGTCCGGGCCGGCTGACGGCCCCGCCCTCCTTGCAAAGGCGGGCCCCGAAATCAACGCCGGCCGCCCGGCGCCGCCCGCCCGGACCGCAGCCGTGTTGACCGCGGGCGAGCCCTGCCCTTATCGCATGTTGCCAACGGCTTCAGATGCCGGAACACGAGATGCCGGAACAAGCCGCGCGGCAGGCAGAGGCGGTCCCATGGTCAGGGAGGGTGAGGTCAGGGAGGGTGGGGTCAGGGAGGAGACCGGTGCCGGACCGGCGGACGGGGCGGACGGCGGCACGGCCCGGCCGGATCCCGCCCGCCGCATCCGGGCGGCGCTCGCCCGCTGCGAGGCGGCCTGCGACCGGCTGGAGGGTCTCGCCCGCCGGCATGTCCGCCTGGCGGGAGCCGCAGCCCTGGCCCTCACCGAACTCGACGAGGTGCTCGCCCGGGCATCCGGCCGTGGCTGACGTGGCGGTGACGGTCGCCGGGCGCGCCTACCGCCTGGCCTGCCGGGATGGCGACGAGGCGCGGCTGCAGGCCGCGGCGGCCCATCTCGATGCCCAGGCCTGCCGGCTCGTCGAGCGGCTTGGCGCCGTCCCCGAAAACCGGCTGCTCCTGATGGCCGGCCTGCTTGTCGCAGGCGAGCTTCTCGACGCCCGGGCCGCCGCGCCGGACGGCCCCGCCGCAGCCTCCCCCGCCGACCTCGAGGAGATCGCCGGCAGCATCGAGCGGCTGGCGAGCCGGCTCGAGGCCGCAGCCGCAGCGGCACCTGCCGCCCCCGAAGGGCTTGAGGGGTCAGGCGGCTGCACCTAGGTGGAAGGCGGCGGGAGCTGGGCGATGCGCGCGCTCGAGCATCCCTGAGGCGATACTCTATCCGAAGGGGGCTGTCCCTGCCCGGGTCGTGGCCCGGAGCACATGGCTCCCACCTGGCGTCCCTGGCGTCAGCGGATCTCACCGCAAACGGTCGCAGCGGCCCCGCCAATCCATCGTGGGCCCGAGGAGCGCATGTGCCCGCGCGAGACCGCCGATCCCCGCCGCGCCCTGAGGCGCCACTTCCGCGCGGTCCGCGAGGCCTATGCTGGAAGCCTCGCCCGTCCGGCGCGGGTGGCGCTCGATCGGGCGATTGCCGCCCGGGTGCTCGCCCGGCTGCCGAGAGCCCCGGCCGTGCTCGGGTGCTTTGCCGCCTGCCCCGGCGAGCCGGACCCGACTCCGCTCGCGGAAGCAGCCCGCGCGGCCGGCTGGCGGCTCGCCTTCCCGAGGGTGGCCGGCCCCGACCGCCCCCTCGCCTTTCATCTCGCCCGTGCGGCCGATCTTGTCCCCGGCTTCCGCGGGATTGCCGAGCCGCCGGCCGACCTGCCGCGGGCCGACCCCGCCGTCCTCCTCGTGCCCTTCCTCGCCGCCGACGCCGCCGGGCACCGCCTCGGCCAGGGCGGCGGCCATTACGACCGCACGCTTGCAGCCCTGCGCGCCCGGGGGCCGGTCCTTGCCATCGGCCTCGGCTGGGATGTGCAGCTTGTGCCGGCGCTCGAGCCGGCGCCCTGGGATGCGCCGCTCGATGCGATCGCGACCCCGACGCGCTTCCTTTGGGCAGGCGGCACCCCTAGATGAGCGCCATGTCGTTGCGCCGCCCCCTCGGCATCCTCGGTCTCCTCGGTTTCCTGGCCGTCTATGCTGTCGCGGTTGCCGCGCTCGCCGAGCCGCTCCTCCGGCTCCATCCGCTGCTCCAGGCGCCGGTCTGGCTGGTCCTCGGCATCGCCTGGGTGGTCCCGATGCGCCCGGTGCTCCACTGGATCGAGACGGGCCGGCTTCGCCCCGGGCGCGGGGAGGAGCGCCGATGAGCCGGGTGCCGCCACGCTGCGCGCGGACCATGGGCGAGGTGCGGGCGGGCGTGGACGCCGTGGACCGCGCCCTCATCGCCCTTCTCGCCGAACGCTTCGCCTACATGGATGCGGCCGCGCGCATCAAGGACTCCCGCGCGGCCATCCGCGACGAGGCGCGCAAGCGCGAGGTCATCGGCAACGTGTGCCGTGAGGCGGCCGCGTACGGCCTTGATGCCGCCTTCGTCGCCGAGCTGTGGGACCGGCTCGTCGAGGCCTCGATCGCGCACGAATACCGGGCCTGGGACCGGCAGCGCCGCGGGTCGGGCGAGGGCGCGGCCAGCGGATGCGACGGGTCCGGGTGCGGGCAGGAGCGGGAGAGGACCGGGACGGGCTGGCGCGAGTGACGGGGCTCGAACCCGCGACCTCCGGCGTGACAGGCCGGCGCTCTAACCGACTGAGCTACACCCGCGCAGTCGCCCCGCGCTAGGTCTGCGGCTCCGGCCTGTCAACTCCCGTCCCGGGCCGGGCGTCCAGGACGGTCTCCGGATGCGGGCGCAAAGCCGAGGCGCAGCGCCGGACAGTCCGCTCAGGTG
>Ga0308414_1003163_pt1 | contig 10580 bp, 10 predicted proteins | sample HotsprSampleOS50_FD_205667 | JGI IMG/M metagenome (GOLD analysis project Ga0308414, IMG submission 205667) | Hot spring phototrophic mat microbial communities from Octopus Spring, Yellowstone National Park, Wyoming, United States - 20090730_OS50 ...
CCCAGCGAGGGGTTTGTTCGCATTCGCGGCAAAAGCGAACTGTACCAAGGGACGCTGCAAATTGTCGTTAACGATGTGACGGTCGTGAACGCCGACACGGTCAATCTGGCCGACTATATGCCGCGCACCGACAAGAACATCGCTCAGATGTTTCAGCAAACAAAGGATATTCTGGCAACCATTCAAAATCCCGACCTCAAACGGCTTGTCAACGCCTTCTTGGCCGACCACGAATTGATGAAGCAGTTTTGTGCGGCGCCGGCGGCGATGTCGATGCACCATGCCTATCTGGGCGGCTTGCTGGAGCATACGCTGAATATGCTCAATGTTGCCTGTGCGGTATTTCCACTGTACCCAAAGATTCAAAAAGATTTAGTGCTGGCGGCGATTTTTCTGCACGATATGGCCAAGACACAGGAGTTGTCCTATCGCATCTGCTTTAGCTATACCGACACCGGACAATTGCTGGGGCACATCATTCAAGGCACGCAGATGATCGCCCAAAAGGCCGACGACCTGAAGGCCGACGGTACGCCGGTGGATAAGACCATTCTGGACAGTCTGTTGCACATTGTGGTCAGCCATCACGGCCAATATGAGTTCGGTTCACCCAAACTGCCGGCAACGCCTGAGGCATTTATGGTCAGCTACATCGACAATCTCGACGCCAAAATGAATCAGACGGCCACGCTGATTGAAAACGACGCCGCTGAGGCGAACTGGACGAGTTATCAAAAATCGCTTGAAACGCGGCTGTATCGCCATCGTGCGCTGGACAACGGACAATAATCCATTTTCTACCCAGATGTTATGCAAAAGTCCGCCGAACATAACAACGAAACGACTGCCGAGCCGCAGGTATCCGAGGTCTCCAAGCCGCTGACTGTGGCGGCTGTCGGGCTAACGCCGCTGACCAAGGCGCTTTTGGAGATCGCTTGGGAAAACCCCCAGCTAAAGATTGTTGCTGTCGGCGATACCGACGCTGTATGCGCCGAGGCGACTGCCCGTAAATACGAATGCGACGATTTTACGGATTACCGGCGATTGGTGGTGCAGAATCAAATCGATTTGCTTCTGGTCGGGGCGCCGCCGCATCAAGCGGTTGACCACATCCGTCAAGCCATTCAGAAAAAGACCCATATCCTTGCGGCCTGTCCATGGGCGGTCAATTTTGAAATGGGGGCTGAATTCATCAATCTGGCTCGGCACGAAGGGGTTGTTTTTGCCACTGCGCAAGCCGGACGGTTCAGTCGTGCGTTTGAACATATTATGCAATTTCTGCATAACAGCGTAGAACAGTCCAACACCATTCATCTGGTAACGGCGGTTTGTCATATTCCTATCGGGCCGCTGGAGCCGTCCCAGCGATGGCTGTATGACCCGCAACTTGCCGGCGGCGGCGTCTTAATGCAGAACTGCTATAATCTTATTGATGAACTGACGCTGTGCTTTGGTCTGCCGCAGCGGGTTTATACCCTCACCCAAAGCCAGGCGCCGGATCGCCAACAGCGGCTGAGTCTGACCGAGGATACCGCAGTGGTATCGATGTTGTTTTCGGATACGCTGATGGCGCAGGTCTGCGCCAGCCGTACCTTGGGGCCGGCTCGCCAGCACCTGCGGATTCACGGCAAGGACATGCACCTGACGGCGACTCCCGAAGAGGTGGTCATCTGTGATAACGCAGGAGCAGAGTTGGAAAAGGCCGTGTACAAAGACGACCGCCGCGCTTCACTGCAACGGCTGATGGATAATTTGATTGCCCATCTTATTTTACCAAAACAAGTAGAACTTTATCCTGAGTTTGGGGTGGATTTGAATACGCTGGCCGTAATTGAGGCCGCGTATCTGTCCGCCCGTACCGGAATGCCCGAAGAACCATGCCGCATTTTACGCTTGGCCAAAGCCGAAAGCTCGACCCTGTTTTAGCAAACCCAAATAGCTTTGATTCTGTTAAAACCTTGACTTTTTAGGGATAAATCGTTACCCTCCAGAGATACTTTATTTCAAGATGTATTGTGGAGGTTATTTTGCGTATTTTATCCGGTATTCAGCCGTCGGGAAAACTGCACATTGGTAACTTTTTTGGCGCGATGCGGCAGCATTTGGCCTTGCAGGCCGACCATGACGGATTTTATTTTATTGCCGATTATCATGCGCTGACCAGCAGCCCCGCCCCTGCCGATCTGGCTCAACGGACGCTGGAGGTGGCGATGGACTATCTTGCGCTGGGGCTGGACCCCAAAAAAACCGTCTTCTGGCGGCAGTCGGACGTGCCGGAGGTAACGGAGTTGGCGTGGATATTGTCGTGTGTGACGCCGCTGGGGCTTTTGCAGCGCTGCACCAGCTATAAAGACAAGGTTGCGCAGGGTTTATCGCCCAACCACGGGCTGTTCGCCTATCCGGTCTTGCAGGCGGCAGACATCCTGATTTTTGACAGCAACCTCGTGCCGGTCGGCGCCGACCAAAAGCAGCATATCGAGGTTACGCGCGACATCGCCGAAAAATTCAACGCTCAATACGGCCAGACCTTTGTCATCCCCCAAGAGCAAATCCTCAAAACAGTCGCCGTCGTGCCGGGGCTGGACGGCCGCAAGATGAGCAAAAGCTACGACAATACCATTGAGATTTTCGAATCGGAGGCGAGTCTGAAAAAGAAAGTGATGCGCATTGTTACCGACTCGACGCCGGTTGAAGAACCCAAAAACCCCGAAACATGCAACGTCTTTGCGATGCTCAAGCTGGTCGCCGAGCCGGCCGAGCTGGCCGAATGGGAAGACAAATACCGCAAAGGCGGCACCGGTTACGGCACGGTTAAAAAACGTGTAGCCGAACTGCTGAACGCCTACTTTGCCCCCTACCGCCAAAAACGGCAGGAAATTGAAAAAAATCGCGACTACGTCGAACAGGTGCTGCGCGACGGCGCCCGCCGCGCACGTCAAACGGCCAGAGCCACCTTAAATCGCGTGCGCGACGCCGTCGGGCTGGGAGCGATGCGCAATGCGTGAGCATGAAAAACTCATCACGATTGCCCGTTTTGAAAACAGCTTTGACGCAGAACTGGCTAAGCTGGCGTTGGACAATGCAGGCATTCCGTGTCATCTGGCCGGCATCGGGCTTTCCGTCAATATGCCGTATCCGACGGTGGTGTCGGTCGAAATGCAGGTGCTGGAAGGCGACGCCGAGCGAGCCAAAGAACTACTCAGCCAGCGCGACGCGATTGAAGAGCCGCAGGAAGGGGAACAATGAGCGAATACCGCGTCAATCTGGATGTCTTCGCCGGGCCGCTGGACCTGCTGTTGTATCTGGTGCGCAAAGAAGAGGTCGATATTTACGACATTCCCATCGCACGGATTACGGCACAGTATATCGAATACCTCGAACTGCTCAAGGAACTGGACATCGATTTGGCGGGCGACTTTCTGGTGATGGCCGCGACATTGATGGAGATTAAATCGGCGATGCTGCTGCCGCGTACTGAAGAAGGACAAGACAAAGAAACCGCCATCGACGACCCGCGCGCCGAGTTGGTGCGTCAACTTTTGGAATACAAACGCATCAAGGACGCGGCCAACCTGCTGGATGAATCCGCACAGGTGCGGTCGCAGCGGTTCACCCGCCCTGCATCCATCCTCGAACGGCTCAAGCCCACACAGGAACCGGAACTGGATTTGGATCAGGTCAGCATTTGGACGCTGCTGGAGGCCTTTGACGGAATTATGAAAGCCGTCGGCCAATCGGTCGGCCAGTATAACCACATCAAAGACGATACGCCCATCGACCTGTATCAGATTGAGGTGCTGCATCGGCTGCAAACCGAAGGGCCGATGACGATGGAAAAGATTTTTGAAGGACGCAAAAACCGGTTGGCGATGATTGGCCTGTTTTTGGGGATGCTGGAGTTAATTCGCAATCGGCTCATCTGGGCCGAACAGCCGGATCCGGACGGGCCGATTCTGATTAAACCGCTGACCGATGAACCGGCCGAACAAGCGGTACAGAAGGCCATTTATGCCGACAAACTGGCCGAAGAAGAAAACGCCCCGCACGACGCCGAACCCGATGAGCCGACCGATGCGACGCCGACCTTCAATTCGGCGGCCTTTGACGACGACGAAGACGAACTGGATGAGTTGGCGCAGGCAGAGTTGGCACAAATCAAAGACGTTGAAATCAACACAGCGATGTTTGCCGATACCGCTGAAAACGCCGGCGCTCCGTCGGCGGACAAATTGCCGCGTGCGCGGATTCCGATTCGCGACATTCCCGCCGCGGAACAGTCGGAACCGACGCCTCAAAAGCAATTTGACAACAGCAACACCGATTTATAGAATAGAACTAACAATCGACTAAAACTTGAGCCGGAAAGGATTGACCATGGCAGGACACGCAATAGAATTGACCGATGCGACATTTGATTCAACCGTAAAACAAAGCGCGATGCCGGTGCTGGTGGATTTTTGGGCGCCGTGGTGCGGGCCGTGCAAAATGATCGCTCCGGTAATCGAAGAAATCGCACAGGAATACGCCGGCAAGGCGGTTATTTGCAAAGTCAACACCGATGAACACCGCGATGCGGCCATCAGCTACAGCATCAACGCCATTCCGACGCTGATTCTGTTCCACAACGGCCAAATCGCAAAAAAATGGGTGGGACTGACCAGTAAAAAAGATATTGTCGCGGCCATCGATGAACTAATCGGCTAATCCCGCTTTGGTTTTGAAGTAAAGAAAAAGTGAAAAGTTAATAGCCAGCTTTCAGCTATCGGTTTTTTTGCTGGTCGCTGGCAACTGGCCGCTTTTTCTTCATTCTGACTTCTGTGTTCTGTGTTCTGTTTACAGGGGGTTTGTATGTTGCGATATTTAGCGTTTTGGGCGGCGATGGTTATCGCGATTGCCGCGCCGCACAGTTGGGCGGCAGAGGTGATTGTCGCCGATGCGCCGGTTGTATTGGCCGCAGAGGGCAAAGGCGCCCTGCTGGAGATGTCCGGCCAGAAGGTTTTGATTCTGAAAGGCAGCCCGTATGAGATGGGCTACCAGCACGGCAAGCTGATGGGCGAGCCGGTACGCCAACTGACCGCCAAAGTCCTGTCTATCGTTCGCGGCGTAGAGATGAAAAGTTTTCTGGGTGCGGTCTTTTCGTCCAATCAACAGCGTTCCGAACAGGAGTTCCAGAAGTTTACCGCCGGTTCGCTGGAGGCCGCGTTTATACGCACATCGCCGTTTATCCCCGCACGGTACAACGAGGAACTGCGGGGTATGTCCGAGGCGACCGGCATCCCGCTCAAAGACCTGCAACTGGCCAATATCTTCCCGGAATTGTTTCATTGCAGCGGCTTTGCGCTGTTCGGCAGCGCCACCCAAAACCAAACCCTGCTGCACGGGCGAATCCTGGACTATTTTACCGAAATGGGTTTTCAGGACTTTGCCGTCGTGATGGTCGTCAAGCCCGACGGACTGAATGCCTTTGTCAATGTCGGCTATGCGGGCTTTATCGGCAGCGTAACCGGAATGAACGCCAAACACGTTGCCTTCGGCGAGATGGGCGGACGCGGCGAGGGCGACTGGGACGGTATGCCGATGGCCTACCTGATGCGCAAGGCGATGGAAGAGGCCGACACGCTGGATGAGGCGGTGGCGATCTTTCGCGATACGCCGCGGACATGCGAGTATTTTTACGTCATCAGCGACAGCAAAATCCCGGATGCACGGGGGCTGGCCTGCTGGCCGGATCGGTTTATCGAGATTAAACCCGGCCAAGCCGTTGACCTATTGCCGCACGCGGTCGAAGATGCGGTGCTGCTCAGCGCCGGCAGCCGCTATGAGCATCTGGTGCGGCTGGTCACGCAGCAGCACGGCGATATCGATATCAAGGACGCCCTGCAGTTGATGGATCGCCCCGTGGCAATGAATTCCTGCCTGCATCGAGTGCTGTTTGAACCGGCCGCGCTGAAACTGTGGGTCGCCAACGCCGCCGCCGTCGGTACGCCCAACTTTCAAGCCCAGCATCAACCGTACTATGAATACGACTTTGCCGGCCTGTTGGCCTTCACGTGGGAAAATTAACCCCTCCCAGAAAAGGATAAACCAATGACAAACTGGGCAAGCACGGGAATCGCAGGGCTGGACAAGGCGTTGTGTCATTTACTCAAGGGCGACAATGTCGTCTGGCAGGTGGACAGCGTCGAGGACTACCGCACCTATGCACGGCCTTATGTCGCTCAGGCGTTGCAGGAAGGCCGTCGGGTCATCTACATTCGGTTTGCCGCCCACGATCCGGTGGTCGAGCCGAATCCGGCCATTCGGGTCTGTCAACTCGACCCGACGGTGGGATTCGAAACCTTTTCGACCCAAATTCACAACATCATCTCCGAAGAGGGCTTAGGGGCGTATTATGTCTTTGATTGCCTGTCGGATCTACTGAGCGCGTGGGCGACAGACTTGATGATTGGCAACTTCTTTATGGTAACCTGCCCATATCTGTACGAGATGGATACGCTGGCGTATTTCGGCATCCTCCGTAATCATCACGACTACCACACAATCGCCCGCATCCGCGAAACAACGCAGGTGCTGTTGGATGTCTATAACTTTGAGGGGCGGCTGTATGTCCATCCGCTAAAGGTCTGGAACCGTTATTCGCCGACGATGTTTTTGCCGCATTTTCAAAAAGGGAATGAATACCTGCCGTTGACCAGCAGCATCGAGGCCAGCAAATTATTGTGGTATATTTCACAAAAAGGCGCCAATGCCGCCGCCCGACGACTGGATTACTGGGACAAAATGTTCCTTGAAGCGGAAAATCTTTTGGGTTTGCCGGTTGAGCTGCCCAATGTACAGCAGACTATTGACCGATTGTGCCGGATTATGGTGGCCAAAGAAAAACGCGTCTGCGAACTGGCCGCCCGCACGCTGACGCTGGAAGACCTGATGAACATCAAAAGCCGCCTGATCGGCAGCGGTTTTATCGGCGGCAAAGCGGCCGGTATGCTCATTGCCCGACGCATTTTGCTCAATTGCCCCGACGGCGACTGGCAGCAGCGTCTGGAGCCGCACGATTCGTTTTACATCGGCTCGGATGTCTTTTATACCTATATCGTCGAAAACGGCTGGTGGAAGCTGTTTATGCGGCAAAAAACCAAAGAGGGGTATTTTGAGGCCGCCGCCGAGCTGCGCGAGCGAATGCTCAAAGGCCGCTTCTCCGAGCCGATTCGCCAGCGGTTTCAGGAAATCGTCGAATACTTCGGCCAATCGCCGATGATTATGCGTTCCAGCAGCTTGCTGGAGGATTCCTTCGGCAACGCCTTTGCCGGAAAATACGAGAGTTTGTTTTTGGTCAACCAGTGCAGCCCTGACGAACGCTATGCCCAATTTGAGACCGCCGTGCGGCGTATCTTCGCTAGCACGATGAGCGAGGATGCCTTGACCTACCGGCTCAACCGCGGGCTGGATGAACAGGATGAGCAGATGGCGCTGCTGATTCAGCGCGTCTCCGGCGAGTATCACAAACATTACTTCTTCCCGACGCTGGCCGGCGTGGGCGTATCCTACAATACCTTTGTCTGGCGACCGCATCTTGACCCCAAGGCGGGAATGATCCGGTTGGTCTTTGGACTTGGCACGCGCGCTGTCAACCGCGTCGAGGACGACTACCCGCAGACGATCGCACTGGACGACCCGCTGATTCGACCGCATTCGGGACGCAAGGACGCCAAGCGATTTTCGCAGCACAAGGTCGATGTGCTGGATGCCAACCGCAACACCCATACCTCCATCGACCTGCACGACCTGCTGCGCCAACTACCGGAGGTGCAGTCGGAACTGGTCGTATCGCGCGACTACGAGGCCGAGGATCAAATGCGTCAGATGGGACGCGAGGGCGGGCCGTACTGGCTGGCGGACTTCAAAAAACTGCTGTCCGAAACGTCCTTTGCGGCGACGATGCAGTTAATGCTCAAGACGCTGGAAAATTATTACGCCTATCCGGTCGATGTGGAGTTTACGGCCAACTTCACAACCGACGGCCAGTTGAACATCAATCTCGTCCAGTGCCGTCCGCTGCAAACCAAAGGCCTGCGCGCCAACGTCCAGACACCCGCGTCGGTGCCGCTCGAAAAGACGCTGCTGTCGATGACCGGCGGCACGATGGGCGGCAATATCAGCCAGTCGCTGGCGTGCGTGATCTATGTCGATCCGGCCGGCTATGTCGCCCTACCGCAACCGCAAAAGTACGAGTTAGCCCGCGTTATCGGCAAGCTCAACCGGCTTATCGCCGACCGCGACGCCTGCCCGACGCTGCTGATGGGGCCGGGACGCTGGGGAACCAGCACGCCGAGTTTGGGGGTGCCGGTGTCGTTTTCGGAAATCAACCGCGTAACCGCCATCGCCGAGATCGCCTATGACAGCGACAATCTGTCGCCGGATTTGTCGTTCGGGTCTCACTTTTTTCAGGACTTGGTCGAAAGCGATATTTTTTATCTGGCTGTCTTTCCGCAGGCCGAGGGTACGGTCTTTCGGCGGCAGTGGTTCTTCGAGCGTCCGAATGAATTGACCCGACTGACGCCGGAAGCGGCGGCGTTTGATTCCATCGTTCGCGTCTGGAAAACCAACGACGAAAAACTCCAGATTGTCAGCGATTTGATGCAGCAGAAAACACTGATCTATCTGCTCTGACAGCAACCCAAAAAACAAGGTCTTGGGTTGCCGAGAAGAACCCAAGACCTTGTCCGCGATACTCCGTTGTTGCTTTTACGCCGTCCTTGGCGATTGTGATTTATATGCCCAGATTAAGCAGGTTGGCCGCGGCGTTATCGAGGGCGGCCTGATTATACAGCGAACCATCGGCGATGGCCTGACGGGCTTGTGCGACCGCTTCGCTGCCATCCGGCTCGACCATTGCTTTTTCAAGCAAAGCGCCAAATCCTTTTCCCAGTTCAGCCGCATGGTCGGGGGTTTTGGCATCGCCGTTTTTATCGACTTGGACGGGCTTTTTCAGCTCCGCAGCCATCGAAGAGACCAAATTATAGTACGTATTTATCTTCATTTGAGTCGTTTTTTCAAAAAATACCGCTATTTACAGTGTTATTGTCGGGGGATTTTGAAAAAACTGAAATTTTTTTTCACTTTTTTTCTCACTTTGAACATTTATTTGTTATGGAGCCAAATGTCGTCGGCGATATTCGACCGTTCGGGGTTGGTTGTCCTTGGGCAGCGACGGCAGGGTCTGGGCGACTTCAAAAGCCACAAACCGGTCAAACGCCCTCGGACTGGTTGTGAGAATCTGCCAATTCATCGGCTCGTAGCCAGTGCGCATCTGTTCTTTGAAGAACGTTTGCATCCGTTTTTCGACCGCTTTATCGGAGCTGTCCCAGACATCTTCAATTGCCCAAAGGAGTTTTCCGCTCCGTAAATCAATCAATCGAACATTCAGCCCCACTTGGAGATTGGGAAACGGCCGATAACGCTGAATAGTACCAAGCATCACCGCATCGACATTGAGCGATTGCCGCAACGCGGCCAGTTCGTCGAGGTTCTGTAAGCTCAGGCCGTCCAGCCGGAGCGCCTGCCAAATCGGATCGGAACGCATCAGCTTACGGATGCTGAATAAATGGCGCTTGCCCAGTTCATCGCTGAGCGCTGCTGTCAGTGTTTCGCTGAGGTCTGGCTGATTGGATTGATTGTCCAACTCCAACAAAACCACGCGCCCGACCGTTGCAAAATCGCCGCGTGGATTCACATAAAAATGACCCGTTCGCGGCGGCTCCTGCACCAATTTGTCCCGTTGACACCCGCCGGCCAACAGCACACAAAACACTGTTAACATACCATATTTCATCGGCAATACCTACTTCCACGTTTTTGCATCTTTGGCGTTTTTCGCATTTTTCGTAGTGGTGTTTAAGGCGCAGGGGTTTTGACCGGTTCGGCGCCAAGGACTTGCAGGATACGTCCCAGCGCCTCAAGCTGTGCGGCTTGCGCCTGCCGCATCTCCTCACGGTAGCCCAACACATCGGCCTTCCACTTGTTCAGTTCGGCGTGCATCTGCTGGAGAAACTCGTTGGCTTCCGTCAGTTCTTTGCGGGTACGTTCCAATTCGGCCTGCGTCTGTTCGAGTTTAGCGGTCAGTTGCGAGTTCTGCAAAAAGAGCTGGTTGTGCTTTTCCTGAAGTTCGGCGTTCTTTTCCATCACCTGCTCGTATTTTTTTGCCCACGCAACCGCACTTTGTACGGCGTCCATCTGCTCCTGACTGTCGGTAAAACGCCGTTCGATGACCTCGGCCTGTGCCTGTGCGGCCGGCGTACTGACGGCCGCTTGCGATGGCGCCGGGGCTGCATCGTAGATAATCCGCTCTTCGACCACTCGGCAACCGCTCAGCAGAATCGCCCAAAACGCCGTCGTCAAAATCGTTTTATGCATCGTTATACTCCATTAGAGTTTGTCGTTTTTTTCAGTTTGCTGCTTGTTTTTTGACGTCTTTTTCAATTTTCAAGGTTTAATTTTCAAATTTCAAATTTCAAATTTCGAATTTGAAATTTCATAACTCACAACTCAAAACTTAATCCATGCCAATCCGTGAAATCCAT
>Ga0308414_1003166_pt1 | contig 10575 bp, 7 predicted proteins | sample HotsprSampleOS50_FD_205667 | JGI IMG/M metagenome (GOLD analysis project Ga0308414, IMG submission 205667) | Hot spring phototrophic mat microbial communities from Octopus Spring, Yellowstone National Park, Wyoming, United States - 20090730_OS50 ...
CTGCTGCGTCTCAGCCGCCTGAACACTGCAACAAGCCAACGCAAATGACAAGACGATGAACAGCCTCATTTCCGATCCCCCCTTGTTGGCCGAACAACTCCGCCTGCGGCACGTTGTCCCGCTAGGAAGAAATTCGGATGCGCGAGGGCGTTCGGATTAGAGAACTTTTGGCGAAAATGCGGAAAGCGACGGCCGCACGAGGCCCTTCGGCCCCCGCGGCCGCCTCAAGACCGAGTCAAAGGGAAGCGAAACCGCCGCCGACACTGATCAGTAGTTCGGTGTCGGCGGGCGGTAGTCCGACCAACGAATCGTCCGAAACCATTCCACCGTGCGGCGCAAGCCCTCGCGCAACGGCACCGTCGGCTCCCAACCGAGACGTTGGCGGGCCAGTGTGATGTCGGGCTTGCGCTGCGTCGGATCGTCGGCCGGCAGCGGCATCGAAACCAGTCGCGATCGTGCGCCAGTCAGTTCGATCACCAACTCGGCCAATTGACGAATAGTGAACTCGTCGGGATTGCCCAAGTTGATCGGCCCGATGCAGTCGCTCGGACCATTCATCATGCGCACCAATCCCTCGATCAAGTCGTCGCAATAGCAAAACGATCGCGTCTGCGAACCCGATCCGAAAACCGTGATGTCTTCGCCGCGCAGCGCCTGGCGAATGAAGTTCGAGACAACGCGACCGTCGTACGGATGCATGCCGGGACCGTAAGTGTTGAAAATCCGCACGATGCGGACATCGATGCCGTTCTGTCGGTGGTAGTCCATAAAGAGGGTTTCGGCGGCACGCTTTCCCTCGTCGTAACACGCCCTCGGCCCAATCGGATTGACCGCTCCGCGATAGCTTTCCGGCTGAGGATGGACCTCGGGATCGCCGTACACCTCGCTGGTCGATGCTTGCAGCACCCTTGCTCGACATCGTTTCGCCATGCCCAACACGTGAATAGCCCCCAAAACCGACGTCTTCATCGTCTTGATCGGGTTGTATTGGTAGTGCCCCGGGGCCGCCGGACATGCGAGATTGTAGATCTGATCGACTTCCAAAAAAATCGGCAGCGTGATGTCGTGGCGAATCAATTCGAAGTTCGGCCGGCCGAGCAGATCGGAGATGTTCGTCTTCTGGCTCGTAAAAAAGTTGTCGAGGCAAATGACATCGTGCCCCTCGGCCACGAGCCGCCGACAAAGATGCGAACCCAAGAAGCCGGCACCGCCGGTGACCAATATGCGTTTGCTGTTCGACACAAGCCCATCCTCCGCAAGCCGCAAAGCGGGATTGCCCACGAGGCATTCGCCTTCGGCCAAATAGTCTGTTTCTCAACGAGTCCGAATTGCCCACCAGAAAAGCCTCGCTCAACCGACCACGCGAAGCAAGCAGCCGCAAATAGCCGGCGGGTGGCAACGGTGCCAATGCATCTCGCTGTGCTTGTCAAAATGAGTAAACCGGGCGAGCAGAGTCGTTCTCTAGAAAAAAGATATCGTAATCGGAATCCGATCGTCCCACTTGCCCGAATAATTGTCTATTTCGAGGCTCCTCCAACAATTTCAGAAAAAACGCCTTAGCCCCGGCCGTCGCCCCCCCCACTTTCTCGGTATCGCGCGAGCCGATTGTCAATCCGCAAAAACCACGTCGGTGCTGAGCTCCGATTAACCTTCGAGCAGAACTCAACGTTTTCAAAAAGACAGCAAATCTTTCTGTCAAATCTTTCTACTAAAAGAGGTTGCGAAATTCGCTCAACATCGAAGCCATCGATCGTCAACAAAAACACCTGAATCGCGCCGTTGCAACCGGTCTCATCAGACTGGCCGGGCACTTCGTATTATCGTGTCGAGCCGATCTTATTGCTTCTAGCCTTGTTCGGCAACGTCAGCTAATATATTATCACTAAAGTAAGTTTTTCTGACCTACTTCGAGCGGGGGTGGGTCGCATCGGCGTCATCCGACGTCGGGGGAGGTCGGTTCTCACGGTGATATTTGAGTGACAGTTCGGGCGGCAGAGTGGTCTTTGTGGGGCGGACTTTTCTGCGACAACAACCCCGCAGCAACTAATGCTCTGTAGTTGCTGTTCGTTTTCTGTCTTTTCGTGGGCTAGGGTTCTGCGCTCACGGTTCTCTAATGGCGTGGATGGCTGAGACCGACCAGCAGTCGATTTTCTCCGTTTTCCACAGGGGAATCCGTGTGTGCGAGCCTGCTACGACTCTCGGTCACCGACAGACCGTTAGTTCTCCCACCTGCGTCGAGCCGTTCGGAATCGAAGTGTGACCGAAATCAACTGGCAGGGGAGGTGTGCATCGTGGTGAACGACGACATTTTGGTGTTTGTGGTTGATGAAGACGCGGCGTCGCGCGACGCCGTTGGGTCGCTACTCCGCCCTCGTTTCCCGCAAACCGAAACGTTTGGCGACATCGACTCGATGTCCCGTCGTATTGTGTCGGGTTGCGCCGCCTGTATTCTGATCGATCTTCTCACACAAGCGCCGGGCGGTATCGGCCCGATCCGCTATTTGAAGCAACGGGGCATCGACGCGCCCATCATCGCCTGCTCGACCAACGCCGGGCTTTGGGACGTCGTCCAAGCGTTCCGCGAAGGCGCAACCGATTTCGTTCAAAAGCCGTTCAGCGAAGTCGATTTGCTAGGAGCCGTCACCCGTGCGGCAGATGCCGCGCGACGCATCGCTTGCTCGACCCTGCTGAAAACTCAAGTGCAAGACCGCTTGAATCGCCTCTCGCCGGGCGAGCGCGAAGTGCTCGAATTGCTGCTACAAGGGCTGTCAAACCGCGAAATGGCTGCTCAATTGGACATTAGCGTCCGAACCGTGGAAGATCGACGCGCTCGACTGATGAGGAAGATGGCCGCCGACTCGCTTGCGGAAATGGTTCAAATGGTTACCCTCGCGGGCTTCAAGGCCCAAGGAGATCCGACCGCAAAGCGAGAGATGCGCCCCAAGCGGCGGAAATCGGCCGAAAAGCGTGCAACCGAGGAGTAATTCGCTTTTCGTGGTGTACGGTCCATTCGACCGCCGGTTTCCTGTTCACCGTCGCGACGAAGCCGGGTCGCGCAGATGGCGAGCAACCAACGAAAGCAACGCGTCGCGCCGGATCGGTTTGGTGGCGAACTCGTTGCAGCCGGCGTCTAGACACTTTTCTTTCGCCTCGTTGAAGGCGTGAGCAGTCAGACCGATGATGGGCAACGAGAATCCCTCCGCTCGCAATTGCCGTGTAGCTGCCGCGCCGTCGAGCAGCGGCATCTCCAGGTCCATCAAAATCAGATCAAAGGAAACGCCGCTCGATCGCACCGCCGCACAGGCTTCGTAGCCGTTGATTGCGCAGTCCACTGTTGCACCGGCCTTGCGCAAGATCATACTGATCAGCCGCGAGTTCTCGATACTGTCCTCGGCCAGCAGGATTCGCTTGCCCGAGAGATCAAACGACTCGCTCGACCCGGCGTCCGCGTTCCCATGCCGGGCGACTTGCTCCGAGGCGACATCGGCCGCGACGGACTCTCCAGAGGCGCACTCTCCGATCGGCAATCGCAGCGTGAAGGTGCTGCCGACGCCGATTCGGCTTTCGGCGGTCAATGTTCCCCCGAGCATTTCGGCCAACTGGCGGCTGATTGTCAGTCCCAGGCCCGTGCCGCCGTATCTGCTGCTAATATGCCGGTGCGCCTGAACGAATGGCTGAAAGACGCGAGACAGCTCTTCTTCGGTCATGCCGATGCCCGAATCCTCGACGGCGAATTCGATCTGCTCGGGGCTTTCGGCGGCGCGGCGGATCAACAGCCGCACCCGTCCCGACTCGGAGAACTTCACGGCATTCCCCAGGAGATTGATGAGGATTTGCCGCAGCCGGCGTGCGTCGGTTACAATCACCTCCGGTAGGTTTTCCGCGCATTCCACGACGAAATCGAGCCCCTTCTGACTCGCCCGCTCTTGGATAATCGGACGAACGGCGCTGATCGCTTCGAACGGCGAACACGGTTGTTTCTCGATCGTCATGCTTCCCGACTCGATCTTCGACAGATCGAGCAAATCGTCGATCAGGTGGAGCAGATGATCGGCCCCCTGAACGATCGTTTCCAGCGACTGCCGCCTCAGTTCGGGCGACATCGCGTCGTCGTGGCGCAGCATTTCCGCGTAGCCGAGGATCGCCGTCAACGGCGTACGCAATTCATGGCTCGTGTTGGCCAAGAACATGCTCTTCGCCTCCGAGGCGCGCAAGGCCCTCGCGGCATACGCCTCGATCTCGCGATTGGCCTGCTGCAATGCGACGGTATAGTCGTTCAACTCGCGCTCGCGCGCACGAAGGGCATCGGTCATTTCGGCTGCCATCTTCTCGGCAAGGTCGCGGGTGTGATGAGCCGACCACAGCAGTCCGAACAACAGCCCGCTGACCGACAGCCCGGTGAGGAAAACCACGACCGGCCAACTACGATCGACAGACGCCTCGAAGTCGGGGAGCGAGGAAATCTCCAACCAGTACGCAGCGGCAAGCCCCGACATGCTCATCGCCCGACGGAACATCGGACGACGACGGTCAGTCGCTGCGGCCGACTGGTTGTCGAAAAGCAGTCGGGCAGACGCAGGCGAGCCGCCGAAAAGCCGCACTCGCAGGTTCGGCGACACGTGATCCCATAAATTTCGCGTCAGATCAGCCAAATCGACGACGCCGACGGCCCAACCGTTCGGCTCTTCCGCCTCGCTTCGGCCCGAGTCGCTGTCTGTCGCAGTGTCGGCAAAGGCCGCCGCGTCTTCCGCATCGCCCGCGTTCTTGTGATCATTGTCGTCATTTCGATCCACTGAGTTTCCCGAGGTAGGCCGCGATGCTTTCTTCTCGAGGCCGACCGGTTGAAGCATCACCAAATGGCGGCCGCCTTCAGGGAACGGCAGCGTTGCGAGTCCCTCCATCGAGCCGAGCCGGCGGCCGGCCGAGCGACATCTTTGTGCAAAGTCAATTGCGTCCTCGATCCGTTCGCTTTGCACTGCCCCGCTCGCGTCTCGTGCCGCCGTCCAGCAGTACTCCGTCTGCATCGAGTCGGCCGAGACGAACGCCACCGCCACTAATCCCGTGCGCCGCTGCGGGATTCTCAGTCCGTTGACCACCGTTTGCCATTCGTCAGGCTCGACGCTTTCGCTGGCTTCGAACAGCAGCGCCACACTGCCGACCGCCTCTTCGCATCGTTGAAGTCGATTGGTCAACTCCGCGCGAGCGAACTCAGCGAACATGTCAAACTGTCGCTCGTAATTGCGATAAGCGTTGTCGCGCGCGCTCTGCCAGGTGATGCTGGTCAAAATAAGCCCCAGCGCCAAACCGCCCCACGGTGATATCAATGTGAGCCAACGCTTCATGAAATGTCTGGTCGTCTTGAAAACAACGCGATTCGGTTACGAAGCGATCGATCATTGAACGGAGGGCCGCCCTATCGATCGCCGTGCAACGCACACGCCCGGCAAGCGTGCCGAATCGAACATGCCCATATTCGAGCATAGGTCATGATTCGGCTGAGCAACCGATGATTCACGTGGCAAACCGCAGGCAGCGATTCTTCCGGGCCGGAATCGCCTGCAGCCGGCCGCGCGGTCGTTCTGCCGCCGCGCGGAGCACGACTGTCACAATCGATTCAATCCCGATGATCTGAACGAAGCAACATCGTGCCCGGCGGAACTCCGTAGGTTCCGCAGACTGATCTTCAGCCGCCCCCCGTGCCAGTCTCAAGGCCGTTGAGAAGCACGGGCATCACGTCGAACGTCGGCGATCGATTACTGATGGGAGCAAGAATGGGAGCGTTGCGCGCCGCACACCGCCCGAACGGCCGCCTCGCTCACGGGTCGAATGATGCCGTTTTCCGTAACGATGGCCGAAATCAATTCCGCCGGCGTTACGTCGAATGCGGGATTGAAGACACTGATACCTTCCGGCGCAATGCGTCGCTCGCCCCATTGAGTGACCTCCCGTTCGTCGCGTTGTTCGATGGGGATCAACTCGCCGCAAGCGAGTTCCAGATCGAACGTGCTGGTCGGCGCGGCCACGTAGAACGGAATTTGATGCGCGCGAGCAAGCACCGCCAGACCATACGTGCCGATCTTGTTCGCCGTGTCGCCATTGGCGGCAATGCGATCGGCGCCGACCACCACCGCCGACACCCGGCGTTGCCGCAGAACCACGGCCGCCATCGAGTCGCAAATCAGCGTGACATGCACGCCCCGGCGGTGCAGCTCCCATGCGGTCAGGCGCGCCCCTTGCAGCAACGGCCGCGTTTCGTCGGCAAACACGCTGATCTTCTTGCCCTGCTCCACCGCGGCATAAACCAAGGCCAGCGCCGTGCCGTAGTCGCCGGTGGCCAGCCCGCCCGCGTTGCAGTGCGTAAGCACCGTATCGCCATCGGCCAGCAGTTCGGCGCCGTGCCGACCGATCGCCCGACACATGCGGCCGTCCTCTTCGCAAATGGCATGCGCCTCTGCCAAGACGGCCTCGCGCCACTGCCGTGGCGGGAGATCGCGGATGCGCCGGGCCGTCCTGCGCATTCGATCGAGCGCCCAAAACAGGTTCACTGCGGTCGGACGGCTGCCGGCAAGCCGATCGGCCGCGGCATTGAGCCGCTCGATCAACAGATCGACGCTGTCCTCGGCGCCGCGCAAGCCCAAACACACCCCATAGGCTGCGGCAATACCGATCGCCGGCGCCCCGCGCACCTGAAGGGTTCGGATTGCGTGCCAAACATCGTCAACCTCGCGGCACTCGATTTCCACGAATTCCAACGGCAAACGCGTTTGGTCGATCAGATACAAACATCCGTCACAGTCGCCCTTCCAATGAAGGGTTCGAAAATCCATAGTCGCTTCCTTCTGCATCTGAACAAGGCGGCGGAAAACGGAATGCGGTTCGCGGCGCCGCGCGCGTTCGGCCGCGATCCAGCGCAAGCGGCCAATGGCGCCCGCCGCCAATGCAGCCGCCCGGCAAGCACACGGCAAATAGCAAAACTCGACGCCGATCGGCGAGTTTTGAGGGTAGCAGTCGGCGGCGCGGGCTGTCAATGCGGGCGAAGACCGCCTCGGCAGCAGCGCGAAATGCAGCGACGCATTTGTGCCACGGGCTGATCTTCACGGATGCCGCGCCCTATAATGACCATGACAACGTCGACGTCGCCTCGCTTCCGCGCGATCGTGGACGGTGAGAAAAGGTTGCGTCGCCGGACGATCGCGGCCGAACAGCGGTCGTTTCGAGCGACCGGCTGTTATGAGCACCGACAACGTTTAGAAAATCCAAGCAATCTCGCGGTTGCAATGGGCCGCTCTCTCGCTTGATTCTCCTTATACTCCTTGCGCGCTGAAATGATCCCTTTTCTTGTGCAGAAAAGAAGTCCGTTCACGCCGTGCGCGACATATTTCCGACCCATTGATCGTCGCGTTCGACGCCCCGATAGGCGGCCGATCGATGTCCCACAAAACCAACGAATCCCATAGCGTACCTCTGCCGATGTCGGCGGCCGAAGCAGCCGCGCGCGGCTGGGACGCCGTCGACGTGGTCTTTGTCACCGGCGATGCCTATGTGGATCACCCGAGTTTCGCGATGGCTCTGCTGGGACGAGTGCTCGAGGCCGAGGGGTTCCGCGTGGCCATTCTCAGCCAGCCCGACTGGCGATCGTGCGCCGCGTGGCGGCAGTTTGGCCGGCCCCGGCTGTGTTTCGCCGTCAGCGCGGGCAACCTCGATTCGATGCTCAATCACTACACGGCCGCACGCAAGGTGCGCAACGACGACGCCTACTCGCCCGACGGCGAGCCGGGCCGCCGACCCGATCGCGCCACGATCGTCTATTGCCAGCGCGCCCGCGAGGCGTACCCCGATGTTCCGATCATCGCCGGCGGAGTCGAGGCAAGTCTGCGGCGAATCGCACACTACGACTATTGGAGCGACAAGGTTCGCCGGTCGATCATCTTCGACGCCAAGCCCGACTTGCTCGTCTACGGCATGGGCGAGAAGGCATTGACGGCGATCGTGCGCGGGCTGGCTCGAGGCGTCGCCGTCTCGCAACTGCGGGACATTCGCGGCACCGCGTATCGCATGGGCGCCCGCGAGGCCGCCGCGTGGCGAAGCGAATACGAGGCGTCGCCGGCCGAACGCCGCTGCGTGCTGCTTCCCAGCTTCGAGCAGGTGTCGGCCGACAAGAACGCCTTCTGCGAAATGACCCGGCTCGTGGAACGCGAGGTGAACCCGTTTTTGGCGCGGCCGCTGGTGCAGTTTCACGGGCGCGAGGCGGTCGTCATCAATCCGCCGTCGTTGCCGCTGAGCAGCGACGAACTCGATCGAGCCTACGATCTCCCGTTCACGCGCAGGCCGCACCCAAGCTACGGCCGACGGACCATTCCGGCGTTCGAGGTGGTGCGCAACTCCGTCCAGATCGTGCGCGGTTGTTTCGGCGGATGCAGCTTCTGTTCGCTCACGGCCCACCAGGGACGGATCATCCAAAGCCGCAGCCCGCGCTCGGTGCTGGCCGAGGTGCGCCGTGTTGCCCGCGAGTCGTCGGGGGTAATCAGCGATTTGGGCGGGCCGACGGCCAACATGTATGCTCTGGGTTGTTCCGATCCCCAGGCGGCCGCAAGATGCCGGCGGTCCAGTTGCCTTTTTCCTCGGCGATGCAAATTGCTTGCGACCGATCACGGCCCGTTGCTCAAGCTCCTCAAAGCGGCGGCCGACGAGCCTGGCGTGCGCAAGGTGTTGATTGCCTCGGGCATCCGCATGGATTTGGCCCTTTGCGATCGCCGATTCATTCGCGCCGTTGCGCAACATCATACCGGCGGCAAGTTGAAAGTCGCGCCGGAACATTGTTCCCCGCAGGTGCTTGCCCGCATGCACAAGCCGAGCATTTCGGCCTTCGAGCAGTTTGCCGCCGAGTTTGCCGAGGCCGCATCGAACGCCGGCAAGTGCGAGCAGCTCGTTCCCTACTTCATGGCCGGCCACCCCGGCTGCTCGTTGGACGACATGATCGAGTTGGCTCTCTACCTAAAACGCACCGGCTACCGTCCCGAAAAAGTGCAAGACTTCATCCCCTTGCCCATGGAGCCTGCCACCTGCATGTACTACACCGGCCGCGACCCGTACACCGGAGAACCGGTCGAAACGGCGCGCGGCGAGCGTCAAAGGCGTTTGCAGCGCGCGTTGCTGCAATTTTTCAAGCCGGAGAACTACGCCGACGTTCACGAGGCATTGGAACAGGCCGGGCGAACCGACCTGATCGGCGACGGCCCCCAGTGCCTGATTCCCTCTCGCCCGCCGCGCGAATCGAGTCGCACCAACCGGAAGCAGCGGGGCACGCGAACCGGAGGAAACCAACCGGCTGCCGTGCCGGGCCGCAAGCCGAAGAAGCCACTCGAGAAGCAAAACCGGGCGGCCGAGGCCTCAGCAGCATCTGACGCGCCCGGCGACCTCCCCAAAAAGACGGCGGCAGGCTACCGTCCGTTCCGCAAGTCGAAGCTCGTCCGCTCCGCGGTCAAACCCCGTCCGCCTTCGCCGCACGACGACCGCGATCACTGCGACCGCCGCCCGCGCAAAAAGCGACGGCCGCGGCACTCGTAACGCACTGCGACGTCAGCGGCGTTTCGCGCGAGGATTGATCCGTCAGTCACCATCGGCTGTTTTCATCGACCCAGCCGATCGCCTCCCAATACCAGTAAACGGCCAACAGAAAAATCAAACCCGGCCAGAAGCCGACTACGGCCGTGCCGAACAGCAACAGCAGCGAGGCGGCCAGATAGCCCCAGGCGATGCGGCGAGAGGGAATCTTCCAAAGCCCGATCCGCACCCACAACGGCCAATCGTCGCGCGGACTTGAAATCCGCGATTCCGTTTGCGGTGATGAAAACGGGTTGAGCCTCTCTGTCTGATTCGGCAACGACGATGTCATAGGCATTCCACCCGCCAATGCAGCAGTTGGCCCGTGTCGCTCCGAGGATTCCGCCTTTGCGGAAGACAGCCGCGCACGCGACAGAAAAACGGACCCTGCCGCTTCGTGTGGGCAAATTGCGCGCCGAACGGTTTGGCCGGGCCAATCCGACGAGATTTCGGTATTATCCTTTGCCGCGCGCGTTGCTTTTCGGCAACGCCCGTCGGCCCCGCGGGGCCGAAACGCATCGCCGCTTCGATCGACCGCAGCACCGAGGCGGCAGGGCCGCCGACCAAACGGTGCTGCCGCACCGAGAAAATAATCGCTCCCGTTGGTCGCTGGACTTGTCGCTGAGAAAGCAAGAACTTCGGCGTTCGCGGGAAGTGGCAGGGCCGCCATACAAAACGGTGCTGCCGCACTCGGACGAAGCGACGTTCCCGCTGGTCGTTGAAATCCATGCCGGGAGCAGGAGAACTCCGGCGCGAACGGTAGAGACTGGCGTCCGCTCGGCGTCATTAGGCCGGCGATGCCGGTTCGACTTCCACCGGCCCTTCGGCAGAAAAGTACGTCGGGCGATCAATCCTCGTGCCCCGCGGCAGTCTGTCGGCGGCCTCTTCCGCGTCGAGCGCCCAAAGCGGCGAGATCTCGACCTCGGTGTTCGCTCCAAGTTCAACGCCGGCAGCCGACAGCCAGCGGCGATG
>Ga0308414_1003168_pt1 | contig 10559 bp, 9 predicted proteins | sample HotsprSampleOS50_FD_205667 | JGI IMG/M metagenome (GOLD analysis project Ga0308414, IMG submission 205667) | Hot spring phototrophic mat microbial communities from Octopus Spring, Yellowstone National Park, Wyoming, United States - 20090730_OS50 ...
ACTTGCTGCTGCAGTAAGGATATCTAAATCGGTCAGTGAAATACAGGTAGTTGTTTCAAAATCCATGGTACACACTCCTTCTGTTGTATTTTATAATTAAATAAAAAAGATTTTTTAAGAAAAACCATTATCTACAAATATTTGCAAGTAATTTATTTAATTGTTTCACTAAATTGTTTCATTGTAAAGAATGCAGGAAATTTTTATCTTGACATTTAAGGATAAATGTGTTATCTACTTATAAAAACATTTAAATAAGAGGTAACAATATGAGAAAAATTAGTTTGATTGTTTTAGTTATATATATATTATCATTATCATCCTGTGCTACAAAAAAAGGTGTGGTAGCTCGCAAAACTTCTATTGCTCCAGGATCGCGAGTAGTTGTTATTGCAAATCATCCTAATAATATCAAAAATGTTATTATTGCTCGGTTCATGAATAAGAATTATTCTGTCAAAGCATTTAATGCTTCAGATTTATATACCATTGAAGATGTATATGATATAAAGGATTATAAAAAAGTTGCATATATGCAACCATTGAAAAATGACAACATGGTGTCATTTGAAAAAGCGGTTGAAAATATTTATAAATTGCATATATATAATTATGAATTAAGCAAAGCTGAAGCCCTTAGTGACATGCGTACAAAATATGGCACTCAATATCTTATCTTAATGGAGCTTAAAGATTGGCAGAAAGTATCCTGGGCACGTGCCATTGATTTAACAAACATGGAAGTGGTTTGGGTTGAAAATTATCCTGCTCAGTATAAAGATACTCTTGAGACAGTTGTTGATCATTTTATTGCTAGCATGAGTAAGTAATAATACTGTTAATACCATGAAAAAATGCTGGATCATAGTATGTATTTGTGTGTTGATACTTTCCAGTACCGTATATGCCAAGACAACTGTTGCATTTGGATATTTAACAAACAGAAGCGGAAATCCAAATTTTAATTATATGGAGATCATATTCCCCAATTCATTTGCATCATCTATTGAAGCAGTGTATGATTGTAATGTAATAAAGCCACTTAAATTAAATGAACTTCTTGAAAAGAGGCAATTAACATTACAAAAACATTATGAAAATCATGAATTACCGCAAATAACAAAAACCATAGACTGCGACCTTTTTATCTTTGGTTATTTTATACCACTGCCTGATAATACAATAAAAATTGTTTTAACATTATATGAAAGTGGGTCTAACCAGATTTTTACATTTACCAACATCGGCAGGATGGAAACAGAGATTTTTAAAATCATTGATAGAATTACCCTGGTTTTGTTTGATTTCTTTGGCAAGAATGGCTTTTTTATGTCAAAGCCCATAATGAGCGGCAGTTCAGTTGGGCTGATTACAAATCTTAATCCTGAAGAGCTCAATAGTATGTATGCTGAATTTTTCAATGCGGGGTATTCTGTTATTGCAGTACAGGGCAATGAGTTGGATAGTTACTATGCCTACTACGATGAAATTATAAATTATTTTCAGTATATCAGTACGGATGCCAACTCATATGATATAATCACAGATTGGAGCAAATTTACAATGACGTTGGGAACGTGGGATGGCAAAAAAAAGAAAGAATGGCAGAAAAATTTAAGAAAAATATATGAAATGTATGACCTCAATTATAAAGTTTTAAAAAATGCAGTTATGGAAAAATTCAAAAAAGTTTATCCAAACTGTGATTATTTGCTGTTTGTAGTGTATGATCCTTCCCGCACAAGTTGCTGGGCACGTGCTATTGATATAAAAACAAAACAATTAGTATTTATGCATTCAAATATAAGTGCACCCGGTATTATGAAAGATCTACAGAAAACCACCCGCCAGCTAATAACGGTTATGCAAACGCCAACTGCTCTGCCTCAGAAATCAAAAAAGAAGTAAAGCATAATTATTCGTAATCATCAGACAATGATTTATTTTTTCCCCATACTGTAAAACGAATGCCAATTAAAATCTGGGATCCACCAATACTGGCGTTTTTAAAATCAGTTGTATACATTGATTTTGAATAACCAATTTCAATAAATGGTGTTACCCATTGTGTAAGCAACCATTGACCACCTAACCAAAAACCGTAGCCGATTCCGGTTTCCCCTAAATGCTTGATTCCTAAAGTATCATTCTTTGGCTTTACTTCTGTGCGCGACACTCCAGCAGCAGCGCTGAGAGTGATTGCCACAGGGAATTGCTGAATACAATAAACATATTCGCCACCCAGTAGCCCTTGGATTTGCATGTATTCAATTTCGTTAATGGTGTTTGGATCTTCTGTAGTAGAGGAATATGTTTGCCGGAAAAATATATTTATGTCTTCCCTGATACTTGTTGCTATTTTCAGCCCAAAGCCACTCTGTGTCTTTGCGTCTCCTGCATCGTTGAGCATGAAAAAGCCGTCAACGTATAGATTAGCCATTGCTATAGTTGTTCCTGCAAGTATTGTAATTATTATAATAATTATTTTTTTCACGGTGACCTCCATTCATTATGCATGGCTTTACACACATCAAAATTATTTAGTCAAGAACTATCGCCCAAATTTTGGGTGTTTCCAAATATATACTCATTAACATGTTTGTGTCAATATAAAAATTGAAATTTTACTATTCTTTTAAACGTTTATGGATGGCATATAGATAGTATTTTTTTTATAAAACTGCATAAAAAATACTTGCAGTGGCAAAATGTTTGGGAATCAATTTAATAAAATGCCTAATATATTCGAAATTATAAATAAGCTTAAAATAGGACAAGTCTTTGATGAAAAATAGGATATTAGCAATATTATTTTGTGTTATCTGCATTCATGCCAGCTCAGTTGCGTTTGCAGAGCAGCCAGAGATTATATCTACAATTATAAATGAAGAGCAAAATAAGGAGCGTTCAGATGAATTGCAGCAGATGCTGCAGTTTATAGATAATTTATATGATAACTTGCAAAGCCGTGTGAAGAATGGTGAAAAGATTGTCATATTTTTTGATCCGGCACATGGTATTGATGATGACGGTAAATGGGAAGGCGAAAAAACAGGCAGGCTAAGCTGCACAGGGCTGCCTGAGGAATATTACTCCTTGCAACTTTCGCGCAAGCTCTACCAGCTTTTAAAGAAAAATCCATATATAGAAGTGGTTAGTACAAAAGATTATATCGATGCATTAGAAGGCAGGACAGATAATTATTACAATATAACTTTTAGGGAAACAGTGGAATTGGCAAAAAATGCAAAAGCTACTCTTGTTATAAGTGAACATCTCAATAATACAGCATCAATATTCAAAGCCTATGGCCTTGCAAATGTAAAAGGTATACATATTACGTACAGTAACGGTAAAGCATACCTTACCCACATACGAGAAGAACATAAAGGATTTTTAACTTTGTACAATAAATTTGATGCCAGCGGTTTTTCGTTTCAACTGGCTAGCAAGGTTAAAGAAAAACTTGGAGCAAATGGCTTGCGTGTTAATAGCTGGAATTATGGCACAGTGGCAGATGACCGTTTTACCTATTTTGTACATTATCCCATTTCAGTGATCTTTGAATCAGGATTTATTTCAAACCCAGAGGATGAAAAAATCTTAAGTGATCCTGAGTATCAAAGGCTCATTGCACAAACACATTATGATGCAATCTTAGAAACCATTGCATTGACTTTTGGTATTGATATATCTGGATTCTGGGGCCCACGGATAGTTGATAATGTTAATCCATCAAGGAATTTACTGTTACTTAAATTATCCCGTATTGCCTGTTATTATATATCGCATAATGATACTGACAGAGGTGTACATGTATTGTCACTTTTGCTTAAAGAATGTGATCCAGCTAAGGATGCTGCTGTAATAGAAAATATACAGGACATGAAATACCGTATTGAACGTTCAAAGGAGTTTTACACAAAAGCTATCGCCCTGAAGAAAAAAGGAAAAATGAAACAAGCCCATATATATATGCGAAAGGCAATAAGCCTGGTAAGCAGGTCACCTGTTTTTTATGAATTGCGCAAAACATATCGTACTGAGTATAAAGGCTTAAAGGAAGTGATTGAACAAACATCAATTGCACCAAGGTACTCAGTACCAAATGCAATGGTTAATCCTTTAGCTTCAAGCATTACCAAGCCAGTACTGGTGGTGATTGAAAAAAACATGACTCCACAGGAAGCCCTGTTCAATGCCTTGCAATGTGATGAGGCATTGTTAAAAAAAATTTCCAGCCAGTTTGTACAAGCAAAAGTTAAGGTTGGCAAAAAAAGATTTGAAAAACCTACAAATGAAGGTATATACATAGTACAGCTAACAGCAAAAGGCAATGTTAAAAGTGTCAAGCGTGTTTCAATAGTAAAGCTTGACCCAACTAAATATCAAAATCAGATATATTTAAAAAATTCATATTGTGCGCCAAAAGAAAGAAATAAATCATTATAAACATGGCAACTGGTATGGTAAGCCATACCACTTCTTTGGCGATTATCTGTATCACAAATACAATGCAAAAATACTGAAACTTTCCATTAATGCAAACTTAGGCTGCCCCAACCGGGATGGCACTGTTGGCAGTAGTGGATGTATTTTTTGTTCAGAGGGCTCCGCTTCGCCCACCGCAACAGGATTTAAAACAATTCACCAGCAGATGCAGGCAGCTATTGACGGATTTAATCGCGGATTATATTCCCCACAGTACATAGCATATTTTCAGGCATATACCAATACCTATGCCACAGCTGATGTTTTAAAGAAGCTTTATGATGAGGCTTTACATTTTCCACATGTTATTGGCCTCATGATTGGTACACGCCCTGATTGTTTGCCTGATGATATATTGGATTTAATAGCAGGTTATAAAAAGGAACATTTTGAACTGTGGCTTGAGATTGGCATGCAGAGCATGCATGATAAAAGTTTAAAATTGTTGCAGCGTGGACACACGCACTCCCAAACAGTTGATGCAATCACAAGGGCATCAAAGCGCGGCATTCCGATTTGTGTCCATATTATATTGGGCATACCTGGCGAAAGATGGGATGATATGATGTCCACTGCAAGTGAATTACGCCGGCTTCCAGTGCAGGGTGTCAAGATACATCATCTTCATGTTATCAAAAATACGCCACTTGAAACATTATACCATAACGGTAAGGTACCGTTGCTATCGTTCAAACAGTATGTATCGTATGTGTGTGACTTTATAGAACGCCTGCCAGGCCATATCATTATTCACCGCTTTCTTGGTGACCAGCCCAAAGATATGTTGATAGCTCCTGCGTGGGGACTGCATAAAGGAACGGTGCTTAAGGCAATTGAGGATGAATTGTTGCGGCGTGGTACCTATCAAGGATTTTTGTGCGATAGTTACTGATGATTTTTTGGTTGTATTTTACATACAATTCATTGTATAGAATAAAATGTTTTTTGACTTGCGTAATGAGGGGGTTACATCAATTTTCATAACGGGGAGATCCTTCCCGATGCAATCGGCATATTATTGAGACTTAGGATTACGTTAACCATTGCTGTCATTCTTAACCCCGACGCAAACGGGGTGAAGAATCTCATTTCTTGGTTGTCATTCTGAGGGCGCAGACCGAAGAATCCCCCGTTTTATTAGATCCTTCGTCTCCCGATAAAATCGGGAGGCTCAGGATGACAGAGAAATATGGTCATTCTGAGGACCCCGATGTAATCGGGGGACGAAGAATCTCAATTATGTAATGAGGAGATACTTTTCAAGATAATCGGGAAAAATCGGGGCTCATGATGTCATTAAGAATAAATTTTATTTTTCAAGGGAGAAAACAGCATGAATCTGCGTCCTGACACCTATGCGCGTTCAACGCTTGAGCGTTACACCGGCTCTTCTATTGATGATTTTGGTTCGTATATTATCTTATGCAATTTCCAGCGCTATGTTGATGACTTTGCTGCAATGACTGGTGCAAAAGTCAATGCTGGGTACTGGAGCTGTGCACACAGCCATGAACGCAACATATCCATAATAAATTTTGGAGTTGGTTCACCATCAGCCGGTATTGTTGTTCATTGTTTGTCATATTTGGATAATATTCAAACGGTAATCATGTTAGGAATGTGTGGTGGTATTGATGATAACCTCCAGGTTGGGGATTTTTTAATTCCAACAGCCAGTGTGCGGGATGAAGGTACAAGCATTCATTATATACCTAAAGATGTGCCTGCACAGCCAAGTTTCTGGATTAACAGAATCTGTGAAAAGATCATTACAAAAGAAACAGGAAACGCACCAAAGACTGGAATTATGCTTACAACCGATTATCGGATGTGGGAATTTGACAATGAATTTATTGATTATATTTTAAAACACCGTATTTTAGCCATTGATATGGAGATAGCAACATTATTTGCTGTTGCGTATGCAATGAATGTTCCTATAGGAGCCATCATGCTCATATCGGACTTGCCATTGAAAAAGGGTGGAATAAAGAGTAAAGAAAGTGCAAGCTTAGTGTTTAATGCTTTTACCCAGAAACATTTGCAATTGGGGATAAAAGTAATAGAACATATACAGTCAATTAACCAGGAAGGAGTAACCAGGTTGCGGAGCGAGTGGTAAATCTATTTGACAACCACAATAATATTATGTTAGTATATGGATATGAAATATACAAGGATGATACGCAATAAACGTTGGTATCTTGTGGTAATAATGCTACTATCCATTGCATGTGCATCGTCAGGTATTCCAATTACATCAACACCTGAGGATGCATCTGGTGCTATAGCCCGCCAGCTAATTCCCATTTTACAGGAACTATCGAAAAACAAAAATATAACCATAGCCATTATACCTTTTGGAGGGCCTAAAGGAAGGCCAACAAATTTTGGCAAGAAAATGTCGGCAATGCTTCAATTAAAATTGCTTTCGCAATCATGGACGTTTGTAGAACGAGAACATGTAGAAAAGGTGTTGAATGAACAATTATTAGCTTCATCTGGAGCAATAAAAGAAACTGATTATATACATGCAGGCACTATAATCGGTGCAGATTATATCGTGAGCGGTACGACATTTTATGGTAAGAAGGCTCTCCTTTCAGTTAAAATTATTAATGTAAAAACATCCACTGTTGAAGGGATTGCTCAGGTCTACATTGCATTTAAAGAATAAATAGTAAAATAATAATTATTGAATGGGGGTTCTATGCAAAAAAACACCGTAAAAGCTCATGGCAATCCATTAACTCTAGAAGGTGAAATGCCAGATGTTGGCGATAAAGCATTGGATTTTACTGTACTTGATGTTAATTTTGCACCAGTGTCGCTCTTAGATTACAAGGGCAAAATTGTTATTATTAGCGCTGTGCCTTCGATTGATACTTCAGTATGTCAATTACAGACAACAAAATTCAATCAGGAAGCGGCTGCGTTGGATGCAGTTGTGCTTACTATAAGCATGGATTTGCCATTTGCCCAGAAACGCTTTTGTGAATCATTTAATGTGCACAATGTAAAAACACTATCTGATTTTAAAGATAAATCTTTTAGTTTAAGCTATGGTATTTATATACGGGAGTTAGGATTAATTGCTCGCTCTGTATGGATTATTGACAAAACGGGGACAATTGCATACCGCCAGATTGTCCCCGATATAACACTAGAGCCTAATTATGACGATGTGTTACAAGCTGCCAAAGCATTAGGAGCTTGATAAAAACCTTTTAAGGCAACAAAGTCATAATAAATTTAGCGTTGCGCTGAATCATATCACTATCAATATAATCATTATGGTACTTCATGCCAACATACAGCGGTGTTTGATCGCAATAGTAGGGGCTTGAAACAACGCCGCTTGTCCCGGTTGGTATCACTGTTAATGATTCATTGAGATTGTGCAGTGGGAAAATATGCCGCTGTGAAGCACCATCGGTTATGACAAATGGATTATTGAGCTTGTAGGAGTATGGGCAAACAGTGTGAAAACTTCCGCCAACAGGATATGGGCCACGGTTATATCCAAACAGCCAATCTAAAAGCTTTACTTCACCAAGTGGGTGTTTTAATACCAGTTTATGAGCTTTTCCCCATTTCCATTTGTCAGGATTGCTGCCAAAATCATCTGTACAAGTGGCTACTGCATCTTTTAGCGATTTGACGATAATGTCACTAAATGATTCTTTTGCCTGTGTTGTAACATCATCGCACCAGATTGATCCCTTGTTGATGCGTATCGTATCAATAAAAAGATTTACCAGCACTCGTTCTTTCATCAATTCTTCATATAATTCATCGCCCAATTCATCATGGAAGATGTTGTATGCAAGTTTAATGTAGAATGTATCAAAGAGTGTAGCTGCACTGCTTTCAACACTGTAGCTGCAATCCCACTCTTTCAGCAATGAGTATATATCCTTCAACGAATCTTTCAATGAACTATCGCCCTCTATTGTTTGTATAAGCAATGGTTTCCAGCTTTTAGCCAGCTCTGACACCTGGTCAGTTTGAATTGCTTTGAAATCATCAACGGATAATTTTTCTTTTTGCCTCAAAAGATTTGTAATACGGTTGTAGCGCCACGGCATTTCAAACAAGTAGCTGATGTAATAGGGATATTTTTCCATAATGGTTTTATTATTTGCCGAGGCAACATATCCTTCTTTGGGATTGTACATATGTGGCTGTTGTTCAAACGGGACAATACCTTTCCAATCATACTCAGTAGTCCAGCCGGGGTTTATCATCATTGGATTTCCTTTGCGGATAGGGATGCCCACTGCGCAGTAGAGCCCAATGTTGCCGTTAATATCCGCATACACAATATTCTGACTAACCGAGCGGAAATGACGGATGGCGTTGGTGAAATCATCCCAGTTCTTTGCTCTATTGAGCATATACACTGTAAGTAACTCATTGCTTGGCTCATTGCCCATCCACCGCATTGATATAACATCATCCATTTTCTTGAAATCAGTAACCACAGGGCCGCGGTGAGTAAATAGAATTTCTTTTAAAACAGATTGGCCGCCCTTGATTTTTATTTCTTCTTTTACTACAGTAAAGTTTTTCCATTGGCCATTCAACTGATATTGTAGTTTGTTATTGGGATTGACCTTTTCCAAATAAAAATCCATATCATCAACCATGACATTGGTCATGCCCCACGCTATGTGATCGTTATGACCACACACAATACACGGCTGGCCAGGTATTGCAACGCCGGTGACATTGAGTTTGCCTTCAACAACCTGATGCATTTGATACCATATACCAGGGATAAACAGCCCCAAATGCATGTCATTGGCCAATATTGGTTTGCCGGTTGTACTCTTTTTGCCAGCTACTGCCCAGTTATTGCTTGCAGAAAAAATGCCAGCACCAATTGTAGTCAGCTTTTGTGTTGCGTTAAGGATTGTGTCCGATAGCTCCGGTATTTGTCCACTCTTTGCAAATGATGGGTAGATGACATCATTGATATACTTTACATCCGGGGTTAAAGACTTTGCGTGGGCTTTATCAACTTTTTTCCAAATTTTAAATAATACCGTTTCAGTGGTCCATGGCATTGTAAGGTCCCATGCCATATAGCCAATTAAATTAACCGAATCCTCTACCTTCCATTGTTCAGGTGTGTAACCTAAAATTTTGAATTCAAGCGGAAGGTTATTTTTATTAAGTTCTAAATACTGATTAACTCCATCAGCAAAGGCCTGTAATTTATCTACTATCTCTTTATCTGTATGAGCTAAGACATAGTGTGATTTTTTAGTTATTTGCAATGCCCGCATCAGTACATCAGTATCCACCATATCTTTTCCAAAGATTTCTGACAGCCTGCCAGTAGTAACACGGCGCAGCAAATCCATCTGCCACATTCTATCCTGTGCCATTACAAAGCCTGTTGCCCTGTACAGGTCTTTTTCATTTTTTGCATAGATATGCGGTATGCCGTATTCATCGCGGTAAACATTAACAGCTTGTGACAGCCCTTTGAGCTGTAACTTCCCTGAATACTGTGGCAATCCTGATTTTGCCAGATTATTGACATATAACAATACAGCTATAAAAAGTACAATAATCAGGATTACTAAACCAATGATTAATTTCTTTCCCCTGTTCATGATAAAACCTCCGTATATTATTTTTGTTATTATATAACAAAGCATGGTAATAAGTAAAGAAATTATTTAAAAAAAGATTTTGATGTTTATTATTAGATTTTTTAACAAAAATTTTTAATTGACATAATATATTTTCATTATATAAAGTAGAGTAATGAAATTATAGATAAATTATATACTTTGGGAGGATATCACATGCAATTTGAAACAACTACTTGCATAGCAAAAGAGCATCGTGAATTATTAAATTATTATGCTAGTGTATTCGACATCTCAGTGACTGATTTTATTACCTCTCTTATACATTATGCTGTCTTGTGTAAAAAGCAAGATCCCAAAACGTTTAAAGGCATACAATATAGAAAAAGAAGGAAGGGACAATGGGAGCGAATTCACCTGTATGTACGTTACAATGAATATGAATTCCTGCTGGACATGAAGAAA
>Ga0308414_1003169_pt1 | contig 10558 bp, 8 predicted proteins | sample HotsprSampleOS50_FD_205667 | JGI IMG/M metagenome (GOLD analysis project Ga0308414, IMG submission 205667) | Hot spring phototrophic mat microbial communities from Octopus Spring, Yellowstone National Park, Wyoming, United States - 20090730_OS50 ...
CCGGCTCTAACGCGCCGATTTGGTCGCCAAGCTCGAGGGCACGCGCGCCGCCAGCAGTCGCCATCGCCAGTACTTCGCGGGCGGGCAGCGCATCAGGCCGCCCCTCACGGAAACTGGCCAGTTTCGCCACCAGCCGCATCTCAAGAAACAGATCATAGTCGTTATTGTTGCAAACATTGTCGGTGCCGATGGCAACGTTGATGCCGGCAGCGCGCATGCCGACGACCGGCGCCGCGGCAGCCCCGGCACGCATGCAAGCGCTGGCAGCGATCACTGCAGTGAATGGGCGTTCACTTAGCAGCGGCCAATCGGCCGCTGGGATGGTCAGCGCGTGGGCGGCCAACGTCGGCCGGTCAAGCATCGACAGCGCATCCATCTGCTGTACCGCACTCGTACCATAATGGGCGCGACAAAATTCATCCTCTTCATGATTCGTTGAAAGATGAATGTGCAGGCCAGTCGCATACTTATGGGCGAGCAGTCGTTCAGCGCTCATGGTCTCAGGGCTGTTATCGACAAAGTAGGCATGAGGGCCGATCCAGCCCTGGAGGCGCGTGCTGCCGCGCTCGCTCATCTCCTCAAGGAATGCATCGACCTGCGCCAGCTCACGTGCTTGTGCAGCGGGGTCGCCCAGCTCGACAATGCCGTAGGCCAGCGCTGCACGCAGCCCGCTGGCTGCAACGACCGGCACGATTTGATCCATAAAAAAATACTGGTCGGCAAACGTAGTCGTCCCAGTACGAATCATTTCCGCACAGGCGACCGCGACTGAAGCCGGCACCATATCAGGAGTCATCACCAGCTCTAAAGACCGGATCGTGTTGTACCAGCCATCCAGCGTCAGCAGCGAGACCCCCTCCGCCAAGCCACGGAACAGCGTCATCGGCGTGTGCGTGTGCGCGTTGACCAGCCCAGGCATGACCAAACGACCGGAACAATCTACCACTTCGTCGAACTTTGTACGGCCGTCCAGCCGTGTTGAAGGCCCAACCTCGACGATGCGATCCTGTTCAAGAATGAGATAGCCATCTTCATAGATGCGATCGGCCTCGCCCAAGCAAAGCACGAAACCCCCGCGCAGCAGTTTTGTGGTCATCAGCAACTCTCGGTGGGTGCAGTCAAAGAAACGGATGATATAGCAAACCGCATTTACATAAGTGTGGTTTAACCACTGACTCAATGTCAAATCACTTGGTGACAACAACCAAAAATTGCGTTAAATTTTGTGAGGTTTCAACGACCACCGTTTCAAATGCATTGTGTTCAATTAGAGCGGTTCTTTGCCTATTTTAGGAGGAGACTGGCATGTCAGCGTCGTTTCGTTCGCGTCGTCCAATCCTTATCTTGCTGCTCGTCGCCTTCAGCGCGATGCTGGCGATGAATGTCACCGCGCAGGACGAGCCTGTCTGGGTCGATCCATGTCTTGATGTCGACGTCGCCATGATGGAAACCGTTGAAGCGCCGCAAAACAGCGATATCCGGTTCACCATTATCCTGCCTAACCCGCGAGGCGACCGTTCATTTATCGACTCGGCTGCGGCGGGCGCCGAACGCGCTATTGCCGAACTAGGCGTCACGGGGACAATTGTTGAGACCGCTGGCGTGCAGGAGCACGACGCAGCGATGCGCCGCGCCGTGCAAGACCGCCCGGATCTGATCATCACGATCGCGGTTGATGCCAGCACTGTCGAAGAAGTGGTTGAGGAATTCCCCAATCAGTTGTTCGCGGCGCAGGAAACCTTCTTCCCGGTCGATCCAGACTTCGATAATCTCGCCCTGTTCAACATTTACACGCACGAAAACAGCTATTTGGCTGGCATCGCCGCAGGCATGCTGACGCGCACGGGCATCGTTGGCGCGGTTGGCGGCGGCGATTTTCCCGGCATCAACATGTTCATTGTCGGTTTTGAAGAGGGTGTGCGCTCGGTGTGCCCCGAATGCCAAACGCTGCGCAGCTATGTCGGCGGTTTCTCCGACCCAGTCACCGGTAAAGAGCAGGCGCTGAGCCTGTATGCACAGGGCGCGGATATCCTCTATCAAGTGGCCGGCCGCAGCGGCGAGGGTGTGCTTGAAGCCGCTGCCGAAACCGGCAATTTCGCGATTGGCGTTGACAGCAATCAGGATGATCTCTACCCAGGCACGATCATCGTCTCGGCGATGAAACGGGTGGATAACGCCGTCTTTGGCTTCGTGGAAAGCATCGTCAACGGCACCTATGCGCCCGGCGTCACCAACGTCGGCATGGCAGAAGGGTATGCTGGCCTTAGCTGGGACCTCGGCGTTTGCTCACGGACGTTTGATCAGTTCGGGCCACCCGATATGGTTGAACGGCTGCCAGAGGTGCGCGCTGCGATCGACGCCGCACGCGAAGCGATTCTGGCCGGCGAGATCGTCGTCACCAATGTGTTGGCCGAGAGCTGATCATCGATTAAACTGAAGCGAATAAGCTGGGCAATCGCGCCGTGCACGACGGGCGCGATTGCCCGTTATAAACGACATGTTGTGCCGATGGGGGGCGCCGCATGGTGAACGCGGTCGAAATGCGGAACATTCGCAAATATTTCTCGTCGTCGAATGTTCTCGCCAGCGATAACGTCAGCTTTTCAGTCCGGCAGGGCGAAATTCACGCGCTGGTGGGCGAAAACGGAGCTGGCAAAACCACTTTAATGAACATCCTTTACGGGCTGATCGCGCCCGATGCAGGCGAGATCGCCATCAATGGCAAACCCGCCCGCATCAATCATCCTGACGACGCGATCGCGCTTGGCATCGGCATGGTGCACCAGCATTTTAAACTGGTTCCTTCTTTTACTATCGCTGAGAACATCATGCTCGGTATTGAGCCGAACCGTGCTGGTTTTATCGACGGCCGCGATGAAGCCGAAGCAGTCCGCAAGCTGGGCGCCGAGTTCGGCCTGCCGGTTAACCCGACCCTGCGCGCAAACGAGATTTCCGTAGGCATGCAGCAGCGCGTCGAGATCCTTAAGACTTTACAGCGCAACGCGCAGATCCTAATCCTCGATGAGCCGACCGCAGTGCTCACACCGCAAGAGGTGCGTGAGCTGTATGGCGTGATCCGTAAGCTCGCCGCATCAGGAAGAACGATCATCCTGATCACGCACAAACTGCTCGAAGTGAAAGATGTCGCCGAGCGCGTCAGCATCATGCGCCGCGGCCAAATGATCGGCACGTATAACGTCGCCGATGTCACCATCAAGCAGATGGCCGATTTGATGGTTGGCCGCGAGGTCATCTTACAGGTCGATAAGACGCCCGCGCAGCCGGGCGAAGTGATGCTGCGCGCCGAAAACCTGCTGGTGGCGGGGGCCGGCGGCATGCCGGCCGTCTTTGGCGTTAGCCTGGAGGTGCGCGCTGGAGAGATCCTGGGCATCGCTGGCGTGAATGGCAACGGGCAGACCGAACTGGTTGAAGCGCTGGCTGGCCTGCGGCCGGTTGACGTAGGCACGATCGAGCTGGCTGGGCACGATATCACTCATGAGCCAGTGCGCGCCCGCCGCACCAGGGGCATGGCGCACATTCCCGAAGATCGTTTGATCATGGGCCTCAACCTCAAAACCAACCTGGACGAAAATGTCGTGGTGACGCATTACTTTCACCCGCCGTACTCCACCAGAAGCCGGTTTCATTTTCCTGCCGTGCGGCAGCTCGCCCAACGCATTATTAATGCGTTTCAGGTGCGTTCGGCGCGCGTTGGCGAAGCGATCAACACCCTTTCGGGTGGCAACCTGCAAAAAATTGTGCTGGGCCGCGAGCTGGATGGCAGCCCGCAAGTGATCATCGCAAACCAGCCCACGCGCGGCCTTGATGTGGGCAGCATCGAGTTTGTGCACCGCACTTTAGTGGCAGAGCGCGATAAAGGCGCTGCGATTTTGCTGGTTTCAGTCGAACTCGATGAGATTATGGCGCTGAGCGACCGCGTGGCCGTGATGTTTGAAGGCCGCATTATGGGCACGCTGAGCGGGCCTGAACTGACTGTACAAAACGTCGGCATCCTTATGGCCGGCGGCATGCTGCATGAGACCGCCCCGTTACCACAGGCAATATAAGATGACCACTTTCCGTCGCTCGTTGGAGAACCTGTTCATCCCGTTCAGCGCGATCGTCCTCGGCTTGATCGCCAGCAGCATCTTCGTGCTGATGGCGAACACCAATCCGATCGACGCCTATCAGCGGTTGTTTTGCGAGGGGTTTGGCCCGCGCGGCTGCGAAACCTTTGGCAATCTGCTTTTCATCGGGGTAAGCGACGGCCAAGGCGGTACACAAACCGTTTTTGCCCCCACCTACGGTGAAGGTGGGCATAGGCTGGCGATCGTGCTGGAACGCGCTACGCCGCTGATCCTCACCGCCCTTTCGGCCACCGTCGCGTTTCAGGCCGGCATGTTCAGCATTGGAATGGACGGCCAATTCGTGCTTGGGGCGATCGTCGCCGTCTTCCTCGGTTACTGGCTGCCTGACCAAATCTATCTGATCGCGGGGGTTGAAGGGTACGACGCGGCGCCGCAGGCAATGCGGACGATCATGCATTTGATCGTGCCGCTCATCGCGATGAGCGCAGCCATGGCGGTCGGCGCTTTCTATTCGTGGATCGCCGGCTATCTCAAGGTCAAGCTCAACGTGAACGAGCTGATCAGCACCATCATCCTCAACGCGATCGCAGTGCAGCTCGTCGGTTATCTGGTCAATTTTCCACTGCGCTCCGATTTTAATAATATTGCTCGCACCCGCCGCATTGACGACAGCGCATGGCTAATCCCGTTCAACCGCGGCATTTTCGCCGATATCGAATGGTTCTCTGGGGCGCGCGTTGGCGTGGGTTTGCTGATCGCCATCGGCGCAGCGATCGGGGTATGGTATTTTCTGTGGCGCACGACGATGGGTTACGAGCAGCGCATGGCCCGCGGGTCGTCGCTGTTCGCCCGTTTCGGGGGAATCCCCAGCGGGAAAGCCGCCCTGCGCGCCATGCTCATCAGCGGCGCGCTGAGCGGGATCGCCGGCGCGATCGCTATCTTGGGCGTCGAGCGGCGCGTCGTCGATGGGTTCGCCCTTAGCGGCACCGGCTTCGAAGGCGTCTTGGTCGCCATTTTAGCCAAAGAATCGGTGCTGGGTATTTTGCTCTTTGCCCCATTTTTCGCGGGGTTGCAGCAAGGGGCGACCAACCTCCAATTCGGCAACCTGCCGCGCCAGCTCGGCGGGATCATCATCGCTTTCATCATCTTGTTTAGCGCCATGGAACAATACCTGCGCAAACGTCTGGCCGATGTTTCTGAACTGCGCCGCGCTCGCCAACGCAAATTGAGCACCGAGGTGCCGACGTGATCGATAACGTGCTGACAACTTACCGCCAACCGCTGCGCAGCGCGGCGCTCATCGGCGGCATCGCACTGCTCTTGCTGCTGCTGGCCTCGCTGCCGATCACGCTGCTGCAAAGCAGCATTCGGCTGTCTACGCCTTACGTCCTCGGGTCGCTGGCGGCGATCATCGCCAGCCGCGCTGGCGTCCTCAACCTGGCCATCGAAGGCAAGATGCTGCTTGGCTCTTTCATTGCTGTGGCCATGCTGTATCGGACTGGCCTCGATCCGATGGTCGGCGTGCTCGCCTCCAGCATGGCAGGCGCGCTGCTCGGTTTAATCTTCGCGCTGCTGTATTTGAGGATCCGCATCAATCTGATTATCCTCGCGCTGGCCGTCAACCTATTCGTCGCCAATGCGACCGTCTTTTTTATGCGCGTATGGTTCGGCGCCTATGGCACGCTGGCCGATCCCAGCATTCGCGGCTTGCCCAACATCCGTCTGCCCGTCATCGCGGACATCCCGTTCCTCGGCCCGCTGCTGAGCGGGTACAACATCGTCGTCTATATCGGTTGGTTGATGGTGATCGTCATCTGGGTGGTGCTTTACCGCACCGTTTTTGGCCGTCATATTCGGGCTGTAGGCGAGAATAAGGAGGCGGCAGAAAGCGTTGGCATCAATGTGACCCGTGTGCAGGTCTTCGCGCTGATGGTGAGCGGCGCGCTGGCCGGGCTGGCTGGGTCGTTCTTATCGCTCGGCATCCTGAGCCAGTTCGTCGAAAACATGACTGCCGGCCGTGGCTGGATCGCGATCACAGTGTCGCTGTTCGCTTTTGTCCGGCCGATCCCGGCATTTTTCACCGCGCTGTTTTTTGGCTTCTCAGAAGCCCTGTCGTTCTACTTGCAAAGCCAGCCGGGTTTGAACCTGCCACCCGACCTCGTCTTGGCTTTCCCGCAGATCGCGACCATCCTTGCGCTCATCGCCGTGGCTTTGCGTATTCGCGGTTCGGAACTGCTCAAGCGACGCAACTTCGCGACCCAGTTCGGGAAGGAGCTGCGCAATCTGCGCGACGGCGTGTTCGTCGGCGGGCAGAATTAGCAGCGCTGACCGGAGGAACTGTGACTGTCACGCCGCACGGACAAGATCCCTGGACGCGCACACGAACGCTGCACGATCTCCCGGCCGATGAAGTGATCTCAGCGGTACAGAAGGAGATTCGGCGCGGCCACACCGAAAACGCCGCGCTGCTGGCCTACGAACTGTTGATCAGCAGCCCGGAGCTGGAGGCATATCTGTGGGGACGGCTGCAAGTGATCGCCGTTGAAGATATCGGCTTCGGTGCAGTGCAAGCGCCCATCTTGATCGAAACGCTCTATCAGATGCACAGCCGAATCCCTAGACCGCGGGGCGATCGCTATCTGTATGCCATTCATGCAGTGCGCTATTTGTGCGCCTGCCAAAAAGAGCGCGGCAGCGATGATTTGCTCAACTGGATCGCGCGCGCGGTCGAAAACGGCACTGCACAGCCGACGATTCCGGATTACGCCATCGACATGCACACGCGGCGCGGGCAGGAGATGGGCCGCGGTTACGAGCACTTCCTTAACGAGGCTTCCCTCGTGTTTCCCGAACTGCCCGACCGCGATTTTACTTACCTTGACCGTCTGAAAGCCCTGATCGCCGCCGATGCCCCGCGCTGAGGACTATTCCAGCAAGGCGGAGAGACGGCGCGCCGCCAGCGCATAGATGCCGGCCGCTTCAACCAATCCCTGAATCTCCACGTACTCATTCGGGGCATGAGCGTTCTCTCCAGCCGGCCCCATGCCACAGACCGTAGGGATGCCCCGCTCGATGAGCAGATACCCCTCATTGGCTGGCCCGGCAACGGCCCGTATCGGCCGCACGCCCTTGACCGCATAGACGACCTCTTCAAGCACCGAGAAGAACGGCACTGTCTCGTCGGAGATCGAGGCGGGGACAAAATTGAGCACTTCGTAAGCGAAGCTCAGCCCCCTCTGCGTGCGCGCCGCGTCGGCAATTGCCGCTTCGAGGCGCGGGGTGAAAAAGGCGAGGTCATGCTCCGGCGTCAGGCGAATATCGACGAGCGCCTCGCAGCGCTCCGGCACGATGTTGATGCTGATGCCGCCTTGAATGACCGTGCCCGGCGTGATGACGGTGCGGTAAGACTCGAAGTAGGGGTGCGCGGACGGCGGGAAGACCTGCCGCTCCAGCGCGATCAACAGGCGCGCCATGCCGATGACCGCGTTCGCCCCGCCGCGGCGCTCTTGCCAATCGAGCGAGCCAGTGTGGATCGCCTCGCCAGTGCAGGTCAAACGATAGCGCAGCAGGCCGCGATGGCCGAGCAGCAGCTCATCGCCGGAATAGGCATAAATGGCACCCAGGCCCTCTAATAAACCCCGTTCGGCCAGCACTTTGATCCCAAGCGTGCCGGTCGCCCCTGTCTCTTCATCGGGCACGCAGATGAGCGTGGCGCGGCCCCGCTGCAGCGCACCCTTCACCGTCTTAAGCGCCGCCAGCGCGCCAAGCGCCGCGGCCATCCCTCCTTTTGTATCGATAGCGCCGCGGCCGTGCACACGCCCATCTGCGATCGTGCCAGCGAATGGTGGATAGGCCCACGCGGCCTCGTCACCCGCCGGCACAGTATCGAGATGACCGAGCAGCAGCAGCCCAGTCGGGCCATCGGCAGCCGTGCTGATGATCACGTTCGGCCGCTCAGGATCGGCGCTGACGCGATCAACAAATAACCCCAGCGCGCGGCCCGCATCCGCGATCACCTCGGCGATGGCCGCTTCCGCATGTACTCCGTTGACCGATGGGGTTCGAATGAAGCGGCTGCACAGCCCTACGATCGCATCGCGCTGGCCGGCCACATAGTCGAGCAGCCGCTGTTCAACAGGGTCTTGCATCGGGTTGTGCATTAAAACTCCTTCGCAGCCCTACAGGTTCACGTTCAGCGCCTGCAGGCCGCGGATAACGTAAGCAGGCCGGTAGGCAGGCGGGCTGCCGGCGAGGCGCAGTGCTGGGAAACGACTCAGCAGCGCGTCAAACGCGATTTGCAGCTCCAGCCGGGCCAGCGGCGCGCCGAGACAGTAATGGATGCCCATGCCGAACGCAATGTGATCATTTTCGGCACGGGCGATATTGAAGCGGTGCGGATCGGGAAACTGGGCCGGGTCGCGGTTGGCCGCACCGAACAGCAGCGCAATCTCGACCCCCTGTTTAAACACGTTATCTTTGTAGATCATATCTTCCAGCACCCAACGCCGAAAAAGCTGGAGCGGCGTATCGTAGCGCATCATCTCTTCGACCGCACTGCCGAGCAGTGCGGGGTGAGCGGCCAACCGCTGGCGCTGCTCGGGATGGGTGAGCAGCGCCAGCAGCCCATTGCCAATGACGTTCACAGTTGCCTCGTGGCCGGCGTTGAGCAGCAAGATGCACGTCGCGATCAATTCAGCTTCGGTAAGGCGATCGCCATTGTCGGTCACAAGCGCTAATGCGCTGATCAGGTCATCCTGAGGATTGGCACGACGCGCGCGCGACAAATCGCGCAGATAAGCAGTAAATTCTTCGGCAGCGCGGATGGCTCGCTGCGCCTGTTCCGGCGTGTGGTCAAGTTCATACAAGGCGACGATCGCCTGAGACCAAGGGCGTAGAAGCCGGCGATCGGCTTCCGGAATGCCGAGCAGTTCAGCGATCACCGTTACTGGAAGCGGGGTGGCGAAATCCGCGATCACGTCCATCGCGCCGCGCGCCGCCGCTTCATCAAGCAGCGCATGGGCGATCTGCCTGACCCGTTCGCGCAAGCTCTCCACACGCCTGGGCGTAAATGCCTTATGCACCAGCGAGCGCAGCCGCGTATGATCGGGCGGCTCCTTATCGAACATCGAGTGTTCGCTCAGGGCATCGAACGGGGCATAAGCTGGATTTTTCGGCGGCAGCCCGCGCGCTTCGCGTGGCAGCACATGGTCGATCTGACGGCCGAGGCGTCGATCGCGCAGCAGCGCGGTCACGTCTTCATATGCGAAAACGAACCACATCCCGGTCGCTTCATCGAACTGGATCGACGCCCGTGCGCGCAGCCGGTCGTAAGTCGGATATGGGTCGCGCAGGAAGTCCGGGTCATGGGGGTCAAAAAGCATCGTTCAGCTCGTAGATCAACACGGCTTATGCAGCTGAAGATACCACACCACAACAGAGAGATCGACCATCAGCCCACTCAGCCCAGCGGCAGGCCAAGATCGACGATCTTCTGCGTGAGGTTGCGCTTCGCCAGCGGGATCAGGCCAACGGGAAGGTGTTCGATGACGACCCAGGTATCGCGACCAAGTGCATCGACGCGCCGCAGGATCGGATCGAAATCCATCAACCCCGTGCCGATCACTGTCTCTGAGATATGTACCACGAATCGATCTTCGAGGTAAAAGTCTTTCAAATGCACCGTATCGACGAACTCGCCGAGCACATCGAACGCATGGTGGATCATCGGGGCCGGGTTGAAAGCCGTGGCCAGATCGCCGACAAAGTTGCATAGATCAAGGTTAATCTTAACGCGCTGCGAACCAACGCGCTCGACCACACGACGGATCGTCTCGGGCGTGTTCAACGTCGTCGTCACATGGCATTCAAGCACGATGTTGATGCCCTGCTCCTCGGCTGTCTCGACGATTTCACTGAGGCTGCGCACGAAGCGGTCTTCCGTCTCCGGCTTGAAATTGTCGGGATGCGGCCACCAATCGCCGCGTGGGTTCAGGCTTGTTGGGCGCACGCCTGAACCGGCCACCCCCATGCTGGCCGCCAGCCGCGCGATCGCGCGCGCGCCAGCCACACCCGCCCGGCGCACCTCCTCATCGGGCGAGATGATGCAGGGATATGGCCCCCACAGCTGCAAGAACGGCATATTCTGTTCGGCGAAAACTGCTTTAACGCGCGCCGCAGTCTCGGCGCTGACCGTCTCGGCGGGCACCGTCAAATGCGCGCCAGCGCCGTGAAAACCAAGCTCGGCGGCCCAGCGAATGGTGGCATGATCGACATCGGTCAAATCGCTGGAAATCAATCCAAAGACGGCAATTTTCATTGAGGCTGCGCTCCATAGATGCGATGAGGTCGCCAGAATTATATTTTATTTTTTATAGCAGCAACAGCTTTCCGCGCGATCCAGCAGCCGCGCCTCATGCGCCGACGACGGTCAGCTCGCGCGGGAAGGTCGTCAGCGTCTCGCAGCCTTCAGC
>Ga0308414_1003170_pt1 | contig 10557 bp, 10 predicted proteins | sample HotsprSampleOS50_FD_205667 | JGI IMG/M metagenome (GOLD analysis project Ga0308414, IMG submission 205667) | Hot spring phototrophic mat microbial communities from Octopus Spring, Yellowstone National Park, Wyoming, United States - 20090730_OS50 ...
AGTTTTCCTATGATTTCTTTTTGCAGGATTGGTATCGTTGGGCAAGTTTGGGTATGATTGATGAACTAATTGTGCAGGTGTATCGTGATAGTTTGTTCTCTTTTGCAGGGGAGTTGGAGGCTGGCGAGTTATATGCTTTGCAAGAGAAAATTCCTGTGGCGATCGGCATTCTCACTGGGCTGAGAATTAGAAATGTGGATATGGGATTGATCTCCAGCCAAGTTGAACTGACTCGTATGTTTGGGCTGAATGGATTTGCTTACTTTTTTTATGAAACTCTGGGCAAAAGAGATGGTGCTTTTCGCACATTGCACGGGGAACCCGCAGTCAGACCAGTACGCCAGAGATGAAATTATCTACAAATTGGTTATTTCAGCACTTTTATGAACGCCCCGAACAGACTTTTCTGTCAGACCATCAACAAATGTGGACTTATGCTGACACCTATTTGGAAGTCAGTAGAATCAGTTGGGTTCTTAGAGAGTTGGGGATTGGTAGGGGCAAGCGTGTTAGTGTTCTGCTAAACAATCTACCAATTACTATATTTATTTATCTGGCACTAATGGACTTGGGAGCGATCGCCATTTGTCTAAATTATCGCTTGAGCGATCAAGAAATCTATTCATTACTTGATGAGTATGCTGTGGAATTTATGATCAGCGATCACCAATTATTTGTACCGAACTTTTGCAGGCTGATAAATATAGACTTCATGGAAAAATCCAGTTCAGCACAGTGCGCTTTGGATATAGGGTTTGATCCCAGTCAAATTCAGGGAATTTTCTTTACTTCAGGCACTACAGGCAAGCCCAAAGCAGTGCCGCTCAGCTATCTCAATCACTGGCATAGTGCGATCGCCGTCAATCAATTTTTAGACCTAGATCAGCCACACTGGTTGTTATGTTTACCCCTATATCATGTGGGAGGATTAGCAATTTTGTGGCGGGCACTATTAGCAGGTGGTAGAATTACTCTACTGTCAAAGTTCACACCAGAAATAGTAATTAAGGTAATCAAAGAAACAGATATTAACCTCATTTCTCTAGTGCCAACTATGCTGAAACGCATATTGGAAAACTCAGCATTTTCTGACAGTATCAAACAGTGGCAAAGTCTGCGGGGCATATTTCTAGGTGGAGCCAGTGCCGATCCTGCCTTATTAACTCATTGCCTAGAATTGCAATTACCAATTATTTGTACCTACGGCATGACGGAGACCGCCTCACAAATCACTGCTTTAGAGTTGATCAAGTATCCCCATAAATTAAATTCTGTAGGTCAGGTACTCCCCCATGCACAAGTTAAAATTATCCATCCTGCAAACTCTGTTATTGAGGATAGTTTATATGGGGAAATTGCCATCAAGTCCCCTGCGCTCATGTCTGGCTATCTGCAACATAATGATCAGCAATTTGATGCTGATGGCTATTTTGTTACTGGGGATTTGGGTTATTTTGATGCAGATAATTTTCTCTACATAGTCAATCGCCGTACCGATATAATTATTAGTGGTGGAGAGAACATCTATCCATCAGAAATTGAACGGATTTTGCAACAACATCCCTTAATTAGTGAAGTGTGTGTAGTCGCCAAAAGTGATCCTGAATGGGGCGAAGTGCCAGCAGTGGTAATCACTAATAGTCAGCTTAGTTTGCAGGAAATACAATCCTTTTGCCTAAGTCATCATTTGGCACGCTACAAATTACCTAAATTTTTAATGTGTCTGCCAGAAATGCCCCGCATTGGAGTAGGAAAATATAACCGCAGTTTATTACGAGAATTACTGGCTCATAATCAGGCGACTGGGGGGTAGGGACTGCCACAATACTTTGTAGAGTTGTAATGGTTGGGACTTGCCTTTGACCATCACTGGTGGTAGGGCTTCTACAGGTGGGGGGGTGATTTTTTTGACCATATCTAAAGTGGCTTGAGAAATGACAATTTCCCCCGCTTTGGCAACATTACAAATCCGACTAGCAACATTCATGGTGTCGCCGATATTGGTGTATTGAATCAATTTATCTGAACCGATATTGCCTGCGGCAACCAGACCCGTATTCAAACCAATATGAATTTGGATTTGGCGATACCGTCCCTCTTTGCGCCATTTATCATTTAGTTCACTCATTGCCCACTGCATGGCGATCGCCGCCTGTAAAGCACGATGGGCATCATCATCTTGACGATAAGGCGAACCCCACACCGCCAACAGGGCATCGGCAATATACTTCTCCAATGTGCCCTCAAAACGGAAGACAATATCTTCTACCATCACTTTGAAGTATTCATTTAAGAGTTCAATCACTTGGCGGGGTTGCATTTGCGAAGCCATTTCCGTAAAGCCACTGATGTCAGAAAACAGGGCGGTAACTTCAGTCTCCACTATTCCTAAATCGCCAATTTCCGAGATTTTGCGAGTTACTGCCTGCGGGAAAAAGCGTTCTAATCTTGCTCTTTGGGCAGTTTCCATTTGCATACGGCGATATAAGTTGGCATTCTCAATGGCGATCGCCGCTTGATTTGCCAGAATCGTCAAAAACTCCAATTCTTCCTTTTGATAAAGATTGATCAGCGATAGATTATCCACATACAACACTCCCAAAGTTTTAGCACTTACCACCAGCGGTACACACATGGCGGCACAAATGGACTGACGGATGATGGAATGGGAACTATCAAAGCGGTTATCCATCCCAGCATTGTCGGTGAGAATGCCAGTTCTCTGTTCATAAACATATTGGACAATTCTCTTGCTATAGAAGTCTTGGCTAGGATTTATACCAGTTCTAGTTTTGACAGCATGGACTTCCAATTCTCCTGTGTTTTCATTTGCCAACAACAGCACCGCTCGATCTACCCGCATCACTTGGAATAGCAATTCCAAAATCTTTTGCGGCAGGATAGCATAGCTTTGCGGAGCGGTGAGCTGATTGCTGATCTCCATGAGAATTTTTAGCTTGGTGGCTGTGCGTTGATTTTCCTCTTGCTCGGGCAATAACAACACCGAACCGCTGTGCGGCGCATTGGGCATATTGGTCAATAGTTGTTGAATGGTGTTGCGTGATTGTTCGGGGGTAACTCTTACCAAAATGGAAATATCTGATGGCAAGGGTTTGGCGGTTAAAGGAATGGGCTGAGTAGTTGCAGTTTCTTGCAAGATAAAGCTGACACTGCCAAAACGCACCGTATCGCCTATTTTCAGTTCTTGCTCACTGATTTTTTGATTGTTAATGAAGGTGCCATTGCTACTTTTGAGGTCTCTGACCAAGACGGTTTGCCCCTGCACGATCACCTCAGCATGATGCCTAGACAGACTTCGGGCTTCATCTTCCACAATAATGCTGTTGTCAAAACCTCTTCCAACAGTGTTCACTCCATCGTGGAGATCGTGCGTGCTCTGGTTAGGGCGACCAAAGTTTTGGATGAGGCAAAAGGTCATGGCTCTAGTGGGTTAGCTGACGAAAGTATGGAAAAACTAATGGCTCGGTCAGGTTTTGCTTCAGTTCATATTGTAGTTTTTGCAAGCAAGTGCGCACAGCTACGATGATGTCCCGACAAGCACTGAGGCGACCATCGGCGGTGGGCTGAAACAGCATGGCTTTGGGTTCTAGTCCAATCGCAAGTCCTAGTTGAGTGGGTAAGCCTTGATTGACTATCGCTTGCAGGCGATCGCCACAAACCCGGATATTCACCCCCCGCTGGTGCAGGCTGTGCCAGAGCAGTTTAGGCTCAAACACATCAGGCAGTCGCAAGGCACAAATTTCGCTGAGTAAAAAATAATCGCTGTACTGCAAGCGGGGAATGTCCAGAGCAGAGCGGTGAAAGGGCGCAACTGCTAATCCCTCAGCGATCGCCGTGATGGGCAAATCATCCAAGTAGGCATGGGGAAACTTGGTTTGGAGCCATGTGGTCAGCGGCGACTGCAAGATAGACGGAATTGCCATCAGCCACACCTGACCGATTACTATCTCCTCCCGCTGGCTCAACCAAATATTGATCTGGCGGTTCAGTTGCTCTAGGTAAGGGGCAAGCCCTTTTTGCTGTGCCTGTTCGTAATGCACCCGTGATACGCTTAACTGCTCGTATTGCCATTGGGTAGTATCCCCATGCGCTTGGAAATATTGATGGCAGAGGCGGGTTAGCTCCACACAGGCGGATTCATCGCTAATTATGGGAAAGAGGTGCTTGGCGATCGCCTGTTCAAGGTGTTCTGCCCCTTGCTCGATCACCGCTGTTACTATGGGCTGACCCGTGATTCCAAAACTGGTGGCATGGCTGTGCACATGCAGATAGAAGTGCTGATCTGTAACTTCTGGGTGGCGGTGTTGCACTGCCAAGAGAGGGGCGATCGCCCGTTCCAGCACCAATATAGACTCAGGGCTGAGTGGCAAGCCCGACTGCAAAACCATCTGTCTCAGCCGATAGGACTGTTCATCAAAGTTAGCACTGGGTGCAGCCAAGATCACGCCTTGAATGTGGGGGAAAATCTGGTTTAACTCGGCGGGGGAGAGGTTGGGGTGCTGGACATACTCCGCCCAATGGGCAAATAGTGCGGTGAGTACTTCCTGCCAATTTTCGTGCAGGGGGAGGCGATCGGCGGTGAGGGGATAGGTGCGACCAGTAATGCCATCGGCAAGGCACAAATGCAGTGCTTCAGCGGCTATATCTATGCCCAAAAACCAAGAATTGCTGGGATTAAAGTCAGGGTCTGGCTCAATGGGTGGGGCAATGGTTTCCTGATCGGCAAAGGCGTTAAGTAGCTCGTCGGTATTGTCGGAAAATGCCAGAGATTCTAGCTCTGCCTCAAGGGCTTGCTTTTGTGCCAATAGTTCTTTGATTTGCTGTAGCTCTTGAAGCTGTTGCGCTGAGTCTTGATGATCCTGCTCTAAGTGTTCATCGGCGATCGCTGGTTGGCTGTCTGTTAACGCTACAAAATTGTGATCCAAATTTTCACAGTCAGCTAAACTTGCCCCAAGATGATCATCAGGGCTAAGTTCACTAGCACTTGGCGAGAGGTTGAGACCGCTGAAGTCCTCCTCAGTCTCGTTTACTGCCTGATCAGATACAGTTGGCTGAGACTGAAGGTCAGTAGTAGTTGCCTCAGCCCCTACATTGCTTAAAAGTAGGCGAATTTCCGCCAGCAGTAGCGATCGCTCCTGTGCCAAAAGATTAGTGATCTCCTCACGGACGATCCGCCGTATTTCTGCTGGTTCAATCATCAGAGGCTAGAAAGAGACTGGAAAATCAAAGAGCATCGATTTTTTGGGCGAGTTCCACATCTTTGGCACTGATCCCGCCCGCATCATGGGTGGTCAGATCAATGGTTACTTGGTTATAGACATTGAACATCTCGGGGTGATGATCCATTTTTTCTGCCACGATCGCCACTTTGGTAATAAAGCCCATCGCTGAAATAAAATCTGGGAATTTCCATTTCTTTTGCAATTTGCCATGCACCACAGCCCAACCCGCCAACTGAGCGATCGCACTGGCAATTTCCACCTCTGTTAATTTACTGACGGACATCGTGCTTACCTCGTTGAGAAACTTCTGCTAAATATATTACCTTGACAGTACCCAGCAGACATTAACCTCTTGGGAGTTCCCCATAATTCTATGGCACAGACAAAAGCGATCGTGTTGTTATCAGGTGGTCTAGATTCGGCAGTGTCAGCGGCGATCGCCCAAGCCGAAAATCATGCCCTAATTGCCCTCTCCTTCCGTTATGGACAGCGCCACGAGCGAGAAATTGCCTCAGCCCAGCAATTAGTGCAGTTGATGGGCATTAGCGAACACTACATTGTCGATGTGCCCCTGCACCTGTGGGGGGCTTCCGCTTTGACCGATACTAGTATCACTATTCCAACTGGTGGCATTCAGCCCGATGTGATCCCCGTCACCTATGTGCCAGGGCGCAATACCGTATTTATTGCGATCGCCCTGTCTCTGGCAGAGGCAAAGGAAGCAGAAGCCATCTACTTGGGGATCAATGCGGTGGACTATTCGGGCTACCCCGACTGCCGTCCCGCATACCTCGAGGCATACCAACAGCTGGCGCAGTTATCTTCCAAACGAGCGATCGCTGGTTTTGCCCCCAAATTAGTAGCCCCCCTGATCCATCTCAGCAAAGTGGACATAGTACGCCGTGCCCTCGAGCTAAATGTGCCCATTTCTGCCACATGGTCTTGCTACACTGGAGAAGCCGAACCCTGCGGTTTGTGCGATTCCTGTAGGATCAGAGATGCCGCCCTCATTCAAGCGGGCAGACCAGACCTAGCTACGGCGGTGGGGCGGTCAAGATGGCAACAACGCCCCTAAGAATCAAACCGTTGCAAAAGGAGTAATGCTACCGTACGCTTCTGCGTTGTCTTCCTCAGCCTGACGCAGATCATAGTGAGATTGCAAGTTCAGCCAGAACTGAGCGCTGTTACCAAAGTATCGGGATAGGCGTATAGCTGTATCTGGGGAGATACTGCGCTTCCCCGCCAAAATCTCGCTGATACGGGTTTGAGCTACCCCTATGTCTTTGCTAAGTCTGTAGGGCGTAATACCTAATGGCTCCAGAAAATCCAGCTGTAGGATTTCACCTGGATGGATGTTCGGTAAACGGTTGTTGTTCATGACACTTAGCATTCTCAGGGGATCAAGGGTATGGTGGCACTGCGGGCAAACTGCTCATAGGCGGCTTCCAAATTAGTTGCATACAGGGCTTGGAAGCGATAATCTTTGTATTTTTCAGGCGGTTTCGCAAAATCTTTGAGTACCTGCTCCTTGCTCAAGTTTTGCGCTTTCCATGACAATGCCAGCCGTTCCAAGTCATTGAAATATTGCTGTTGGGCTTGCAGTTCGGCAACCGTGCCCACATTGCCGTGTCCTGGCACAGTTTTCGCTTCAGGGTAGCTAACAATTAGGCGGTAGAGGCTCCCCTGCCACTGCCGTAAATCTGCATCACCCGCAAAGGGAATGCGCTGATTGAACACCATATCTCCCGTAAACAGCACTTGGGCATCGGGGACATAGGCAATTAAGTCAGTACCTGCGGAGTGCCCATCAACCCGCTCAATGCGCACTTGGCGATCGCCCAGCCAAAAATCCGATTCACTATTGACAATCACATTAGGGGGAACAGTGGGGGGAAACTGACTGTTGATGCCCCGCCGATCCGTGATGTATTCCCTAATTTTGCCCCTGCCAATAATGGGAATTCCCCGCTGTGCCGCTGTGGGATTGCCCCCAGTGTGGTCAAAGTGGTAGTGGGTATTTAACACATACTTGATGGGCTGGTCAGTCACCGCCTTTACTTGGGCAAATACCGCCTCTGCCAGTTCTGGAGTCTGAAACGGGTCGATCACCATCACCCCATTACTTCCCACGATAAAACCGCCATTGCAAATTGCCGCTCCCTCACGGGCAGGGAAATCCGTACTGGCAATCAGCGCATAGACTTTGGGGGCGACTTCCTGCACAGTAACCCCTGCTCGCTGGAGTTGGGGAATAGTAGTAACCCCTTGCGCCTCAACTGGACTGTAGCCATAGCTCAGACAGCACAGCCCAAACATCAACAGCCCCAAGACCAAAGCCAGATAGTTTCTCCGCACAGACCACATAAATCTTTACCAAAATGCGTTAATTGTTAGTAGTGTAAGCTAAGAATTCAGACTATTTCTAGTAAGGCTTGTGGTAAAGCTGTGATCTCCCAAATCGAACAGGAAATTGCGCAGATCAAAAATGCGATCGCCGAAAATGAAGCTAAAGTAGCGATCACCTATCAACATTACATCAACGCCCTCAGCCTTGCTATGGGCAAATATCTGCTCAATGCCGTATTTTGGCTGTGTACCCACGAGTATCCCCAAGCCTTTTTGGCTCTGCCGCTGTCAGACAAGCAAAAACTGCAAACGGCAATTCAACAGCTTGCCAAGTCCTGCCAAGCCAAACTCAAAGAGGAGTTACAGCAATTACCGACCGCCCAACTCCTGCGCTCAGAACCGTTAGACAAGTTATTGGAGACAATTTTGGAGCAGACCAGTCAAGCCACCAATCAGCTATTGCAGGCACAGGGCATTATTCCCAGCGTCAAGGATGGTGAAGCCGAACCGCAGATGGCTAAAATCCGTCTGCGCCCTGCGGAAGTGGAATATCTTGACCGCACCGTGATGCAATATCGCAGTGAGATCAGGGTAATCTCCGCCCGCTGTCAGCACTTGATGGCACAACTGGACAAAAAATATCACGCCAAGACCATAGCAGAAGCGGAACTGGCATGGCGATCGCTGTTTGTCGCTGATTAACCAAGCTAGACATCCATATCACAGGGTGAACGACTCCCGACACTCATCTTCGTTGAGTAAACACAATTCACAAATACAGTGCGGGGCTTCCCGCCGATTAAGCTAAACTGCAATCAAAGTTAAGTTAAGATCGCAGTAATTGCGTTATCTGTTGTTTTGATAATTTTATGATGACCACCGATGCTATTCGTGAATTGATTCTTTCTGCCCTTCCCGATGCCTTTGTGGTTGTAGAAAATCCTATGCAAGACGGACAGCATTTCGGTGCGGTGGTAGTTTCGCCTCAGTTTGACGGTCTGCCCATGCTCAAACAACAAAGATTGGTCAATGCCGTACTTCAGCCCTATTTTGATAGTGGAGCAATCCATGCCCTCCAGCTAAAAACCTACACCCCCGCCCAGTGGCAGGCAATCCAAAGTTGATCTGTTTACTTCCCTAAACATAACCGCAACTTATCTCTTGTCAATAGGTGTATATTTCACATCATGCAGACCTGTATAGACTTGGGTGGGGCGAAACAGGCGATTGTCAGCCATTTGCTCTTTCCAGTGAGCCAGCCAACCAGGAACACGAGCGATCGCAAAAATAGTGGTAAACAGATCAGCAGGAATTCCCATTTTGCGATAGACCAGCCCAGAATAGAAGTCCACATTTGGGAAAATCCCTTTGGGCGATAGCCTCTCGGTGGCTTGTTTCTCTAGCTCCAGAGCAATATCGTAATAGTGATCATGTCCAAACTTGTCGAACAATTCCTCTGCTAACTGTTGCAGAATAGTAGCTCTGGGGTCTTTCACCTTATAGACACGATGCCCAAAACCCATGATCTTCTCTTTGTTCTCAATTTTGCGGTCAAGGTAGGACTTGACATTATCCACACTGCCAATTTCTTCCAGCATCTTCATCACCTGCTCATTGGCTCCGCCGTGGAGTGGACCTGCTAAAGTGGCGATCGCTGAGGTCAAGACTGTATAGGGATTAGTCAGAGTGGAAGCAGTAACCAGAGCAGCAAAGGTAGAGGCATTCACAGTATGCTCGGCGTGCAGAATCAGGGAGATGTCAAACACTTTTGCCATTAGGGGGTCTGGCTCCTGCTCGGTCAGCATATACAGAAAATTTGCCGCATAGCTCAAATCATCACGGGGCATCACAGGATCATCACCCTTACGCATAGCATCAAAGGAAGCCACCATTGTCGGTACTTTTGCCAACAGGCGGATCGTGGCTTGATAAATGTAATCGCTGTCCCGCAAATCCCCCAGCGGATAAAACATTCCCAGCGCCGAAACACAGGTTTGCAGAGCATCCATAGGGCGGGCGCTATCTGGGAAAGATTTGATCATGTCGCGAATGCGGTACTTCAGCCGCCGCCGATGCAAAACTTCATGCTCAAATTCTTGCAGTTGAATAGCTTGAGGCAGATGTCCAAAAATTAGCAAATAGCTGGTTTCCAAAAAAGTGCTGTACTGGCACAATTCCTCAATGCGAATGCCACGATATTCCAGTAAGCCCTGTTGTCCGTCAATATAGCTAATATTTGACTTAGTAGCAGGGATACCCTCTAACCCCGGTTTGTATTCACCTACTGCCATGACCTCGCCTCCAGAATCTTTTGATCAAGAGTAATGGGTAATTGCTGGAATATCAACACCACCCAACTGCACACTGTAACTACAGCGGGGCAGAGACTCGATCGCTACCTAGCCGAGCAATTTCCGCAGTATTCCCGCTCCCATATCCAGAGGCTAATCAGCCAAGCCTGTGTCAGCGTGAATCATCAAGTGCAAAATGACAAAAATTATGCAGTTAGGGCGGGGGATCAGATTTTACTCACTATTCCGCAAACTCAGCCCCTCACCATCACTCCCCAACCTATGCCCCTCGATATTCTCTATGAAGACGAGCAATTATTGGTGATCAATAAACCCGCTGGGCTGGTGGTTCACCCCTCGCCCGGGCATACGGATAACACTCTAGTAAATGCGCTCCTAGCCCACTGCAATACTCTATCTGGCATCAATGGCGCAGAACGCCCCGGTATTGTGCATCGCCTAGACAAAGACACCAGTGGCTTGATGGTGGTAGCCAAAACCGATCTGGCACATCAGGACTTGCAGAGGCAAATTCAATCCAAATCTGCCCAGCGGCGCTATTTGGGTATTGTGGAGGGTGTCCCCAAGCTCTCTTGCGGCAGTATTAACGCTCCCATCGCCCGCCACCCCAGCGATCGCCAAAAAATGGCAGTAGTCCCCACAGGCAGACCCGCCCT
>Ga0308414_1003173_pt1 | contig 10550 bp, 8 predicted proteins | sample HotsprSampleOS50_FD_205667 | JGI IMG/M metagenome (GOLD analysis project Ga0308414, IMG submission 205667) | Hot spring phototrophic mat microbial communities from Octopus Spring, Yellowstone National Park, Wyoming, United States - 20090730_OS50 ...
ACGACCAGAACGTACGCGGCAACCGACATCACCTCCCAGGCGATTAAAAACACCAAAACGTTGGCAGCGAGGACGACCACCGCCATGGCTGCGATGAGGAGCGTATACGCCATCCAGAACGGGCCGTGGGCGCGGCCTGCAGAGATCGCCGGAATATGTCCGCTGAGGAAAACCGCCACTACAGCAGGGATGGCGAACACAACCACGAGGAAGAAGGCAGCAAGTGGATCGAGGGTGAGGTGCAATGTTCCACCGGGAATGGTCGACCAAGGGCGAATGAAGTGCTCGGACTGTCCGGCCACGAGGATGGGAAGGATGGCTGGTAACGCTATGCCAGCAGCGGTAACACATGCCACCACGCCGACCGCTGCTGCGACCCTTGGACTCCGCCCAAATAAAAAAGCCGCTACACCCCCGCCCCCGAGGATTCCGATCGCGATAAGTATCAGGGGCATCTCAGACGAACTCCGGTGAATGCCGCTGATGGCGGATTGCCTCGTCGATTGCCGTCGCAGCAGCAATCGTTTGTTCGGCTGATGCCTTGTGAGCAATCACGTTGCGGAACGCCGAATTGCTTAGGGCAAACATCAACTTGGCCAGCAACCGCAAGTGGGTTCGTGGGGTCGGGGCGATGAGTGTGAAGACGGTGAGGACGGTTTTGCCGGGTTCCCAGACAATTGGAGTCGCGAGGTGGCAAACCGCGAGGGTCGGTGTGACCATCGTCTGGCAAAGAGGATACCGCGGGTGGGGGATGGCAAACCCAGACTCTAGGTAAGTGCTCCCCACCGCTTCCCGGCTCCGGAGTAAGGCCAACAGGTCTTCCCGCGATACTTCAGGTAACACGGGCAGCCGATCGACGATTGCCACGAGAACCTCCGTCGGTGTCGAACCGGGGACGTTCTAGTGAACCCCTCCGGATTCGATGGCCTGGTCGAGCCTCGGGATGGCACCGTTTCCGGATGGGAACACGTCTCCCGTGATCGGGATGTGATTCTCGGCCAGCCACTCCAGCAGATGGACCGGGTTAAGTCGCTGGTGACCGTTCACCTGCTGCACGGGCAGTCCCTTTTCTTGGACCCAGCGATAAACGGTTGGCTCGGGCACCCGCAGCATTGTTGAGACATCACGTACGGTCAGGAGCATCGAGCCTTTCCACAACATTTGTTCCACGCCGCTTGACCAGACTCACCACGACCTTCACCCTCCACCGAACCGGTAGCGGTGAACAGAATCGACGCCGAGGGGTCAGATCGACCCGTGATACCCATCCAGCCCGGCGATGACCATTCCGGCTGGATCTCCCTCAACGACCACGAAGCTACCGGCAATTTTCCTCCAGCGGAGCATTCCATGACATTTAGGAAGTCGTATCGGCCACATCCAAGCGACTCCTGAGTGCTCATGCAAAGCATGAAACCATCAACTAAGCGGACGACTCGTATTCCCTTGCGTCATCGGTGATCTTTCTCATCCTCTGGATCACGCTTGGCAACTCGATGGTGATTTAATGGCACGGGATCAGTAATATCGGCAGTATGCTATATTCGAAGTAGCGAATTTTTAATGGCGATTTCCTCTCTCGTTCGAAGCCGGTGTCACAGCTATTCAGCAACGCGAGATCACGGCAGCTCGCTCGACGGCCAGGCCGAGCCTAGCGGATTCGCCATGGCTACAGCAGGCTCCAGCGGAAAAGCGAGAGCTTGGCCGGAAAGATCATCCAACATCGCTGAAAATCGAACAGGTGAATGGCCTCGGTCGTCAGGTGCAGCAGCCGGTCTTCGCCGAATACCGAAGGCCATGGTGCCGAGAATTCCCGTGGAGCACGCTGTGTCCACGTGTTCACCGAGTAACGCCCGTTCTTCCGAAGAAACGTTCAAATCGTTTGAACTTGTGGGCACAGTTTGTTGTCAGCGGCCTGACCGGCGACACGGAACGTCGGAGGGCGAGGGAAACATCCGGAAAATGTATTTCCGTCAATTTGAGCAATCTGTTATTGAAGATCATCGACGGGCTGGGTTGTTGTCGCAGGCCAAAAAATGGGTTCACTGTTGAAGCCGGGAATGCGTTCTGCGACAGATGCAGGAAATGGCAAGAATCGATGAGTGATAGTGATAAGTTTGTGTTGGCTGGTGATGCTGCTGAATTGATCCGTGAGACGCGTCTCCGTAGACGGTCAGGCGGAGCGGGAGGGATTTGAACCCTCGATACGGGGTTACCGTATACGGCATTTCCAGTGCCGCCTCTTCAGCCACTCGAGCACCGCTCCGGGATCGTACCGATGCAGATTCGGGCCGTCTGCCCTGAACTACCATCATAACATCTGATGATACGGCATCGGTTGTCGTGTGACAACTCATGGCCGAGCGAGCCATTCCCTTTCCGCGGTGGACAGGCGATCGTAGGGAAGCACGTTACGGGCTTGTCGGCGTTGCCAGCGGGCCGCGGCGATTTGGCCGAGTTGTTCGTAGACCTCGGCGAGATACAAAGCGGGGCGGGGATCATCGGGGGCGAGTTCCTGAGCGGCACGGAGGGCCGCCGCCGCTTTTGCCAGGGTTTGCTGAGTGAGCGTCGGGTCGTGGCTCGCCGGTTCTTGGCGCCATTGTTGCACCAGACGGAAGAGGCCGACTCCGCGATGCAGTTCTTCGCGAAAGGTGTCGTTCGTTGTTTGTGCCAGTTCCATTAAGCGGGTGTGGCAATGAATCAGAGGTTTTGTCATTGCCCCGGCATCGACCGGGCTTTCGGCAATGACCCGACTCAACTCGACTTCAGCTTCGGCAGGCCGGCCCAGTTTCATGAGAAGTTCACCGAGGTAAGCTCGGATCATCAGAGCATCGGGATAAGTCGCCAGATGCGCCCGCAGGTGTGGCACGGCTCCCGATTCATCATCAACTTCCAGGCAGCGGGCGGCACGGGTGAGCGGTTCGGATTCTTCGACTGGTGCGTCGGCTATGTCGGCAACGGTTTCTCGGCGTTGTTCCGGCCAAGAAAACGGAGCGAAACAACCTGCGAGCAAAAGCAAACCGCTCATCGCCAGGAGTTGCCGGAGCATCGGAAAAACCCGCGGCCTTGACTGAATCCTGGGAAGGAATCGGACGCCGAGACCGCGACTGGCGAGGAAAATGGGGAACTTCGGGTAAGCACGGTGGCAAGCCCGGCAAATTTTCCGGATGTTCGGGATTATTCCGGCGGTCGAGGCGTCGATACCGGGGGGCCGTCAGTGCTGCGAGTGGCGGTGTGATGGTGTGGTGGCCAGGGAACAGCGGTTTCACCCGCGATGGGGAAAAGCCAGTCCATATTCGTCAGGAAGTCGGGGTTGAAGGCCACTGCCGGGAAAGTTATAGCGTTGGCTCTCGGGTAGATGGCGGCCCGGTGGATGCAGTTCGCTTGCCACGGAGCAGACGATGCAAGGAGTAGGGATGTTCCAATCTCGAGTGTCAGTGGTGATTGCCGGACTGGCGTTGTCGGTCGGTCCGTCGGTGGCGGATGAGCCGAAGCCGGCACCGATGCCGTTACCCGGCAGCGTGGCCAGCGCCACAGAGAATGATTATGCGAGTCGGCCAGTTGCTTACATTCACGGCAACATCCCGGTAACACGCAAAGACTTGGGCGAATTTCTGATTGCTCGTGGCGGTGCGGAAAAGGTCGAACTGCTGGTCAACAAGATGATTATCGAGGCGGCGTGTCAGAAAGCCGGGATCACCGTCACCGCGAAAGAGATGGAAGCTGCTCTGGAAGAAGATCTGGGTGGCTTGAGCATCAAGAAAGAGCAATTCATCCAAGTAGTCCTGCCTCGTTACGGGAAAAGCTACTACGAGTGGATGGAAGATGTGATCCGGCCACGACTGTTATTAAGCAAGTTGTGCCGGGATCGGATTCAGATCACCGAGGCCGACTTGCGGATTCAATTTGAGCGGGAATACGGGGAAAAACGTCGGGTGCAGATCATCGGCTGGCCAAAAAGCGATAATCTGAAAGCGATTCAAGAGACGTATGCGAAGATACGCACGTCTCAGGAAGAGTTTGATCGAGCGGCCCGGAGCCAGCCGAATCCCTCACTGGCGGCAGCGAACGGTTATGTGAAACCGATCAGCCGGCATCTCCCCTCGCAAGAAAAGCAGGTGGAAACCCGAGCCTTTTCGATGCAACCGGGCGAAGTAAGCGAAATCATCGGGACATCACAAGGCTACATCGTGATGAAGCTGCATGAAATCATCCCGCCGGACCAGTCCGTGAAATTCGAAGATGTCAAACCACGGCTGGAAAAACAGGCGTTTGAGGAGCGAATGAGTCAGGAAATTCCGAAATTTTTTGCGGAACTGCGGGCAGAAGCGAACCCGAAAATTCTCTTCGATGGTCCAGCGGAATGGCGTTTCAGTGCCCCGACGCAGTCGGCCGCGGATCTGCTCCGCAGTACGCTGACCCCGCCAGCAGCGGTGACAACGGGGTCGTCCTCCGAGGTTGTCCCGGCCAGCGGGCCGAAATAAGCCAGCATCGATCCAAGGAAATCCGGATGGCACCGGAATGACCCGGTGGTTGTGGCCTGTGCCGCGACTGCCGGGTCAAGCGTTTGCTCAAATGTCACGGCGTTCCGAAAAGCGTGGCATTTGAAGTTCAGCAAAGCGGATTTAAGCGGAATCGGACGTGCCGGGGTTTTGTGCGGATAACTGCCCCCGAGCGAGAATCGTATACTGGGGGCCGTCGCGGCGAAGATCACTGCGAAAGACATGAATTTCGCTGACCGGCATGTCTCCGAACCTGTGATCACTGTAGCGGGGCAATTCCCGGGCGATCTGCTGTGCTGCCTCGTCAGCCTTGATGCGGCCGAGGGTGACGTGGGGCGAGTAGCTTCGTTCCTCGGGCCGGTAGCCGATCGATTTCACAAACTGCTGTTCAAAGTGCTGGTACATCTGAACGAGTTCGGCGGCACCGTCGGCGATACCGGCCCAGAGTATCTTTGGCCGGCGGGGCGTTGGAAACCCACTCAGTCCATGGATCGCCACGGAAAAGCGGGGAAAGCGCGGCGTCTGACGATCGACATCCTGACAGACCTTCACAAGTTCTTGATCGTCGAGATCGCCGAGAAACAAAACGGTAATGTGCAGCGCATCCGGCTGGGTCCAGTGAACCCGGGCTCCGGTGCGGGCAAGGGTCTGTTGTATTGCTGCAAGTTGCTGCCGCAGCGGATCATTAAGCGAGACGCCGACAAAGGTTCGTGTGCGGGCCATGATTGCCCCCGGATGTGGGGATCGTTATTCCTGCAGAGATTCATTCCAGAAGTCGCGGGTTCCGTGGTGGAGGCGGGCTCCGATCTGGCTAATCACCTTGGAGGCCAAGAAGTTGGCGGCTCGGGCAGCCCGGTCGGGTGGAATATCGTGCGTGATGCCGTACAAAAATGCCCCGGCGAACATATCGCCGGCTCCGGTCAGATCCCTTGGCTCGCAGGGAAATGCCGGAACATGGGCCTGCGTACCGGCAAAGCGGATATAGGCTCCCTCCGGGCCATCCGTGACCACGGCAGCGGGAACGAGGTCTTTCAGCCGTTGGAAGGCGGCGATCGCCGAAGCAGTTTGCGTAACCGCCTGGGCTTCAGCGGCATTGCAAAAGAGTAAATCGGTGTGGCGTAACGCCTCGAAAAACGGCTCGCGGAACAACTCGACAATAAATGCTTCCGAGCAAGTGATTGCGATTTTGACCTGATGCCGTTTTGCCAGTTCAATCGCCCGGCGTATCGCCCCCTGCCCCGTTTGCGGATTTGCAAACACATATCCTTCGATAAACAGCCAGTCAGCGTCGCGGAGTCGCTGTTCATCGACGTGTCGTTCCGACAGTTGACTGGAAACGGCCAGACAGGTGCGCATTGTTCGCTCGGCATCGGGAGTGATAATGCAGACAACGGTGCCGGTGGTTTCGTCGTAAACGGCCGGGTTGCCGAATTCGATACCGAGTTGCTCAAATTCCTGCTGATAAAACAGGCCGTACCGATCATCGCCGACGCAACCAATAAAGGCCGCTTTCCCGCCCAGCTGGGAAAAGGCAATGATCGAATTGGCCACCGAGCCGCCGCTGGCAAGGCGAGGTTGGCGGTGGTGGAAGCGATCGAGCAACTGTTTTTGCTCGGCTTTTTCCACGAGCCGGGTGCTCCCGCGGTCAAAGCCGAGTGCCGCAAATTCTTCTTCGGTGACCTCGACAAAAATATCCACCAGGGAATTGCCCAGCCCGCAGACTTCAAACGGTTTATTCATGAAACTCACCCGGGGCGATGCATGCGTGTCGATTCACCTTAACATTATCTCAAACCACCGCGAAGCGACCATCAGCACCGAGTTTTTGGCCACTTCGCGAGCCGGGCCTATCTAAGAAAATCTCATTTTTTGCTTCCCTGATGTCCCCGAACTGTGATAAGGTAAATTTTCCCACCTGCCGGATGATTTCCGAGTCTTTTGCCATGAATGATTTCGCTTGGCCCACCCGGTGTGAAGTGGCCAGAAACAGTATCGTTATGGGTGGTTGGCTCCTTGCCATTGTGCCGGCTCTTGCTGCAGACCCGAAGCCGGTGCTAACTCCCGAAGTCATCGAGGCCTTCGAAAAAGAGGTAAGGCCAATCTTGGCCGAGCATTGTTTTCAGTGCCACGGCCAGAAAAAACAGATGGCCGGATTGCGGCTGGACACGTCCGAGGGCGTCCGCAAAGGTTCAGATGAAGGGCCGATTTTCGGATCGGGCGACCCCGAGAATAGTCGCTTCGTGGCCGCGATTCGTCGCACGGGCGATTACCCGATGCCGCCAAACAAGCCGCTTCCCGAATCGGCGGTCCGTGTGCTGGTGGAGTGGGCTCGGCGGGGGGCACCGTTCCCGCCGGCCGTGGCACCCAGATCAGCGGATTCGCGGAATCCCGCCACAAGTCACTGGGCGTTTCAGCCGGTGTCCGACCCGCCGGTTCCTGCGTTGCCCGATTCTGTCGCCACCGATTCACGTCCGTTCACCGAAGTCGACCGCTTTATCCTGGCGAAACAAGCTCCGCTGGGGTTGACGATGGCTCCGCCCGCGGATCGCCGGGTTCTGATTCGCCGCTTGTATTTTGACCTGATCGGCTTGCCTCCGAGCGCGGAAGACGTGGAAGCGTTTATCCGCGATCCTTCGCCGCAGGCATATTCCAAGCTGGTCGAAGCGTTGCTCGCTTCGCCGCATTATGGGGAACGCTGGGGGCGACACTGGCTCGATGTCGCTCGCTACGCCGACACCAAGGGGTATGTCTTCCAGGAAGATCGCAACTACCCGTATGCCTGGGCCTACCGCGATTATGTGATCCGCTCGTTCAATGACGATAAACCGTACAACCGCTTTGTGATGGAACAACTCGCGGCCGATCAACTGGACCTGGCTAACGATCCGCAGTCGCTCGCCGCGATGGGGTTCCTCACCGTGGGACGCCGCTTCCTGAACAACATTCACGATATCATTGATGATCGGATCGACGTGGTTACCCGCGGCTTGATGGGGCTTACCGTCAGTTGTGCTCGCTGCCACGATCACAAATACGATCCAATCCCGATCGCGGATTATTATTCGCTGTACGGTGTGTTTGCCAGTTCGATCGAGCCGAAAGAATTGCCAGTCATTCAGAAGCCGGATACGAGTCCGGCGGCCCAGGCATATCAAGCGGAATTGGCCGGCAAACAGCAGGCGCTGGCCGAGGCCCGAACCGCTCGGATCCGCGAGATGGAGAATCTCTTGCGGGGTCTGACAGGGGGCGCTGCCCTGCTCCGGGGTGAATTTCCGCTCGGTTTCAACCGGGCCGATCGCGACCGGTTCAACCGCATGCAGACAGAAATTGATCGCTTCATCGCGTCCTCGCCTTATGCTCCCGTTCGCGCCATGATCCTTGCCGATTTGCCGAAGCCGATCCAGCCGCAGGTGTTCCTGCGGGGTAATCCTGAGTCCCGCGGACCCCGGACGCCCCGGCAGTTTCTGAAATTGCTGGCCGGAGAAAAACGCGTGCCATTCCCAGAGAATCGAAGTGGCCGCCGAGAACTTGCCGAGGCGATTGTCGATCCAAACAATCCGTTGACCAGTCGGGTGATTGTCAATCGAGTCTGGGCCTGGCATTTTGGCCAAGGGCTCGTATCGACCCCCAGCGATTTCGGGACCCGGGCTGACCCACCGAGTCATCCCGAATTGCTCGATTGGCTAGCCCGCCGCTTCGTCACCGATGATGGCTGGAGCCTGAAACAACTGCACCGACGAATTCTTCTGTCGGCGACGTATCAACAATCGAGCCTGGCTTCGCTCGAGACAATTCAGCGAGATCCGGATAATCGCTGGTATACCCGGCAAAATCGCCGTCGGCTCGAGTTTGAACCGCTCCGCGATGCCATGCTCGCCGTGGCCAATCGGCTCGATCGCAGCATCGGTGGCCGGCCAGTCAACCTCTTTCAGCCACCGTACCCCACCCGACGCTCGGTCTATGGCTTTATCGATCGGCAAAATCTCCCGGGCGTTTTCCGTGTCTTTGATTTTGCCAGCCCCGATACTCACAGCCCCCAGCGCTACTTAACCACGGTGCCACAACAGGCCCTGTTTTTACTGAATCACCCGTTTGTCCGGGAACAAGCCCTGGCGGTTGCGCAATTACCTTCGGTGACATCGTCAGACACGCTGGCAGAGGGCATCGAACAACTTTATCGGCAACTAGTAAGCCGCCCACCCACGACCGAAGAACGGGAACTGGCGCTGGCCTTTCTGCAAGAGTGGACGGCATCGGCCAAGCCAGTCGAGGCCTGGGCCATGCTCGCACAGGTGCTGCTGCTGAGCAACGAATTCGCCTTCGTGGATTGAAGCGAGCGTTTGCCATACCCGAAGCAACCCGCATTCGGGACAAGCTAGGTAGATGGCATACCCCACAGCAAGATTTGAGCTTTTACCGACTTCGGAGCGATCGGAATGAGCCACTCATATCACGTTACCCGAAGAGAAATGCTGGCCCGCTGCGGGGTCGGCATGGGGCTGATCGGTTTGACTCAGGTGCTCGGCGACGCCGGATTCTTAACAGCCGAGGTTCGTGCGAATGTCGATTCCAGCCGGCCTCTGGCTCCACGGTCGCCTCATTTTCCCGCCAAGGCGAAGCGAGTGATCCACATTTTCGCCAACGGCGGGCCGAGCCAGGTGGATACATTTGACCCGAAACCGTCCCTGCAAAAATATGCCGGAAAATCGCTGCCGACCGCGAATCTCAAAACCGAGCGCAAAACCGGGGCTGCATTCCCTAGCCCGTTTGCCTTTGCCAAACGTGGGCAATCCGGAATCGAAGTCAGTGAATTGTTCGAGCACACCGCCAAGCACATCGACGATCTTTGCATCATTCGCTCGATGTATGCTGACGTGCCGAACCACGAACCGAGCTTATTGCTGATGAATTGCGGGGACGCGCGGCTGCCTCGCCCGAGTCTCGGCTCCTGGCTGACTTACGGCCTGGGCACCGAGAACCAGAATCTGCCGGGGTTCGTCGTCCTGTGTCCGGGCGGCTACCCGATTCAAGAATCGCAAAACTGGCAAGCCGGATTTCTGCCCGGTGTCTATCAAGGCACCTACGTCAATTCTCAGCACACCGACATCGAGAAACTGATCGAGAATGTCCGCAACACAGCCCTGACCCCGACGCAACAACAACGGCAACTGCAGCTGCTCACACGCTTGAATCGCCTGCATCAGAAGCACCGTCCGGGGGATCATTTGCTCGAAGCGCGGATTCAATCCTTTGAACTGGCCTTCCGGATGCAAACCGAAGCTGCCGAGGTGTTTGATACCAGCCGAGAACCGAAGGAAATCCTCGATGCCTACGGTCCTGGGGTGCAAGCTCGGTCGCTGTTGACTGCCCGACGTCTCATCGAGCGTGGGGTCCGTTTCGTACAAGTCTGGCACGGTGCTGGGCAACCCTGGGACAATCACGAACATATCGCCCAGGCACACCGGAATCTGGCCAACCAGTCGGACCGTGCCATCGCCGCCCTGATTAGCGACCTGAAACGACTCGGACTTTTTGAAGAAACCTTGATCATCTGGGGCGGCGAATTCGGACGGACGCCGGTCGTCGAATTACCGGGGCCAGGTACGGTGGGAACGGCAACCGGGCGGGATCATAATCACTGGGGTTTTACCGTCTGGCTCGCGGGTGGGGGTGTCAAAGGCGGCACCGTCGTTGGAGCCACTGATGAATTTGGCTTCAAAGCGGTCGAGAATCCGGTTCACGTCCACGACTTGCACGCGACGATCCTGCATTTGCTCGGCTTTGACCACGAGAAATTCACCTACCGCTATGCCGGCCGGGATTTTCGCCTTACCGATGTCCACGGTCGAGTGATTCGGGAAGTTCTCGCTTGAGCCGGCCGGGGGGGTGGGCTCGAACCTGGCAAGCTAGCCATCGCGGGTAGAAAGCCGCCAGCACGCCAGGGACAGGAAGAGCACGATGTAACCCAGCGACAAGCCGACCGTCTCGCCCCAGCCAGGGACCGTGGTCGCCGCATCCATGAAGCGGCGCTCGACTAAAGTCAAAGTT
>Ga0308414_1003175_pt1 | contig 10545 bp, 6 predicted proteins | sample HotsprSampleOS50_FD_205667 | JGI IMG/M metagenome (GOLD analysis project Ga0308414, IMG submission 205667) | Hot spring phototrophic mat microbial communities from Octopus Spring, Yellowstone National Park, Wyoming, United States - 20090730_OS50 ...
GGAACCGCGCCCAAGCTGATGATGGCCAGGGCCAAGAGAACAGTTCGTCGCTTCATTGTCTTTTCTCCCTGTTGCAAATACCAATCAAACGAACCACAGAAACGGAACGATGATCTGCTGCTTACGGATACCGGTTAACCAATCTTGATGCTACGGCGGACATGCTCATCGCGACGGGCCTTATCGATCCGCTTGAAGGCCTCGTGGGGGTCCGTGATGCCTGTCACCATCAGGATCGGATCGGATATGTCTTTGGTTCGCATCAGGATACGACCGACGTTGACGAGCCGTTCCAGCAGATTTTGATGCAGGGCCAGGTCTTCGATATCGATGACCTCCATCGAGTCGATCGTTCGGAAGAGCAGACCCTTTTGATGATAGAAGCGATAGGTCGTCAGCCGATAGCGGATCGTCATGGCCTTGTAGAGGCCAACGAGGATGAAGTAGATCCACACCAGGGCGAGGATGCCGAGGGTGATTTCCCAGAGAAGGGCCTGTCCCTCTTTGAGGAAATTCCGCACAATCCAGACATCAAGGGCCAGGACGACAATCGTGATCAGGCCGAGAAGCATCCAGGTGGCGGCCATTGCCCGCATCGAGTATCCGCCTTTCCACAATTCAACATCGGGATCGCCGCGACGTGGCGGCCGCTCGTATTCGCCGCTGATGGCGTCGGGCTGCCCCTGAGGTTTGGGTGTTTCCTGCGCTTCTGGTTGGGGACTGGCGGCCTGGGGATTGAATTCTCGATTAGGGTCCTGGTAGTTCATTGCTCCCTCCTTCTCTTTGGTATCTTGTGTGGAAATCAGCAATTAGGCGCCTTCTATCCGATACGTTGCTGGCCAGCATGAATAACACGCAGTCGTGCACCGGCAGCCTTCATTATTGTGCCTCATTGGCAGGCCAATTGCCAGACACCATTATGACAAGCGACCCTTGGACGGGCGATAGGGCCACGTGGCAAATCGTCAATTTGGAGCGGAATCGGAGGGGCACGTTTATCGTGCCCGTTCGGAGGGGCGTGCTTGTCACGCCCGCTCGGAGGGGCACGCTCGTCGTGCCCGCTGAATCGGGATGGATTGTCCAAGGTTGGGCGGCGGACCTGACAAGCAGGTCCCTCCAAAACGCGGACCCGACAAGCGGGTCCCTCCAAAAGTTGCTTTCTGAAAATGATTTACGATTGGATGACGGTCACAAGGGATTCGACTCGCCACGAAACAAGATGCTTTCATGTAAAAAACGGTTTCGGGTTGGACATGGGTTGTCCAGGGTCCCGTGTATTCTAAATAGTGGGCGGGGCAAAGCAGGGCAGCGTTTCCAAAGGGATGCACGAACGGGGCTAGCCGGAACAAGAGAAGTGGGCAAATCGCAAGGGGCAGGTCGTTTTGGGGCGAAGGGGCGAAAGGGGCAGGTCTTATCAACGGGGCGCTCGCGAAGGGCTGCGTGGCTTTGCGGTGGGCAGTCGATGGGGCGAAGCGGGCAGGTCGTTTTCACTTGAAGGGGCAGGTAGCGAAGGGCTGCGGCGCTGTTTTCTCCTAACGGCGGCAGACGTAGGGTCAGGACCTGGGGGGACAAAGGGAACGGACCGACGGGGGGCGGGCGATGGCTCGCCCCCCTCACCCAGGTTCTATCCCGCTCTTTCGTGTCTTATCGTCTGTGTTGTGCTTGCAATTCGCTTTTTCACAAAGTAAAACATTTCGCGATGCAAACGCGCCGCCAGATGAAGACGCGTTCGTGACAAGTTGTTGGTTGTGCATACGCGATATGTGTTAGGGAAGCGAGGTGCCGTGATGTCGTTTGATCCGATCGTTTCGCAGAAATTGGCCATTGATGGTGGACCGCGGGCGGTGACGAACAAGCTGCCAGGTTGGCCTCAGTTTTCGGAGGAGGGCATCCGCGCCGTGGAAGAGGTCCTCCGTTCAGGACGGGTGAATTACTGGACAGGGCCGCGCGGCATGGAGTTTGAACGCCGTTTCGCACAGTGGCAGGGGAGTCGCTTCGGGATCGCGGTCTCCTCCGGGACAGCGGCCTTGCATGTGGCCTTATCTGCCCTGGGCATCGGCCCCGGAGATGAAGTCATCGTCCCCAGCTACACGTTCATCGCCACGAGTTTTGCCGTTCTCCAGGCCGGGGCGATTCCGCGATTCGCCGATGTCAACCTCGACGATCATTGCATCAGCGTGGAATCGGCCGAGAGATTGGTCAACGAGCGGACGCGGGCCATTATCCCCGTCCATCTCTATGGCAACGTCTGCGACATGGATAAAATCAATGCCTTTGCTAAACGGCACAATCTCTTCGTGATCGAGGATAACGCCGAGGCCTTTGGTGGTGAGTATAAGGGCAAGAAGACGGGCACGCTGAGCCATATGGCAGCGTGCAGCTTTTGCCAGAATAAGACGTTCACCACGGGGGGCGAAGGCGGAATGGTAACCACGGATGACGAAGACCTCGCCTGGGAAGCCCGCAGTTTCCGTGATCACGGTTACGATGTGAAAGAACGTTTGAACCTTCTGGAGTTGGAACAAAAGCTACCGTACATCCACACGCGATTGGGCTGGAACTACCGCATGACCGAGATGCAGGCGGCCATTGGCCTGGCCGAACTGGACCGCATGGACACCTGGAACATGCCACGGCGGCGTCGCAATGCCCATATCCTGATGGATGCCCTCATGCCGCTGCCGCAAATCAAGTATGGACCGATCGACACCGAGGAGCGACGCAACGGGTTTTACGTGTGCGCGTTCTCACTGGACATCGAGAATATGGGCTGTGACATTCAGCAGTTTGTGAAGGCCGCCACGGCAGAGGGCGCGCCCGTGTGGAAGGTCTTCTGGCCACAGTGCCACACAGAACGTGCATACCGTGAACACCGCGGTTTTGGTCGAACGGGCTTCCCGTTCAAGTCAAAAGAATACACCAATCCCGAAAGCGTGGATTACTCGAAGGTGGAGGTTCCCAACGCCCTCTGGCACGAAGTCCATACGTTTACGTGTTTTGCTTTTCCGACCTGTTCCGAGGAGGACATGCAGCAGATTGCGGCTGCCCTGGTGAAAGTCATCAAGGCCTACAGTTAGCGAATCCTTCGGCGGGGAATTGTGTCGTCTCGTTTTTGGGCACGGGTTAGTGCCGCAATTGCAAATGACATTGATAAGAGGAGCCGCACGATGGCCGAGAAGATCCGGTTTGGTGTGATTGGGGCTGGGGGAATTGCTTATCGCAAGACAATACCTGCGATGCTCAAGGCGAAAAATCTCCGTGTGGTGGCTGTGATGGACCCGGTCGATGTGGACAAGGTGGCGGAGGCCTTTCGCATCCGTCGGGCGTACACCCGGGTTGAAGACTTGCTGGCCGATCCCGAGGTGGACGCCGTCTATATCGCGTCGCCTGTGAACTGCCACCTGGAACAGATCGAGGCGGCAGCGGCTGCCGGAAAGCATATCCTGTGCGAAAAACCGCTGACCCTTGATGTGGAGCAGACGCGACGAGCGATTGATGTCTGCCGACGAAAAAAGGTCTTTCTCCAAGAGGGTTACATGATGAAGTTTCACGGGGCGCATCAGGTCATTCGGCAGATTATTCAGGATGGGCGATTGGGGAAGGTGGTTTATATGCGGGCGCAGCTTTCCTGCTGGTATCCCCCGATCCCCGGGGCGTGGCGACAGGACCCTAAGACCGGCGGGGGCGGTGCCTTAATCGACATGGCCACACATTTGCTGAATCTGCTGGAGTTTTTCGTTGGGCCGATCCGTCGCTTAGCCGCCATCACCAGTAATCTGGTGCATTCCTATCGTTCAGAGGATGCCTCGACCATTCTCGCCGAGTGTCGCAACGGTGCCCAGGCCACCATTGATTGCTTCTGGTGCATCCCCGATGAAGCCAGCCGCACGCGGCTGGAGATTTATGGTTCAGCTGGTGCGATCTTTACGGAGGGAACAATCGGTCAGAGCGTCGGGGGGACGATGGAGGGGATCTTCGGGCTGGGTTCGGCGGAGTACGACGCTGCTCAAAACAAGGATGTGGTGCGGAAGTTTCGGCCAATTCCATTCAAGAAGATCAATCCTTATCAGGCCGAATGCGAGGCCTTCGCGCAGTGTATCCTGGAGGGGCGGCCTCCTGAGATTAACGGTCCGGCAGAGGCCCTTCGCATGGCCCGGTTGGTCGAAGCGGCCTACCTCTCGGCAAAGAAGAAGGTCTTTATCCCGGTCTGATTTACCGTTTGCTTGTCCAAGAGAATGAGCTTCTCATTTGCCGATTGGCATGGCATAAGCTAGAGTTTAACTAGCCGAGGTTAGGTGTGACGCGGTCCCAAAGAATCGCTTGTCCGAATGATCGGCGCCGGAATACGGTCCACAGGCATGTTTTGTACCGGTTTTTCCGGTTCTGCGACGCGGCACGATCATACCACTGAAGAAGTCCCCGGGTGTTCCACGGACCCGACAAGTAGGTGGAATCGGAGGGGCACGCTTGTCGTGCCCGGTGATGCGGGATAGATGATCGAACATAGGGCAGCGGACGCGACAAGCGCGTCCCTCCGAAAGGCGGACCTGACAAGCAGGTCCCTCCGAGGGGTAATCGCACTAATGTTGAACGACGGACCTGTAAAGAAGATATAAAGACAACAGTTGTTCTCGCGACTCTGGATGTGACGGCGCAGACTTGATGAGGAGGGCCAGAGGGCTTTCAAACGGTTAGCCTGTTTTTCAAGCCATGGACGCATTATCTCACGCGGCAGCGAGCGAAGGTCACAATCCCCAGCAGGTCCTGGGACGCTGGCTGAACGACTTGTCGGCCGGCCAACGGGAACTTGCCAGTGTCCTGGATGGGATGTTTGGGGAGGTGATCGCGGCCTTGGAGGCATGGACGAAGACACAGGCTGCCCAGGAAGCTCATCTTCGGCAGCGTGAAACGGAGTTAGCCCAGCGCGAGGCCTCGCTGGAGCAATCGCTGGCGGAACAGCGACAACTGCAAGAACAACTCGTCCAGCTCCGCCAACAACTGGAGGCACGCTCTGCCGAACTGGATCGGCAGATTCAGGCCCTTCAGACACGGGCTGAGGAGTTTGAACGTCGCACAGCAGAAATGCACCGGCCGCCAGAGGAGTGGGAATCATTGCGGGAGGTGGTTTCGCAACTCCGATCTTTGGCGACCGTACCTTCGGCGCCGCAACCATCGACATCAGTTGCTGAACCTCAGGAAATAGCCCAATGGGAGGAACGCGTCCGCCAGCTTGAAAAGGAATTGAACGAGTCGCAACGGCAGCGTGAGATTTTGGAGACGGAAATCGAGGTCCTACGTCACCGAGCCATGGAATGGCTGGAAATGCTAGCCGACCAGCGTCGGCAACTTCTCGATGAACGGAATCGCTGGTCTGGCGAACTCCGGCAATTCCGCCGGTTGGTGGAAGTCCTTCTCGACCATCACGTGGAAATGTCGCCGGAACAACGGGAAGAACACGATGGCAATGGTCCACCGCGTGTGATTCCTTACGAGCCGATGGAAGGTCGGCGAACAGGGACGGGCGATGCCTTCCTCGATTCTCTCTCGGCCCAATTTGACCAGCTCCGTCGCGACTTTGATCGCCGCCGGGGAAACAGCGGTTCATAAGGATGAGGACGGATCAAAAGCAGCAGACTAAAAGATCACAAGTCTCTTTTCGTGATCAAAGTGCCATTTATGACGACGCATCCTCGGGCGGCGTGACGAGCAATGATTCGCCGAGTTGAGGGAGGTCTTCCAGGCTGCGTAAGCCAAAAACTTCCAGAAATCGCTGGGTTGTGCGATAACACGGTGTGCCTTTTGTCCCTTCGGCGGACTCCGGCGTAGAGACCGCCAGAAGATCTCGCCGCACAAGCTGGGCGAGCAAGGCACCACTGGGACGGCCTCGCATCCGATTGACTTCCTTGACAGTGACAGGTTGTTTGTAGGCAACAATGGCCAGGACCTCCAGGGCCTGCCGGGAAAGCCGAACCGAACGAACCTTTCCGAAGAAACCCTCCCGTAGCTGGTCAAACTCCGGCAGAAGTTTCATTCTGTAGCCGCCGCGCTCGAAGACAATCCGGTAGGGACGACCGGAGGCTGCATATCCAGCATTGAGTTCCGTCACGAGATGGGCGATTTCCTCGGGCTGGACTCCCCGCATGATCTCGCACGCCTGGGCAGGTGAAAGCGGCTGATTGTGAGGATGTCCCACAAAGAGAAGGGCTTCCAAAATACTTTTTGGCGTCGCCGCTACCTCGTGCTCCTCAGGGCTACACACGGCCTCGGGAATGGGGGCCGATTCTGGCTCCTCGGACGCCGACTCATCCCCAGCAACCTCCTCGTCCACAGGGGTTTCAGAGATGGGCTGGCCCGTGGCCTCAGCAAAGGCTCGGGCAAGGTCCTCCAAAGAGAGGGCGTCCCCCGGAAGCTCGTCGCCAGCAAGACTCAGGTCGTCCTCTTGAGACATGGCCGTCGGCCTCCTTTCCCACGTCGGTCGCAGGATCCTGATCGCTCCCTCAGTCAATGATCCGCTTGATTAACAGGGCTTGATCCACATTGAGATCGTATCCGCGACGGAATCCCACGGGAATCGTGCGATCGAAGATGAAGAACCCCCGATGCCGATTGATGTCGCCATTGTCGCTACCCAGCTCCTGGCCGAGCATATAGCCGTCGGGATAAATCTCGGCAATTTCGGCGGGGGAAAGGCTGATGCCGTTGATCAGGAAATTCCCGCCCACGTCCGGTTGCATGACCTCGGAGACGGGTTGGACCTCGAAATAGCCAATCGTCACCCAAATCGCGTAAACATTGGATCGCGTGGTTACTAGGTTACCTAATCGCATCAGCCGTTGGTAGCGGAAGTACGGGTTACGGTTGATATCGCAATACTCGTATTCGTGGTTGATGTTCGGATCGGCTGGATCCGTCGGCTCAGACTGGAAGAGGGGCACCGTGGTCAACGTCGGGCGGTTATTGGCATCGAACGTTACCTTGGCACGAAGCAGTGTGGCGTTCACCTCGCGGCCGATAAGATCCTGCAAATTTGGGTTATTGGGATTGACTGGCGTAGTTGGCGGAACATTGCTGATGCCGCCAAAACTTCGGAATGGATTACCGAACCGTGTGGGATAATCTGGATTAAGCTCCAGCATACGGGATATCCATGTGTTGCTCGTGATTGAATAGCCCCGGCGGCTATCGAGAAATTCGTTCCACAATCGAGCAACTGGATCGGTCGTTGTGTCGTTCCAATTAGCAGGCGGAACGAGCAGCGAAGCAGGGTCGTTGAGGATCGAGCGGAAGATCTCGGGCGAATAAACCGTATTGAGATTGATCCGGCCCGGCTCCCTCCAGTAGGGGATCATGTGATTTGGCGGCGTAAACCGGTGCCCCGGCGTGGCGGAGGTCACAGGATTCATTTGAAATTCGGCGCTAATAAATGGAGAGGGCACCCGAATGAACTCCAGAATCCGGTGGAACTCCGGCGCCAGAGGATTGGAGCCTCCCGTTCCCGCTCCGACTGACCAGAAGAAGTTAAGCAAATGGGGATAGGGGTCATTTGCCACCTCCGGGTCATTCGGACCTGCATTAGGTTTCGGCTGATAGGGATTCAGGTTCGTAGCAGGATTCGTCCCATCCCGCGGCACACGATAAAACTTGTAGTAATTGTCCTGGTCATAAGCCAACAGTCGAGACGACGGCAGAGCGGGGACCAACAAGACCTCGAGCGGATTGCTGAACGGTCGATTCAGCCAGGTCAACCACGGGAACGGCCGCGGCGGATCGCCGTTGTAAGGCACAGGACCCGGCCGCGGTGTGCCAAAGTATTCACCGAGATAACCCAGCGTGTGTTTGAGCTTGCGATTGAATCTCCCCGTTGTGACTGTCGTGCCATCATTGGTCACCGGTTTGTTGGCGGGTTCCTGTTTCCAGAGGATGTAATCCCGATTAGTCTCCGGGATTGTATTACTATTTGTATCGAGCACATCGTCGTTGCGTTCGCCGCGCTGCCGCGTGTGGAACATGATGTCTCCGGGGGCTAGCTGTTCCTGACCATTCTGTGAGAAGTCCTCGTCATTGGTTCGGCTATTGAAGCATGTCAGATCAACGGGAGCTGAATCAATGGTACGATACGGATTGAGGAGCGGATGGTACGGCTGCGTCGGATCGGCCAAGCGTTGTAAATGAACCACGCGGTAGTTGGTCTTGGTGATGTTTCGTCCAAAAAGCTCATCCCAGGTTTCGCCCGACTGAAGATCCGTTCGCTGGGCATCCAGAGGTTGATCGATGGCCTGCGGTGATCCCGGGGGATTCTCGTATCGTCCCGTTGAGGGATTGTAAACAATGTTATTACCGCCAGCGTCTGTCTTTCCCGCTTCCAAGGCATCGTACCCGCTCGGCGGCTCTGAGACGCTCAATCGCATCTCTTTGTCTCCGGGTGTTCCACCGACAGTCACAAACGCGCGATCGATACGAATTCCGACCGGACCTTTAATACCGGCAGGCGGGGTATCCAAGTTCTTGTCCACGATCACCTGATCAGGCAAGACTCGAATGTACCGGTCCGTATTTGGATCCCCCTGCTCTCCCTGAAAACCGATGTACGTGCTGTCACCATCCGGTTGACCTGCCGGACCAATCACCGCATAACAGCCGGGGAGAATCTTCCTGATCTCCCCTGCGTAGGTGTTGTTTGAGTAGTAACTTACGGAAATATTAGTTTCTTCAGGAAAGCCGCCCGCCGGGCGTGGTGTGAAATACACCGCCCGCTCGATCGCCGGTCGTTTTGTCGGGTCAGGATCATCTGGGTCCTTGATCAATCCAGGTTGGTTAGTAGGATCCACAGGCTCAAAACGGGTTATGACCATTCTCCAGACCGGCTGCCCCTGAGGGTTTGTTTTCGCGAGGTCCACTCCTGGTCGCGCTTCCGGCTGCTGCTTGGTCGGGTTGTCGAATTCCTCTGCTGCCGGTTCGTTTTCAAACCATGGGTTGTAAAGTTCCACAAAGAGCGAACCCTGCGGCCGATAGCGCTGATCAAGGTCCTTAATCTTGTCACCCTGTTCTTCCTCTTTTGGTTCATTGCCAGTGGGATAGGCATAACCGAAATCCGCCAAATCCTCTGTCCGGCGGTCATGAAAGGCCAGGGTCTCGCTGATTAACAGTTCCGGGCGTTCGCAGCCCCAGACGGTGTGCTGCGGATCAGGCGTGGGGTTCCAGCCATCAAAGGGGTTTTCATCGAAGACAAACCGCGTCATGATCGAATCACGGTCGCGAAAATCGACCACGTTGACGGCCCATTGCGCGAGCATCCGCGCGGTGGCCAGGCGACTCTGCGTCAGACTGTCAAGGTAACTGAGATCAACAGTCGCCATAGCTAACACGTACAGGTGTCTGGCCAATGTCTGGCGAGGATCTTCCGTTGCAGCCGGCAAACCGTCCCCATCCGAGTCAAACGGCACCGGCGCGGTCGTGCCCCCTGCCGTGCGATACGCCAATTGATCCAAGCCCGCTAAGGCCTCAGCAGGATCGTCGATAACGCCGTTGTTGTTGTTATCCTGACCATCGCCCAACGGTCGATTGATGTCCAGTCGCAAACCCGCGGCAACGTCTGGAGAAAAAAGCAATCGCCATTCCTGCGGATTTGTCACGGAGAATCGTTGCGCAATGTGATTGATTAGGCCGCCTCCACCGTTGCGCCAACGTTTGCTGCCGGCCAGGGATGGGGCCGGCACGTCCCAGCTTTCTGTGGTGATCAGATGTCTGACGCGAGCGACTTCCGGGATGAGCAACTTCAGACGTTGCGGCAAATCCTTTGTGTTTGCGTCAAAGGGACGGAGGGCTACCTCCAGCTCTGCTGGGGAAAATGGCGCATCAATAGCATCCTGACGACCCGCCTGGACAAAATGCCTGGTCCGCCGCCGTGTCAGGTCAATCTTGTAGGGGCTGTCCGTTGCTGCGGCTCCCCACAACGCCTGGGGCTGAAGCCATATCGGCCGTCCCCGCAGGTCAAGCCCAACCGACATGGCACCCATCATGTCAGGTGGACTCCCGTAAATTGTGGGGTTGCCGGGTCCGAAGGGCTGCGGCAAATTGGCCCGCCAATCCACCGGATACGTGAAGAATTTATTGACGAACAATGGATCGGGCGTTTGAGCCAATCCAGGGGCAGGGAATGGCGGCGGAGGGGCCAGCCAGCGAAACCGCTCGCCATAACGTCCTGCCAGTGGCCCGAGCGCCGGATCATTTCGACCGATCAACAACTGGGCATAGCGCTGCTGCCAAACACCGGGAGACCCGGCACTGCCCGTCAAGATCTGAAACAACGGCCCGAGGTTGACTTCGGCAGGCCCAAATCCCAGTCCCCGGAACCAGTGACGAATGGCGTCCGCAGGGACCGAAGGAAACAGTACATGATCCCCATCAGGAAACGTGTCGCCTGTCGTATCGTTGGCCGCCGCCAACAGCCAATTCGTACCCGGTGGGACACCGTCGGTCAGCGTCGTGTCCGGTTGGTAGTAACGGACATCAGTTTGCAAAAGCGAACCGTGCGCATTGAGGTTC
>Ga0308414_1003177_pt1 | contig 10540 bp, 8 predicted proteins | sample HotsprSampleOS50_FD_205667 | JGI IMG/M metagenome (GOLD analysis project Ga0308414, IMG submission 205667) | Hot spring phototrophic mat microbial communities from Octopus Spring, Yellowstone National Park, Wyoming, United States - 20090730_OS50 ...
AGCCCACGCCGTGATGCGGTACCGCCGCCTGCTCGGCGCGCCCGTCCTGGTCTTCGCCGATGTGGCGGTCAAGCATTCGGCGCCGCTGGCGGAACGGAGCCTCGCAGACGAAACCGAAGACCTGATCGGCCGAGCCGGGGCGGATGCGCTGATCGTCACCGGGACCGCGACGGGCAAGCAGACGCCGCTGGCCGAATTGCAAGCGGTGAAACGCGCCGCCGGCGCCGTGCCCGTGTTCGCCGGCAGCGGCGCCGACGCCGGGAACGTGGCGCGCGTTTTGGCGGTGGCCGACGGCGTGATCGCCGGCACCGCGCTGAAACGCGGCGGCGTGACCGCCAACCCGGTGGATCCCGCGCGCGTCGCCGCATTCATGCGGGCGGCGCGGCGGGCGCGGGATGCACGCCCAGCACCTGCGCGGTCACGTCCATCCCCACGCGGGCGCTCCACAGTTCCATAATCCGCCGCCACGCCGGCCCCGGCTTGCCGTCCCCAATGGAGATGCCGTTGATCTTCGTGCACGGCGCGGCGCAGTACGGCGTGGTGGTCAGCCAGGCTTCATCGGCGTTGATCACGTCGTAAACCTGGAGGTCGCGGGTGGCGAATCCCAGGCCGGCCGCCGGCGCCAGTTGCGCCACCGTGTCCAGGCTGATGCCCCACAGGATATTCCGCCGCTCGGGCGAGTAGATCACGCCGTCCTTGACCAGCACGAAATTCGACCCCGCGCATTCAGTGATGTTCCCTTGCAGATCCAGCAGCAAGGTGACTGCCCGCGGGTCCACCAGGCGCGTCTGTTGGTCGGCCAGAAACCAATGCAGACGGCTGCGGTTCTTCGTCTTCGGGTCCACGCATTCCGGCGGCACGTGACGGATGGAAGGCGTCACCACATGCACGCCTTCTTCGAACAGGTGACGCCAGGCTTCGAACGGCAGCCGGAAAGTGTGGACGCAGACCGTGGGCTGCGGCGGCGTCTGGGAGGCGGAACTGCCCGCGTACAGCAGGTTCTCGCCCGGCGTGACGAAGTAGACGATGGCCAGGTCGTCGTCCGCGCCGATCAGTCCGGCGTTGTGCGCCACCAGGCGCGCGGTGATGTCCAGCAACTCCGCCCGTCCGTAGGGCAGCGGAATGCCGCCGTAACGGGTGGAGCGCAGCAGGCGGTCCACATGGTCCTCCAGCCGGAAGGGACGGCGGCGAAAGGTCCGGGCCATGTCGGTAAACGTCGCCCCGAGCACCAGGCCAAGATCGTAAATGTTCAGCTTCGCCGCGGAGGCCGGGAGATACTGGCCGGTCAGGAACACCAGGGGTTCGGTCATGGGTCTTATTGTCTCCCCAAAGCCGCCGCCGCGGCGCGGGAGCCCTATACTATGGCAATGGCGGGTTACTATCACGCGGAAGACCTCCCTCGTTTTCCCGAAGTCGGCAAGAACGCGCCGGAACTGTGGGAGAAGTTCTCGGCATGGTATGGAGCGGTGTTCGCCGAAGGCGCGTTGAGCGAACGCGAAAAGTGCCTGATCGCGCTGGCGGTGGCGCACGCCGTGCAGTGCCCGTACTGCATTGACGCCTACACGCAGGCGTCGCTGGAGAAAGGATCCAACGCCGACCAGATGACCGAGGCCATTCACGTAGCCGCGGCCATTCGCGGCGGGGCGTCCCTGGTGCACGGGCTGCAAATGCGGAACAGCCTGGAGAAGGTGAGTTTGTGAGTCTGGTCAGTCTCCAGCACCCCCTGAGCGCCGCCGCCGAGCAGCTGCGGATACTCGGCCAATCCGCTGAGCGCCGGCGGCCGTTTGCGCAGTCGCTGGCCGGCTGCGGCTTGCATCCCCTGCGCGCCACGGGCCTTCAAGTTTTGCAGATCAACGTGGGCAAACTCTGCAACCAAACCTGCAAGCACTGCCACGTGGACGCCGGACCCGACCGGCGCGAACAGATGTCGCGCGAGACCGCCGAACGCTGCATGGAGATCCTGGCCGCCTCGGACATCGGCGTGGTGGACATCACCGGCGGGGCGCCGGAACTGAATCCGAATTTCCGGTACCTGGTGGAGACTTCGCGGGCGTTGGGCCGCCACGTGATGGACCGCTGCAACCTGTCGATCCTGCTGGTTCCGTCGCAAAGCGATCTGGTGGACTTTCTGGCGGCGCACCAGGTGGAGGTGATCGCCAGCCTGCCTTACTTTCAGGCGGCGCAGACGGACGCGCAGCGCGGCCAAGGCGTGTTCGACAAATCCATCGAAGCGCTGCGGAAGCTGAACGGCGCCGGATACGGCCAGCCGGATTCCCCCCTGAAACTCAATTTGGTCTATAACCCCGCCGGGGCTTTTCTGCCTCCGGCGCAGCAGCAGATCGAGAACGATTTCCGCCGGGAACTCGGCCGGCGGTACGGCATTGTATTTCACCGCCTGTACACCATCACCAATATGCCCATCAGCCGTTTTCTCGAGTTCCTGCTGGGGAGCGGCAACTACGACCGGTATATGGACCGGCTGGTGCAAGCGTTCAATCCGGTTGCCGCCGCGGGCGTGATGTGCCGGAACATGCTGTCGGTAGGCTGGGACGGCACGCTCTACGATTGCGACTTCAACCAGATGCTGGACCTGCCGGTGGACCATGGCAGCCCGAAACACATCCGGGATTTCGACGGGCAGGCGCTCGCCAGCCGCCGCATCGTCACGCGCGAGCACTGCTACGGCTGCACGGCCGGACACGGTTCGAGTTGTGGCGGCGCGACGGTCTGATCTAGTCGAGAGCCGCGGCCTGCGCCAGACTGATGAAGTTCCGCGACTCGAAGGAACCGCCGCCCGAGCGCTGAATCAGAAACACGCCCACGATCTTCTTCACCGGGTCCGCCCAGGCGTTGGTGCCAAACGCGCCGCCATGCCCGAAGGTGCCCTTGGATTGCAGATTCAGCATCCCCGTCTCATCCCGCACTACGGTCCAGGCCAATCCGTAGGCCCAGCCCGGCGTATGGCCGGCCGGCTCCAAATGCCCCGTGTGGACGGCAGTCATCAAGTCCACCGACTGTTTGGTCAGCAGGCGCTTCCCCCGGTATTCGCCGCCGTTGAGCATGCACTGGTAGAACGCAAACAGGTCCGCCGCGGTCGAATACATGCCCCATTCCGGGGCGGAGAATTTCGCTCCTTTGCGGTATTGGGCGGGATCGCCGCCCAGAATCCCGCCCGTCACGCGGACCAGTTTGCCCCCTTCCGGCCGGTAGACCATCGCGATGCGCGGAATGCGGTCCGGCGGCGGGAAGAAAAACGAGTCCTTCATCCCCAGCGGGGAAAAAATCCGCTGCTCGAGAAACTGTTCGAACGGAAGGCCTGAGACCACCTCCAACACGCGGCCGAGCGCGCCGATGCCCGGACTCGAATACATCCAGCGTGTGCCCGGATCGAATTTCAGCGGCATGCGGGCGAACAGGGCTACCGCTTTCTCCAGCGTCAGGTGCATTTTCTCGTACAAGCCGTCCAGGCTGTCGTCGGGCTCGCCCATGCCGGAAGTGTGCGTCATCAGGTCCCGGATCAGCACCGGGCGCGAAGGCGGACGCAGCGTCACTTTTCCGCCGGAATGCACCTGGTCGATCACCATCTGGGCGCGAAACTCGGGCAGATACCGCTCGACCGGATCGTTCAAGTTGAGCTTGCCCTCCTCGACCAGCATGAGAATGCCCACGGCGGCGAAAGGCTTGGTCATGGACATAATTTGGAAAATCGTGCCGGTGGTCATCGGCTTTTTCGCTTCCAGGTCCTGAAAGCCGACGGCGTCGTGATAGACGACTTCTCCGTGGCGCGCCACCAAGCCGACGGCGCCGGCGAGGACGCCCTGGCTGACGAACTCCTGCAAGCGCGGGGTGATCTTCTGGAGGGCGGCCGGATCCATGCGGGCGCGCACGGGATCGCCCGCGGGCGGCGCGCCCAGCAACGGAATCCACGCGAGCAAGAGAGGCCAAAAGCGGCGTGACATATGCTCCAGCGTAATGGCGCGCGGAGCGGCGCGCAACGTCTGATAGGCTGAAAGGTACGTGCGCGATGGCTCGCATTCCTGGACAATTCTTTCTCCGTAACCTGGTCGAGCGGCGCAGCCTGATTGTCCAACTGGTGAAGCGCGACTTCCAGCAGCGCTTTGTCGGTTCGGCGGTCGGGTGGGTGTGGGGCCTGATCCACCCACTGGTGCTGCTGGCGAGCTGGACCTTTGTCTTCCACGTTTGTCTGAACATCAAGCTGGCACCCGGCGGCGTCACGGAGAACTATTCGCTGTTTCTGTTTTCGGGAATGCTGCCCTGGCTGCTGTTCAGCGACACCGTGCAACGGTCGGCCAATTCGCTGCTGGAACACTCCAACCTGATCACCAAGACCGTCTTTCCGGCCGAGGTGGTGCCGGTTTCCATATTCCTGTCCTCGGTGATCAACCACGTGCTGGCGCTGGCGATGGCCGTGGCCGCGATCGCGCTGTGGGAACGCCACTTGACTCCGCTGCTGCTGCTGGTGCCGGTGTACGTCTTCCTGCTGGGGCTGTTCGCGATCGGCTTGGGCTGGATCGTCGCCAGTTTGCAGGTCTACCTGCGCGACACCAGCCAAATGTTGAGCGTCGTGCTGACGTTCTGGTTCTGGCTGACGCCCATTTTCATCGAGGAAGATCAGATTCCCGCGCAACTGCACTTTCTGATCAACGGCAATCCGCTGGCTTGGATGGTACGGGCCTATCGCCTGGCGCTGCTGTCCTACCGCCTGCCGCCCCGCGAGGATCTGCTCATGATCGCGGTGGTGTCGGCCCTGGTGTTCGTGACCGGAGGATTGTTTTTCCGGCACATGAAGCGCGGTTTCGCCGATGTGCTCTGAGGCGCGCCAAAGCCCGGGAAGCCGCGATAGAATTCTTGACGGCACGAAGAGCCGAGGAGAGACCATGACCAAAATGTGCACGCGCCGCCGTTGGCTGCGGCAGGCGGGCGGCGCGCTGGCCGCCGCCGTGGCGGGAACGCCGGCCGGGGCGGCGCCCGCCGCCGAAGAATTCGAACGCGGGGGCATGATCTACCGCCGGCTGGGGCAAACGGACTTGTTCGTCTCGTTGCTGTTGCTGGGCTCGCACACCGATCCGGCGTTCAAGATCCGGCTCAAGGATCACAACATGCTGAACGAAGAAGGCCAGCGCCGGCGGGACCGCCTGGTGGCGCATGCACTTGATCGCGGAGTCAACGTCATCGACACCTACGAAAGCGAGGGCCAGTGGGAGCCGGTGGCGCGCGTGGTCCGGCCGCGGCGCGACAAGGTGCTTGTCTCCATCTGCCGGCAGTTTCCCATGTTCGTCGGCAAGCACATCGATCTGGCCGCGCGCCTGTACGGGCATGTGGACCTCTATCGGATCTATCTGGGCGATGGCCCGCAGGTGGACCAGAAGATCCTCGAGGATTGGGACGTGATGCGCAAGGCGAAGGCCGCGGGCAAGGTGCGCGCCATTGGGATTTCGACGCATAGTGAACGCATGATGGTCAGCGCGCTGGACCAGTTGGAGGGTCTGGATTACATTTTGTTCCCGTACAACTTCATTCACGCGCGGGCGGATTACAGCCAGTTCCTGCCGGCGGCCATCCGCAAGGGTGTCGGGCTGGTGGCGATGAAACCGCTGGCGGCCGGTTCCATCGCGCGGCTGGATCCCCGCGCCGGCAGCGCATCGGCGCCCGAGAACGAACGCATTCAACTCTACCAGGCGCGCAACCGCCCCATCCATCCCGCGGTGGTGCGCGAGCTCACGCGCTCCCTCGGCCGGCTGCCGGAGGAGACTCTCTGCCAGGCGGCGCTCCGCTTCGTCTATTCCCGCCCGTTCTTGAGCTGCACCATTCCAGGTATCTTCGGGGAAGAATTGCTGGAGCAGAACTACGCGGCGATGCGGCGCGACCGCGAGAACGGAGGGTGGGAGACGGCGGCGCCCGGCACGGTGCGCCAGGTGCTGGGCGGCCAGGCCGGCTGGCTGCCGCGCCGGTACGGCTGGCTGCGAGAGTGGAGCGCCTGAGGCGGTCCGTCCGCCGCCCCTTCCCTTTCCGGAGCAGATTGCGAGAATAAAGTACAGCATGGGGGGCCATTTTCAGAACATCGAGCTGCATGTCTGTTCCCGCCGTTTCGAGAACTGGGACCACTTCGTCCGGGAGACCCCGGAGTATTCGATCGCGCTCGAAACCATCGACGACGTGCCCGGGCACCGCGGACGCCGGGTGCACTTCGACCATCACACCGGGGTGATTCGCGAAGCGACGATGAGCGCCGCGATGCAAGCGTATATCGCGGTGCGGCAGGGCCGCCTGATGTCCCGCTGGCTGCGCCACCAGAAACCGGTGCACGTCTACGTGTGGAATGCCGACCAGGACGTCTGCCTGGCGGCGTTCGTGCTCGAATACCATCACCTGCTCGAGCGAGCCCAGGGGGACCCGCTGCTGCGCTGGATCGTGCAGTACAACAACAAGATCGACGTGTGCGGCGGCCTGTATCCGGTCAACCTGGAGGAACTGGTGAAGAACCATTTCACCTGGGTCTTCGAGCCCTACCTGTTGCAGCGGCGCTTGGGGAAAGTGGCCGGCGATGATCTGCTGGTGAAAGCCACCATCCGCGCGGTCTGCGACCGGCTGCTGGACCTGCTGCGCGGGAACGCGGGACGAACCCCGGTCACCGCTGCTCCGGATATCCTCTACCGGTCGCCGTACGATTACGTGATCGCCGATGAAAAAGGCGATCCGGCCTCGCGCCTGGTGCTGGCGGCGCAGGGCGTCTCCAACCTGATCAGCCTCATCTGCCAGCGTCCCAGCGGCCGCTACACCTACAGCATCATTCGTGGCTCGCCCTACGACGAAGACGCCTTTCCGGTGCTGGCCCTGGTCGACGCGCTGGAAGCGGCCGAGGATCCCGGCGCCGAGCGCGTTTGGGGGGGATCCAACCTGGCCGCGGGCTCCGACAGTCTCCGCGGCAGTTCGCTGCACTGGACCCAAGTCCGTGACATCGTCGAGCCCATCGTCCGCGACGCTTTCCTGCGGACCTGCGGTGCGCCGGCGCCCGCCTGAGGCCCGCGCCGCAGACGCACGCTTGCCATAAGTAGTTGCCGTCCCGGCTTTCAGTCCCCTGATTCCCCAACCGGGCTACGCTCTCCCATGAACTCGTTCGGTCTTTGAAAGATGCCGATGATCACGCATCCATCGGGCGAATACGCGGTGTGCACGGAACCGGCGTCGCGCCAGACAAAGTTGCCGCGCGTGCACACCCCCTGATCGTCGGCCAGACTCCCTTCCAACACCCAAGTCTGCTCGACGCCGCGGTGGCGGTGCGGGGGCAGTCTCGCGCCCGGGGCCAGCCGAAAAAGGGCCGTGAACGCTTCGCCGCCCGGTTCCCGCCAGAGGATCTTCATCTCGACGCCCGGGAACTCCGTCGGCGACCAGGGAATTTGAGCGACATCCAAATAGTGAGAACCGGGTTGCGCGGGGACCATGGAGCTTATTCTCGCGCGGATTCCGCCGCAGGCGCGGATCGGTTTGTGGTGTGTGGCCACCGGTATTTCGGGCGCCGCGTCCGATCAGTGCTCACCCGCGCGGGCCGAGACCAGCGCCGGGTTGAGGGCGGACGCCACGGAGCGAGTTGCGGCCGTGACGGGGCGGCGGATGGCAAAACAACCTCCGGCGGGGATCTTTGTATTCCTCCTGCCGTTGCTACCACAGCGACTGGCTGACGGAACTGGAGTGGAACTTGCGCGCGGAAGCCAGCGGCGATGGAGGGACGCTCACAAGCGGCGTGTTCTCCTCCAAAGCGGCCCACCGCGGGACCAGTTCGACCAGCGCGGGGGCCGTGGAGACGATCGAGTGCGAGTTGAAAGTGGCGGGCTTGCCCCGGCCGAACCGGGTGGGCCAGGACTCGGTCACCGGGTTTCAAAGCGTCAACTGGACGCAGCGCACTCCGAAGATCTACCTGCGGTCCTCCCGCCTCCACCGAGGTGCACCCGCGCGTCCACGTGGCTGACCACCCGTTCCCCGGCGCGCGGCAAGAGGCGGAGATGCGGCGCCGCGGTACGGCGCGCGGGCACAACCCAGACGTCACCTGCGGCGGTCATCCGCGGCGCATTCCCGCGGACCTGGGCCCGCATGTTCTTGCCGCTTCTTCGGAAAAAGCGAAGGCGTCCTTCGAAATAATCTATTGCTCAAGGCGGCTTCGTGGAATATAATCGCAACAATTCTCTGCGCATTAACCGTTAAGTAGGGGTGACTTCCATGATGAAGCGTCTGATTGCCGTGGGTGTTTTGTTCTCTCTCGTTGCCGCCGGTCAAACGGAACGTGGAAATATCGTAGGGGTTGTCGAGGATTCCACGGGCGCCGCGGTAAGCGGCGCCGCGGTGCAAATCACCAACCTGGCCACCAATACCTCCGTTACCGTGCTGGCGACCGGGTCCGGGGAATACAACGCCGCCAATCTCTCCCCCGGCCGCTATCGGGTGGAGGTCGCGCACACGGGCTTCAAGCGGTTCGTCCAGGATGATGTGGTCCTGACCGCGGCGGCTACCGTTCGGGTGGATGTCCGGCTGCAAGTCGGCCAGGTGACCGAGACCGTTGAGGTGCAGGCCACGGCCGTGCGGGTGCAGACCGAAAACGCGCGCATCACCACCGCGGTGCAGAACAAGATGTTCGACGAGTTGCCGTTGGTGGTCGGCGGCGCGATGCGCAGCGTGTTCAACCTGGTCACCGTCGTGGCCGAAGCGAAGGGCGAAGGCAGCCAGCTTTCCTTGGGCGGCGGACAGGCCGCCGCTTGGGATGCGACCCTCGACGGGCTGTCGGTGACGACGAACCGCTCGGCCAACGCTGTGGAAATCGCCTACACCACGCCTTCAATGGAGGCCATTACCGAATTCGCCGTCGACACCAACGGGTTTAAAGCCGAGTACGGGCAGGCCGGCGGCGGCGTCATGACGTTCGTCTCCAAGTCCGGCACGAACCAGTTTCATGGCAACGTCTACAATTTTTTCCGCAACGACGCGCTGGATGCACGCGGCTTCTTTCCGCTGGTGCGGGGGGTTTATAAACAGAACAATTTTGGCGCGACCGGCGGCGGCCCGGTGCGGATTCCCAAGCTGTACAATGGCCGGGACCGGACCTTCTTCTTCGCGGCGTATGAGGGGTTCCGCAACCGCGTGGGCTCGAACGACCTGATCCTGTCGGTGCCCACGCCGGAAATGTTCCAGGGCGATTTCCGCAACTGGGTGAACGCCCAGAACCAGCGGCTGGTGATCTACGATCCGGCCACCACGCGGCCGGGCCCGGATGGGCGGGGTTTTGTGCGCGACGCCTTTCCCGACAACCGGATTCCGGAAAACCGGTTCAGCCAGTTTGCCCGGCAAGTGATGCCGTTCGCACGGGGCGTGCAGCCCAACCGCCCGGGTTTGGTGCCCGGAACCCGCGCGTATGTGCAACAGAACTATATCAACAGCACCGGATCCATCATCACGCCGACCGACAAAGGCAGCCTGAAAGTGGATCACCTGCTTTCATCCCGCCACCGCATGTCGTACATGTACAACCGCTCACGCTTTAACCAGGCGCTGGGACCGGGCGGCCCCCCGGGATTGCCGCAGCCGCTGTTTAGCGGCTTGGTGGAGGAGTTCGACACGCAGGTGCACCGCCTCAGCTACGACTGGACCATTTCCCCGCGCCTGCTGAACCTGTTCTCCATCGGGGGCAACACCTTCGACAAATACAGCCTGTCGCCCAATGTCGGCCAGAACTGGCGCGACAAGGTGTGCATGCGCAACGCCGTGGACTGCAACCAGAACTTCCCACGCGTGCTGTTCAGCGAGTTTACCGGGTGGGGCGGGGTGTCGATCAACGGCACCTCGCAGCCCATGTGGGCCATCAAGGATGATTTGAGCTTTGTGAGCGGGAAGCACACCTACAAGTTCGGCTTCGCCTTCCAGAGCCAGCGGGCGTACGGATTCGGCCAGCAGGACATCGCCGGCCGCGCGGATTTCAGTTTCCTCGGCACTTCCGTGCCGGGCATTACGACCCAAACCTCGGGCAATGGCTTCGCCTCGTTCCTGTTGGGAGACGCCAATTTCGGCCGCACGGAGACGGACCGCTTTGTGCCGCAGTTGTACCGCTACTACGGTTTCTATGCGCAGGATGACTGGCGGGTGTCGCGGCGGCTGACGGTGAATCTCGGCGTTCGTTACGACTTCACGCTGCCGCCGGTGAGCTTGCGCGACGAGTATTCCGACTTCGACCCCACGCGGCCCAACCCGGCGGTCAATGGCTACCCTGGCGCGCTCCGCTTCGCCGGTTTTGGGCCGGGGCGGGAGAACACCCGCAGCCTGGTGCCGGGCTGGTGGGCCGGCATTGGTCCCCGCCTCGGGCTCGCGTACGCGCTCAATGACAAAACCACCGTTCGCGCCGCCTACGGCAGGTCATTCAGCAAAGTCACGGTGGTGGCGGGCAGCGGCCACTTCGCCGGCTTCATCGGCCAGTACGAATTCACCTCCCCGGATCAGGGCGTGACGCCCGCCTTCCGCGTCGATCAGGGGTTGCCGG
>Ga0308414_1003180_pt1 | contig 10538 bp, 7 predicted proteins | sample HotsprSampleOS50_FD_205667 | JGI IMG/M metagenome (GOLD analysis project Ga0308414, IMG submission 205667) | Hot spring phototrophic mat microbial communities from Octopus Spring, Yellowstone National Park, Wyoming, United States - 20090730_OS50 ...
GGCGGCCCTGCCCATGCCGACGATGCCGGCCACGTTCTCAGTGCCGCCACGGCGCCGGTTCTCCTGCGGGCCGCCGATGATCAGGGGCCTGAGGCGAACGCCTGGCCGGACGTAGATGGCGGCCACGCCCTTGGGCCCGTGAAACTTGTGGGCGGCGAAGCTGAGCAGGTCGACTCCGGCCGCATTCACGTCCACGAGCACCTTCCCCACCGCCTGGGTCCCGTCGCAATGAAACGGCACGCGCCGCTCGCGGCAGATCTCCGCGATGCGCTGCACCGGGAAGATGACGCCCGTCTCGTTGTTGGCCCACAGCGTGCTCACGAGGGCGGTGTTCTCATCGACGGCGGCCGACAGGGCGTCCATGTCGAGCATGCCGCCCCGGTCGACGGGAACCTGGACCCAGTCATATCCGTCGGCGGCCAGCGCCTTGCACAATTCGAGGGTGGCCGCGTGCTCGACGGTGCTGGTGACGATGCGTTTGCGCGGCGCGCGTGTGGCCAGCAGGCTGCGGATGGCGGTGTTGACGCTCTCGGTGCCGCCGCCGGTGAAGACGATCTGCCGGTCGGAACAGCCCACGAGTTCGGCCACGCGCACGCGGGCCTCGTCGATGGCCTGGCGGGAGCGCTGGCCCAGACGGTGTACGCTGGAAGCGTTGCCGTATAGCTCGGTGAGGTACGGCATCATGGCCTCCAGTGCTTCGGGGGCCAGGCGCGTGGTGGCGTTGTTGTCGAGGTAGACGATGCGCATCATCCGATTGTAGTAGCAGCCGGGGGCGTTCAGCGCCCGACCAGTGGCCGCAGGCCCGCGCGCGTTCGCATGCGGTTGACGGTGGCCCAGGCGCGGGGGTCGGCCCGCAGGAAGCCCACAAGTTGTCCCGTTGAAACACCCAGCAGTCTGGCGGCCGCCGACACGCTGCATCCGCTGGCGGCGAGCACGTCCAGTGCCACGCCCAGGGCCCGCAGATGGTCGGGCGAGCCGGCGGCGCGTCGGGTGCGCCTGAGTATGGCCGACACATCAGGCGGAGTGACGAAGGTCCGCGGATCGACGGCGGCTCGCAGCTCCAGCACCATCCGCCGCCGCAGGCGCAGCAGCGCCGTTGCGCGATTGACCGCCTGCGAGCGCGCCTCGCCGGCGACGGCCGAGAGCCCGCTCGGCTTGTGCACAAGGCGCACCGAGGAGCTGGTTTTGTTGCGTTTCTGGCCGCCGGGCCCGCTGCCGCGGAAGGCTTCCCAGCGGCACTGGCGCAGCAGCGCCGGCTCGTCGAGGATTGCGGGCGACCAGTCTGTCGGGCGTGGCTGGTTCATTGTGGTCCGCAGGGCGTTGCCAGGCGGTGCGAGCAGGCCACCATGGAGCGCGCGATGGCAGGCGCACCGCCGCCGCGTACAATGCTGCGATCCTGGCCCTGGTTGGCGGCCGCCGCGACGTGAGGCGCGGTTGGCCTGGCAGGACCAGCCGCCGGCAACAGACAGGAACTGTTATGGCATCCGTCTGCTTTTACTTCCAGCTTCACCAGCCGTTTCGACTTCGCCGTTACAGCGTCTTCGACACCGACCGCAACTACTTCGACGACCTGAAAAACGCGGAAATCTGCCGCAAGGTGGCCATCAAGTGCTACCTGCCGGCCAACCGCACGTTCCTGGAGACGATCCGCATGCACGAGGGACGTTTCCGCATTGCCTACAGCATCAGCGGATGTCTGCTGGAGCAGCTTCAGGCCTACGTGCCGGAGGTGATTGACAGTTTTCACGAGCTGAACGCGACGGGATGCGTCGAGTTCCTCAACGAGACCTACTACCACAGTCTGGCATTTTTCTACTCGCGCGAGGAGTTCCGCCAGCAGGTCGAGCTTCACCGGGCCACCGTCAAGCGGCTGTTCGGGCAGGAGGCCCGTGTCTTCCGCAACACCGAGCTGATTTACAACAACGACCTGGCGCACTTCGTCAGCCACATGGGCTACGACGGCATCCTGGCCGAGGGAGCCGACCACATCCTGGGCTACCGCAGCCCCAACTTTGTGCATCGGCCGCCGCACACGCCGAACATGAAGCTGTTGTTGAAGAACTACCGCCTGAGCGACGACATCGCGTTCCGCTTTTCCAACCGCAACTGGAGCCAGTGGCCGCTGACGGCGGAGAAGTTTGCGCGCTGGGTGAATCAGATCAACGGCAACGGCTTCGTGTGCAATCTCTTCATGGATTATGAGACATTCGGCGAGCACCAGTGGGCGGACACGGGGATATTCGATTTCATCAGGCACCTGCCGGGCGAGGTGCTCAAGCATCCGGACAACAACTTCCTGACACCCTCGCAGGTGGTGGATCGCTACGAAGCGGTGGGCGAGATCGACGTGCCGCACATGATTTCCTGGGCCGACACCGAGCGCGACCTCTCGGCCTGGCTGGGCAACGCGATGCAGTCCAACGCCCTGCACGAACTGTACAAGCTGGAGGGCATCGTCAAGGAGAAAGGCGACGAGCAGCTCCTGGCGGACTGGCGCAAGCTCCAGAGCTCCGACCACTTCTACTACATGTGCACCAAGTACTGGGCCGACGGCGACGTCCACAAGTACTTCAGTCCCTACGAGAGCCCCTACGACAGCTACATCAACTTCATGAACGTGCTGGACAACGTTCGGGCGCGGGCCAGGAGCTGAAACGATGGACACAGAGGTGGCAGCATGACTCGACTTGTCCGTTCCCGAACATGGTGGTGTGCGACGGTGCTGGCGTTTGCCTGGACCGCCGCGGCCCAGCAGGCCCCCTTCGAGCTTCAGGTGACCGAAACCTCGCGCGGCGTGCTGGAGGCCGGCGCGCGGGCCGACCTGATGGTTTTCAGCGCCACCGGGCGTCGCCTGGCATACCCGCAGCGTCGGAGAGACGGCTGGCGCATCATCGTCGACGGTCAGCCGCAGGCCGACTATCCGTGGATCCTGCCGCTGACGCTGGTCTTCAGCGCCGACGGCTCGCGCCTGGCGTATGTCGTGCAGCGCGACACCGAAATGGCGCTGATCGTGGACGGCCAGGTGCACGCCACCCACGCGGAAATCGCCCGGCCGGTCTTCAGCCGCGACGGGCGGCGGATGGCCTACGCGGCGCGGCCCGCCGAGTCGCCTCGATGGACCGTCTATGTGGATGGGAAAGCGGAAGGGCAATACGACTTGGTGATCCCTCGGAGCTTTGTCTTCTCGCCCGATGGCAATCACCTGGGCTATGCAGTGCAGCGGGGAGACCAGCGATTCTACGTCATAGACGGACAGGAGGGACCGGGCTTCAACGAAGTGTCGCTGCTGGAGTTCAGCGCCAACAGCCAGAGGAGTGGCTACCTGGGGCGGCGGGGAGGAATCCAGACCGTGATGATCGACGGCAAGGAGTTTGCCAGCCACGAGCGCGTGGGGGCACTGGCCCTCAGTCCCGACGGCAATCGAGTGGCCTATGCGGCGGCCAGCGGCAAGTCCATGTTCGTGGTCGTGGACGGTAAGCATGGCCGTTCCTACGACAGCGTCGGGCCGCCCATCTTCAGTCCCGACAGCACGCGTGTGGCCTACTTCGCCAGCATGGGGCGTTCGATCATGCCGGTCGTGGATGATCAGGAGGGCATTCCTTTCGACCGGCCAACGGGCGAGCGCTCGACCCTGCTGCTGTTCAGCGGCAACAGCCGGCGTGTGGCGTATGTTTCATTTGACGGCCGCAAGCAGAGCGTGGTTGTGGACGGCAAGGCGGGTCGGGAATACGACTTCATCGGCACCGTGCTCATGAGCCACGACGGCAGCACGGTGGTCTATGCGGCGAAGGACTTCTCGCGGCCGCGGCCCGATGTGCTGGTGATCAACGAGCGCGAGCTGCCCGGTCCGGGTTTCATCGCCATCAGTCCCGACGGCCGGCACGTGGCCCATGTGGACATCCGCGGCGCCAGCGCCGTGCTGATGGTCGACGAGGTGGAGGGCCCCACGTACGATGGGTTTCCGCGCGGCTCGCGGCTGGTGTTCGAGGGCAACGATCTGTTCGTGGGCATCGGCGTGCGGCGGAATGAGCTGCTGCTGATCGAGGCGCGGATCGTGCCGCGGCCATGATCGCCGTGGCTCACGACAGGATCGACGCCCGTATCCGCTTGAGCTGTTCTTTCTGCGCCTGCGCAAACTGCTCAATGAGGTCATGCGGCGCTGGTGCCTCGAAGATCGCGCCCACCCCGAAAAGTCCTTCGGCCAGCGGCCGGCAGAATGCGATGCGCGCCAGCAGGTAAAGCATCTCCTTATGACAGGGCAGACACAGCAGCACCTGCTGCCGGTACTCCAGGCTCATGCACTGAAGCAGGCCGATGCCCTGCGCCGAGATGTCGCGGGTGAGGGCTGAGAATGGGCGTACCACGCGGTTATCGGCGAGTGTGGCCACGGAGACGGCCGTCTGAACATCAAGGCGAGTGAAGCGGCGGCCCTCCTGGCCGTACGGTTCGGCGGCCGCCCGCAGAGCCAGCAGAACGCCACTGAGCTGTTGCGCCGAGAGTTGCATGGTCGGGGCCACCATGATTCAGCGGATAGCGTACGCCACAGTCGCGGCCTATTCAAGGAACGTCATGGCATCGCCACATCCGTGGGTCGCGTGGCAGCTTATGCGGCGTGCGGCCCGGAATCACGCCGGCGCACAACGTAGCACGGGCATCTCGCCTACCGCCGGCGAGGCCGCCGGGTGCTGCACTCAGCTCGCGCGGGGTGAGAATGATCGGCGCCTCTGCGCGGCCGCCTTCGACGGTTGTGCGCGCTGAAGCGGCGGCTAGGATGAGGCCCATGACGCTGAGCGGCGATATTCTCACCATCGAAAACTCGCGCATGGCGAGGCGGTTCCGGTTCAAGGGGGGCAATCTGGCCACCGTCGAGATCGTCGACAAGGCTTCGGGTGCGCGATGGGGGTTTGATGGCTGCGTCAGCGACCTGGCGCTGCCGGGAGAGGCGTGCGAGGCCGAAGATGGCCAGGTCTCCATCCGCCGTGTTCCCGTGACACCGATCGCGCCGGCGCATCAGCGCGTGGAGGTGACCTGCCGGCTCGGATCGCTGATGGTGCGCCGCGCGTTTCGCATCTATGACGATTGTCCGGCCATCGCGACCGAGCTGTATCTTCGCGGTCGGCCGGCCGCCGCGACGTGGCGCGGCACGAGCGCCTCCAGCGGGGACCTGGTCAACGCGGAAACGGTGTCGCTCCTGGAACGGCGGCCGATCGAGGCGCCGCGGCTCGACCGCGTGGAGCCGGGCGGCCGCCATCTGCGGATCACCGTCGTCCGCTTCATGGACATCACCGACTACCGCAACACGCTGGTGCAGGAACAGCGCATCGCGCCGTACGTGCATCCCTGCCACGCGGCCGGCAATCTGCTGCTGGCGACCGATGCGTTGGGCGGCGGGGGTTTCTTCCTCCTCAAGGAGTCGCCCTGCTCCGACGTGCAGCTTGCCAGTCCAGGGTTTGACTTCGTCATCTCGCGACAGGAGATCGGCCTGGTCGGCATCGGCGCCGAGCCTGCGGACATCGCCCAGGACCGGTGGACGCGCTGCTATGGGTGCGTGATCGGAATCGGCCGCGACGAGCGGCAACTGCTGGCCGCGCTGCGCCAGTACCAGCACAACCTCCGCCGCTACGACCCTGCGCGCGACAGTCAGATTCTGCTGAACACCTGGGGCGATCGCAGCAAAGATACGAAGATTTCCGAGGCGTTCTGCCTCGCGGAGCTGGAGGCCGCCCGGCGCCTGGGCGTGACGCATTTCATGATCGACGACGGCTGGCAGACGGGCCGGACGGCCAACTGGGCGGGGGCCAACGGGCAGTGGGCCGAGGTGGCCAGCGAGGATTTCTGGCAGCCCAATCCGCAGCGTTTTCCGCGCGGGCTGGAGCCGGTCGTTCAGCGAGCCGCCGAGCTGGGCATCCGCCTGGGGCTGTGGTTCGGCCTGCGGCCGGAGGCGGACTACGCCGGCTGGCGCGAGTCGGCCGATGCGATCCTCCGCCTGCACCGCCGGTATGGCATCGACCTGTTCAAGATCGACATGGTGAACCTGGCAACCAGGGCGGCCGAGGAGAACTTCCGCGCCATGCTGGATGCGGTGATGGAGGCCAGTGCCGGGCGCGTGAGCTTCAACCTGGATGTAACGGCCTCGCGTCGCGGCGGATACCACATGTTCAAGGAGTACGGCAGTCTGTTCGTCGAGAACCGCTATACCGACTGGGGCAACTACTATCCGCACTGGACGCTGCGGAATCTCTGGATGCTCAGCCGCTATGTGCCGCCGCAGTTCCTTCAGTTTGAGTTCCTCAACCGCTGGAGGAATGCCGCGAAGTACGCGGCGGGCGATCCGCTGGCGCCGGCGAACGTGCCGTTCGACTACTGCTTCGCCATCACCATGTTCGCCCAGCCGCTGGCGTGGTTCGAGGCGACGGGGCTGCCGGATGAGGCGTTTGCGCTGGCGGATCTGATCCGCGTCTATCGCGATCACGACCCCGCGATTCACCGCGGCATGATCTTCCCGATCGGCCAGGAGCCGGACGGCACGGCGTGGACGGGGTTCCAGTCGTGCTCGGGCGAGGAAGGCTACCTGCTCGTGTTCCGCGAATACAACCGGCGGCCGCAGGCGCGGCTGCAACTCTGGGGGATCACAGGCAGCAGCCTCGCGCTCGATTGCATCGCTGGTCGCGGCCGCCGCCGCACGGCACGGCTCGACAGGACCGGCGAAATCCTCGTGTCGCTGCCGGGCCCGCACACGTTCGCGCTGTATCGATACCGTGTGACGAACGCCTGATGGCCGGCGCCGGCGCAAGAGTGATCTGGCGACAACGGTCAACGGCCGACAGGTCTTTGCCCATCTGCTGACCGCTCGTTGCAGCGTGACCGCGGTGGTATGATGCGGGCCGGTTCAGATTCGGTCTGCCGCATTCAGGAGAGCATTCATGAGCTTTATCGTGTGGGTGGCCGTCAGCGTGCTCGTCATGTCCCTGATGCTCAGCGCCGCCGGAGCCGCCGGACCCGTGGGCATCTTCACCGATTGCGCCGACGTCGGCGCCCCCTCCAGCCCCGGTCCGGGATCCGCCGTCTTCGACGCGCGGAAGCAGACGTACAGCATCTCCGGCGGCGGCGCCAACATGTGGGGCGCGGCCGACGCGTTCCACTACGTCTGGAAGCGCGTATCCGGGGACGTTGGTCTCACCGCAAGCATCGAGTTCGTCGGCGCCAGCCCCCAGCCGCACCGCAAGGCCTGCCTGGTCTTCCGTCAGTCGCTCGATCCCGACTCCGTCTACGTCGATGCGGCGATCCATGGCGATGGGCTGACCTCCATCCAGTGGCGCCAAACCCGTGGCGGACCCACGCGCGAGGTGCAATCCCACACCGCCGGGCCAAAGCGCCTCCGCATCGAAAAACGCGGCAACTACTGCACCCTCTGGATCGCCGGCGCCGGCGAGGAGCTTCGCGCGGCCGCCGCGTCGCCGCGCATCGTCCTCGAGGGCGAATTCCTGGCCGGTCTGGCAGTCTGCGCCCATGATGCGAACAGGATCGAGACGGCTCTCTTCTCCGACGTCGAGCTTGCGCCGCTGCCCGCGGCCAGCGGCCCGCCCACGCTGCTGAGCGTTCTGGAGACCATCTCCATCGGCTCCGGAGACCGCCGCGCGGTCTACGTCGCGCCTCTCGGTCAGTTGATCGAGGCGCCCAACTGGTCGGCCGACAACTTCCTCTACTACAACAGCAACGGCCGGCTCTACAGGATACCGGCCGAAGTTCCCGGCTCGCCTCCCTCGGGCGGGCGAACACCCGAGCCGATCGACACGGGCCTGGCCACCCGGCTCAACAACGACCACGGCATCTCGCCCGACGGCAAGCTGATGGCCATCAGCGACCAGACCGAGGAGGGCCGCTCGCTGATCTACGTCGTTCCCATCCGTGGAGGCGCGCCCAGGCGCCTCACGCCGCTGGGTCCATCGTATTTTCACGGCTGGTCGCCCGATGGCCGGGCCGTGACGTATTGCGGCCAGCGCAACGGAGCATTCGACATCTACACGATCGACATTGCCGGCGGCCAGGAGCGCCGCCTTACCAGCGCATCGGGCAAGAACGATGGCCCGGAGTACTCGCCCGACGGCAGGTACATCTATTTCAACTCCGACCGAACCGGCAACATGCAAATCTGGCGCATGAGACCGGACGGCTCGCAGCAGGAGCGGATCACGAACGACGAGGCCAACAACTGGTTCCCCCACATCTCGCCTGACGGGCGCTACATGGTGTTCCTGAGCTACGAGAAGGGCGTGAAGGACCATCCGGCCAACAAGGATGTCGCGTTGCGGCTGATGGATCTTCAGACGATGGGCGTCCAGACGCTGACCACGCTCTTCGGCGGGCAGGGGACGATCAACGTAGCCTCCTGGGCCCCCAACAGCCGCGCGCTGGCGTTCGTGAGCTACCAGGTGCTGGCACGGTAGGACGATTGGCGCGATCGAACGTCATCCGTCGCCGCCTCACCTGGGATATCCCACCGTCTGGGCATAGAGGATGCGTTGCTCCGGCCGTGTGTTCAGGACTCTCGCCAGGGCGCCTTTGTTGCACGTGTGAAGCCAGGCCGCCAGGCCCTGCGAGGCGGCGAAAAGATACACGTTGCCGGCGATCAGGCCCGCGGCCACGTTGTAGTACGACTGCTGTGTGGGGGAGTCCATCTGGGCCGGGTCCTCAGACCGGTCCGAGTTGTAGCGGGCAAGGTCGGCGACGAGCAGGAGGATCACCGGGGCGGTGGCGGGATTGTCGCTGCCGCGAGCGCCGCCAACGGCCGCGCGGTGATCGCCCGCAGCCACGGGAGACAGGCGGTGCGGCACTGCTTGGTAAAGATACGCCCCGTTGGGAAGGACCACGTAAAGGTCGATCTCCTGCGAGTTGCTCGCGGAAGCGGCCGTTCGACCCACGCGGCCACCCGGACCATTCTCGCGGTTCACGCCCCACGCCGCGAACAGAAGGTTCGAGAGCATCTGCTTCGGCAGGGGCCTGCTGGCGATGCTGCGAATGGTTCTGCGCTCCCACAGCGCTGCCAGGACCGACTTGCCGCCGTCGGCTGCGGGCGGCGGCAGGAGGATGGGTTCAATCGCGTCGGCACTCTGGCCGCCAGCCGTCGAGGATTGCGCAACTGCTCGAGTTGTAACGGCAACGGCGGCGAGGGCGGGCAGCGCCTTGAGAAAGGCTCGGCGGTCCATGGTGCTCCAGTATGAGGCCGGTGGCTGCGCGGTCGTCCGGCGGAACTGCATGCTACCGGCAGTGCCGGTCGCCGCTCAAGCGGGGCATGGCAGTTCAGGCAGAGCAAAGCGGCAAGACACGCCCGCCGCCGCACCCCACTCACGGTGTGGGCGGGTCCGCCGACGAGCGACGTTCGCTCAGCACAGGGCCGGCGCGGCGGGCGAACTCCAGCGACATCGCCTTCTCGCCATCCGTGGCGTCGCTCGCCAGGCGCCGGCGGCCTACCACATGTCCCAATCCAGCGGGATCGGCTCCCTGGCCGGCTCCTCGGAAAGGGCACGCTCGTAGACGCGAATGTTGCGCTCCAGCATCTGCCGGTTTCCCCGGCCGGCGGCGAGCTGTTCCCGGCACTCGGCCAGACGCAGCTTGAGCGCTTCCACATAGACGTCGTGCATGTCCTTCGCGGTGATGGGCGTGGCGACGAACGCCTTCCACATCACGCTCCGGTCGTGGCCGTGTCGCACCTGCTCGGCATACCACTGCGTTCCCGGCCGCTGATCGATGGCCTCCAGGGTGTAGAGGCGCGTGGCCGCATCGTGGCCCAGGTACCAGTTGTCGTAGCCCATGTCCTGGTAGGTGTTCTTGAAGCCCTCGGCCTGCTCGTAGCCGCGCGAGCGCCAGACGTAGCTGCGTCGAACGAACCAGGCGATTTTGCGGGCGACGATGCTTGCCGCGTGGCGCCGGGCATCCTCCAGCGTCGGCCAGGTGGCCGAACAGCCCACGCCCAGGCGCTGTTGGCTGGCGTTGGGCTCCAGCGCCTTGCGCTGGCTGCGAAGCACCCACGCAGGGCGCTGCTCGCCGCCCTGCCGTTGGATCACCTCATCCAGCGGATACAGCAGGAACTTTGGTGGCAACGAGGGGTGAGTCTGCTCCTGTCCGATCAGCTCGGGGCCGTAGACGAGCTTGTGGGGCACGCCTTTGGGCAAATTGAGCACCAGCCTGTCGCCGTCGAACTTGACCAGGTTGCCCGTCTGCACCACCTGCGGCGGCGCTTGAGCCGTGAGCCGCATCACCACCAGTTTGCCGAAGTCGGTCCAGTGCGAAGGCTTCGGATAGGCGGTCGGCTCGCCCGTCAGGCTGTAGGCGCGGAACACGTTGGGCCGGCCGGGCTTGGGCAGGAGCACGGAGCTGGGGTTGGCGATCATGCGCCCGTTGAGGTAAACCCACACGCCCGTGCCGCGCTCCCATACGACATCCACATCGTCGCCATAGCGCGCCGTGTACCTCTGTCCCTCAGCGCTGAAGCGCGTCATCGGTTTCTCGCCGTAGTAGCCGATGAGCATGGCGTAGGT
>Ga0308414_1003184_pt1 | contig 10526 bp, 8 predicted proteins | sample HotsprSampleOS50_FD_205667 | JGI IMG/M metagenome (GOLD analysis project Ga0308414, IMG submission 205667) | Hot spring phototrophic mat microbial communities from Octopus Spring, Yellowstone National Park, Wyoming, United States - 20090730_OS50 ...
AGTACATCATCTTTGTGGATACGCATGAAGATTGGATTAACTACTGCACTTTTGTTCAAGGTGGGGGCCTAAGCTATCGTCTTTGGTCCAACACCCCGGCCAGTAGGCACAACCGCGGCGGTACCTACAGCTTCATGGATGGCCGCGTGGAATACCGGCGTTGGAAAAGTCCACACACAACGGTCCCCTTCGAGGGTGTCTCCAAGAAGTTTTATCCGCTGGAGGTTCCGACCGATGACCCGGATTGGAATTATTTCCATCAACGTCTCCATAAATATAATTATTGGGTATTTCCGTGACATGTGCCATCATTGCTGGTGGCTCGTTCCTTACCCGCTTTAGCAATCTGGCTGCAGCGGGGGCTAGCGTTAAGCGCAAATCCGAGATCGGTGTCGCGCAGCGTGCTTCTTTCCCCTCACACCCAGAGCCTCCAACGTAGGGAACCTGAATTTCGCCCGCTGGCCAAAGGCAGCACGCTGGCCCATGTAGAATGCAGATTCCGGGCGGCAGGTAGTTGACTCCTCTGGACTTTGAGATACCCGGCTCACAGCACCGTGACGGGGCGCTCGTCGCGGTCGAGGCTGCCGCGGGTCACGCCCAGTTGGTGCCGCAGCTTCAATTCCCGCCAGAGTTCCGCGCCGGTGAGCTCGCCCGCCAGGAGGCGGCGGTACAGCGCGATGGTGCGGGCGACCACGACCGGCGGTTCGTCCAGGAACTCGAGCCGGAACCAGCGCGCGCCCAGCGCCCCAAAGCGGCCCGCGTACTCGGCTCCGGTCTGGGCCAGGGCGTTGTACACCGTGTTGCGGCAGCCGGCGTCGGCCTTGAGCGGATGCAGCGCCCCGCGGCGGTCGCGCAGGTGCACGACGTGTTGCTCGCACGGCCGACCGCAGTCGCGGTAATCCCGCCCGGTGCTCAGGAAGGCGCAAAACACGCAGTGCTCCATGTGGAACATGGGCATGTGCTGGTGCAGGGTGATCTCGAGGCGGGCCGGGGGCGTCGCGGCCAGCAGGGCCTCGAGCTGGACATTGTTCAGGTCATACGAGGCGGTCACGCGCTCCAGGCCGAACCGCTCGAGGAAGTATTCCGCGGCGAGCGGGTTGGCCACGTTGAGCGAGTAATCGCCCACGCGCCGGGCGTCCGCGAAAAAACGCAGGTGGTCGTAGTTGCGCGCCAGGTAGCCGTCCGCCGCGGCGGCCCGCACCTGCCGGAGAATCCACTCCTCGCCCGGCTTGGTGATGCGCGGCGGGGCCAGCCAGATTTCCGGCGGGCGCGCGCCGGCGGGGGCGGCGTGCCGCCGCACCAGCGCCACGGCGTCGCGGTAGCGTTTGGGGTCCTCCAACTCGCAGTAGAGGATGGACACCCCTGCGGCCAGGGCAGCCTCGAGCTGGGGCAGGCTGCGCGCCAGGACAATCAGTTGCGGCGTGGCGGGCGCAGCCGGGGTGGGGGCTCCCGGTTCGGGGCTTCGGGTCTCGGGGCGGGTGCGCTCGGGCTCGCGCAACGTCCAGCGCCGGGGCGCGGCGCGCTGGCGCTCGAGCTCGGCCACCACTTCGCGGCGCAGGCGGTTGAGCTCGCTCAACGGGAGCAGGACCGGGCCGACCAGGTGGTTGTCCAGCCGCCCCAACTTGAAGGGCGTGCCGCCCAGCCGGCCCAGTTGCTCGGCCAGACGCTCGGCGGTGAGCGGCTGGGTGGTGGCGGGCTGCAAGGGCTGGTGCGAAGCAGCCCGGGCGATGTGGCCCCACTCATCGCGGGCGATCAACGTGAGCGGCTGGCCGGGCGCGCCGTGGACCTCGAAGTCCAGCGGGCGGCGGAAGTGAATCTGCGCGCCGGTGAAGGTGCGGCGCAGTCGCCGCTCCAGCTCGGGGTCGCTGGTCTTCCACACCCGGTCGCCGGGCCGGAGGCGGCGCAAATCCAGCGCGCCGTTGCCAAAGGTCAGCACCACTTCGCGCGCCCCGTGCCCGTCCCGCGCATCCCCGACCGTGGACTGTGGCCGGGGGACTGCGGACTCCGGACTTCGGACTTCAAACACCCGCCCGCCTTCCTCGGGTTCATCGGGCCGGCCGGCGTCGAACACCACGCCGTCGCCGGGCTTGAGCGGGCCGACGAGCCGCACGTGGACGCGCTGGCCGACCACGCGCACCACTTCGCCGAGGAAGACGCCGCGTTTCTTGGGGTAACGGGCATGGACCAGCGCCTGGTTGTTGATGCCGCCGAACCAACCGGTGTAGAGGCCGCGCGAGAAGGCCATTTGCATCTCGTATTGCCGCGCGGCGAGCTTCCCGGCCTCGGGCTCCCGGCTCCCGGCGGCCGGCGTTCGGGCGCCGGCGGCCTGTGCCGCCGCCGCGTCGAGGGCCTCGCGGTAGATGCGGGTGATGCTGGCGACGTACTCGGGGGACTTGAGGCGGCCCTCGATCTTGAGTGAGGCCAGGCCGAGCCGGACAAACTCCGGCACCAGTTCCACCGTGGCCAGGTCCTGCGGGCTGAGCAGGTAGCGGCGTTCGCCCAGGGGCACGGTTTGGCCGTCGCGCACCAATTCGTACGGCAGGCGGCAGACCTGGGCGCATTCGCCGCGGTTGGCCGAGCGGCCGCCCAGCGACTCGCTGGTGAGGCACTGGCCCGAGTAGGCCACGCACAGCGCGCCGTGCACGAAGACCTCGAGCGGCATGGCCGCGGCGTCGGCCCGTTGGATGGCCTCGAGGTCCCGCAGCGAACATTCGCGAGCCAGCACCACCAGGCTGCAACCCAGTTCGCGCGCAAACGCCACGCCCGCCGCGCTGGTGATGGTCATTTGCGTCGAGGCGTGGATGGGAAAGTCCGGCGAAAGCCGCCGGATCAAGCGGCACAGGCCCACGTCCTGAACGATCACCGCGTCCACGCCCGCGGCGATCATCACGCGCAGGCTGCGCTCGGCCTCGGGCAGCTCGTCGGTGAACACCAGCGTGTTGAAGGTCACGTAACCGCGCACGCCGCGGCGGTGCAGGAACTCCATCAGGCGCGGCAGATCGGCCTCGGTGAAGTTGGGCGCGCGCATCCGGGCGTTGAAGCGCTCAAGGCCGAAGTAGATGGCGTCCGCGCCGTTTTCGACCGCGGCCCGCGCGCACTCCCAGTTCCCGGCCGGGGCGAGCAATTCGGGCAGGCGCACCGGGCGGGCGGGCGCCGCGGATGACGCCGCCAGCGCGGTGGCCGCTGCCGGCGGCGGCGCGGGCTGGCCGGCGGCGGGCGCGTTCGAGATGGAAGTCGCGTTCAACACGAGTAGCGAGCGGGAAGCGGGGCGCACGTCCCGCCCTTCGAGGCCAAGTTAGCCGACACGGCCAATCCGGCCAAGCGGTCAACGCGCGGCGCGCGCTGAAACGTCTCGCATGCCTCTGGTCCGGGGAGCGCACGCGCCCGCGCGTGCCGCCGACGGCACCCCCGCTGCCAACCCACAGCGCCGGCAAGCCGGCGCACTCCACGCGTTTCGCGACGCACCCGGCGCCCGTACCACGCGCCAGCGTTTGGAGCGCGGCAGCTTGCTGCCGCTTTTTGTGCTCTGCGCGGAACGACCTACCAGGCTGTCCCCGGCGGCAACTTGCCGCTGACCCGGTTCGGGTGGTGCTTGCGCCGGGCGGGGAGGCGGGTCAGGCCCCGGCGTCGCGCGCGTCGGCCGCGGCCTCGCAGGCCGGCGAAAGGCCCCGTGCTGACAGCGCGCGGTCCACCGCGGCGAGGATTTCCGCGGTGAGTTCCGCGGCCGGGCGCGTGGCGTCCAGCCGCAGCAGGTAGGGCTTTTGCAGCGAGAGGAAAATCGCGCGGACGCGCTCCAGTTCGGCGAGCTGCTCGAACTGGTTGGTCCGGCCATCCCGTTGCCCGATGCGCGCCCGGCCCGCGGCGGGGTCCAGGTCCAGCAGCACCAGCAGATGCGGCTCGGGCGCGAAGGCCTCGTTGCGTCGCAATAGTTCAGCCGGGTCCAGACCCCGCGCGCCCTGGTAGGCCACGGTGGAAAAGTAGTAGCGGTCGGTGATGATCACCCGGCCCGCCGCCAGGCCGGGGCGGATCACTTCGCGCACGTGTTGCTCGCGGTCTTTGAGGAAGGCCTCGAGTTCCTCCGCCGGAGCGAGCCGGCCGCGGGTGGCGGACTCGCGCAGGAGCCGGCCCCACGGGCCGCGGGTGGGTTCGTGAGTGAGCACCACGCCCAGGCCGCGCGCCTCGAGGGCCGCGCCCACGGCCCGGGCCTGGACACTTTTGCCCGCGCCATCAATGCCCTCGAGGGCCAGCAGGAAGCCGCCGGGAATGGTCTGCGTCATCAGGTGCGGCAGGGTCGCGAGGGTTCGCCGGGGCGTCAAGCCGCGGTCACCGGGGGGATTGACTGCGCGCTTTGACGCTCGGAGGTGCGACACCCGGCGGCGCGGCAGGGCCCGGGCCGCGCCGGCCGCGGCCGCGAAACGGCTGTCTTTTCCCGGGCGCGCGTGGTTGGATGCGGCGGTCAACGTCATGGACTACGAAGCCGTCATCGGCCTGGAAACCCACGTCCAGCTCAAGACCCGCTCAAAGATGTGGTGCGGCTGCGCCAACGCCTTCGGCGCGCCGCCCAACACCCTGGTGTGCCCGGTGTGCCTGGGCTTGCCCGGGGCGTTGCCCGTGCCCAACGAGGAAGCCCTGCGCCTGACCGCCCTGACCGGCCTGCTGCTCCACTGCACGCTGCCCCCGCGCGCGCGGTTCGACCGCAAGAGCTACTTCTACCCGGACATGCCCAAGAACTACCAGATCACCCAGTACGACCTGCCCTCGACGCTCCACGGCTACGTCGAGTTCGAGTACGCCGGCCCCTGCCACCGGCGCGGGCCGCTGGGGCTGCCGATGGTCCGCATCACCCGCGCCCACCTCGAGGAGGACGTGGGCAAGAGCCTCCACTTCGAACGCCACAGCGGCGTGGATTTCAACCGCGCCGGCGTGCCCCTCTTGGAAATCGTGTCCGAGCCGGACATCGCCAGCCCCGACATGGCCTACGCCTATCTCACCGCGCTCAAGGAAATCCTCGTCCGCGGCGGCATCAGCGACTGCGACATGGAAAAGGGCATGGTCCGGTGCGACGTCAACGTGTCCGTGCGCCCGGCGGGCACGACCGCGCTCGGGGCCAAGATCGAAATCAAAAACCTCAACTCCTTCTCCGGCGTGCGGCGGGCGCTCGAGTACGAAATCGCCCGCCAGATCGAAGTCCTGCGCGCGGGCGGCACGCTCCATCAGTCCACCCGCCGCTGGGATGACACCGCCGGCGTGACCGAGGAAATGCGCACCAAGGAAGAGGCCCACGACTACCGCTACTTCCCGGACCCGGACCTGATGCCGCTGGCGCCCGAGCCGGCCTGGCTGGAGGCCGTGCGCGCGCGCGTGGTCGAGCTGCCCCTGGACCGCAAACGCCGCTTCATGCGCGACTACGGCCTGCCCTCCGGAGACGCGGAGGTCTTCAAGCACGACGTACCCTTGGGCGATTACTTCGAGCGCCTCGCCCCCCGCGCGCGCCAACCCAAGGCCGTCGCCAATTGGATTCTCAACAACCTCCGCGCCCGCCTGGCCGCCCCGGCCGCGGCCGACACCCCGGACACCCCGGCGCCCGGCGACTCCGCCGAAACGGCCGCCCGGTCCGCGGACACGGCGGCGGCGCTGGCGGCGCTCAAGTTTCCGCCCGAGCATCTGCTCGAACTGGTGGCCCTGGTCGAGGAAGGCACGCTCAGCAGCTCGGCGGCCCAGCGCGTCTTCCACGAAATGTTCGACACCGGCCAGGCTCCCCGGGCCATCGTCGAGCGGCTCGGCCTGGTGCAGGTCAGCGACGCCGCCGCACTCGAAGCCTTGTGTGACCAGGTGCTGGCGGCCCATCCCGGTCCGGCGGCCGACTACCGGGCCGGCAAGACCGCCGCGTTGAACTTCCTCAAGGGCCAGGTGATGAAACTCAGCCGCGGCAAGGCCAATCCCGCCCTGGCCGGCGAAATCCTCGAACGCAAACTCCGGTCATGAAACCGCCCGGCACCCTCTCCCGCCGCCGCTTCCTGGGACTGGCGGCCTCCGCCCTCACTGCTGCCGCGCCGTGGTCGGCGCGCGCCCTCGAGCCCCGCCGCACCCGCCTGAAAGCCTGCCTCTCGCCCGGCAGCATCGGCGTCCAGGCCGATCAGGACCGCGCCATCGCGCTGGCGACGCAGTTTGGCTTCGACGCGGTCGAGCCGTTCCCGCGCCACCTGGCCGGCCTCGAGGCCGGGGCCCTGACCGCGTTGCTGGACCGGCTCCAGCGCGCCAATCTGGTCTGGGGCGCGGCCGGCCTGCCGGTCGAGTTTCGCCGGGACGACGCGGCCTTTCGCTCGAGCCTCGAGGCGCTCCCCGCCCTGGCAGCCGGGCTGCAACGCGCCGGCGTCACGCGCGTCGGCACCTGGCTCTCGCCGGCCAGCAACACCCTCACCTACCCGCAAAACTTCCGCCGCCACGCCGAGCGTCTGCGGGCCGTGGCGCAAATCCTGGCCGACCACGGCCTGCGGCTGGGCCTCGAGTACGTGGGCACCTTCACCTCCCGCGCCGGCGCGCGGTTTCCCTTCGTCCACAACCTGCCCGAGACCCGCGAGCTCATCGCCGAAATCGGCACCGGCAACGTGGGCGTCATCCTCGATTCCTGGCACTGGTGGCAGGCGGAAGACACGGAGGCCGATCTGCTCGCGCTCCGCGCCGAGGACGTGGTCTCCGTGGACCTGAACGACGCCCCGGCGGGCCGCGCCAAGCACGAACAGTTGGATGGCCAGCGCGAACTGCCCGCCGCGACCGGGGTGATTGACCTCACGCCGTTCCTGCGGGCCCTGGACCGAATCGGCTACGACGGCCCGGTGCGGGCCGAACCGTTCAACGCGGCCCTCAACGCGCTGGACGACGAGGCGGCCTGCGCGGCCACGATCGCGGCCCTGCGCAAGGCGCTGAACCGGCCGGCCGTGTGACGCCCCGCCCGCGCGCGCGCCCCCAACCGGCCCCGCCCGCGCCTTGACCCCGCCCCGCCCACCGCCTAAGCAGTGCGGATGAAGATTGCGCTCTTCGGCCTCACCAGCCTCCCGCTGGGCCGGGCCAACCTCAAAGACCCGCGCCTGGACCAGGTGGACCGCCTGGTCGAGGCCAAGAAAAAGACCTACGCCCAGGTGGACCTGGTGGGCGAGGGCGAAACCCTCACCGCGGACGCCATCCTGACCACGCGCGCGGCGCTGGCGGACCTGCTCACCAAGGACCTGGACTTTGTCGAGGCCCGGCTGGGGCGCGATCCCGCGCCGGCCGAGCGGGCGGTGCTCGAGAAACTGGCCGAGGCGTTGATCAGCGAGCGCACGGTGCTCCAACAGGGCCTGTCGGCAGAGGAATTGCAGGCCATCGCCGCCCACAATTTCCACACCCACAAGCCGGTGATCGTGGCCGAGGAGGCCGAGTTGCAGGCCCCGGAGGCCCTGCTGCTGCGCGCCTACCGGGAGAGCGGCTGGATTTGTTTCCTGACCGTGGGCGGCAAGGAAAACCGCGCCTGGCCGATCCGCCGCGGCACCACGGCCTGGGAAGCCGCGGGCACCATCCACAGCGACATCCAAAAGGGGTTCATCCGCGCGGAGGTCATCGGCTTCCAGGACCTGGTCGAGCACGGCGGCGAGACCGGGGCCAAACGGGCTGGCAAACAGCGGTTGGAGCTCAAGAACTACGTCCTCGAGGATTGCGACGTGGTGAACTTCCGCTTCAACAAATAGCGGGCGGGGGCCGTGAACTCCTCGCGGCAGGCGCTGCTGGCGTTGCACGGGGCGGTGGTGCTGTTCGGCGGCGCAGGGCTGATCGGCCGCCTGGTCACCGCCCCGCCCCTGGTGGTGACGTGCGTCCGGTCGCTCGTGGGCGCGCTGGTGCTGGCCGCGGTGGCGGGCCTCACGCTCCCGGGCCGGACGGCGCCGACCGCGGCCGCCGCGGTGCGCCCCCGCTGGCTGACGGCGGCCCTGCTCGCCACGGGGGCGCTGCTGGCGGCGCACTGGTGGGCGTTCTTCGCCGCCGTGCAACTGGGCTCGGTCACGCTCGGATTGCTGACCTTCGCCAGTTACCCGCTCTTTGCCGTCGCGCTCGAGCCGCTGGTCTTCGGTGAACGCTGGCAGGTCCGCGACTTCGGCGCTGGTCTGGGGGTGTTGGCGGGGTTGGCTTTGGTGGTGCCGGAGTGGGACTTCGGCACGCAAGCGGGCCTGGCGGCGGGATGCGGGCTGGGGGCGGGGTTGACGTTTGCCGTGCTTTCGCTCGCCAACCGCCGCCTGCTGCGGTGGTGGCCGGCACGGCGCCTGGTGGCCGCGCAAACGGGCGTGGCCGGGCTGCTGCTCCTGCCCCTGGCGGCACCGCACCTGGCGGCGGTGAACGCGCGGGACTGGGCGTGGCTGGTGTTGCTCGGCGCGGTGTTCACCGGGCTGGCGCACTGGGCGTTCACCGCCGCGTTGCGTCGCGTGACGGTGCGCGTGGCGGGCGTGACGGCGGCGCTCGAGCCGGTTTACGGCGTGGTCCTGGCGTGGTGGTTCCTGGGCGAGCCGCTGGGCGGCCGCGTGCTGGCGGGCGGCGCGTTGCTGGTGGGCGCGGCCGTGCTGGCGGCCGGAACACGCGCCGGACCCAACCCGCCGGCCAGAGAGCGGGGAGCGGGTTGAAGAGGCAAGATTTGGCGTTGCTGGGCGGTCGGGCCGCGGCGCAGGATTTCGTTCGCATTTCCTGCATGAACGCGTCGTGTTGCTTTGCCCTCGCGTTGCCGGCCGCGCTGGCGCTGGCGCCCGGGTCGCTGGCCGCCACCGTCGCAACCGCTCCCTCCGCCACCGCCCGACCGAACATCCTGTGGATCACCTGCGAGGACATCGGCCCGCACTTGGGCTCTTACGGCCACCCCGACACCGCCGACCTGGACGCGGCGCTGGCGACCTTGCTCGGTCATGCCCGGCTCGACCCGCGCCAGCCTTACATCGCCTTCGAAGCCCTCAACGCCCTGGACCACCTCGGGCCCAAGGCCCGACCGGTTTTGCCCGCCGTGCGCGCCTTGCCTGCGGCGCACCCCGACCTGCCGGGCCGGATCAAGGACGGCATCCCGCGCCTGATCGAGCATCTCACCGGCGCCAAGCCCGAAGTCTGAACCGGAACGGGCCGGCGGCAGGACATGCTCCGGCGGCCCGGCAGCCCCCGGCCGCCAAAAGGTGCGCTCGAACTGACCTCCCTGTGTCGGTCGGGTAGCCCACCGCCACGGGCCAGTGGCCCGTTCCACCTCCCCGATCAATCTGCACCGTTCCGGCTTGGGCCGGCGCTTGGGGTCAGGCGAGCGTGACGGCGGTGCCACTGACGCTGACCATGAGCATGCTGCCCTGGCCGCCGACCGTCTCGTAATCAATGTCCACGCCCACCACCGCGTTGGCGCCGAGCTCGGCGGCGGCCTCTTTCATTTCGGCCAGGGCCGTTTCCCGCGCGTCGCGCAGGACACGCTCGTAGCTGGCGGTGCGGCCGCCCACGATGTCGCGGATGCCGGCGAAGAAGTCGCGAAAGAGGTTGGCCCCGAGGATGGCTTCGCCGGTGACCACGCCGTGGTACTGGCGAATGGACCGGCCTTCGACGTTGGGAGTGGTGGTGACAATCATGGCGGCATGTTGCCACGCGCGCGGGTGGCGGCGAGTGCAAGTTGCCGGCCGTTTTGGAACGGGCCTTGCCGGGCGGTGCGGAACCGTCGGGCCGGAGCCCGCCGGCGTATTAATCCCGCGCGGACCGTCGAGGCTCAGTCGCGCTCGACGCCGCTGGTCCAGTACTGGCGGAGCTGCTCGGGCGGCGGGACCTTGAAGGGGCGGACGATGCGGAAGCCCACCCAGGGCGCGTCCGAATGCCACCAGATGCTCTTGGGCAGTTGCGGGTCGCGCATCTTCCAGGAGCGGTCCGAGCCGCGGCGGGCGGCGCTGCGCAGGCGGTCGGCCGGGTCATCGTAGGAGCCGCCGCGCACGACGTGGGGGTAGGGCGCGGTGGCCTTGTACCAGGGGTCCACGATGCCGGCCTTTTCGATGACCTGGGTGTAATCGGGCACGTACTGGTCGAGGCACCATTCCCAGACGTTGCCGTGCATGTCGTGCAGGCCCCAGGGATTGGGTTTCTTGCGGCCGACCTTCTGGTACTTGAAGTCGCCGTTGTCCTCGTACCAGGCGTACTCGCCGAGCTGGGCGGGGTCGTCGCCGAAGGAGTAAGCGGTGTTGGTGCCGGCGCGGCAGGCGTATTCCCATTCGGCCTCGGTGGGGAGGCGGTAGAAGTGGCCGGTCTTGGCGCTGAGCCAGTGGCAGTACTTGTTGGCCGAGTGCTGGGTCATGCAAATGGCCGGGTAGCCGTCGCGGCCCATGCCGAAGCTCATTTCGGTGTACGGCTTCGAGGGCCGGGTGACGGCGTCGGAGACCTGGTTGATGTAGTCCTCGGTGGGGAACTCGGCGCGGAGTTTCTTCTCGTCGTCCGGGTACATGAACAACTCGTACTCGTTCCAGGTGACCTCGAACTTGCCGATCCAGAAGGGCGAG